>Ga0209098_1000532_pt1 | contig 41610 bp, 24 predicted proteins | sample AD_JPNHW1_MetaG_FD_184429 | JGI IMG/M metagenome (GOLD analysis project Ga0209098, IMG submission 184429) | Active sludge microbial communities of municipal wastewater-treating anaerobic digesters from Japan - AD_JPNHW1_MetaG (SPAdes) (version 2) | ecosystem: Engineered > Bioreactor > Anaerobic...
GACATTTGCTTGGTTTGATAATGACAGAAGACTATGCAGAGATTATGAATTCCTTGCTGAAACTTCCGAAACTATGGTTAAAATTGCTGCTATAAAAATTCTTTTGAAAAAAATTTAAACAGGCTCTATGAATAAACTTCATTCGTATTTTTTCTTTTTTGGTCCCAATTTATAAATTGTAAAATTCAAATTCTAAAAATCAAAAAAATTCTAATACGTAATCAATGTTCATATAGATAAGGTAATCGAAAAAAAATTAACCGAAAGCATGACTGATAAGGATTACAGAAGAATCCTAAAAATTAAACTTACGACTAAAGTTTTTTGTTTATTGAAATGAATAAAAATGACACCTTATAATAATTATTGATGTTACGCAAAACCCAAAATAAAATTTTAAAAACTTTAATTAATAAGGATTTTAAGAGTATATGCCGCCCGCCTAACTGACGAGGCAGGTAGGCATAACCGCTTGGTAAAATATATAACCACTATGAAGTTGTGTGCTGCCCGTCTTGCCGACGAGGCAGATAGGTACAACCCAATTAACTGAGTGTGCTTGAAAGCTATATAGTCTTGAAAGTTTAGTACCTACGGTACAATAAGAAGTCAGTTGTACTTTTCTTTACCAAGCTGTTGTCCCTAACTGGACATAATAATAATAATAAAATAATGTTGTTTCGACACAAATAATGATTTTGCGTAACATCAGTTGATTATACTCAACGATGATAATTTAAAAATACTATTAAATATTTGGTGTTTAATTATAATTACCAAATAGTCTATCAATTTCATTTGTTAAAAGTTTAATGTCTTAACCCCCTAAACAAATTTTAAAATTAATTCAGACTTCTTATATGCATTCTTATCCGCCTTGGCGGACTGAACTCTTTTTCCCTTGTCTACTTGTCTACTTATCAACTTGTCAACTTCTATAAAATTAAAAACTTTTCAACACTTCAATTCAATCCAATAATTTCAAGTAATTTTGAAAATCAAAAATTTTTTATTGTGGCTGATTTTCTGAAAGACCTGAATGACGCGCAACGCGAGGCAGTGCTTTGTACCGATGGTCCTGTGATGGTTATTGCAGGCGCCGGTTCCGGTAAAACTCGCGTGCTTACTTATCGAGTTGCATACCTTTTAAATATTGGAGCTGACCCGTTTCAAATTCTCGCACTCACCTTTACTAACAAGGCTGCCCGCGAAATGAAAGAACGCATTATAAAAATTGTTGGATTTGCCGATGCAAAAAATGTGTGGATGGGAACATTCCATTCCATATTTGCCCGCATCCTGCGCATTGAAGGACACAGGCTTGGCTATCCCAATAATTTCACCATTTACGATACCGATGATTCGAAAACTTTAATAAAACAAATCATCAAAGAAAATGAACTGGATGATAAAACATACCAGCCAAATTATGTGATGTCGCGTATATCAGGAGCAAAGACCAATTTGATTTCATCGCGCGAATACAACGATAATTCCGAAATACAGCAACAAGACAGGATGTCGGGAAAACCACGAATGGGCGAAATATATTCATTATACGACCAGCGTCTGATGCGTGCATCAGCAATGGATTTCGACGATTTGCTTTTTAAAATGAATATCCTGCTTCGCGATTTCCCTGAAGTCCTCTATAAATACCAGCAACAATTCAAATACATCCTTGTTGATGAATACCAGGATACCAATTATGCCCAATACCTTATTGTAAAAAAACTCGCCGCTAATAACGAAAATATTTGCGTGGTGGGTGATGATGCTCAAAGTATATATGCGTTCCGTGGGGCCAATATCAAGAATATCCTGAACCTGAAGAATGATTATCCTGACATGAAAGTGTTCAAGCTGGAACAAAACTACCGCTCCACAAAAAATATCGTGAACGCTGCAAATAGTATCATCGTTAATAATAAGGAGCAAATTTTTAAAGAAATCTGGACTGATAATGATGACGGTGAAAAGATACAACTGCTTAAAGCCACTACAGATAATGAAGAAGGACAACTTGTAGCCCGTTCCATCTTTGAACAAAAAATGCAGCAACAACTTATGAATTCTTCTTTTGCCGTGCTTTATCGTACCAATGCGCAAAGCCGTGCAATGGAAGAAGCATTACGTAAACTGAACATACCTTATAAAATTTTCGGAGGCTTGTCTTTTTACAAGCGCAAAGAAATAAAAGATTTGATAGCCTACTTCAGGCTTTCTTTAAATCATAATGATGAAGAGGCTTTATGGCGTATCATAAATTATCCTAACAGGAAAATAGGAAAAACCACCCAGGAAAAAATAATGGTTGAAGCCGATAAGAATAATAAATCACCCTGGGAAATTGTAGATAATATTAAATCGTATGGGTTCGGAAGTGCGGGCGAAAAAATTGCAGATTTTGCCAATATGATAAAAAGTTTTGCAGCCATGGCTAAATCAAAAAATGCATGGAGTGTTGCCGATCATATTGTCCGCTCTTCGGGGCTATTGAAGGATTTAAGTGAAGACACAACTATTGAAGGTATTGGCCGTCAGCAAAACATTGAAGAGCTATTGAATGGTATAAAAGCATTCAGCGAAACGGAAGAAGCAGAGAACAATGAAGCTCCACAGAAATTGCTTGCAGAATATATCCAGGATATTTCGCTGCTCACTGATGCTGAAGATCCCGACAAGAAAGACGACAGCGATTATGTTTCACTGATGACCATACATGCTGCCAAAGGTCTTGAATTTCCTCATGTTTATATTGTAGGTGTGGAAGAAAATCTTTTCCCTTCAATGCAGTCGCTCGGAACCCGCACAGAACTTGAAGAAGAGCGCAGGTTATTTTATGTGGCTTTAACACGTGCCATGAAAAGAGCCACAGTATCATACTCTGAAACCCGCTACAAATGGGGCAACCTGAACTTTTGCGAACCCAGCCGCTTTATTGAAGAATTGAATCCAAACTATATTGATTTTCCAAAACGAAAAACAGTACAAACCGACGAATTCATTTTCGACACCGGCAGCAAACAAAAAATATTCAGCCCAAAACCAACACAACCGGGCATTTCAGTAAAAAAGAATTTTGTACCTATTGAAAAAGCAAAACCTAAAACCGCTATTAATATTGAATTTACTGAAAATATTACCGAAAAACTTCAAGTGGGCATGCAGGTGGAACACGCCAAATTCGGTAATGGTAAAGTTATCAGCATTGAAGGAAATGCAGTAGATAAAAAAGCTATTGTATTTTTCGAGAATATCGGGCAAAAGCAATTACTTCTGAAATTTGCAAAACTTAAAATTCTTGAATAATATTTCTCGCAGATTATCGCAGAAAAAAACGCAGAAAAGCGCAGCAAATTTTTTACATTATTTCATATATTATTAAGGACTAAAGCCATTGTCATTATTATTCATTTTAAAACTATCTTTGAAAAAAAATTACAAACAAGAAAACTCAAGAGGACAACAAAATGAAAAACTTTCTTAATTTTTTAAGAATTGTGTTTGTTGTTCTCGGTTGCCTATTGACCCAGAACACTCAAGCACAAAATACCTTCCAGAAGTATTACGGTACTAACGGAGAAGGTAGAAGCGTTCTACAATTACCTGACGGTAATTATGCCGTTATGGGTACAATGAATGGCGACTTCTTTGTCGCTAAAATGGACAAATGGGGCAATCCAATGTGGCATTTCACTTATGGTGGAAGTGGCACAGAACAGGGAATGACCATGACTTTATCAACAGATGGGCAATATCTGTTTGTTGGCGGGATTACTTTTACTTTCATCTCAAAAGGAATAGATGCAGCTTATGTTTTAAAGATAGATGCATCAAATGGAACCTTAATTTGGTCTAGATCCTTTTATGGAGATGGAACGAGTATGAATTCAACTGAATGTTATTCCATTGAAGTTACAGCTGATGGTGGTTGCATTGCTACTGGTATGACTTTTGCTTTCAGTACAGTTTATGATGCACTTTTTGTTGTTAAGTTTGATGCTGATGGCAATTTAGTTACTCCGATTTTGTTTGGAGGAAATAGTGATGGCCCTACCTATGTTACTCTTAAGAAGACTTCTGATGGTGGTTTCATAGTTTGTGCAGATTGGTATAATCCATCAACTAGCACTGACCTTTTGCTTTTAAAACTCGATGCCAATGGCAATGAAGTTTGGGCAAAAACATACGGAGGAACCTCTTTGGAGTTCGGAATTTTTGTTAAAGAAACTCCTGATGGCGGATTTATTGCTGTGGGGTATTCAGAAAGTTTTTCTTCAACTGGAAGAAGTATTTACGCAGTAAGGACTAATTCCGTTGGGGATACTTTGTGGACTAGAAGCATTGGCTGTAATGACAAACAGTCTGCTGGTTACTCAGTAGATATTGCTGGAAATGACTTTATTATTGCTGGTTACAATTCTGGTTTTTATAATCTAATAACCAAAATTGACTCAAACGGCAACATTATTTTCAGTGAAAATATTGAGTCGACTACAGGACAGTGGCTTTATTCAGTAAGCAAGTCAAGTGACGGCGGGTATATTTCAACTGGTCAATACAATGGCTCTGTTTATCTTGTTAAAGCTGATTCGACTGTAGAAGTTTGTGATGGAACAGATGCAGGGGTAAGTTCTACTCCTGTGAATACTATCGTTACAAATGTGACTTTACCTCAGATAAACATTACCCCAACTATGTATAGTCCTGCTACAATAGTGGCAGCAGCTACAATATTGGTAAATACTATTTGCTCATCTAATTCTGTTCCGGTAGCTTTAGAGTTGTATATTTCAGGAACTACTGCTCCAGCTTCAGGATATGGTTACATAGGCGATACCTTAAAACTTAATTACACTTACACCGATGCAGATAATGACTCCGAAGGAGTTTCAACTTTTAAATGGTTGGTAAATAGCGTAGTTTCCGGCACCGGTAATACTTATATTGTTCAGCCTTCTGATTTGAATAAGTGGATTAAATTTGAGGTTACTCCTGTGGCACAAACAGGCGAATTAATTGGTTCTACAATAGCCAGTGCAGTAGTTCATATAATTTCTAAACCTGACACATCGGGAATTAATGAATTTCAAAACAGCGTTATTTCTGTTTTTCCTAATCCAGCCACAAGGCTTGTAAATATTAGTATCCCCAATGAATTAAGAAACAAAAAAATCATAATTGAATTTATAAATGCCAAAGGCGAAATTATTCTCAATAAAGAAATAGTTTCAGCAGAAACTGATGTAACGCTTAATATTAGCCAGATTCCGGATGGACTATATTTTATCAGGTTGCAAAATTATTTATTAAAATTATCTATCCAGCGATAGAAACGACTTCATATCATTTAACAATTAAACATTAAAAATTTGTTTTTAATTTTTTTGTATATTTGCATCGTATTACAACTACAATTTTATTTATAACCTAATTTTTACATTTCTTTTATTATTAATTTATCTTTCCAAATTTTATATTCATGGAGTATAATACCACCCGCGAACAGTTGCCAATTAAAGAATACGGACGCAACATAAAAAAAATGATCGAGTATGCCGTTAGCGTTGAAGACCGCGAAAAACGCAACAAATTAGCCAAAGCTATTGTTAGTGTAATGTCGCAGCTTAACCCGCAAATGCGCGACAACAATGAATTCAAACATAAATTATGGGATCATCTTTTCATCCTGTCGAATTTTAAACTCGATGTTGATTCGCCATTTCCTATACCATCACAGGAAAGCATCGATGCAAAACCCGAAAAAATTTCTTACCCTTCATATAATATTTCGTTTAAGCATTACGGAAAGAATATTGAAAAGATTATTAAAAAAATTGTTGAGAAAGAGGATGGGCCGCAGAAAGATGCACTTACTATTGCCATAGCCAATCATATGAAAAAGTCGTATCTCAACTGGAATCGCGAATCGGTTGATGATGAAGTGATACTGCAACACCTTGAAATGCTTTCAGAAGGGAAATTGAAACTGAAAGAAGAAATGAGACTCAACAATACCCGCGATATTCTTGCTGTTAGCAAACGCCGCGACAATTATAAAAGTCAGCAGCAAAATCCTAAAAGAGATAGCAACCGAAAAAATTTCTCAAACAATTACCAGAAAAACCGCAACCAGCAACATCATCAAAGCAACCAACAACAAAGCAACCAACAGAATAATCCATCAAATAATCAGCAAAACAATCAATCAAATAACCAGCAGAATAATAACAATTCGGGAAACAGTAATCAGTAAGTTCTTTGTTTGTCGTTTGATGTTCTGTCGCTCGATTATTCGTTTGTTCAATTGCTTCGCTGCGGCAGACTAAATTTCTGATTTTATTAATTTCTTTCTATCGGAAGCAAAAGGGCAAAGCTTGTCAACTTGTTAACTTTTCAACTTATCGACTTGTAAACTTCTAATTTCTTAACTTTTTTTCACAAAGATTTTTCTTATCTTGCAACGAATTTCAAACTTATCTGATATGAGTTCATTTGAAGTTATTGGCGGACATAAACTAAAAGGGGAAATTATTCCGCAGGGTGCAAAAAACGAAGCATTACAGGTAATCTGCGCTACGCTGTTAACTCCCGAAAAAGTTACCATCAGCAACATTCCCGATATTCGCGACATCAATAAGCTTATTGAACTCCTTGCTTCGCTTGGTGTAAAAACAAAAAAAATAAACAACGATACATATTCTTTCCAGGCTGATGACATCAATCTCGATTACATGATGAGCGATGATTTCATAAAACAGGCAACAAGTCTGCGCGGCTCAGTGATGATTTTAGGTCCGCTGCTTGCAAGGTTTGGCAAAGGATTTATTCCAAAACCCGGTGGCGACAAAATCGGGCGCCGCCGTATTGATACACATTTCATCGGTTTGCAGAAATTAGGCGCCGAATTGAAATTTAAACAAGGAGAAGATTTTTTTGAAGTAGAAGCTAAAAAACTTAAGGGAGCTTATATGCTGCTCGACGAAGCTTCGGTTACAGGAACTGCAAACATAGTGATGGCAGCAGTTATGGCTGAAGGAGTAACTACTATTTATAATGCAGCCTGCGAGCCTTACCTGCAACAGCTCTGCAAAATGCTTAACCGCATGGGTGCAAAAATTTCAGGTATCGGTTCTAATTTAATTACTATTGGCGGTGTTGATTATCTTGGAGGTACAGAACACAGGCTACTTCCCGATATGATTGAAATAGGAAGTTTCATAGGACTGGCAGCCATGACAAAATCGGAGATCACCATAAAAAATACAGCATACGATGAACTTGGCGTTATTCCTGATGTTTTCAAAAAACTAGGAATAAAATTCGAACGCAGAAATGATGATATTTATATTCCATCACAAAAACAATATGAAATAGAAACTTTTATTGATGGCTCCATCCTGACCATTGCCGATGCTATCTGGCCGGGCTTTACCCCCGACCTGTTAAGTGTAGTACTGGTTGTTGCCACACAAGCCAAAGGCAGCGTATTGATACATCAGAAAATGTTTGAAAGCCGTTTGTTTTTCGTTGATAAATTAATCGACATGGGCGCACAAATCATCCTCTGCGACCCACACCGTGCAACAGTCATTGGACTTAACAGGCAATTCCCGCTTCGGGGCATCAGCATGGTATCGCCTGACATACGTGCTGGAGTATCACTGCTTATTGCTGCACTATCAGCCGAAGGCAAAAGCATTATTCACAATATCGAACAGATAGACCGGGGTTATCAGCATATTGATGAACGCCTGAGAGCATTGGGTGCAAATATTAAACGTATCGCATAAATCAGGCATGATTCTTCGTATATTTGCAAAAAATAATTTTATGAAATATCCATGCAAATGAAAAATTTACACCAAACAGAATTATTAAAATAAGTGTAGTAAAAAATTAAGCATGGATATTCACGAGCAAGCCCGTGTTGCGCTCCGATGAATATCGGAAGTGTGAGCGAGTAACTATAAAAACTTAAAATTTAAACAGATGAAACGTATATTTTTCTTCTCGTCATTAATAGTACTGGCAATAGTTTTTAGTCTATATGCATTCAATACTCCCGATAACAGGGAACTTATGAAAAAAGATATTAATGTTGGCGACACCGTTCCAAACATCAGCATGAAAAATCCAAACGATTCGATGGTTTCTCTTTTTTCTATAAAAAACAAATTGATACTTGTTGATTTCTGGGCATCATGGTGTGGACCCTGCCGCCGTGAAAACCCTACTGTTGTTGCTGCATACAAAAAATTCAAAGATGAGAAATTCAAAAAAGTGAAATGTAAAGGGTTTACTGTATTCAGCGTCTCGCTTGATAAAGATAAAACCGCCTGGAAAAATGCCATTGCGAAAGACAGCCTTAAATGGCCATACCATGTAAGCGATCTGAAATTCTGGAGTAACGAAGCTGCCCTTAATTATGGAATAACTCTTATTCCTTCTAATTTCTTAATCGACAAGAACGGTGTTGTTCTTGCAAAAAATCTAAGGGGAAAAGACCTGGAAGCAAAACTTAACGAGCTTCTCGAAAAGTAAAAATTCATAATTAAAATATTACTTTTGCAATGACAAAATGACCAGCCATAATCCATTGGCAGGTTATTTGTTATTTCAGTCGGGAATTTTCCGAAAAAATATGTATCAATATAAAAAACATGCTGAAAATGAATAAGAAGAAAGGGAATAAAGAAGAAATTTCAGAAAAAGAAAATATCGAAGCGATAGAAGAAAAACCCGTATCTGACAATCAGGCACAAGAAAATACGGAACAGTTGACCGAAGAAAATAATAAAGAACCAGAAAAAAAAGAAGCAACTCCCGAAGAAAAATATGCAGAGTTAAACGACCGGTTTCTTCGCTTATATTCTGAATTTGATAATTACAGGAAACGTACACTTAAAGAAAGAATTGACCTGATTAAAACAGCATCAGAAGATATCATTAAAACATTATTACCTGTTATTGACGACCTGGAACGCGCTATTACTTCAATGAAAGACCAGCCTGATAATTCTTCACTCGAAGGTATCAACCTGATTTATCTTAAATTCAAAAATATCCTTACACAAAAAGGAATAGAAGATATTAAAACATTAGGCGAATCATTCAATACCGATTTTCATGAAGCGGTTACCACCATTCCTTCTGAAAACGATGAACAGAAAGGCAAAGTAGTAGATGTGGTTGAAAAAGGATACCTTCTGAATGGAAAAGTAATACGTTATGCTAAAGTAATAGTAGCTGAATAAAGCTACAAAAAACATTAAAATGACAACGAAAAGAGATTATTACGAAATACTGGGTGTTACTAAGAATGCCGGCGAAGCCGAACTTAAAAAAGCATACCGGCAGATGGCCTTAAAATACCATCCCGATAAAAACCCAGGAAATAAAGCCGCTGAAGAAAAATTTAAAGAAGCTGCCGAGGCATACGAAGTTTTAAGCAATCCCGAAAAAAGACAGAAATACGATCAGTTTGGACATGCAGGACTTGGAAATGGCGCAGGATTCAGCGGTGCAGGCATGAATATGGATGATATTTTCAGCCATTTCGGTGATATTTTCGGCGATATGTTCGGAGGAGGAGGTTTCAGTTCACGTGGTGGACGTGGCGGACGCAGGGTTAACAGAGGAACAAATTTGCGCGTCAAAGTAAAACTCACCCTTGAAGATATTCTTAAAGGCGTTGAAAAAAAGATAAAAGTAAATAAATATATAAGCTGTTCCGATTGTAGTGGAACCGGTGCTAAAGGCGGTTCATCGTATTCCACATGTTCTACTTGCAGGGGAACCGGACAGGTTACAAGAGTAACCAATACTTTCCTTGGCCAGATGCAGACCGCATCTGCCTGTCCTCAATGCGGTGGCGAAGGACATACCATTACCAATAAATGCAATACCTGCTTTGGAAACGGTATTGTTAAAGGCGAAGAAATCATATCATTAAATATCCCTGCAGGTGTTGCTGAAGGCATGCAGCTTTCGGTTAGCGGAAAAGGAAATGCTGCAGCCCGCGGTGGTGTCCCCGGCGACCTGATAGTTGTTATTGAAGAAGCTGAACACCCTGAACTGATACGCGATGGCGACAACCTGTTATATGAACATTACATCACTATTCCCGAAGCAGCATTAGGTACCACTATTGAAGTCCCTACTGTTGAAGGCAAAGCACGGGTTAAAATTGAGGCAGGTACACAAGCAGGAAAAGTATTACGATTGAAAGGAAAAGGGTTGCCTTCACTGAACTCTTATTCACGAGGCGATTTGCTTGTAAACATTAATGTATGGACTCCGCAAAATTTAACTAAAGAAGAAAAAGCCATGCTGGAGAAACTTCAGAATTCACCTAATTTTAAACCCACTCCCGGGCATAAGGACAAGAATTTCTTTGAACGCATGAGAGAAATGTTTAAGCATGAATAGTTGGGAATTATAGTATTTAATTGACAAATGAGTTAAATGATCAAATTGTTTAATTAATATAGAAATAGCGCTACAGGGAAACCGGTAGCGTTTTTTATTTAGGAACATGTATTATGATTTTTTTTAATTTCGCAATAAATAAAAATCAGAATGGATATTTTTCAAGCAGTAAATGTTAGTAAGCGGTTTGCCAATCATACTGCTCTCGACAAGGTAGGTATTTCCGTTCCGCTACAAAGTATTTTTGGTTTACTTGGCCCGAATGGCGCAGGAAAAACCACGCTTATCCGAATTATCAACCAGATCACGGGTCCTGATGAAGGGGAAATATTCTTTAACGGCGAGAAATTAAATTCGAAACACGTTGAACAAATCGGGTATCTTCCTGAAGAACGAGGCTTATACAAGAAAATGAAAGTAGGTGAACAGGCTTTATACCTGGCTCAATTAAAAGGTCTTTCAAAAAGAGACGCATTAACAAAACTGAAATACTGGTTTGAAAAATTCGAGATCCAGGCATGGTGGAATCGCAAGGTTGAAGAGCTTTCCAAAGGTATGCAGCAAAAAGTTCAGTTCATTGTTACCATACTTCATGAACCCAAACTATTGATATTTGATGAACCATTCAGTGGATTTGACCCTATTAATGTGAATTTACTGAGAGATGAAATCCTTACGCTAAGAAAAAACGGCGCTACAATTATTTTCTCTACTCATAATATGGCTTCTGTTGAAGAGCTATGCGACGATATTGCTCTTATCAATAAATCAAAAAAGATATTAGACGGAAGTGTGAAAGATATTCGCAAACAATTCAAAACTGATATTTACGAATTCGAACTTGAAAACTTTTCAGGTAACCTGGAAACCATAATGAATGGCAAATTCAAGCTGATAGAAGAAAAACCGGAAGGAGAGATCACCAGGATAAAAATCAAAACCAACAAAGGAATATCCCAGAACGAGCTGATACATTCCATTCTGCCATTTGCACAAATACTGTCATTTCACGAAATCATACCTAGCATGAATGATATTTTTATATCGCAGGTTGAAGGTGATTTCAAAACTGATTAATTGTTTAACTATTCAATTGTTTAATTGGAAAGATAATGAATATCTAACCATTTAACAACAATGCAACAATTTAACAATTTCAGCCATCAAGCAATTTATCAATCGAACAATCAAATAGTATAAACAATGAATAAAATTCCAATAATTATCAGCCGCGAATATTTATCAAGAGTAAAAAAACGCTCATTTATTATCATGACCATTCTCGGTCCAATATTAATGGCAGCCATGATGATTGTGCCGGTTTATATAGCGCAGATGTCGGACGAATTAAAAACTATAGCAGTAGTTGATGATAGCGGAATATTTTATAAACGATTTGCTGATACCGATAATATTAAATTTGAATACCTGAACGAAACAAAAGACCAGGTTTTGGATTCGCTCGAGTCAAGCAGTTATTATGCAGTTTTGTATTTACCTGAAGAATTCGTTTCAAAACCATCAACCGGAATTTTATATTATCAGAAAAGTCAGCCCAGTATTACGGTAAAATCATATATCGAAACCGTTCTGAAAAAAGAAATGGAAGCAATAAATCTGAAAACTTCCGGTATCAGTAAAGAAGTCATCGAATCAATAAATACAAATATTGACCTGAATCTTTTCAAATTTTCGGGCAATGGTTTTGAAGAAAAAAGCAGCACTGAAGTAAGCACTGCACTGGGAATGTTTGCTGGCATTATGATTTACATGTTTATTTTTCTTTTCGGAACACAAGTTATGCGTGGCGTAATTGAAGAAAAAACAAGCCGCATTATTGAAGTAATCATTTCATCAGTAAAACCTTTTCAGCTTATGTTGGGAAAAATTATCGGCATTGCATTGGTTGGGCTTACACAATTCCTGCTATGGATAGTTCTCACTTTCGGGATTTATACTGTTGTTCAAAGTGCATATCCTGAAACTTTCAAATTGAATAAAACCGAAAACCCATTAATTGGAAATAGTAAAATAATTTCTCACGAACAGGCAAATGAATTAAATGCCAATCATTACAAGAATGAGGGAATGCGTGATTTTCTCAAAGCCTTATCTACAATAAATTTTGGAGTTATGATCATGGCATTTATTTTTTATTTCTTATTCGGATATTTGCTGTATGCCGCATTATTTGCTGCTGTTGGCTCTGCTGTTGACAGCGAAGCGGACACACAACAATTCATGTTACCCATAACAATCCCGCTGGTATTCGCTTTACTCATGAGTAATTTTGTGATTAACAATCCTAATGGACCTGTAGCTTTCTGGCTTTCGATAATTCCTTTTACTTCACCTATAATCATGATGATTCGTATTCCTTTCGGAGTTCCCATTCTCGACCAGGTTCTATCCTACTCCATGTTAATTCTCGGATTCCTTTTCTGCACATGGCTCGCAGGGAAAATATACAGAACAGGAATTTTGATGTATGGTAAAAAAGTGAACTACCAGGAACTTTGGAAATGGATAACATATAAAGGTTAAAAGTATAGTTATACCTGAATAGTATTGACCATTTTTAGAAAAGATGAAACTAACGTAAACCCAGGAAAAATGTCCGGGATACAAAAGAAAAATATAAAACAAAATAAACAGAGCGCTTCACAAAGAATACCTTTAAATAAAGAATATTCTTCAAATGGCATTTTAAAATGGGCTCCTTTGTTCATTTTGGTATTCACTGCTTTGATCTATAGAAAAGCAATATTTAATGGATTCGCAACATGGGACGATAACTATTATATTCAGGAAAACCCTTTTATCAGGGATTTCAGTATAAACAGAATAAAAGCTATTTTTTCTTCATTTTATTTTAGCAACTATCATCCCTTAACAACGCTTACTTATTTGATCGAATTCAAATGTTTTGGATTAAATCCATTGCCTTTTCATATACTAAATGTAGCATTGCACTTGCTGAACACCTGGCTCGTTTTTATACTTGCCGAACGACTCAGCGGAAAAAAAATAACCGGAATTTTAGTTTCATTATTGTTTGCCATTCATCCCATGCATGTAGAATCCGTAGCATGGATATCGGAGCGAAAAGATTTATTGTATACCACTTTCTATTTGCTTTCACTGATGTTATACTTGCGTTACCTTGAATTTAAGAAGGCAAAGTTTTATATCGGGGCGGTATTGCTTTTTATTTTTTCACTTCTTTCAAAATCGGCGGCAGTAACATTACCTGTTCTTTTAATAGCTATCGATTTTTATAAAGGGAGAAAGATCAATGCAAAATTATTGCTTGAAAAGGTTCCTTTCTTTATTCTCGCGCTGCTATTTGGAATAATAGCAATAATGTCGCAACTAACAATTGAAACAAACGCCGACATTCCTTTACCAAATGGTTTCATTGAAAGAATTTTCCTTTGCTCTTATGCTATTGCTTTTTACATAATAAAAATGGTAGCGCCTTTCAACCTATCAGCTATGTATTATTTTTCCAACTCTCAGAATGGTTCATTAACATGGGCTTATTATGCCTCCCTCCCATTCCTGCTTATTATCGTATGGTTAGTGATTCGAAACCGTTCCAAGCTAAAGGAAATAATATTTGGCATTTTCTTTTTTCTTATCACCATTTCTGTTATGTTGCAAATTGTTCATGTAGGAAGCGCCATTACAGCAGACCGATATACGTATGTTTCTTACATCGGTTTATTTTTTATCGCTGTACAATCAATTATAAATATTAAAAAAAAGCAGGTAAAAAATACCATCATTACCTTGTTTTGTGTTTTCATAATAATGTTTTCATTTCAAACATATGCCCGCATTAAAGTATGGAAAGATGGAGATGTTCTTTTTACTGATGTGATAAAAAAGAATCCCAATATCTTTCACGCATACTGGATAAGAGGTCAGGCAAAAAAAGCCAAAGGTGATTTACAAGGCTCGCTTCAGGATTTCACAAAAGCATTGGAACTAAAGCCTGACTTTGTTTTCGGGCTTATAGACAGAGGCAATGTACGAAGTGATATGGGTGATTATAAAGGTGCGCTGGATGATTATAATCATGCTGTAATGCTTGATCCTGCAATGGCAAAGGCATATAACAACAGAGGCATAGTACATGTTTTGCTTGGCGATAAGAAATCAGCCATGCTCGATTATGATAAAGCAATAAAGTTAAATCCTGAATTTGCTGAAGCTTTCAATAACAGGGCATCGCTTAAAGCCAATACCGGCGATCTTAAAGGAGCGATTAATGATGTGAATAATGCAATTCTTCTTACCCCCTACAAAGCTGAGTATTACAGAGACAGAGGAGAAATCAGATATTTAAAAAATGATTTTAAAGATGCTATTAACGATTTTAATTATTCTTTGAAACTGAAACCTGACGATTACAGTTGTTATTATTTCAGCGGAATGTCGAAGCTAAATCTTAAAGATACTTCCGGTGCATGTAAGGACTGGGAAAAATCAATGAAGTTAGGTTGTACTGAGGCATCAGAGGCGATAACAAAATATTGCCATTAAATTATTTCATTAATCCAAATAAGCTTACTTATAATTTCTCTTTTTCTTATCTTTGTGGGAACAAATAATTTTTCTTTATGGCAAAAATACTGGTGATAGACGATGAAAAAAGCATACGCAATTCTTTACGCGATATACTTGAATACGAAAAATTTTTGGTAGACGAGGCAGCCGAAGGCAACGAAGGTATTGAAATGGTAAAGAAAAACCAGTATGACGTTATCTTATGCGATATTAAAATGCCTCGAATGGATGGAATTGAAGTGCTTGAAAATATTAATAAACTTTGCGATACTCCTGTGGTAATGATCTCCGGTCACGGGAATATCGAAACCGCTGTAGAAGCCATAAAGAAAGGCGCTTTCGATTATATTTCAAAACCTCTTGACTTAAACCGTTTGCTTATCACTGTCCGAAATGCAATGGACAAAGGGCATTTGGTAAACGAGACAAAAGTGCTGAAGAAAAAAATAAGCAAAACATGGGATATGGTTGGCGAATCGCCCGCTATCATGCAGATTAAAGAAATGATCGAACGTGTTGCACCAACCGATGCACGTGTACTGATTACCGGCGAAAATGGAACAGGCAAAGAATTGGTTGCCCGCTGGCTTCACGAAAAAAGCAATCGCTCAGCAGGTGCTTTTGTTGAAGTGAATTGCGCTGCAATACCAGCAGAATTAATAGAAAGCGAATTGTTCGGACATGAAAAAGGTTCTTTTACATCGGCTATAAAACAACGGAAAGGCAATTTTGAACAAGCCCATGGCGGAACCCTTTTCCTCGACGAAATAGGCGACATGAGTCTTTCGGCCCAATCGAAAGTATTGCGCGCGTTACAAGAAAATAAAATTATGCGTGTTGGAGGTGAAAAAGAAATTCCTGTAGATGTAAGAGTTATTGCAGCTACGAATAAAAATGTTCCCGAAGAAATTAAAAAAGGAACGTTTCGCGAAGATTTATATCATCGACTAAGTGTCATATTAATTCATGTCCCCTCTTTAAACGAAAGAGCTTCCGATATTCCTTTGTTGGCTAATTATTTTTTAAAAGAAATTTGTCAAACTCAGGGAAAACCATTAATGACATTTACCAAAGATGCGTACACCGCGCTGCAAAAAATACAATGGACAGGAAACATACGCGAATTAAGAAACGTAGTTGAACGTTTATCTATTTTATGTAATAAAACCATTAGCGAAAAAGACGTAACTATGTTTGCACAACCTTTAGGAAAATAATTTTAGCGGAATGTGTTTAATACCGAAAGCATATATGTAATAGTCCAATAAATTGTACTATAACATCTATGTCATCGGCATTACCATTGTAAAAATTTAAAATATCCGTTGGACTATTTTAAATTTACAATTGGTATAACAATTTAAACGGGTTTCTGCTTAAAAAAAGAGAGGCTGAATGTAAGTATTCAGCCTCTCTTTTTTATTATTGTGATTTATTGTTTTATAATTTTATATTTTGATTGGAAGTGTTGTTTTGCATCTCCTACCAAATTAAGCATATAAATACCCGATGTTAAATCTCCTAAATCTAAGGTGAATAGCTGACTTCCACTATTCAATATATTATATTCAAACGTTTTTACTTTTTTTCCATAGATATCCATTACCTCTATTGTTAAAGATTGTGGGTTTTTAACATCAAATTCAATATTCACACTTTCTTTTATCGGGTTTGGGAAAACACGAATAGCCGTAACATTTTCAATCTCGTTTACCGAACTATTATCAACTAGTAAAGTAACCGCATCGGGTGTAGCAGCTATTTCTTCTTCGTTGCCAACTTTATCAACAGCTACAGAATAAAAGCTGTATGTTTTTCCATATTGTCCTTTAAAAAGGGTTGTAGTTAAATGTGTATTCGATATAAGTTTCGTAACAGAACCATTATCTTCCTGATAATAGATGGTATATTCACGAACTCCACTCTCGGCATCGGAACCTGTCCAACTAACAGTAAATACAGTATCGGTAATAACCGGATCTAATAAGTTTACCGAGCTTTCGGGGGCATTTAAATCGAGTGTATTAACCCATGTATTCGTTAGAATTGGTGCATTTAAGTCGAAGATAATAGAAGCTCTATTGGCTATTTCAGTGCCATTTGTTAAATTCTCTTTTAAACGGCACGAGAACGAAACATATCCTTCCCCTTCGGGTGAAAGCACATTTGGAGGTAAGAATCCGCCCATTGGATCTTCTGTTAAATCCATAGTTAATGGATCTAAAGAAGTATATGACCAAGCGACCACGCCAGTAGCGGTATCTAATTTGGCATTTATACGAACAATTAAGACCTTTTCGGGACGCAAATCTACATCAACAGTATATTCCTGTAAGCCTTCCATCGGATAAATAGTAGTATCTCCAAAATTAACCGGACCTATACTAAAATGCGTTAGATCATATTTAGTTTTGTTTAGTGTGTCGAATACAAAAACCTCTTGAGCTGGAGCTGTTGCATCGGCTTTGTTTTCGAAATAAATACGATAGTTGTAATCTTCTTTATTTCTATTAAACCTTTCATCGCCAAAACCGTTTGGTCCTATTATTTCATTCGGGTCGAAAGAAGCTACTGCTTTTACAGAATCTTCGTCTGGTTTTTTCTTTTTAAACTTTTCGCATTCTTGAACTGCTGAATAGTTATCGTAAATATCGGAAGCAAGTGCATATATATTATAGGCTAATTCATATGCTTTAATAATTGGTATTTCGCTCCCAATATCCCAAACACAAGCCAATGCAGAACGCGTTAACGAATATAAGGCAGAACCTAATGAATTTTCATCGTACGCTAAACCATATAATGTTTGAGAAATAGATGCCACGCACTGTACCCCGGGAACCTGTGTTCCAATTAAATTAACTAATCCATTTGCTAATGCGCTGGCTTGTGCCCACATTATACATTTATCGTATTCAGAGATTCGGGTAGTATCGAAATAATTATCGTTTATCCATGTCTTCATTTTAAAATCGGCCGGCGATTTTATTCTAACTATAATACTTCCCGAAGAGTTGGCCGGTACATTCGACAAAAACAACGGATATACTCTTGCTTTAAAAGGTTTCCCATCGAGCGTATCTATTAAGAAATAAGGTTTAATAGAATCTTTAATGGTTTCCCAAATAGAATCTGTTTCGGCAGGTAAACCAATTTTTTTTGTTTGAAACTGAAGTTCTAGGCCTACAATATCGGAAACAATAAAACAGAAAGGAGCTGAAACAGCATCCACATTGCCTGAATTACCATAATTGATAGTATAGGATTGCCAACGATTAAATAATATTTTATCTCTTCCTGTTACATTAACCCAAAAATCGGCAGGGCGTGTATCTTCAATAGTGAACCCATCTACTAAGGTAAATGTAGAATCGCCAGGTACTTCTACAACAACATTCCATAAACCGGGAGTTACATTAGCAAAAGTAAAACTTGCTTTAACACTACCGGCTGTCGTTTTTACTACGGTATCGGCAACTAAATCGGCGTTCCCTGTTTTGCTTAGTTTTACAATGGTGTTGGTAGTTAATCCGCCGCCATAAACATAAAACGAAACTTTCCCGTTGTTTCCGGCTTTATTAGAAATAACCGACTGTATCCCTTTTATAGTAATCTGCTTAACTGCGGTATCGGAGCTTACTGAGTTATATGCAATAACTTTCGCATCAAAAACACCAGGAGTGGCATACGTATGACTCGGATTGGCTAATGTGGAAAATGAATTATCACCAAAATCCCATTTTATGGATGTGGCATTTAACGAGCTATCTTCAAAACTACAATAATATAAGTTTTGGAAATAGGTAAAATTAGCTTTAGGAGCCGGGAGTATCGTATCGGACATACCATATCCTCCGTAACTAGTATAACGAGGTATGCAAACATAATACGTTAAGTCTTTTTTAACTTGTGTAGATACAGTTGCATTTATACCATAAGAACCACTAGCTAATTGCGTGCTATCGGCTGCAAAAATACGTAAGTTATTAACTTGCAATAATCCATCTGTTTTGACTTTAATTTGTAATAATCCGGAATAACTAGGGATAATTTTCCAAAAGTCAATTAAATCGGTATAATTACTTCCATAATAACCTAAATGACCATTTATCGTATCGTTTTCCGATATTACAATAGCCGTTTTTATTATATCATTATTTAAATTATCGACTGGGTATGGGTTTGGAGTAAACTTAGTAACAACATAATATGAACCATAACCACTCCAAAATGGCACTTTTAAGAAGTAAGTACCCGGAAGTAAATTATTATATGCAACAGCAGCGTTAACACCATAGGTTCCGCTTGCAATTTGCTTTGTTGTATCGGTATCAAATATTAATAAATTATTTACTTGTAATGTGCTGGTACATTTAACAGACACTTCCATTTTGCCGTCTTGTGGAATGGTAAATTTATACCAATCCGTTAAATCGGTGTAATTATGGCCATAATAGCCCAGATGTGCCGTTACCGAATCGTTTACATTTAATGTTAACGCATATTTAGCCGAATCGTTGGGCTCTTTGTCATTCGGATAAACAGCTGCTGTAAATTTAGTAACAACATAATATGAACCATAACCACTCCAGAATGGCACTTTTAAGAAGTAAGTACCCGGAAGTAAATTATTATATGCAACAGCAGCAGTAACGCCATAGGTTCCACTTGCAATTTGTTTTGTTGTATCGGTATCAAATATTAACAAATTATTTACTTGTAATGTACTAGTACATTTAACAGAAACTTCAATTTTCCCATCTTGCGGAATGGTAAATTTATACCAATCTGTTAAGTCGGTATAATTATTCGTGTAATACCCCATATGTGCCGTTGCCGAATCGTTTACATTTAGGATTAATGCATTTTTTGCCGAATCGTTGGGTTCAACTTCTACATCGTATGCTGCAGGTGTAAATTTAGTGGTAAGCGAATACGAACCATAGTTAGACCAAAGAGGTACTTTAATATAATAAGTTCCCGGCATTAAGTTGTTATGGGAAACACTCGCTGTTGCACCATAGCTTCCACTTGCTATTTGTTTTGTTGCATCAACATCGTAAATAATTAAATTATTAACCTGTAAAGGAGTAGTACAAACTACTTTAATATCCATTTTACCATCTAATGGAATAGTAAATTTATACCAATCTTCTTTATCGGTATAAGAACCTTGTGTATACCCAATATGAGCAGTAATAGAATCATTAAAAAATATAGTGTTCGCAACTTCTGCCGAATCGTTATTTTCAACTTCTATAAGCAAATCGGCTTTTGTAAATTTTGATGTAATGTAATATGACCCGTATCCTGACCATTTCGGAACTTTTAGAAAATATGTTCCGGGCATTAAGTTGTTATGGGTAACGTATGCGTTTACGCCATAGGATCCCGTTGCAATTATCGTTGTGGTATCAATGTCATATATCTTCAGGTTATCCACTTGCAAGGTGCTTTCTCCTACAACATGAAAATCTATTTTACCATCTTCGGGTATAACCACTTTGTACCAATCGGTTAAATCGGTATAATTATTTCCGAAATATGCCAGTCTTCCGGTAAGCGAGTCGGTAGGTTGAATTAATATAGCTTGCTTAGGAAGATCGTTCGGTTCGGCATCGTTAGGATATCCTGCCGGTGTAAAAGTATTGGTAAGGGAATAGCTTCCATTTAATGACCATAACGGGACTTTTAAATAATAAATACCCGGCAAAAGGTTGTTATAGGTAACATTTGCCGTAACACCATAGGTACCAGTAGCAATTACACTTGTTCCATTTTGATCGTAAATCATTAAATTATTTACCTGCAATGTTCCATCAGTAACTGCATTAAACGTAATAGCACCTTCGGTAATAAGGGTAAATTTAAACCAGTCTTGGTTGTCGGAGGAGCCTAAGGTTCCTGTTTGAGTTCCATTTAGCGCAATTATATTGGCTTCTTCGGGAGTATTATTTGGTTCGGTTTCAGCAAAAACAATCGAACTAAATAAAATAGAAAATAAAAATACGGTTAAGAGATAAATCTTCTTCATGATATCTATTTTTTATGAATAATCTTGTAAAGATAAGAAGAAAGTTAAAAAAAAATCAATTTTTTTACGACAAATACTAATATTATTTTTGTTTAATGTTATAATTTATTCGACAATAATTAATTAATAAAAACTGCCCTATTTAATTTATAAATTTTTTAGTCGCATTCACCTCAAATTTTCGTATCTTTGCACCACATTTCAAAAGGGGTTGACCGGATTTGACAGCAGGTCGAGTTGAAGTGTAAGCATGTCGGGTGTTGTGAATATTGCCCGTGAAATAAATTCTCACGCCACATAAATGGCAACGATTACAATTACGCAATGGCTGCTTAATTTTAGAAATTAAGCCCATGCTGTTTCCCGAGAAACCTCGCTCAACGGTGTCTCGAGTGAAGCATCGCAAATGTTGAGATAAGACGGCTGAAGCTTCGGCGGCAGGACGAAAACCTCAGAAGATAAGAAATATGTTGGACCGCTTTATTCCTGCATATTTTCGAAAACCAATATAAAGCTAAGCATGTAGAAAGCCCTTTGGCTGCTTGTTTGGACGAGGGTTCGACTCCCTCCAACTCCACAAGAACAAAATCAATAAAAATAGAAAGCCTCAAATACTAACACTTTGAGGCTTTTTATTTTTTCATATTTGACCTTTTATAGCAAATGGAAAATATAAAATTGAAACTTTGTAATCAGTTTTTGGTTAAAGGCAACTCGCTTGGGTATAAGTAATATGTTGATGGAATTTATACTATAACTCTATGACCATTGACTTGACTAGCCTCTACAACCATTAACCTTTAACTATTTTCAAAATAAATTGAAGATGACAAATATTATGCGTTAATCAAGCAGACGTTTTTGTCCTTCAAGATGCATGATGTCTTCTACATCCTGAACGCATTCCAGGCACCCCAGGTATTTACCTTCGGGAGAATGCAGGGCGAAAAATTCTATAAGTATTTTATGAAGCTTCTCTCCTTCCTTCACTTTCAGATCAATCCAAAAGCTGGCTTTTTTGCGGGTACCGGCTTTCATCTCCGATACAATTTTTTCCACTTTATCGAGACTGGTTTGAGGATGACACTCCCTGAAGTTCAATCCCATCGACGTAAGTGGTCTTTTAAAAAGTCGTCCTTCATTTTTATTCCATCCTATCACCTCATCATTGGCGTCAATCACTGAAATTTCAAGAGGAATATGCTCAAAAATAGCCTTGATCACTTCTTCATTCATCATATCTATCATATGTGTATTTTTTTTAGTTTAACATTATAAAGATAATCATAATTTAATATACAGCAAGTATGTTTGCTTCGGGTAAATTGCCTGTCGTGAATGGGAAGGTAATTTCCATTTCTTTTGTAGTACGCTGTTTGCGCCTGTCGCTATGTATTAATGTGCGCTATCTAAAGTATTTTAATTTCATTAAAAATAATTTACAAATTGTATTTATCTTATTACAACAATATTTGCAGATGAGATGTTGCTTTCGTGAAAGAACGTTGAATAATCGTGAAGGTTAGTGCACGAATTGTTACGGTTATTTTCGCAGCTTGTATTGTAATTACTGTTTTCCATTTTACCCTTGCTGATATAATAAACACATGGTGTTTATTTGTTTGTGTTTGTTAAGGGTAATTTTGTAATTACATATGCACTGAATTTTTGTGTAGGCTGTTTGTATATTTAACGGAAGCTTGTTAAGGAATATTTTATTGAAGGTGAAAAAAAATTTAATGAACTTAAATGTATTTTTCTTATTTCCTTAAACATTATTTGATAAATTTGAAGCTAAAAGAAATTAACAAAATAATTTATGCCTACACTCAATTGGATTGGAAAAGAAAAAGTTATTAATCATCATAGAGATGTCCCTTTTAAAATATTGGAGCACAAATACGGCTTTAATGATACTGATGGAGAATTAAAAGAACTAGTAAACAGTGGCAATAAAATAATTCATGGCGATAACCTCGAAGCCCTGAAAAGTCTTTTACCTGAGTACGAAGGAAAAATCAAATGTATATACATAGATCCACCATACAACACTGGAAACGAAAACTGGGTGTATAATGACAATGTGAACCACCCGAAAATAAAAAAATGGCTCGAAGCCACCTTGAAAGCGAAAGAATCCGGTAAAGAAGCTGCCATTGGTATTGATGATTTGGCAAGGCACGACAAGTGGCTTTGTATGATGTATCCCCGCCTTAAACTCCTACATAAACTATTAGCTGATGATGGGGCTATATTTATTTCTATTGATGATAATGAACAAGCAAACCTTAAATTCATTTGCGATGAAATTTTTGGCATCAATAATATGGTGACAAACATTCATTGGAAAAGGAGTGAGAGCCAAAACAATAATTCAAAATTATTATCTGTTGTAGGCGAATTTATTATTTGTTATCTGAAAAATAAAGAAGGAAAATCTTTTAATAAAACAGAATTACAAGAAACCGCCATTAATGAGTATCGTTATGAAGATGAAAATGGAAAGTTTAGAAGAGGAACAATTGTGGATAATAGCAGAGGTAAACATATATTAGAAATTACTTCACCAAATGGAATAACTAAGACAATAAAAAGCATTAGAACTCGTGAGTTTTTTGATGAAAAAGAAAAAGAAGGTTTGATTTATTGGACATCAACAGGCACACCATATCTTAAGCTTTATCTTGAAAAATCCGAAGGACAGACATCTAGTAATTGGTTTGATAAAGCAGGGGTAAATGAAGACGCCTCAGAGGAACTTACAAAAATTGGGATTAATTTTCCTTTTTCAAAACCATATAAATTAATTGATAAAATTTTAAAAATTTCTACATCCCCAAATGATATTGTTTTAGATTCATTTGCTGGTAGTGGCACTACAGCCCATGCAGTTTTAAATCTAAACAATCAGGATGAAGGATGCCGTAAATTTATCCTGGTAGAAATGGAAGATTACGCCAATACCATTACTGCCGAAAGAGTAAAGCGGGTTATCAATGGTTATGGCGATAAAGAAGGCACAGGTGGCAGTTTCGATTACTATGAATTAGGCAAGCCCTTGTTTGTAGGCGAAAACAACGAATATCTGAACGAGGAAGTAGATACCAAAAAAATCAGGGAGTATATCTGGTACAGCGAAACCCGCAAAGCATTTGAGCACCCGAAAACAAAATCAGACACGCCTTATTTTCTTGGTAAAAAAGAAGGCACTGCCTACTATTTTATTTACGAAAAAGAATCGCTTACAACCCTCGATTATGATACTCTTTCAACTATAAAAACCAAGGCAGGGCAATATGTAATTTATGCCGACAATTGCCTTTTGCCAAAAGACTTTATGATGAAAAAGAACATAGTATTTAAAAAAATTCCACGTGATGTAACTCGTTTTTAATATGGAACTGAAAAGCTATCAACACAAAGTAATAAAAGACCTCGAACTCTATTTAGAATATGTACAGAGGTTCAAAAAAACCGATGCTGCATTCAATAGTTTTTGGGAAGACCGTATTGGCCCTTATAACCCTTTAAATAATGAAGGGATGCAGCCATATAAAAATACGATTCCAAATGCTGCACATGTTTGTATAAAAGTACCCACAGCCGGTGGTAAAACATTTATTGCCTGCAATGCTTTGCATACCATATTTTCAGCATATTCATCAGAACTACCTAAAATAGTTGTATGGTTGGTTCCCTGGAGTAACCTTCTCGACCAGACGGTTAATAACCTAAGCAATCCTGATCACCCCTATCGTCAAAAGTTAGATGCTTTGTTTAACCATCGGGTTGAAGTGTATGAAAAGAAGGATTTATTGCAAGGTTCAAACTTCAACCCTACCGTGGTAAAAGAACAGCTTTCTATTGTAGTAATGAGCTTTTCAAGTTTACGTGCAAGAAACAAGGAAGACCGGAAGGTTTATCAGGAAAATGGACAATTAGCCACTTTTGCCAGCCAGTATAAAGATAAAACACACCTGCTCGAAGATACAGATGATACCGCATTAATCAATGTAATCCGAAGCATGAATCCGGTTTTGGTGGTTGACGAGAGCCATAATGCCGAAAGTGATTTAAGTGTGGATATGTTAAATGCCCTTAATCCTTCATTTGTATTAGACCTTACAGCAACTCCAAAAGACAATAGCAATATCATTAGTCTTGTTCCTGCAATAGAATTAAAGAAGGAACACATGGTTAAACTCCCTGTAATAGTTTATAACCATCACGACAAAACAGAAGTAATTAATAGTTCACTGCATTTGCAACATAAACTCGAATTGCTTGCAATTGAACAAACAAAAAATGGAGGTAAATATATTCGTCCTATTGTTTTGTTTCAGGCACAGCCACGCACAGGAGAGGATAACACAACTTTTGAAAAATTGAAAGAACAATTGCTAAAAGTTGGTATTCCTGAAGCACAGATAAAAATAAAAACAGCCGAAAAGGACGAACTCAAGGGGATTGATTTAAGTTCAGAAGATTGCCCTGTTCGTTACATCATTACAATTAATGCACTGAAAGAAGGCTGGGACTGCCCATTTGCATATATTCTCGCTTCATTAGCAGATAAATCATCAGCAGTTGATGTTGAACAAATTTTAGGTCGTGTACTTCGTCAGCCCTATGTAATGAAGCATTCCGCTCCATTACTCAATGTTTCTTATGTTCTTACAGCTTCTGCAAAATTCAATGACACTTTGCAAAACATTGTAAAAGGCTTGCAGACATCGGGTTTTAGCGAAAAAGATTATAGAGAAAAAGACATGATGCTCGAAGAAGAAAAGAAACAAGTTATTGAAAAACCATTGGAAACATTCTTATTCCCCGAACAACAGGAAATAAGTTTAAATGAAGCTGATGAAATTATACCGGAAAGAATATCTTTCAATCCTAATGTAAAAACCACTGAAGTGTCGAACATCGCTGTAGTTGCAGAAATTGAAAACATGGCTGAAACTCAGAACAGGGAAATGGAAGAAGTAATTGAAAAACAAAGTCAGCAACCGCTTGACGAAAATATATTTCAGGAAATGGGCGAAAAAGTAAAGCGTTACAGAATTGTAGATGTCAATAAAGAACTGGCATCAAAAATAAAACTGCCTCAATTCTTTTTAGAAGTGAAGCAAAGCGATATTTTCGATACAGATAAAATATTCCTTAATCAGGAATCTTTATTAAAAAATTTTAAGCTAAGTAATGAAGATTCAAAAATTGATTTCGACCAGATAACTTCTGATTTGTATAAAGTAGATATTGAACAAATCAAGAATGATGAATATGCTCCACGCTTTACAAAAATTGAAGACCAAGTAGTGAAAGACCCTGTTATTGATTACATACTTGCAAAACCAAAAGAAGGACAAATCAAAGATATTTCACACCAGCTTGTTCAGCTTGTAGGTGACATGTACCCTATTCCCGATCAGGAAATACGGGCTTATGTTGAACGTATCTTAAGCCAGTTGAATGCAGAACAATTGCAGGATATACTTGTAAGAAAATGGAGTTATTCAGATAAAATAAAAGCAAAGATTCGTCTACATGCAGATATTTATGCAGAAGGTCAGTTCAATGATTTAATAAAAATTCGCAAAGTTGTTGTTGAACCTACTTGGAATTTTCCTGAAATGATTGTTCCGGGACCGCTTGGTTCTTCAATAGGTCATTCACTTTACGAACGTGAAGGAATAATGAACAACTTTGAAACTACCGTAATTACTGACATCTCCAGTCTTCCTAACATTGCTTTTTGGCATCGTAATTTAGGCAGAGGAAAAGGATTTTCAATTAACGGTTTTAAATCCAATCATTACCCCGATTTTATTGTAGTCTCAAAATCTGGCAAAATCATTATCATAGAAACAAAAGGTGACGACCGTGATAATTCAGATAGTATGGCAAAATGCCGTCTCGGTAACAAATGGGCTGAATTAGCCGGAAAAGATTTTTCATACTTCATGCTCTTCGATAAAAAAGCTATTGACGGAGCTTATAATGTGGATAAGGCAAAAGAATTAATTAAACAATTATAATTCAAATCTAACAATTATGAAAAATTAGTTTATGGTTATGAATTTAAATTACCCGATTCAACTGAAATAACACCAAACACAATTGAAAAGAAAGGCAGAAAAGGGAAATCGTTTAAAAGAATACAGGATTTGGAATTATAAAAAGCGAGAAAAAATAGTTAACCAGAATTTTAATTTACTTCAGTAGAGAATGAAATAATTAAAATAAATTAATGCAATAACATGAGCCAAGATAAAGCAAAAACAATATTTGTAATTGATTTTAATTCTATCGAATCACATATTAAGTGGATAATTAGTAATCGAGTCCATAATCTTGATAGGCGGCAATTTCCATCCAAATTAGTTAAATTTGATTTTCAACGTTGTCGCAATTTAAAACCTTATCATATTGCACCTCTGGCATGTTTAATTCACGAATATCAAGCAAAAGGATATATAGTAAAACTTATAAATAGTCCTGATAATATAAAAGCATATCTTGAATCTTTCCATTTCAACCAATTTTGCAATAAAGAAAATATTAATAATTTTCCTGCCCCAACAGACCCTAAAACTCTACCACTATGGCGTATTGAAAAAACAGCAACAAGTGTTTACCCGGCACAAGCGCAAAAGTATTTTGAGAACAACCATTTTAATGGAAAAGACTTATTTGCTTTAAGTTTATCATTGGCAGAGTTAATGAATAATGTATTTGACCATTCCGAATCAAAAATTCCCGGTTATACATTTACACAGTTTAATTCAAGCCGAAATCAGATAATTACTTGTGTTTGCGATTTTGGAATAGGTATACCATATAAGGTTAACCATTACCTCAAACAAATAAATAAGCCAACTATAGATAATTTGGCAGCATTAATAAAATCATTCGAAATAAGCTTTTCAACCTTGTCAAGGCCACATAATAGGGGATTTGGGTGGGATAATATTTTTTCAAATGTAAAAGCATTAAAAAGTAAAATTCTCATTGTAAGCAATAATGCAATGTATTGGATATTGGATAATGGAAGTGAAAAAACATGTTTATTAAAAGGTAACTTTCCCGGCACTTCTGTCGTAATATACCTTGACAGTAGAAACCTTCCTCTAAAAGAAGAAGAATTAACCGATGAATTAAAGATTTTTTGATTATCTTTGCAGTCATCAAATATGAAAACAGAAAAAATAATAATTAAGGATATCACTTCAGGTACAACATCAAATATTGATGGATTAAACCTGAAAATAGCTATTATCTCTTCTTTAGATCGTACTGATAATATAATCTTATCATTTGAAGGTATTTCGGCATTGTCAAGTTCATTTCTAAATTCTTCTATTGGGGAAATAGTAGATCAGTATGGGTTTGATATACTAAAAGATAGAATAATAATTACTAATTATACATCCAGTATTGCTAATAATATTAAATGGTATATTAACAATTTAAGACATACTGAATATCATTAATTAATTTTAAAAAATATACTTTTTATTATCCGTGAAATATACGTATAAGAGCAGTATTCATAACTAAAACACTTTAATTTCCATTCCTTATTTGTTTAAATTTATTATTGTTCTAACAGCAATATTGTTTGAAATTATAATTTCTACTTCTCATTCTTCAAATTCCCAATTACTTAATTTACGTTAACAATTTTATAATGTACTGTTAAAAATATTGTTTGTAAATTTGAGGAAATAATAACAAGCTAACGCGTTAGTAATTTACTGCAAACTCGTTTAGCCGAATTATAATAACAGATTGATTTAGTAAAACAGGTGGGATGATAAAAAAAATACTTTTTGCTTTATTACCATTTCTTCTTTTAACTACTGTAATACCCGCACAGGATCTGGCAAACATAAAAAATGAAAAGCCAATCCATATCAGTGGAAGTATCGGGGCAAACTACACAGCAACCATAACCAACGACAGCAACCGTGTGCCTATGCCCGGTTTCTGGAATGCCAATGCCAATGTGAATATCAGCATTTATGGTATTTCAATTCCCCTGCTTGCAGTAGTAACCAATGGAAGCATCGATTTCAAGAACAGTTTCAGCCAGTTTGGCTTAAGTCCGAAATATAAGAACCTTACCATTCATGCAGGTTACAGGCAATATACCTATTCGCCTTCAACCGTTTCGGGACAAACATTCTTTGGCGGCGGTTTTGATTATCGTCCTAAGAAATTACGTCTTGGCTTTTTCATAGGCAGGCTGCACAAAGCACGGATGGTCGACACTTCGCTGTATTCGCAAACCATTCCGGGTTCGTATCCGTTAAATGTTTCATCAGTCAACGGAACAAATTATTATTCGCAGGCAGGAAGTTTTTCACGTTGGGGATGGGGCGCAAAATTTGGATTGGGTAAAGAAACCAACTTTGTTGATTTCATTTTATTCAAAGCACACGACCGCGAAAATAGTATTAACGATACGTTCTCGTTAAAAAAAATATTACCTGAACGCAATTTTGTATTGGGATTGAACACGGTTCAAAAAATAGGCAAACACATCAATGTTAGTGGTGATGCGGCAGTAAGTGCATATACCTATAATTCCTATGCCGACTCTATTCCTTTTAATGATGATCTGCCCGTATTAAATTTGCTTCAGAAATTGTTCCGTTATAATTTAACAACACAACTGCAATGGGCCGGCAATGTTAATGTGGGGTACACAGCAAAGAATTTTACATTGCAAACACAGTACAAGCATATTGAACCTTATTATAAAAGCATGGGAAATGTTTCTACATACAGCGATGTGGAATTGTTTTCAATACGACCATCGTGGAGTTTTTTTAAAAAGAAACTCAAGTTCACCAACATGTTTCAAACCCAGCACGACAACTTAAATCACTATAAACAACTAACCACAAAACGTATAATACTGAATTCGTCCATATCGGTGAACCCTTCAACCAAATGGGGCTTCGATGTAAGCTATAATAATTTCGGCATGAAGCAGGAGAAGATAAATGCGTTGGTTCCCGATTCCATCAGTGTTTCGCAGAAAAGCAACACTTACACTTTTGTGCCAAGATATATTTTCATGACCTCGAAACACACCGATGTTGTTTCGCTGGTTACCAGTATTACCAATGTAAAGAATGAAGGACAGAAAAATAATTCGGGCGACCTGAACAATTTCTACGCTACCCTTAACAACACGCTTGCCATAAGCAAAAGCGGATGGAGCATCACATCAGGGCTTAATTACAATACTGCCAAAACCCTTTCACACACCATGAATAGCTTTGGTATTATTGCCGGTGCAAGTAAAAGTCTTATAAAAAATACGCTTGCTATCACCAACAACAACACATTGCTGTGGAACAGCATCGATTCGAATCCTAACGGGAATACCGTATCGTTAGACCTTACCGTGAATTATATTTTATTAAAAAAGCATAACATCGGTTTCGGATATAATTATGTTTATTCGCCTGCAAACGGCATTTATAATATTAACGACTACAGCCAGTCGAGACTGATGTTCTCGTATCAATATATTTTTAAACAGTAAATAATTTTTCAGACATGAAAACGATAAAATTTAAGATCTTCCGTTTTTTAGCTGCTCTGATTTTAATATCAGCTTCAACATCTTTATTTGCACAGGTTACAATAAACCTGAACGTACTGCCACCCTACTCTCCTTTCTTCAAGGATTATTCAGGGCTTACAAGCAACCAGGTTATTGTTACGCTTACCAGCACACAAAACCTGAAAGTGTATATGACCGCAACTATCAGGAAAGATGACAACTCGGTGAGTATTGAAGTTAAAGAAAGCTATCGGCCTGTAACTCCAATAAACTTGATTGCCAACATTCCGCAAACCTTTACCGGCGCGGCTTTACGCAACATCTACGGTGGAAGCTCGGAGAACGATCTGATAATTTCAGGAATCACTTACAACCAGATAATGTACAACCAGGCATTGCCCGAAGGCAATTATAATTTTTGCATACAGGTTAGAGATTATACTACTGGCGCTATCATTTCGGAAGATTGCCAGAATTTAAACATCATGTATTTAGAGCCTCCTCAGATCATCAACCCGCAGGATTTAAGCAGTGTTGATGCCACCATTCCACAGTTCTTATTAACATCGTGGACACCGGTAAGCGGCGGTCTGACCGATATCAGGTATCGTCTACGTATTGTAAAATTAATTCCTCCCGGTGTTTCACCAAGCGATGCTTTAGCTAATGCCACACAGGTTGTGATTGACCGCTCGAATTTGATAACCACAACATTCCCGCTGGATGTTGCAAGCGGAATAAAACTGGACACCGGATGTTCTTATGCCATGCAGGTTACAGCGTCTTCAACGCAGGGATATTTTAAGAATAACGGGAAAAGCGAACCGGTTTCTTTTTTCTATAAAGGCAATAATTTCAATGCTAACGGGAAATACACTTTAAATTTCATCAACCCGAATACCAAGAAAAATTATGTTGAAGTTAATAACGAAACCAGCGCATTGTTGAATTGGAACTGGTTTGATGCAAGCTACAACCAGGATACGCTTCACATAAACGATTCGCTTTACCAGAAACTGGGAGTTACACGATACCAGATAACCATTACCAATTCAAAAAAAATAATTAAGAAATATCAGAAAAAAGTTGAGTTCACAAAAAACATCACTGAAATAAATGATATAAGCCACCGACTGATAAGTTATCTCAGCCTGCCTATGAAATCAGCCGATAGCCTTGGCTTTGTTGATTCGTGCTGGTACCAGGCAGAAGTTAAAGCATACGATGCCTATTCGCAATTTATAAATTCGGCAACAAGTGTTGATTTTCAATACAGGAAAATAAAAGATGAAGAACCATCGCTGCAGATACCCGTCAGCGCTGTTATCAAATACATATTCAAAGACAGTCTTGGAACATTATTCAATGCCACCAACACACCTTTTGAAGTAAGTGTACTGAAAAAATCGAACACGGTTTCGGCTACTGTTCCGCCTATCACTTACAATGGTGTGAACTACAAAAAGATTGCATACACCACCGGAACTACCGATAACTATGGTGTTTTCCATACACAGGTTTCGGTTCCCATAAAATATCTGATTGGCGATAGTTTGTATTTCAGAATACTCATGCCCGACAAATATTACATCGACAAGAACTTTTCAATGATAAGCATACCGGCTGTTAACAAAGATACCAGCGTTGTATTCGGTCAGCAGGTTGCGCTTACCTATGCCTATTCATTAAAGCTGTATGTAAAGAAAGCTTTCACTTCGTACCTCCTTCAGGAGAAGAACGGCAAGCTTGAAATATCGCTGCAGGACAGTATTTACAATCCTTTGCTGAGTGGCTATCAGTATAACACTTTTAATGAAGGAATGATATACGCTGTTGAGAACAAAAAAATAGCAGAAGGAATCACCATTGTTCTTTACAGGAAAAACAAAAAGAATTACATTCCGCCTGTTGAAGGAAATATAACCGACTACAGCAAAACATCAGGGTTTACCGAAGTTGCAAGAGGTGTTACCGTGAAAGAGAACGACACAACAACTTATGTAAAGTTTGAACGCTTGCTGGCTTCCATATTCAGTGGTGATGAATATTACCTGATGGCGTTGAACATCAATAATACCATCGGCGGGAATAATGTGTCAACTCCGAACTCTAACTTTAATGTGAATACCAACGTGAACCTGCAGAATGTGAATACAGGCGTCAATCAAACCAATAATACTACAGTTGTAAACAATAATTTTCAGAATGTGAACACCAATGCTTACAATGCATACTCGGATTATATCAGCACTAACTACATCAACAGCCACGACTGGTCGGTGAACCCATACCTGAACTTTGCATTTAATGACGATGGATTTGTTGCAGAGGAAATGCCTTTGAAAGTTGAGTTGCCGAAGAACATTGATAAAGATGATTCTCTTTATCGTAAGGTTACTGCTACGTATGATATTGTTTCAACAAAACCCCCGACATCACTGGTGAAAGGAAGAATATTATATCATTGGAAAAGCGATAAAGGCGACCAGATGCGACCACTTGCTCATGCTAAATTCAAAGTGGTTATTGATTACCTTGTTGACGGCAGGCCTATAGGAGCCATTACAACATTTAGTCAGACAAGCGGTGGTTATCATATAGGTGAAAAGTTCTTTGTTCCCGAAGGACAAGACCAATATTCTGATGGAATAAAACTGCTCGATCATTACGCAACAATGGCTGTTGGTGAAACCGACGACCAGGGGAATTTTGTTGTGGATGTGGTGAACATCAATAAAAAAGGCTCGCTCGGACAAGGCTACATTGTTGATAAAGGATGGACATGGAATAACCCCAATCCTACCACCACTCCTGATTACGGCATTGACGGATTAACCGACCCCGTTATCAATCCTGACCCGGGTTATGATAATTTCGGATATTCAGGATTGTTCGGATTGGAAGTTGGCGGAATGCAGAATTCAAGCGTTCAGAATTCAATCAACTCAAGCGGTGTGAGCTATAACAACATGACAAATACTTATAATGTAGGCTTTGGTGGCAGCGGATTCAACCAGGGTGGATTGAATAATCAATTCCAGGGACACGGGCCAAGCAACTCGTATAAGTTGATGATAGAAACTCCGGCGGGTGGTGATGAACTTGTAACATTTGAAAGAGTATATCGAATTGTACCAGATAATGATTACATCTATCCTACCAAAGAAACATTTGCTGTTGATGCATTCAAAACACTTAGCATCGCGAATCCTTTAAAAAGTTATGTAAAAGAAGTAAGCGTTATTGTAAAAACCAAGGACACAAAAAATAATAATCTCAATCAAATGATGATTACAGTTTTCCGAAGCCTTAATGATAAAACTGCCGACCTTCCTTTAGGCGAAGGCGATGGCAAATACAAGGTTTCTGAACTTATCAGTCCGCAATACCACACCTGGGGCGAGAGCTATGATAAATCACATGCTGCAAATCTTCAGACAGGATTCAATGTATTTACACAACAATACGAACATCTTTGGCCTGCTGCCCAAAATTTACAGGACGGTTCTGCTTTGTTCACCACACTGCTTGCAGGTTTTGAAGATTATTATATTGAAGCATGCAGCGATCCGTTAGGACAAAAAACTTACCAGGCAACATTCGCATCAATCAATACAAATGTTGATGATTTAGGAGAACCTGAATATTTCCTTGGCGAAAAATCGCCCGACCCTATTGTTATCACTATGACACTGCAACCTCTTCCCAGCCGTGCATTCATCAGGGTACTTGATAATGCCTCGAAGAACAGCATTCCCGGAAGTAAAGGCGGAAGAGTAATGATAAACAAATCATATCCCACATACGTTGATAAAGATGGTTATGTTGAATTCCTCGCAAATAAATATCCGCTGAATGCATTTACAAAATCTTCAGGAACATCGCAGGTTTCATTTGATGCTACTGCCAACGGGTATAAAAGCACAATGTATTTAAGTTTCTGGACTTCGATTGCCAACAGTACAAAATTCACTTACAATCCAACAGGCGACCAGTTCTTCTATAATTTCCTTCTCGACCCGTCAGGAAAAATCAAAGGACATATTGTAAACCTTGATGATAAAAATAAAAAAGGAGTTCCTTCCTATATAAAGGTCGACCAGGGTTCGGTAGTTGAAACCGATGCCAATGGTTATTTCTCAAACCTGCCTGTACCGGGAATCATCGGAACAAAAGTTTTCATTATTCCGAAAGATGTGGCATTCTTCGATTCAACCTATACAATCACTGCTGCCGATACTTTAAAATCAATTATCGATTTAAAAGATTTTGGTTTGTATCGCCGTAAACATCGGATTCATTTTGTTATTTTAGATAAGAATTATTCATGGCCTACCGCAATCCCAAATTCTACGGTACAATTAGGCGACACCATCAAAAAAGCAAATAGTGTTGGAGGTGTTGATTATATTTTTGAAAATGTTTCTGTGAACAACTTCACATTCATTATTCGCGGACCAGAAGGAAAAAGTTTTATCCCGCAAACACTTAACTTAATCAATACCGAAAGTAAAAATACAATTACTGTACCTGTGAAACTTGAGACAGGAAGCGAAGTTCACGGCATTGTAAAACTTGACGGCAAGCCTGTGAAACATGCAAAAGTTTATATCGATGTATCGCAACAACAATCGGGATATGGTTATTTTTATAATCCGTATGCTTCAAGCAGCACAACATTAACTAACGATGCAAATCTTGTTATTGCATATACCGATGCTTCGGGAAATTACAGTCTGAAAGGTGTTCCGGTTAATAACCAGAAAATTTATCTTCATGCAACTCTCGACACCTGCTTCACTGTTAACGGCGATATACAACCTGCCGACATAAAAAATAATACGGCAACATGTAATCTTACACTCTCCAGTTTCAAAGCAATGTTTGTAAATAACATTTATGGATTTCCTTTAACTGTTGAAAAAATTACACCTCTGAATGCGGATAGCAGTTTGGCTAAAGTTACCGGTATTGTTCACTGGTCGAAAGCCATCAGTAATTTCGCACTCGAAGAAGGAAACCAGGTAATGCGTATTGAAGATGTAACTTTTAAATCATCTGTTGTAAATAGTAAAAAAGTTGGCGTTGCACAGGATGCATCGGTAACTATTAAAGGAATAACAAGCCTTAAATTCCGATACCTGAATAAATACAATGTAAAATTAACATCCGCAAGTTCGGTAATAGGATATTATCTGAGACCACCCGATCCACTTGAATTATCTAAAGAAAATGATATCGGTGTGATAAAAGGAAAAATAAATATTGTTGATAATTCATTTAATTTCCCCAGCACATACCTGAACTTTTCAAGTGCAAAAGATAATTTTTATTTAGTTGAAAAAACAAGCAATAATACCATTAACAATAATATCAGCGCCGTTACCAGCGCGTTATCTGAATCAACAACAAATAATAATTATTATACAAATAATACACTTTATTATCTTGCCATTCAAAACCAGGTGAACATATACAATGCTCAACCGAAAAAATTATATTACCTGGCAAATGATAAAGGCGATTCCATAAAATTCAAACTGATAGGGTTCACAGCAAGTGCTGACCCGCAAAAGAGTTTTATTGATGAGAATGGAAAAATACATTTGAATGTGAATTTAAATTGTCATATTACAAATGCACAACCGGCAAATTTCAAATTGAATATTGATGATATGGTTCTTGATGAAAATAAAGTTTACCCGGCATCAAGCGTTTCGCCAATAAAACTGGCATTGGAGAACTGGACACTGAATGTAAAGAACTGGGATTTCAGTACGGAAGAAGGCGGTATTGTGAGCAACCATTGCATGATCAATACCAAAGCCGTTGATATTCCTTTTACAAAATTTGTTTTGCGAAATGATTTATTCCTGATGAGCGATTTCCAATTGTATAATTTACAAATGGCCGGAGGAAGTATTCCACTTCAGGTTATTGACACTACTCATGCCGGATTAGTTTTCGATAACAAGACCGGTACCGATATGAAACCGCACTGGCGTTTTTGCATTAGCGGAAATCCAGCAGCAGTTCTACCAGACCTTGTAGGACTGACACAGTTAAATGGATCGAGTGCAAAAATAAAATTAAACTATATTCAGATTCTTAGTAATAATGAATCGGTATTCCAGTTGCAGCAGCAGTCAACACCTTTAATAATAAATAAAAATAAGTTGACAGTATATTCACCGGAATCAATTTATAACGGACCTGATTATATTTCCATTTCGGGAGCTTTCAACGTAGGTGCTCCGCGAATGGGCGACCTTCGTTTATCGCTGGAATACAAAAATCCGAATTCACAGAAAATTAAAACTGTTCAGGCTGATTTTGAAGGACAGGGTTTTGTTCATTTTGTTGCAAGAGACCCCGGGAACAATGTTCCTAACATTACCATCACTGATAAAATAGTTACCATTCTTGGCAATGTTGTTGAAAAGCCAACAAAAACTTTCAATGAAATTCCTTCTACATTTTATGCTGTTGATGGCGGCTCTTCATTCTATACAGGTGGCAATCCTATTTATAAAGTTGAGATGGATAAAGATTTTGTTACACAACTTACCAGTGAAGGCAATGGCACAAGCAACACCGGTTCAAGTTTGAAAATTGCCCAGGGTGGAATGTCAGTTAAAAATAATGATTGGTCAATCCTTACTTACGAAGGCGATATGAGCAGCAACACGCCTGAAAAAAATACCAAACCATCTTATACTAAATTTGCTGTAATGGGCGACATCAGCGCAAGTTCAGATAAACTTGAAGTTGATCAGGCCACACCATTCGGTGATTTGAAAATGATTTTCGATTTTCCAAAGAAACGATTGATTGGAAAACTTACAGCTAAAGATGTTAAGTTTGGAACGAATACCATTTCAGGTACAATTGAAACCTTATTCGACCCCGATGGATTCTATATTGCAGGAGGAGTAAAAGCTGATATAAAACTTCCGAATCCTTATATCGATGGTACATACAACTTAGGTTTCATGATTGGCAAATACACGATAACCGATGAATTGTGGGGTGTTGTTAACTCGTATAAAAACCCGGAAGTTATTGATAAATGTTATCGCACCAAGACTGCCGAAAATCAGCTTTCAGGATTATATTTTACTATCGACAGAGTAATTGTTGATGAAAGCATCGACTTTGATTTCATCCTTGCATCGGGCTATGTACAGGCAACAGCAATAATCGGCGCTGATATGTGGGCTAATTTTAAACCGGGCGATATCTCAATAGGCATGAATGGTTATGCTTATGCTCATGTTGCCGCAGGTTTAAGTTGTATTACCGGAACCAGCATCAGTGGCTCGCTTGATGCAAAAGCATTGATCACTTTCGCTTATGAAGGAGGACAGTTCAATGCTAAAACAAGCATGAATCTTGGCTTCAATGCAAGCATATCACAAAGCCTTGTATTGACAACCATTTCAAAAGATATTTCAATTGATTGCAAAGCTTCGGCAGGAACCGATGGGTATAGTTTTAGTCTTGGTTCATGCGATGAAACTGAGGATTGTGAATAAGAATTTAGAATATAGAATGCAGAGTTTAGAGTTAAAAATTAGTTTATAGTATTTGTAATAAATAAAAAACAGTCATGATAAAAAGAATATTTTTTCTCTTATTCTTGTTAGCGGCAACAGGCGTTACTGCTCAAAATTTTTCAAGCAAAGCATATAAAACAGGAATCTATATCTATTGTGGTAATGAACTACCCAGGCATTTTTCATATATCATCGAAAGAAAAAAAGATAATACCAATGAATGGAATCCTGTTGCAGAACTTCATGCTCCGAAGAATGAGGCAGAATGCGAAGCTACATTGCTTCGTTTACCGGGTTCACTGGCATCACTCACTAACATTGATGAATCGCTTACAAAAAAAATATGGCAGTTTGCTCAGAAAGCAATCACACTCGATTCGTTGTATTCATATGCTTTCGACCCGCGCTACCAGTCGGTTGCAGGTTGTGCATGGTTTGATGATGGCATCACAAAACAAGGAGAATATCAGTATCGTATTTACAAATTACCAAAAAGCGGGGAAAGAACTTTACTGAACGAAATAAAGATAACATTCCCGGGAAGCCCGTTTGGCGGCACTTTGAAAGCAACCAGCTTTAAACTGAACGAAACAAATATTAATATCAGCTTTCGTTTAAGTGACTCTGTGAATACAGCCGGAATAAAATTATTCCGCAGCTTGTTCAAACAAAATAAATTCTCTGAAATACCGGCTAAAGTAATTTTTACAAAAGAAAAAGGAAAAATTGTAGCGTTCGTTACCGATGCATCTGTAGCAACAGGTGTAACATACAGCTATCTCGCAACACCTTACGATGCTTTAGGAAATATGGGCACGCCAACAAAAGACACATTGAATATTTACAACCTTTCAAAACCTTCTGAAATAGGAATAGTTGAAAAATTTGACGCTGAACCTAATGTTGAGAAACGTGGTGTTGACCTTACATGGAAATTAAAAAATTCTCTTTATGTTACATCTGTCGATATTTACCGCTCGGCAACCTATGATGGAAGTTATGTTAAAATAGCAAGCGTATCGCCAAAAGAAACAACCTACTTCGACGATAACAAAATAAAACCCGCAACAGCTTATTATTACTACATTCTCATCAATACAGGTTATGGGAATAGTTTGCCAAGTGCAAGAGTTCCTGTGATTTTAAAAGGCAACAAACAAAATCTTTTACCTCCGCAAAACCTTACCATCTCACGTAACGGAAGAATAGTTACACTTAAATTCCAGCGACTGGGAAAAGAAATTCACGGATATTATGTTTACCGCGCAAACGGTTATATTGCCGATTTGGTGCAATTACCAAGGATGTTGCTAAGTAAAGATTCTCTTCTGACATATAACGACACGTTACCATTATCTGCCAATCCTGAAGTTTACAGTTATGCCGTTGCATCGGTAAATACATCATATAATATCAGTCCGCTTACCGAAAGAGTCAGCGTGCAGTTTAGCGGTGGAATGCTGCCTGTTCCTTCAAAAGTAAATGCAATGATTTTAAATAAATCTGTATTCATCACATGGGATAATGTATCGGAACAAAATGCAGCAGTGTCTGCTTATTATATTTTCAGAAGCACAGTTGATGCAGATAATAAAGAAACAAATTTAAAACGGATAGCTGTAAACACATTCGAACAAAATAATTATACCGATTCAAATATTGTTGAAGGCGCTCATTACCGTTACAGCATTCAATGTATAGGTATTGACAGTTCTGATGTAGGAAGTATAAGTTCAGCAACAGGAATTGAAATTCCCGAACAACTACCTATACAACCCGGAAGTGTTTCTGCTTATGGCACCGATAAAAAAATTGTGATACATTGGGATATTCCTAACGATAACAATATTGCCGGATACCGCATTTACCGAGCTGTCGCAAATAAACAAGCAACATTACTCAAAGAGTTTACAGCAGATGTTAATCAATATGAAGACACATCGGTTAATGCTAATGAAGAATATTTTTATTACCTGAAATCATTTAATAAAGCCGGTAAAGAAAGTAAGCCCACTGATGAAGTAAACGCTAAAGCGAAATAGTTTATACATCAAATATACTTCTTCCTCAAAACCTTTGGGGCTGTACAATTAAAAAAACCAATAAAAAAAACCCTCCTATTCAGAGGGTTTTTTTTATTGAATCACACAAAACCACTACCTGTTAATGATGAGTTTTTGTGTCTTTACCTCATCATTAGTACGAAGCATAAGAATATAAACGCCTTGTAAAATGGCATCTCCGGCTTTGAAAGTATACTTAAATTTCCTGAAGGCCATTACGCATTGATAAAAGTTAGAATATTCAATTGAGCGAGGGCCCGGCAAATCAGCGAGGTCTGTGCTAGGGTGAATGCTATAATGCTTTAAATTCTTACAAAGTTCCGATCTTTCGGAATGCCTTTGTCTATAATTTTGCATTATAGCAGAGCGCGCTGAAGTTCTGATTTGCCAGATTCCCTGCCTTGCTCGCCTCGCAGCGAAGCGGGCCGGCAGGTTTGATTCTTTCTGATCATGCAGAAAGAATGGAAAAATAAAAAAATTTCTCAAAACATTAGACAAGAAGTTATACCAAATTCTTAATTCAAAATAGGCCAAAGGCTTTTTGAATTTTAGAATGGTTAATGCCGATCGACAATATATTTAGTCTGATTTTTTTTCGACTATTATATATTGCGTATCGGTATTACAACACCTCAAAATAAGATTTGACCGAAAAAAGACAGGAATACTTTGCTTTCAAAAAAATTACTATCCTACCTGTGTGAATATTTTAAAGAATATGCTCCAAAGGTGTGGCTGTTTGAAGGACAAGATGGCGGGCGATACTCTGAAAGCAGTATAAATTCTATTTTTCATGAAGCATGCAGGAAGGCAGGGATAAATAAAAAAGCAACAGTACATACGTTGCGGCATAGTTTTGCAACACATTTGCTTGAAAGAGGCACTGACCTAAGGTATATACAGACATTGCTGGGACATTCGTCAAGCAAGACAACAGAGATATACACACATATTACAAAGAAAGGAATGGAGCAACTGGAGAGCCCATTAGATAATTTAGATTTATAAAACTTTATTTAATTATTTACCAACCATTTAAAATTGGAAAAATGAATTGCTACAACTTAAAAAGAAAAACTAAAATTTAAAATTGAATAAATGTTTAAAAAACCTGGTGAATAATTATTATTTTTACGAATGAATAGAAAATTTAAATAATTAAAAACAAGTGTGCTGCAAAGACAAAACAGTATTGCTACACCTTAATTTTATAAAGTAGATATTGCGTCAATACAGCAGCACAGACGTTAGGTGCAAATATCATTAATGTTTTTTACTTATAGACAAACAAAGACAAGTTCAAGTTAACGTAGACAAGTACTGGCAAACAAAGACAAGCGTAAGCAAACAGACAAAGACAAACAATTGACA
>Ga0209098_1000534_pt1 | contig 41539 bp, 33 predicted proteins | sample AD_JPNHW1_MetaG_FD_184429 | JGI IMG/M metagenome (GOLD analysis project Ga0209098, IMG submission 184429) | Active sludge microbial communities of municipal wastewater-treating anaerobic digesters from Japan - AD_JPNHW1_MetaG (SPAdes) (version 2) | ecosystem: Engineered > Bioreactor > Anaerobic...
CAACGCAGCCCCGAAGCCCTTCATCTGGACCGCTGCCGCGAACGATATCCTCGCCAAAGTCGCTCGGGCAAGGAAGGCCCTGAATGTTGCACGTATTTCTGGTGACCTACACTAGATTCTATAGGTCACGCAACAATTTGAACGAATTGTAATATTGATTCGTTTCGGCGCTTTCAAGATCCGAGCTTGTATTGGATCCAAACACAATTAAATAGACAGTAGTACCAACCATTATAGAATCTGCCCTAATATATAATTGTTGATTGCCATCCACAGAAACCATATCAACAGACTTGGCCTTGTACTTATTTTGCCATACAAAATCAGTCACCTTGAACACCTTACCGTTTATGGCCTTACGGGATCCTTCAGCCACATCATCTAGGAACTGGTTAACACTTTTCAATTTTAGTATATTTTGCGGGTATTCAAAATATGAAACCGCCCAAATTTTCGTTTGTAAATCTGAAAGATACTGAACCGACCTAACGAGACCAGCGGCAGTAGTAACGGTAGATTCCTTCCATTTAGGGGCAGGCGCAACTGCTGGTAATTGGATAGCAAAATTGCATTGTTCACTTGTAAATAATGTTGAAATTGTAGCTTGATTCACTTGCGGTTGACTCGTTCCATTAAGAAATGCTGGTTGTGTATAAAAGCGTCTGTAAGTCCGGCTTGAGGGACTGCTGAAGGAGGTTGGCCACCGAGTCCGGTAAGTTGATCGCGTCTGAAACCACCAACTTGGAGGACGCGATGGCCGAGGTGAAGTTTGGACCCAGTAGAGGATTTGGGGAAGGTCTGTTCGCAGACGGAGGCGAGGGAGTCAGGGCGCTCGTGGAGGAGGTCGTGCAGGCATTGATTGGATCAGAAGCAGACGAGCATTTCGGGGCACCCTGGAATGCAAAGGGCCTCCCCCGGCCCAATGGCTACCGGAACGGGCTGAAGGGCCGAGAGCTTCGGACCCGAATGGGGACGCTGAAGTTGAGGCTTCCGCAGGCTAGGAACGGGTCGTTCTTCCCTTCGTGCCTGGAACGCTGGCAGACCTCGGAACAGGCGCTGGCGGCAACACTAGGGGAGATGGTGATAAAGGGTGTGTCCACACGGAAGGTGGCGCAGTTGGCGGAGGAGATGCTGGGCGTGGAGGTATCGGCCAGCACGGTGTCGAACCTGCTGAGGGCCATCGAGCCGAAGGTGAACGCCTTCCGGGAACGGCCTTTGGGGAGTTACCGCTACCTCTTGGTGGACGCCCGGTTTGATAAGGTCCGAGACAACCACCGGGTGACGAGCCGGGCCTTCCTCTGGGCCGCAGGGGTCACGCCGGACGGCCAGCGGGAGGTTCTGGGGTGGCTGGACTGGTCCAGCGAGACGGGTCGGGCCTGGAAGGAATTGTTCCAGGGGCTGAAGGACCGGGGCCTGACCGGGGTGGAACTCGTGGTTTCCGACGCCCACGAGGGGCTGGTGAAGGGGGTCGAGGAGGCTTTCCCCGGGTCCATGTGGCAGGAGTGCCAGACCCACTTCATGCGCCGGGCCCTGGACCTGGCGCGGGAGGTGGACAAGTCCGCCCTCTGCGAGGACCTTCGGATGATCCTCCAGGCCAGCAGCCGGGAGCGGGCCGAGGAGGAGAAGGCCCTGCTGGAGAAACACTGGGTGAAGAAGTATCCAAAGCTCGTGACCTACTTGGAGGAGCACTTCGACGCTGTGTTGGCCGTGCTCAACGTGCCTGTCGGGCACCGGAAGCGCCTACGGACGACCAACCATGTCGAGCGGGTGAACCAGGAGTTGAAGCGCCGGGGCCGGACCGTCCGCATCTGGCCCAACCCGGCCAGCCGTGACCGACTATACGGTGCCCTACTCATGGAACAGCACGAGCGCTGGGTCGGCACCACCTGGCTGAAGCCGGAGGGGGCATGAACAACGCGCCGCAGGGGGTCAGCTTCGGTCGGGCTCCGCCCTCCCTCCGCTGACCCCCTGCGATCACTGCGATCCACTTACCGTCGAGGACTTACAGAAACTTCTGGACACTACTCATTCCACCCGGAAGCGATGTATAGGCATCGATGAGAATGATTGCCGTTTCCTTGATTTCTCCGACGATCGTCAGCCGGATGGGCGCTGCTTTTGGGGATACCGTGGAATCCCGTTCCACGCTCAGGACGTGACGCACGCCAGTCGCAGTCCGGATCTCCAGCCGTGTCCTGCCTCGGAAGACCGAATAACCGACAGTGCCGCCCGAGGCAAGCGGGACGGCCCCTTTCGCCGCGGCGACCGAAGTGATCAGAAAGGCGACCATGCACGCCTTAGCCCAGAACGCGATCCGCATAGCAGACTCCGGAATACTTCCATTTGGCTCCGCATGGGCGCTTGGAATAGCTGCTGCCATCCCGCTGATGCAGTTCCGCTTCGGTTTTCCCTGCATTGTCTGGATCGTTCATGTCCCAGCCGATGTTTCCTGTCCGCAGATCACAGAGGATGTTCGTGGGCCTGACCCATTGGCCTGATTTTTTATCCCAGTCACGATAACTGCCGCCATTCCATCGACAGACAGCCTCGTGTGTGAGTTGATCGCTTGTGCAGGTGCGATTGTCTTGAGAGAGATAGATGATGGCTGCCAGTCTCTTTGTCTCGAAGAGCTTCAGTCCCCCATCAAGGTTCAATTTCCAGTTCCACAGTTGTTCGAAGGATGGTGGAGGTATAGTCAACTGACATATTCCGTAGCCATTGTCGAAGGATTTCGGGGGTTCGTTGTCTGGTCCGAAATGTTTGAATTTTGACTCGTGTTCGATGATTTGATCAAAGCCAGAACTGTTTGGTCTATTGGCCAAGTAATGACAGACCTCAACAGGGCTTGGATTTGAACCTTTGATCTTGACCAAAATGGTTGCTGTCTTTTTATTTGCTTCAGCCTTCACGACAAGTGTTCCGCCATAGTCGTGTATAACTGTTTTTGTGTTCCATTTATTGTTGTTGGATAGTTCCTTGCCTGACCTGGAGAAAGTGCCCCAAGTCAATGTTCAATGCCAGACATGGAGGCCTGTCGCACTTGTTTCGAACTCGATGCTGGGCCATTCTGGCGTAGATGTAATTTAGAATATTTTATTTTGACTAGGTTTGATGAATATCATGCAATTTTCTCCTCGTTGATGCCCCCGCCGGCGGAGCATGACCGGTTGTGAACCAGACGACTTCCTGGATCAAGCGGACCCTATCGGACAAGTGGCATGGGAGAATCGACGGACCGTCTCAGGCTGATTTCCCTGGAAAATATCTGAAGAGCGCGGCGCCGCACGCCCGCGCGCCGCGCCGCTCCATCCATCGGGCCGCCTACGCCGTGGGCTTGTTGAGGGCGAGGTCCCAGCCGGCACTGACGGTGCCGGTGCTCTGGCCGCTCTTCCTGTCCTGCTGGTTGTACTTCCAGACGTAGCTGCCGGCGCTGAGGACCACGTTCTCGGCGGGGAAGTCAGAGCCCTGCGCGCCGCTGACGCTGATTCCTGACACCAGGACCTGCTTCAGGGTGATCTCGCCGTAGAGCATCTTGTCCCCGCCGGCCCGGTTGAGGTGGATGACGGCCTCCTTGAGGTGCGTGCCCTTGCAGCAGGCCTCGTAGAGCTTCGGACTGGCCTTGTCGAAGAGATGGGTGAACTGCAAGGGGGAGATGTTCACGCGCTCGGCCGAGGCGCCTCCCGCGTTGCTGGCAGTGGCGGAGGCAGGCTGGGAGAGGTCCCAGCAGAACGAGGTGATCTCGATCCAGTCCTTGTGCTTGTCGTCGGTGCACTCGCCGGGGATTCCGTCGATCTTGATGAAGGCGTCGAATGACATGTGCGGTTCCTCGTGGGAAAGGGGGTTGGGATGAATGTCCGCCGCTACCGGGAGGACTTGGGCAGCTCCGCCACCAGGCGAAGGGAAACGGTCAGCTCGTCGAGCTGGAAATGGGGACGCAGGAAGGCTGCGGCGCGGTAGATGCCCGGCTTGCCCGGGACTTCCGACACTTCCACGTAGGCTTCCCGGAGGGGGTACTTGGACTTGGCCTCCTGGGAGGCGGAGTCGTCGAGCAGGACGTACTGTGCCAGCCAGGTGTTGAGATAGCTCTCCACGGTGGCGCGGGAGGTGAAGCTGCCGACCTTGTCCCTCATGATGGCCTTCAGGTAGTGGGCGATGCGGGAGATCGCGAAGATGTAAGGCAGCTGGGTGGACAGCCGCGCGTTGGCGTTGGCGGCGTCGGTGTTGTAGGTCTTGGCCCGCTGGCACGACTGGCCGCTGAAGAAGGCGGCATAGTCGGTGTTCTTGCAGTGGACCAGGGAGATGAACCCGAGGTCGGCGAGGAGCTTCTCGTTGCGATCCGTGATGGCGACTTCCGCGGGACACTTGAGCGCGATCTCGCCGTCGTCGGTCTTGAACGTATGCGTGGGCAGCCCTTCCACGAGGCCGCCTCCCTCCACGCCCCGGATCGCGGCGAGCCAGCCGAAGCTGGAGAACGCGCTCGTGAGCCGGGCGCCGTAGGCGTAGGACGCGTTCATCCACAGGTACTTGGAACTGTCGCGGCCATCCACGTCCTCGACGAAGTTGAACCCTTCCGCCGGGGCGCTTCCCGGGCCGTAGGGCAGGCGTCCCAGCATGTGGGGCAGCACCAGCCCCACGTAGCGGGAGTCCTCCGATTCCCGGAAGGATTTCCATTTCGCGTATTCGGTGGTGTCGAAGACCTTCGCGAGGTGCCTGCGGCGGCCGACCTCCCCGAAGGTCTCGAGCCCGAACAGGCCGGGGTGGGCCGCGGAGATGAAGGGCGCGTGGGCCGAGGCCGCGACGTGGGACAGCTCCTCGAGCAGGTAGAGATCGTCCGGGCTCCTGGAGAATTCGTAGTCTCCGACGAGCGCGGCATAGGGGGCCCCGCCGAAGGTGCCGTATTCCTCCTCGTAGACCTTCTTGAAGAGGGCACTCTGGTCGTAGTCCGGAGAAGTCCTGAAATCCTTGATGAGGTCGGTCCGGCTGACGTTCAGGAACTTGATCTTGAGCATGGGGCTCGTGTCCGACTGGCCGACGAGGTAGCGCAGGCCGCGCCAGGAGGCTTCGAGCCGCTGGAAGTCGGGGTGGTGCATGACGGCGTTGAGCTGGTCCGAGATCAGCTGGTCCAGTTCGGCCAAGCGCGCGTCCAGGCTGCTGGCGAGGTCGCGCTTGACGGTCACGGTGCCGGACAGCACCTGGCTGGCCAGTTCTCCGATCAGGTCCCGGGTGCGGGTCATTTCAGCCGCGCTGGAGGCGGCCCGGCTGTGCTCGAGGATGGAATCCAGGAGGCTGGGGGGTGTTTCCTGGGCGCGGATCGCGGGTTCGAGGGCGAGGGAGGATCCGGAATCATTCTGGCTCATGGGCTACGCCTTCCTTCCCTGGGATTCCGAGAGCGTCTGGAGCTTGTCGGTATCGTGGATGACCTGTTCGAGGAGTTCCTCCAGCTTGTCGTTGCCGGCCAGCTTGCCCCGGAGGTCGGACAGCCGGGCCCGGGCTTCCAGGAGTTTCCTCAGGGGCTCCACCTGGGCGGCCACCTTCGCGGGTTCGAAATCTTCCATCCCGCGGAAGTTCAGTTCCACCGCGAGCTGGGCGTCGCCTCGCCCGAGCCTGTCGTCGACCCGGACCACCAGGCGAGGGGCCACGCCTTTCATGACGTCGTCGAAGTTCTCGCCGTCCACCTGGATGAATTTCCTGTCCTTGAGCCTGGGCAAGGGTTCCCTGGGATGCCCGGCATAGTCGCCCAGGACGCCGAGGACGAAGGGGAGTTCCTTGGTCTCGATGGCGTCGCCGATCTCGACGTCGTAGTTGATCTGGACCCGCGGGGCCCGATCGCGGGCGATGCGTTTCTGGGTGCTTTCTCGCGTCATGGCGTCTCCATGGTTGGGTGGATGGGGGGGGGCGATGAATGACGATCGACGGTCAGGGGCGGCGCGCATCAGGGGCGGGGACACGGGTGCCTCCTCAGTTGCCGATCCGCTGGGGAAGGGAATGGTGGCGCAAGGCATGCAGGCCGAGCGGATTGGTCCCGCTCACCAGCCGGAAATTGAAGCGGACGCTGCGCGGGGAGGATTCCTCCCCGGCGGCGTGGGTCGCCGGATTCCTCGGCTGGAGGGCCGGCGCGGACTTGAAGCGCCACTCGAGGGCGCTGCAGCTGCCCCTGGGATCCTCCACGCGGGCCTGGTCCAGCAGCCGCAGGAAACCCAGGCGGCCGGGGAAATTCTGGACCTGGACCGTGGCCCCCGAGAAGGAGGTCACCTGCAGGCGCGCGCCCTGGCCGGCGGCCTGCCCCGGCCAGGCGACGGCGGTCCAGGCCTGGGGACCCATGCGGTACAAGATCTTCTGACCATCGATCTCGATGAGGATGTCCGTGAGGCCGGGCGTGGGAACAGGCTGAAGCTCGAACCTGCAGGACTCGCCTTCCTGGAGCAGGGCATCGCCTGCGCCGGCGAGACGGGACACGGCGTTCAGGAAACGTGGGCCGAAGGCGATGCCCTGGCCGCCCCAGGTCCGGGCGGCGAAGGTTTCCCCGCGCCGGACGACGAGCTGCCCAAGCTCCTTGTCGATGAACCTGGCCAGGGTGCCGTCTCCCGGCTTCAGGAACCTGGAGATCTCCGACATCGGCGCCTCGTTGCCGGAGTCGGCGAAGGGATACTTCGTCGCGAGGTTGCTCCAGGGAACATGGACCTGCTGCTGCCAGGCGGCATCGAGGTGGTCCCCTGCCGGGCGGAGGATGGCGGCGAAGCCCTCCTGCAAAGGCTTGACGAGGAGGGGCCGGACCGTTTCCCTGGCCTCGCCGCTCATCCCTCCGAGGAGGGCCGAATCCACGTACTGCAGGGTTTCCACCAGCTCCGAACCCGAGCCTGCCAAGGTGGCCTGGACCAGGGCGTGCGCGCCGGCTCCCGGATCTCCGGAAGCGGCGATGCCGGAGATCCTCCCCCGGAGCTTGCCCAGGAGGTCCAGGTAGGCGGGCAGGAGGGCGCTTTTCCCGTTCACGAGGCCGTCGATGGGGGCGAACCGGGCGCCGACGGGGCCGAGCTGGGAAGGGCGGGAGGGGGTCGCCCGGCCTCCTTCGCTCAGGAACCTCGTGGTCTTGTCGAGGATGGTCTTCTTGGCCTCCCCGAGGGCCCGGCTCAGTTCCGAGGGGGCGTCCCAGGAAGTCTCCAGGGCGGCCCGGGCGAGGATCAGCCGGATGGGGGATCCCTGGGGGTCGCTGAACCGCCCGAGGGCGACGATCGCCCGATCGAGGCTGCCGAAGGGATGGACGGCCACGCCCTGGATGAACCTTTCCCAAGCCTGGATGTAGTCGGCCTGGTACATGGCCATGAGCTTGTCGCGGCGGGCCTCGATCGGGCCAGACTTGTCCAGGCTGCCCTCGAGGGAACTGGCCAGTACCCAGTCCGTGCCTTTGAACCGGCCGGCGCTGGCCTGCAGGATTGCCTCGCGGAAGTAGGCGTTCCACGCCTCGCGCGTGAAGCTGCCCGGGACAAAGATGCTGGCTCCGACGAGATCCATGTCCTTGTCGCCCAGGATCGCGGCGACGGTGACCGGGGCGAACCGGGTGTTGCCCTGGGCCTTGATCTCGCTGTAGATGCGCTCCAGGGGGGAGAGGAGGGCCGCTTCCCCCCTGAGCCTGCCACGGACCTGGGCCACCAGGTCGTCCCGGTTTCCGAGGACCGGCAGGTCGGGCTCCTGTCTCTGGGAGACGTGGAAGGCGACCATGCGCTCCGCCATGCGGGAGATTTCCGCCAGGGCATGCCCGCCGCGGTTGGATTCGAGCCAGGCGCGCCAGTGCCGCGGCATCTGGTCCGCCAGGTGGGCGGGATCGATCCGCGCGGGGGAGTGGAGCATGAGGTAGGTCTTGAGGGCGTTGTAGACCTCCTCGGGCGGAGGGGCGGGATGCGCGGCCAGGGAGGCCCCCAGGCGCTCCTCGAGAGCCGCCTGGAGGGGAGCGAGCATGATCTTCCGCGCGCCTGCGAAGTATTCGGCCCGCAAGGCGGCTTCCACCTCCTCGCCCCGGTAGAGGCCCCAGCCGATTCCCCAGGGAGCCCCCTCCCGGCGGTACCGATACAACTGCTCCAGCCGGTACTGGAGGATCTGGAGCGCCTTCAACTGGTTCCCCAGGCCGCCGTTCCGGTAGAGCTTCCGTGAAGCCAGCAGCTCCTCCCGGGATTCGTCGATGAGCTTCTGGTTGCCCACGAAGGACCAGGACCAGCCTCCGACCAGCAGGGCCATCAAGGCCAGCCCCGCGGCGATGGTGCAGAGGCGGAGCCGGCTCCGGCCCGGCCTTGCGGAACGGCCCACCAGGTGCATGTCCGGGAACACCACTTCGCGGAAGAGCGATTCGAGGAAGAAGGGCCTGCTGTCGACCGGTTCCCGGGGCGTGACCCCGGACCGGGCCAGGTCGAACCGGGTCGAGACGCGGTTCCCGGTGGTGACGCCCGGACGGCGCTCCTGGAGGGCACTGGTGAAGTAGAACCCCCGGAGCAGGGGCCGGATGTGATAGGGATCCTTTTCCACGAGGAGTTCCACGAACCTGCAGAGGGGCTCCTTCAGCCCGTGGAATTCCAGGGGGAAGGCGAAGAGGGCGGGGCGCTCCCGGTTGGCCCGGTTGCCGGCCAGCTTGTCGGTGCCCATCTGGGCGAGCCCCTGGAACAAGGTCTCGAAATGCGGGCCCACGAGACGGGCGGCGTCGAAGCCGTCGGGCTGCTCGTGGGGCAGGGTGGCCCCCCAGACCTGCCCCCGCTCCTCCTCCGGGAGGTCTTCGAAGAACTCGCCGAAGCCCTGCAGGAGGTCCAGCTTGGTGAAGAGGAGGTAGACCGGGATCCGGGTGCCGAACACGTCCTCCACCTCGTTGATCCTCTGGCGGATCTGCCTCGCATGGAGCGAAAAGGCCTCGGTCTCGTGCTGGAGGAGCTCGGGCAGGCTGAGGGCGACCAGGATGCCGTTGAGGGGAGCCTTGGGGCGGTGCTTCTTGAGGAGTTTCAGGAACTCGATCCACTCGGATCGGTCCTCGGCCTGGGTGGCATAGCGTCCCGCCGTGTCCAGCAGCACGCCCTCGGTCGAAAAGAACCAGTCGCAGCTGTGGGTGCCTCCGGACCCCTGGAGCGGCGCGCTCCCCTTGGCGGCCAGGGGGAACTTCAGGCCCGAGTCGAGGATCGCGCGGCTCTTCCCGGCCGCAGGGTGGCCGAGGATCATGTACCACGGGAGTTCATAGATCGCCGCCCTGCCGCGGGTCCTGCCCAGGCGGGAGGTCTTGAGGACCTCGATGGCCGCGAGGAGGCGTTGCCGGAGCTGGGCGACTTCCGCGCGGTTTTCCGGCCTGGTCGAAGCCCCCGCGTCCCCGGCCTTGCGGTTGAGCATCTTCTGCAGAAGACGGGCGGAACGCACCCGGACCTCCTTGCCGACCAGGAGGATCGCCACCCAGGCCAGCATGACGAGGAAGCCCCCGGCGAAGCGGGCCTCCCTGGACTCCAGGCCCAGGCTAGGTCCGGCGAACCAGACCAGCCCGATGAGGAGCAGGAAGATGATCGTGGAGAGGAACCTGGGATTGCGGAACCAAGTCATGTCGATACCCGGCGGATGAAGGGAGGGAATCCGGAAGGACGGCCGTCAGGACGCGGGCGGCCGGCTGAGGCCACCGACCCGGACCGCCTGCTCCACGTGTCCCAGGTCCCGCATGGCCCACTTCCCGCCCCAGGCGAGGCCCAGCGCTTCGGCTTCCTCTCCGAGCGCCCGGTAGGCCGCCGAGGCCCAGGGATCCCGTTCAGAGATCACCAGCCGGCCGTCGCGCAGGGGGGACATGTCGGCGGCCAGTCCGAACTGGTGCAGGCTCTGTCCGCCCCGGGCCCGGGTGACTCCGGGACCCTTCCGGGCCAGCAGTTCCTGGCGTTCGGCGCCGCGGAAGCCTTCCAGGAGGGCCATCGGGTAGCCCCGGGATTCCATTCTCGAGAAGAGCTCCAGGACGGTGTTCCGGAATCCCGTGTCCAGGTTGTTCCAGTCCCGGTCGGCGTGCTCCAGGTCGAAGCAGCCGGTGCCGGTGAACACGGAGGGCGGAAGCGGCTGGGGAGGCACCCGCACCTCCTCGCCCAGGATGGCGGCCACCTCGCCGGTCGGCCCCAGATCCTCGCCCGTCATGGCGGGCGGAAGGATGTGTTCCGAGAAGACCAGGACGAGGGACACGACGAGTGCGGCCAGCAGCAGCGCCGCGAGCGGCCAGGCCATCCGGCGGACCTGGGCGGCGGAGGGGTCGGGCGGAACGCGGGACCCTTCGCGGGGGCGCGGCCCATCCCCGGCATATCCGGAACCGGTCGAAGGGCGGAAGAATCTCAGGCCGATCCAGGTCAGGGCCGTCATCAGGGAAGTCATGAGCAGGAGCAGGAGCCAGAGGGTCGAAACGTTCATCGGAGCATGGTCGAGTCGAGGGGATCAAGCAAGATTAATGAAGGTTGCATAACATCGGGAGGGTCGTCTGGTCAGGGCTTGCGAGCGGACCGTTTCCAGTGGAGCTGGCGTGGATTGATGAACGAACATTAATGATTCAAGAAAATCTTCATCTTCCTGCCCGAAACGCCCGGCCTCACGACTCGGGGCGGAGGTCCAGGAGTTCCTGCAGCAGGCCGAGGGTGTTCTCGTCCTTGATCACGCGGACCAGCCACTGGCCCAGGGGCATTTCGCCCCAGCGGGCGGCGCGCTCCACGAGGGGGCCCACCGGGCTGTGGGGTTCGTGGTCCCGGTAGTAGGCCGCCACCTCCCTGAGCCGGCGGATCGCTTCACGCCTGGACGAGATGGTGCCGGGGACCGGCGGGGCGTCGGCCTCCCGGTCCGGGGCGACCGCTTCGGGCCGGAGATCCTTCTCCCGTGTTCCGGGGTTGACGCGCATCGACATCCGGCTTGCGAGCGCCGCGCATCCTTCCAGGGCCTCGCTCATGGGAGCGAGACTGGGCGCGTCGCCGGCGAGACACTGGTCCAGCCGCTGCCGGAACGCCCCCAGGCGAGCCTGGGCATGCTGGACCTGTTCCAGGAGCCGCAGGTAGAAGCCCTGTCCCGAGGCCTGGGCCGCCTTGTCCCAGGCCTCTCCGGCCAGTTTGCCCTCCGAGACGGCCTCCTGCCGCGCTTTCGGATCGCGCAGGCCCAGGTTCTCCACGAGGCGGGACTCCTCCCATCTCAGCCACGAGAGCCCCCCGGTTTCGGGACTCGTCATCGGGATGCCCCCGATCATCGTCGTCATCCGCCTGCCATCGTTCAGCCACTCGAGCCTGGCGATGCGCTCCTCCGGCTCCGCGGGGAACAGGGCGGGTGGGTCGGCCTCCCAGTAGCGGACCAGCAGCCCCTCCAGGACTTCCAGGCCGAAGCTGAGGCCCGGGAATCCCTCCAGCCGGGACAAGGCCTCCAGGTACCAGCAGGCCACTTGCAGATCCTTGGTGCGGGTCTCCAGGAGCGTCTCGCAGACCTCCCGCACCCTGGGCCACTGGGGCGACTGGAGTTCGCGGATCCACTCTCCCTGGGCGAGGGTTGCGTCCTCGCCCTCCCGCAACCGGCGGACCTCGTCGAACTCGGGCGAGTAGCCGAGGTCCGTCCCCCCGGGCCGCGGCAGGGAGATGGGGGCCAGGAGCGTGGCAAGCTTCGCGGGATCCATGGAGAAGTCCTGTATGTATTAAACATTGCAAGAGGCCGAGCGGAGAATCGGCACGCTTTGGGATTAAAAACGGATGTCGCCAGGAGGTCGGGAAAACGATATCATGAAAAATTCAGAAACATAACAATCTTTTCATCGAAATCCGCATGGGCCTGGAGGGAAATCCGCATGAAGACGAGCCTGAAGTCCCTGGTCGGCAAGCTGGATCCCCTCTGCCGCAGGGCCATGGAGGCCGCGGTGGACGCGGCCGTGGCGCGCACGCACCACGAGGTGGACGTGGAGCACCTGCTCGTCGAGTTGGTGGGGATGCAGGACTCGGACTGTGTCGCGATCTTGAGGGCCTGCGACATCCCGCTTCCCAGGCTGGAGCAGGATCTCCGCTCCGGCCTGGCCGGACTCAGGGCGGGAAACACGCGCAGTCCCGTGCTTTCGACCCACATCGCCCGCTGGCTGGAATCGGCCTGGCTGATGGCCAGCCTGGAACACGGGGCGCGGTGGCTGCGCAGCGGCTTCCTGCTGGAAGCCCTGGTGGCGGACGAGGAACTCCGGCGTTCCCTCGGGCGCTCCTGCGAACTCCTGGGCCGGATCCAGGAAGCGGCCCTGAGGGAGTGCCTGGATCATCTCCTGCGGGTCGCCCCAGAGGGCCCAGCGCCTGCGGAACCCTCCGCCAGTGGCCTGGAAGCTTCCGGGGAACGCCTTGGAGCACCGGGAATCCCCACGCCCGCCCTGGACCGCTTCACCTCCGATCTCACGGACATGGCCCGGAAGGGCCGGCTGGATCCGGTGCTTGGCCGCGACCGGGAGATCCGGCAGATGATCGACATCCTGCTGCGCCGGCGCCAGAACAATCCGATCCTCACCGGGGAGCCCGGCGTGGGGAAGACGGCCGTGGTGGAAGGGCTGGCGGCGCGCATCGCCCAGGGCGACGTCCCGGCCCCGCTCCGGGACGTCGCGATCCGGGGACTGGACATGGGATTGCTGCAGGCGGGCGCCTCGGTCAAGGGCGAGTTCGAGAGCCGCGTGCGCGCCGTCATGGACGAGGTCAAGGCCAGCCTGGTGCCCATCATCCTCTTCGTCGACGAGGCCCACGCCATGATCGGCGCGGGCGGGCCGGCGGGCCAGGGCGACGCGGCGAACCTCCTGAAGCCGGCCCTGGCCCGCGGGGAACTGCGCACCATCGCGGCCACCACGTGGTCCGAGTACAAGAAGTTCTTCGAGAAGGACGCCGCGCTGGCGAGGCGTTTCCAGGTGGTCAAGATCGAGGAGCCGGCCGAGGACGAGGCCGTGGGCATGATGCGGGCCGTCGCGGAGGCCCTGGAGTCCCACCACGAGGTCCGCATCCTGGACGAGGCCGTGGTGGAGGCCGTGAGGCTTTCCAGCCGCTACCTTCCGGGACGCCAGCTCCCGGACAAGTGCGTGAGCGTCCTGGACACCGCCTGCGCCAAGGTCGCGCTCTCCCAGGCGGGGCTTCCGGCCGCCGTCGAGGATCTCACCCGTCTCATCCAGGGCATCGACCGCGAAACGGCGGCCCTGGAGAGGGAACCGGAGGATCCCCGCCATCGGACCAGGATCGAGGCGCTCCGGGAGCGGCGTTCCGGGCTGGAGAAGGACCTGGGGGAACTGGCGGCAAACCAGGCCGTCCAGGCGGGCCTCGTCCAGGAGATCCGAAGCCTCCGCGGCGAACTCCCGGCCGGGGACGCCTCGCGGGAGGCCAGGCTGCGTTCCGCCCGGGAGAAGCTGAGGGCGGCCCACGAGGTCCGGCCCCTGGTCTACGAATGCGTGGACGGATCCACCGTGGCCGAGGTCGTCTCCGGGTGGACGGGCATTCCCCTGGGCCGCATGGTCTCGGACGAGATCGGCACCGTCCGGAACCTGAAGCGCCTCCTGGAGGCCCGCATCATCGGGCAGCCCCACGCCCTGGATCTCATCGCCAGGCATGTCCAGATCTCCAGGGCCGGCCTCGAGGATCCGGGGAAACCGAAAGGCGTCTTCCTGCTGGTGGGTCCCTCGGGGGTGGGCAAGACGGAGACGGCCCTGGCGCTGGCGGACGCGCTCTATGGGGGGGAACGCAACCTGATCACCCTCAACATGTCCGAATACCAGGAGGCTCACACGGTCTCGGGCCTCAAGGGCTCCCCTCCGGGCTACGTTGGCTACGGCGAGGGCGGCGTGCTCACGGAAGCGGTCCGGCGCAGGCCCTACAGCGTGGTCCTGCTCGACGAGGCGGAGAAGGCGCACCCGGACGTGCTTGAGCTCTTCTACCAGGTCTTCGACAAGGGGCGGATGGAGGACGCCGAAGGCCGGGAAGTCGATTTCCGGAACACCGTCATCCTCCTCACGTCGAACCTGGGAGCGGAGCTCGTGATGCGGGCGGTGGAACACGGCGTGGAGGCGGACGGGGAGGCGCGCCGGCCCACGCCCGAGGACCTCGTCGACCTCCTCCGGGAGCCCCTCCAGCGGGCGTTCAAGCCTGCCTTTCTCGGGCGTCTCCGCGTGGTGCCCTACTACCCGGTCCGGGACGAGACCTTGAAGGCGATCGTCCGCCTCAAGCTGGAGAAGATCCGCCTCCGCATCGAGGCCGGCCATGGAGCCGCGACGACCTACGACGAGGCCCTGGTGGACCTGCTGGCCGCGCGCTGCACCGAGGTGGAGAGCGGCGCGCGCAACGCCGACGCCATCATCTCGAACCTGGTCCTGGCGGGGCTCTCGGACCGGCTGCTGGCGCGGATGGCCGAAGGCCGGAAGACCGCAACCATCGCCGTGACGCTCAGGCGACGAAAGGTCGGGTTCCGGATGGCATGATGGAGAGCGGCAGCGACCCGCCCCCGGGGGCGCTCAAAGGAGCCGGAACCGGACATCGTCGGGATCCTGTTCCGGGGGCGCCGTCCGGATCCAGGTGCTGATGCCGAGGCCCAAGGGGATCCGGGCGCGGCTGTCCAGGACGCAAGGGGGGACGGCCTCCTTCTCGAGGACCAGGATGACGTCGCAGTCGAGGGCCTGCCCGCAGCAGGTCTCCACCAGCTGGCGAAGCGCCGAGGCCGCGGCGCGTCCCGGCTGGAACTCCTGGAATCTCGGCTGGTCCAGGGGACCGAGCCGCAACCGGATCTTCGTCTGGCGGTCCCATACGCGCCGGCCGAGCATGGCGGCGGGCCCCAGGGCGCAGCCGGCCCCTCCCAGGCTCGACTGCTCCTCGGGGGGGACTTCCACCCAGCGACCCGCGAACTGCTCCAGGGTCACCTCCACTTCGAAGTAGGCCTCGAGGAGGGCGGCCAAGCTCGAGGAAGGGAGCGGCCTCCGGCCGAGGAGCCCCGAGAAGTAGACCAGGACCTGGACGGGAATGAGGCCCTCCCCGTCGCGGAGTCCGGGCAGGCCCGTGCCCAGCAGGTCGAGGAGGTGGTGCGCGAGTCCCTCCCGGGCTCCCATTTCATGGGCGATGTGGAAGCGGTACTTCTGCCAGGCCTCGTAGAAGAGGCTGAGGGCCCGGTGATTGAAAAGGTCGAAAAAGGCATGGGCCGGGACCTCCCGCTGGACGGACTGCCCCTCCATCAGGGCTTCCGTGTAGGGGTGGGGGAGGACGCCCGAGGGGCCCGTGAGGCCCAGGAATCCCACCTCCATCTCGCGCGGCACGCCGGCGGTCTCCCGGGACGGACGGGCTCCGAAGCGATGGATCTCGCTGGGGGGGCAGGCCAGGGACAGGGGCGTTCGGAAGCGCAGGTCGCTCGGCAGAGCGGCCTCCCGCCCGGCCCACGCCTCGGTGAGCTTGAGCACGCGGACGGCCTGGAAGAAGCTGAACCGGTAGGGTTCCGCCTCCAGGCTCGCGATCAGATCAATGCCGTTTCGCCGGCTCTGGGGGGCCACTGGGCGACCTCGCCTTCCTGTTGGCAGGTGTACATGCGGAACTTGACGAAGCTGTTGGGGGCGCAGAAGTGCGCGAAGAACCGCTCGAGGACGCTCGCGAAGAGGAACAGGTTGGAGCCCACGTAGTAGTTCTCGTCGAAGGTCGCGGAGACCTCGATCCCCCGGGCGAAGGACGTGAACTCGCGATCGGGGATGCGCGCGGTCACGGGACGCGCGGCGAGGGCGACGATGCCCTGGATCTGCCGGGCGACCGCCGTGGATTCCGTGTAGTTGTAGAGGCCCAGCACCTCCTGGAGGGCGTCCTTGCCGTGGGCGGCCATGGAAAGCTGGTTCAGCGAGAGATGGGAGACGAGGCGCCACTGGAAGCCGCGCTTGGATGGGGGGCGCAGGCTGGGCGACGGCTTCCGCAGGAGGCTCGCCTGCTTCACGACCGCGTGGCCCGGCACGGAGAACCCGTCCCCGGATCCTCCGAACGGAATGGATTCGGGCTGGTCCCGGTTCGTGCACGTGAGTTCCAGGCTGAGCACCTCCGCTTCGGGACGGACAGGCTGGAACGCCAGGTCCACCAGGGCGAGTTCCACATCGGTGCCGCGGTCGTGCCGCCGGATCGAGGATTCCCGCGTGGCATACCAATAGAAGGGCGGGGCGCCTTCTTCCGAGAAGTGGCGGACGGAATAGAAGGGGGGGACCTCCCGGTGGGTTTCCAGCGAGGCGTCCTTCTCGATCCTCACGACCGAGTCGATGGAATAGACCTCGAAGGCCAGGGGCTTACGGGCGTCCACCACCACGGGGTGGGTGCTCTGCCGGTGGGTGATCCGGATGGGATCCGCCGCCTGCCGGAAGAGGTTCACCACCGGCACGCATCCGAGCTTGAAGTTCTGGGTGGAGAGGGTCTGCAGGAGGCGTGCGTGGCGCTCCGTCCCAGGGTACTGGGAGATGAACAGCTGGATCCTCAGGGCGTTCCCCGGGTGCTGGAGCCTGGGGTGGTCCAGCCCGGCGATCTCGATGAACATGAACTTCTCGGGGCAGGCGAAGTATTCCGAAAGCAGTCGGTAGCCCGCGAAGGAACGGGCGTCGAAGTCGAGGAGGCTCTCGCCGGGCTCGAATCCCACGGGATGGACGGCGCCCGGGGGCAGCAGGACCACGCGCTCAGGATCGTCCGTCCGGTCCGAGACCCTCGCGCCCGCGAGCCTGGAGAGGAGCAGCCCGTACAGGAGGTGCATCAGCGGAGGGTTGCCGTCGAGGAAGAAACGCAGCTTGTCCACTTTCAGGGCCGCGAGATCCAGGTTCCCCTGGGCCTCGAGATCCAGGGTGACGACGGCGGCGGCGGACGTGAGGGTCCGAAGGTATTCGGAATTCTGGGTGAGTTCCAGCCGGGCACCGGTGAGGGAAAGCGGCCACAGGTCCGTGTCGAAGCAGGTCCGGAAGCGGCATCTCACGCCCTGGGCCTCGGGTGCGAGCACCTCCTGGTGCCGGGGGATCGTGTAGCGGCCGGCGAGTTCGGGCTTCTCGGGATCCGTGCGGAACTGGAGGATCGTGGCCGAGGGGATGGGCCGCGTGTAGTGCGGATAGAGGACCTGGATGAAGGCCTCGGTGATCTCGGGGTATTCGTCGTCAAGCTTGCGGTGGATGCGTGCCGCGAGGAAGGCGAAGGCCTCGACGAGGCGCTCGACGTGGGGATCCTCGCACTGGTCCCCGTCGATCTGGAGGCGGCGGCCGATCCTGGGGAACCGTGCGGCGAACTCCCCGGCCAGGCGCCGCAGGTAGCCGAGCTCCCGCTCATAGTAGGGAAGCAGTTCCTCGAGCATGCTCAGTCCTTCACGCGGTAGGTGTTCGAGGAGAGCTTCAGCATGGCGTCGAAGGTCACCGGAGGCCTGCCTGGATGGATCCTCAGTAGGGCGTCCACCCTGAACCGCAGCACCTGGCTGGATTCCCGCGAGACCTCGAGGCCGACCCGCACCTTCGCGAGCCGGGGCTCGTGGCGTTCGATGGCCCCGCGGATGCTGTCCCGGAGGAGCGTGCGGGCCTGGGGATCCAGCAGGCTGAGGCGGCTCAGGTCCATGATCCCGAACCGCAGCGACGATTCTCGGGCCAGGGGGAAGGCCTCCAGCCCTTCGGCGTCCAGGCAGGTGCAGCGGGTGTTCAGGAGCGCCTCCAGGTCCCGGGCCACCGCCTGCTTGTAGCGCGCGAGGTCGCAGAGCGCCTCCGGGGCCGCCTCGATGACGGCCTCCGCCGGGTCGTCCATGAGCCGGTCGAGCAGGGAGGAGGGGACCAAGGTCTGGCGGTCGGCCCGCGGCATGGTTCAGGCCGGCCGGCCCGCGCGGACGCAGCCGGCGAGCTTCTGCATGTCCTCCAGTTCCCCGGTCCGGGATTTCAGCAGGAAGGTGAAAGCCAGGAACAGGACGAGGGCGACCAGCGCCAGGAGGGCATGGAAGATCCACAGGGGAAGCTCGCGAGGGGCGGATGCCTGGAGCCGGGAGGCGGGGCGCCCGTGGGGCGCGAAGCCTGGCTTGCCGCCCCGGACGGAGACGATCTCCTGGCCGATCCGCGCCGTGAGGCAGCCCAGCTTGTCTTCCCCCTCCAGCAGGTACTTGCCCTGGAAACCCAGGATCAGGCACGTGTAGAACACCTCCAGGGTCTCGATGTGCCGCTGGGGCTCGAGCCTCAAGGTCTCCAGCCGGTCGAAGAACCCCTCCCCGGCCAGGTGTTCCCCGAAGAGGCGCAGCTGCAGGGGCTCGCGTTCCCATGCGTCGCGGATGGCGAATTCCGAGTTCAGGATGAGCTCGTCGAGGAGGGCGCAGAAGGCATACTTGCAGTCCTCGATGGCGCCCAGGGGCTTCCCGAAGCTGGCGGCATCCCGCTCGAACCGTTCCAGGAATGCGTCGACCCTCTGGTTGAACGCAGGGGCGCTGTTCGGCGGCGTGCCGCTCCGCAGGAGGAAGAGCAGGTGGATGCCGTCCTCGAGCAGCTCCTTGAGGAGGGGGGCATCGGGCGAGGCCAGGAGGGCCGGATCCCGGAAGGGGGCGGGCGTGAGCGTCGCTTCCATCATCCATCCTCCTCAGCGGAACACGGCGATCAGTTCGAGCTTCATGTCGGGAAGCGCCTGGGGCACGTAGATGCAGACGCTCCGGGTCCTGATCATGCGTTCGTAGATCGTTCCGTGGGGATCCAGCTCGAAGTAGTGGTTCCCGATGCGCACCGGAACCGCGGCGGGGGTCTGGATCACGTGGTTGAGGCGCACGCCGGCCGTGGCGGAATTCAGGATCTTCTCCACGTCGTCGGGGCTCCCCACCTTGAGCTTCAGGGGGACGGACTCCACGATCTGGACGGCCGGGTGCTCGGAGGAGACCGAGAGGTAGTAGTCCGCATCCTCCGTGAGATGGTCGCTCTCCAGGCGCCCCACGAAGAAGGACGGGCGGGTGCTCACGAGCGGGATCACGGCGTAGCGGTCCGAAACCACCGTCTCCAGGAGCTTCCGGATCAGACTGTCCGAGCGCTGGAAGGTCTCGGTGAGGCCGCCGTGCTCGTAGGGCGGGATGTCGCCCAGGGACAGCGAGGAGGAGAAGGTGATCAGCTCGCCCGCGAGCTGGGCCAGGGCCTTGTAGGCCTCCTCCGGGTGGGCCTGGGGGAACCGCAGGAGGTGGTTCAGCAGCGGGAAGCTGCGGTTCACCGTGTGGAGCAGCCAGAAGGAGGCGATGTCCGAGGTGCCGTATTCCACGATGCTCTTCACCCGTTCGCGATGGGAAGCGGCCAGGGACCGGCTCTTGACGAGGAGGATGTCCGCCAGGCGGCGCAGCGTGGCCTGCACGGCCGGGGATCCCTGGAGTTCCAGGAGGGGGGGCACGTAGCCGTCGTCCACGGACCAGGTTCCCGTCGGGCTCTTGAAGAGCCTGGCCACGGGCACCGAGAGGTGGCCGTCCCGGTTCTCCACGTCCATCATCAGCCGCACCTCGAGCTTCAGCGAGCCGATCTCCGATTCCAGGGCATCGGTGTAGAGGTCCGACACCGGGACTTGTTCCATGCCGTAGCGCGCGGGCCGGTTCGCGGGCTTCCCGGGAGTCCCCGCATTGCCGCCGTAGGGATTGAGCAGGGGGAGGCAGGCGTGGACCAGGACCTCGGTACCCAGGTTCGGCACGTCGTTCAGGTCCCGGGCGAGGGGAAGCGGCTCGTCGCCGGGAGCGTCCAGGAAGGTTCCGTCCTGGAAGGCCATCTCCAGGTGCTCGATCCGCACGAGCCCGTTGGCCAGGGCCTCCCGGTCCATCTCCAGCGCGCGGATTCCCCAGGGATGAGCGCGCGCCAGGCCCATGCACTGCCGGAGACGCGCGTCGAAATGGAGGTCCTGCTGCTGGAAATGCTGGGGGCGCAGCAGGACGCCCTCGCCCCACAGAATGCGATGAGTCTTGGTCACGGACCCTTCCGGGAAAAGGAGTGGGAGGTTCTGAGGGGGCGTGCCGGGATGCCTCCCCGGCGCCGCCGTGGGCGCTGCCTGGGAACGGTTCAGGTCGTGGGCGGTGCGGGTTTCCGGTGCGGGGACGGTCCGGCGGGTCGGGCGGGAGGCGCGGCGGGCCTGGCCGGTATCCGGTCCGAAGGCGGGGCGTCAAGGGTGTCCTCGCCGCACTCGGGCTTCGCGCCCGCGGGTTGGCCCGGGATCGGCTCCGGCCTGCAGTGGTTCAAGGTCATGTAGCAGTCCTGGATCCGGAAGGAGAGGAAGGGCTGCTTCCTGTTCTTCCAGGTCCTCCTGGCGGCGCGGGCCGCGATCAGCTGCTCCCGGCTCACGAGGCAGCGCCAATGGTGGGGGTCCGGTTTCCGGAAGAAGGCCACCACGCCGACGTAGCGGGTGCCCGGGGCCAGCTCCGCCGTCCGCAGGGCGGTGGTGCCGGGCACGACCACGAGCTCCGACCGGCCGAGGAAATCCGCGCCGAGGAGCTCCTGGTCGGAGCGTCCGCTGGTGGCCAGGTCGAAGGTGAGCCTTGAGAATTCGCCGCCGTCCTTCAGGTAGTAGATCCGGACGACCACGGAGAGGGGCTCTCCGTGGGCGTCCCGGTTGATGCTGGGCGCGGCTTCGCTCTCCACCTCGATCTTCGTGGAAGGCTGCGCCCGGGTGGCCTTCGGCCGGCCGCAGCCCACCATCGCCGTGGCCAGGATCCCCGCCGTGATCCAGCTTTCGACGGCCAAGTAGGGGCTCTTCATGATTTATGATCCTCGAGTACTTTGGGTTGATTGATTCTACGGCCCAAAGCTTCGAAATGAAATATTCAATGTGATTTTTGTCAATGAACTTATATTTGTTGAATAAACTGGAATAGTGAATTTGTTTGGCTAACTAAATATAATTAATTATTTGATAATATATAATAATTAATTGCATGCTGCTTGGTGAACAAGGTGCCCTCGGCCAAGGGCGATAGGAAAGCCGGGCACGGGCAGGCCCCCGCCGCCCCCGGACGAGGCCGGAGGCAGGAACCAGGTTCCGCTCCCAGCAAGGGAGCTACCACTGGACCCCGGCGCCGAAGGTCCACAGGTGTTCGAATTCCTGCCCATGGCCCTGGGCGCGGAGACAGGAGGCGAGGTCCGGGGCACTGGCCAGGTCCGCGGGGCGCTGCCTGGAGAGGGGCCGCTGGTAGCTGACCGCGAGATAGGGCGAGGCCTCGGGCACGGGCAGCCGCCACCGGGCGCCCACGCGCATCCAGGTGCGGGAGATCCGGTGGGACTCGGTGCTGCCCGCCGCCTCGAAACGGTAGGTGTGGAAGCGCTGGATCACCCCCAGCTCGCCCGCGACGCCGGTGAAGGGGATCCAGAACTGGGCGGTGAGGCCCACCCCGGGGCCTTCCTGGCGCAGGCGGCTGGCGTAGGCCTCATCCGCCACGCGGAAGCGGCCCTTGGCCTCGAGGCACGCGTATTCGACGCCCCAGTCCAGGCGCAGGACGGGATTCACGCGGACGAGGCGGTGGTTCAGGCTCAGGATTACGCTCGGATCGCTGTCCAGTCCCTGGTCCGCCAGCCTGCCGGCCCCCTGGATGTCCGTCCCCGGAAGGTCCTGCCCCGAAACGCGCGGCAGTTCCACCCGCGCGTCCCATGCCTGCCCGGCCGCGGGAAGGCAAGCCAGTGCACCCAGCACCACCAGACCGTATCTCATGGCCCCCATCCTACCCAAAGAACCCGTCCTCCGAGTGCTTCGGAAATGCCCGGGACGATGGGGGCCAGGTCCATGCGCCTACTCGACGCGCTCTCCGCCGCAGTAGCATTCCTCGACGCTCAGGACCGCCACGGCGTGCCCCGGGTGTTTCGCGGGGTTCCAGGTCTTCATGTGGTCGAAGACCTCCCCCTCGGTGTGGTATTCCAGGCTTCCCTTGACCTGGTAGGCCTTCCCGTCCTTGCAGATGAACAGGATCGACCCCTTCTTCCCGCCGTGCCGGAGGTTCTGGCGGGTCTTCTTGAAGTAGTTGTCCGCCACCACCATCCGGTCGTCGCCGAAGAAGTTGATGCAGGTGGCGTAGATGACGTTGGGTGCGCCCTGGGCATCCACCGTGGCGAACACGGGCGGTCCGTCCAGTTCCTTCCAGGCTTGCCGGATCCTCTCGGGCAGATTGGCCATGATCTTCCTCCTCAGGGGGTTCAAAGCGGATGCTACTCGCCGCCAGTCCCGACATGTATGCATGACAATCGCCCTTTCATAAAGCCCCCCCAAATCCCCACCCGAGGCCCCGACCCGCGTTGTCGGCGGGACGAGTCACCATCCGACCGCAGCGCAGCGAAGGGAGGATAGGACGGAATGGCCCGCAGGGCCATTGCCGCCCCGTCGGGGCGAGGACCGGAGGGACGAGTCAGTTTTTTGACTTGATCCCTTTCGTTCTCCCTCTAGGCTGGTTATAGATACAGGTCGCCGCAAATGCCTACACTTCTCCGCCTCCATTGGTCCACGCTGGGCGAACCCACCCATGGGCTGGAACACCAATGGGCCGGGGCCTGGGACGTCACGGCGGACCGCAGCCCGCTCCCCGCGCTGCCGCCGGAGGACACGGACCTGTGGGTCATCAGCGCGGAGGCGCCCGTGCCTCCGCCGGCCCTGGTCCGGGCCGTGGGAGAGGTCGGCGCCCTGCCGATCCTCCTGGTGCGGGACCGGAGCAAGCCGCTCTCCCTGGAGGCGGCTGCGAGCTGGAGTTCCCTGGGCTGCGTGCGCTGGGGCATCCTGTCGGGGGATCCGCCCCAGGCGGGGCTCCGGCCCCTGGCGGCCAGGATGCAGCCCCTCTCCGCGTCCCAGGCGCTGGGGCTCGGCCTCGTGGGGTTCTCGCCCGCCATGCAGGAGGTCCTGGCCAAGGCCCGCGCCGCGGCCGCCACCCGGGCCACGGTGCTGCTGACCGGCGAGAGCGGCACCGGCAAGGAGGTGGTCGCCCGGGCCATCCACCGCCTGAGCTCCGACGCGGACCAGCCTTTCGTGCCGGTCCACTGCGGCGCGATCCCCGAGAACCTCATCGAGAGCGAACTCTTCGGCTACAACAAGGGAGCCTTCACGGACGCGCGGAAGGACACTCCCGGCAAGTTCCGGGAGGCCCACGGAGGGACCATCTTCCTGGAGGTGAGGAGCACCATGCCCCTGGCGGTCCAGGTGCGGCTGCTGCGGGTGCTGCAGGAACGCGAGGTCCAGCCCCTGGGCGGCGGGGCGGCCATCAAGGTCGACCTGCGCGTGGTGACGGCCACCAACGTGGACCTGTGGAAGCGGGTCCAGGCGGGGACCTTCCGGGAGGACCTCTTCTACCGGCTGGAGGTGGTGCCCATCCAGCTGCCTCCCCTGCGCGCGCGCCGGGAGGAGGTGCCCTTCCTGGCGCAGCACTTCCTCAACCGCAAGGCCCGGGAGCACGGCCTCTATCCCAAGGCCCTGCATCCTTCCGTGGATTCCATGCTGATGGCGGTGCCCTGGCCCGGCAACGTCCGCCAGCTCGAGAACGCCATCGAGCGCGCGATCGTGCTGAGCGGCCACAGGCCCGTGCTCACGCGGGACGACTTCGCCTTCCTCACCGAGCGCGAGGTCGACGGGGAGGCGATCATGGCGTCGCTCCCGCCGGTGAGCGAGGCGGCGCCCGCCATGCAGGCGGCCTCCGTGCCCATGGACCTGCCGCCGGACGGCCTCGACCTGAACCAGGTGGTCTCCGACGTGGAGAAGAAGCTCATGCTCCAGAGCCTGCAGATCACCCGCGGCAACAAGAAGCGCGCCGCGGAGCTGCTGGGGCTGAAGCGCACGACCTTCCTCGAGAAGATGAAACGCCTGGAGCTGGAGGACGCGGCCGAGGAGGAGGCCTAGCAGCCCGCCGCTCCCCGGGAGCCCGGCGGCCCCTGGGCAAGGCATCGGCTGCTGCTACCCTGGGGGAATGCAGACCCCGGACAGACATACCCGCTGGATCATGGAGGCGCCGCAGGCGGTGGAGGACGAGCTGACGGACTGGCTCATGGAGCAGGGAGCCACCGCCATGTACCGTGAAGCGGACGGCCCCTGCGCCTTCCTGGCCTACTTCCCGCCGGGACTCGTGCCTCCGGATCCCTCGCTGCTGGACCGGTTCCCGGGCGTGCGCCTGCTCCGCAGCGAGTCCTTCGACGACGAGGACTGGCTGACGAAGAGCCGGGAGGGCTTCGGGCCCATCCTCGTCGGGCGGTCCTTCTACATCCGACCCTTGTGGGACAAGGCCCCGGTGCCCGAGGGACGCAGGGCCGTGGTCGTGAATCCCGGCCTCGCCTTCGGCACGGGCGGGCACGAGACCACGCGCCTGTGCATGGAACTCATGGAGGAGCTGGCGGAGGCGGGGCGGCTGAAGACCCCCATCCTCGACATCGGGGCCGGCACCGGCATCCTGTCGCTGTCGGCCTGGATGCTGGGGGCGAGGGGGATCACGGCCTTCGACATCGACCCCGACTGCGGTCCCGCCATGGAGGACTTCATCGAGCTGAACGGGCTGGCGCTGCGCGGGAAGCGCCCCTTCGAACACTTCGTGGGGACCCTGGAGGATCCGCGGGTGAAGGGCCCCTACCAGGGGCTGCTGGCCAACATCCTGCTGGAGACCATCCAGGAGCTGCTCCCCCGCATGGCGGAGGCGGCCGCTCCCGGCGCCTGGCTCGTGGCGTCCGGGATCCTGGCGGAATGCCAGGACGAGGCCCTCGTGAGCCTGGCGGTCCACGGGTTCAGGCCCCTGAAGGTCGTGCGGGAGGGGGACTGGATCGCGATCCTGGCGGAGCGCGCCGGGTAGTCAGTCCTTCCCCGGCGCGCCGGGCAGGGTGAAGTGGAAGGTGGTGCCCTGGCCTTCCCGGCTCTGGACGCGGATGTCGCCGCCGTGGGCGCGGACGATCTCGCGGCAGATGGACAGGCCCAGGCCGGTGCCCTGGCCCTCGGGCTTCGTCGTGAACATGGGGCGGAAGATCCTCGGCAGCACGTCGGCGGGGATGCCGACGCCCGTGTCCGAGAGGGCGACCTGGAAGCGGGCCGGATGGGCGTCGTCCCGCTCGATCCGCAGCTCGATCCTCCCGCCCTCGGGCATGGCGTCGACGGCGTTGTTCACCAGGTTGATGAAGAGCTGCTCCATCTGCTTGCGGTCCACCATCAGGATGCAGTCCGCGGGGGCCGAACAGCGGAACGCCACGTCCCGCTTCGCGAGCGAGGGGCTCCAGAGGCGCTCCAGGTCCGCGATCAGGTCGGAGAAGGCGATCGGCTTCGGGGCGTTGTCGGGGCGCCGGGTGTTGTCCAGGAGCTTGCGCACGATGTCCCCCACGCGCGTGATCTGGGCCTGGATCGTGCCCAGCCGCGTCCGGGCCCGCTCGCTGAGGTCGCCCTGGGCGAGGAGGAGCTGGAGGTGGCTGTTCACCAGGTTCAGGGGGGTGCCGATCTCGTGCGCGAAGGCCGCGGTGAGCTGGCCCGCGATGGCCAGGCGCTCCTGCTGGGCCAGCTCCTCCCGGAGCAGGGCGATGCGCCTGAGGAGGCTCTCCAGCTCCTCGTTCTTGAGCTGGAGCTCGCGCAGCGCCTCGTCGATCCGCTCCTGGAGCCCGGCGTTGAGCTCCCGGATCTCCGCGATCATCGACTCCCGCTCGGCGGCGTCCTTCTGGAGCTGCGTGGCCATCAGGTTGAACCGGTCCGCGATCTTGCCCAGCTCGTCCTTGCGGTGGACGACGGCCCTCGCGCTGGGATCCCCGGATTCCAGGCGGGACATGGCCGCGGTGATCACCCTCAGGGGCCTTTGCAGGAGCCAGCTCAGGACGATCCAGAGGAGGACGAACTCCGCGAGCAGGCCGTAGGGAAGGAGGCGGTAGGTGCGGTTCTGGTTGTTGTGCCAGACCACCTCCCAGCGCTCCATGTCGCAGTAGGTCCGGACGAGCCCGATGGGGGCGCGGCTGGCGGCCGACTTGTAGATGGGGACGTAGACTTCCCATCCCAGGGAGGCGCGGCCGGAGCGGACGCCGTTCGAGGCGTCGGGGTCGCTGGGGATCAGGTCGATGAGCCGCGACGCGGGGCCTTCGGCGGTGGGCGCCATGAACTGGCCGATGTCCGGCGTCCAGACCACGTCGCCGTCGTTCGTGGAGGAAGTGACGAAGGAGACCCTGGCGCCGCCGGGCGAGCCGAGGGGCGCCTCGGCCTTGAAGACGTCGATCTGGTCGATGCTCTTGTCGGTTCCCGCGAGGCTCTCCAGGAATTCCTTGATCCTGGCGGGATCCGCGAAGTTCTTGTCGCGCTCCTGGATCTCGGAGGCCACGATCCGGCTGGTCTGGATCGCCAGCTTCCTGGTGTAGTCCAGCATCTCCCTGCGGGAGTTCTCCGTGATGGTGTAGGCGGTCGCCAGGGTGAGGAGGCTGGTCAGGAGGCCCACGACCAGGAAGAGCTTGGCGTGGACGCTCTTGAACCACCTCAGGAAGTGCAGGCGGAGGCGGCTCCAGAGGCGGATCGTCATCCGGGCGCTCCGGCGCGCCGGCCCGGGCGATGCAGGGGGGAGATTTCGGGAGAGGGGGACATGGGGGCCTGCGCCTTGATCAACCCAGGATACCCACGGAACGCGGCCCGCCGCCCCAGGGGGAATCATTTTCCCGCCGGTCCCGGAGGCATCCAAGGAAGGGAGCGGGAAGGGCAAACCTTTCCGGGGAGAGGCGAACATTTAGCGTAAACTGGGATTTCGAGGACCGCATGGAAGCCATCATCGTCAAGGGTGCCCGCGAGCACAACCTGAAGAACCTGGACATCGTCATTCCCCGCAACAAGCTGGTGGTGATCACGGGGCTGTCGGGGAGCGGGAAGTCGTCCCTGGCCTTCGACACGCTCTACGCGGAAGGCCAGCGGCGCTACGTGGAGAGCCTCAGCGCCTACGCCCGGCAGTTCCTGGACCAGATGGAGAAGCCGGACGTGGACACCATCGAGGGACTCTCGCCGGCCATCTCCATCGAGCAGAAGTCCGCCAGCCGGAACCCCCGGTCGACGGTGGCGACGGTGACCGAGATCTACGACTACCTGCGCCTGCTCTACGCCCGCACGGGCAAGCCCGTGTGCCTGGCGTGCGGCCGGCCCATCGCCAGCCAGACCATCCAGGAGATGGCGGACCAGATCCTGGCCAGGCCCGAGGGCACGCGCGTCCAGATCCTCGCGCCCGTCGTGCGGTCCCGGAAGGGCGAGTACAAGCGGATGCTCCAGGACCTCATGAAGCGCGGCTACATCCGGGCCCGGGTGAATGGCGAGATGCTGGACCTCACCGACGGGCTGCCGGACCTCGACAAGCAGAAGAAGCACACCATCGAGGTGGTCATCGACCGGCTGAAGGTGAGCCAAGGCATCAGCACGCGCCTGGCGGACAGCCTGGAGATCGCCTGCAACCTGGCCGAGGGCTCGGTCCTGGTCGACTTCGACGGGACCGAGCAGCTCTTCTCCTCGAAGCTGGCCTGCAACAACGATGCTTGCGAGCGCTTCGGCCTGGGACTGCCGGACCTGGAGCCGAGATCCTTCTCCTTCAACTCGCCCTTCGGGGCCTGCCCGGCCTGCGACGGGCTCGGCTTCAAGCGCCAGTTCGCGGAGGAGCTCATCGTTCCCAATCCCGACCTCTCCATCAACCAGGGCGCCATCCAGGCTTCCGGGTGGCGGAGCGTCGGCGAGGACGGCTGGCGGGGGCAGATGATGGAGCAGCTGGCGGAGAAGCTGCGCTTCGACCTGGACAAGCCGTGGCGCAAGCTGCCGGCGGACATCCGCGAGCTGCTGCTCCATGGGTCCAGCCGCGCCATGCGCTTCAAGTACGAGAAGGGGAAGAGCAAGTACGAGTTCCTGCACACCTTCGAAGGGGTCATCGGGAACATGGAACGGCGCTACCGGGAGACCACCAGCGAGGAGATCCGCGCGGAGATGGAGGAGTCCATGCGCCTGATCCCCTGCGAAGCCTGCAGGGGGCGGCGCCTGAAGCCCGAGATCCTGAGCGTCTTCGTGGGCGGGGAGCACATCGCCGACGTCACGCGGAAGAGCGTGCGGGAGGCCAGGCGCTGGTTCGAGGACCTGAAGCTCGAGGGCCACGACGCCGTCATTTCCGAGAAGATCCTGAAGGAGGTCAAGGAACGCCTCGGGTTCCTGGACGACGTGGGGCTCGGCTACCTCACCCTCGACCGCGGCGCGGCTTCCCTGAGCGGGGGCGAGGGCCAGCGCATCCGCCTCGCCACGCAGATCGGCTCCAAGCTGCAGGGGGTGATGTACGTCCTGGACGAGCCCAGCATCGGCCTGCACCAGCGGGACAACCAGAAGCTGCTGAAGACCCTGAAGGAGATGCGGGACCTCGGCAACTCCGTGCTGGTGGTGGAGCACGACCTGGAGACCATCCAGACGGCGGACCACGTCCTGGACCTGGGGCCGGGGGCAGGCGAGCACGGCGGCTGGCTGGTGGCGGAGGGGACCCCGGAGGAGATCGCGCGGAACCAAGCCTCCATCACGGGCCGCTTCCTCTCCGGCGCGGACGCGATCCCCGTGCCGCGCGTCCGGCGGAAGTCCACCCGCGGCCACATCCAGGTGGTCGGCGCCGAGGAGAATAACCTCCGCAGGATCGACGTCGCCTTCCCCGTCGGCGTCTTCACCTGCGTCACCGGCGTCTCGGGCTCGGGCAAGAGCACTCTCGTCAACGAGATCCTCTACAAGGCCCTCGCGAACCAGCTCCACCAGGGCGCCCACGTGGTGGGCAGGCACAAGGCGATCAAGGGGCTGGACGCCGTCGACAAGGTCATCGACATCGACCAGGCGCCCATCGGCCGGACCCCCCGCAGCAACCCCGCGACCTACACGGGGCTCTTCACCCACCTGCGGGAGCTCTACGCCAAGCTCCCCGAGAGCAAGGCCCGGGGCTACACGCCGGGCCGGTTCAGCTTCAACCTGAAGGGCGGCCGGTGCGAGAAGTGCGAGGGCGACGGGCTCATCAAGATCGAGATGCACTTCCTCCCGGACGTCTACGTCACCTGCGAACAGTGCAAGGGCAAGCGCTACAACCGGGAGACGATGGAGGTCCACTACAAGGGCAAGAGCATCTCGGACGTGCTCGCCATGACCGTGGAGGAGGCCCTGCAGCTCTTCGCGCCGATCCCGGTCCTGGCCAACAAGCTGGAGACCCTGGTGGACGTGGGCCTGGGCTACATCCGGCTGGGCCAGAGCGCCACGACCCTCAGCGGCGGCGAGGCCCAGCGCGTGAAGCTGGGCAAGGAGCTGAGCAAGCGGGCCACGGGCCGCACGGTCTACATCCTGGACGAGCCCACCACCGGCCTGCACCTGAAGGACATCCAGAAGCTGCTGGAGGTCGTCAACCGCCTCGCGGACGCCGGCAACACCGTCATCGTCATCGAGCACAACCTCGACGTCATCAAGACCGCGGACTGGGTCATCGACCTTGGGCCCGAGGGCGGGGACGAGGGCGGCCTGGTGGTCGCCGAGGGCACCCCGGAGCAGGTGGCCAAGAACAAGGCCAGCACGACCGGGGCCTACCTGAAGCCCTACCTGAAGTAGCCATGCCGGACCGCATCCCCGCCGAAGCCGCCGCGCGCCTCTTCCTGGACGCGCAGGGCCTCTGTGCCGACCCTGCGCGCAGGGCCACGAAGCGCGAGGTGGCAAAGACCATCGACGCCCTCGGCTTCGTGCAGGTGGACACCATCAACGTCGTGGCGCGGGCCCACGACCTGACGCTCCTCTCGCGCCTCGACGGCTACCGGCCCAAGGCGCTGGAGACGCTCCTGGAGGCGGACCGCGCCCTCTTCGAGCACTGGACCCACGATGCCGCCATCATCCCCACGCGCTGGTACGCCCACTGGAAACCGCGTTTCGCGCGGGCCCTCGCGCGGATCGAGACCCATCCGTGGTGGGGGGAACGCATGGGCGGCCGGGCCGAGGAGACGATGGCCCACGTCCTCGGCCGCATCCGCGAGGAAGGTCCCCTGAAGAGTTCCGACTTCGAGCACGAAGGGGAGCGGGGTACCTGGTGGGCCTGGACGCCCGCCAAGGCGGCCCTGGAGTGCCTCTGGCGCATGGGCGAGCTGGCCATCGCCGGTCGGGAGCACTTCCACAAGCGCTATGACCTGGCCGGGCGCGTCCATCCGGAAGCCCACGGGCTGCCGGTCCCCGAACCGGAGGCCCAGCTCGAATGGGCCTGCGCCTCCGCGGCCGAACGGCTGGTGGTCTTCACGCCCCGGGAGCTGGCGGCCTTCTGGGACGATGCGCCCCTGGCGTCGGCGCGGGCCTGGTGCGAGGAAGCCCTGCGCCAGGGCCGGATCGTGGCGGCGGAGGCGGCCTCCGCGGACGGATCCGCGCCCCAGGCCGCGTTCGCCCTTCCGGACTGGTCCGGGCGCCTGGCGCGGATCCCGGAGCCCCCGGACCGCCTGCGCCTGCTCTGCCCCTTCGACCCCATCCTGCGGGACCGCGCCCGGTGCCTGCGCCGCTTCGGCTTCGACTACCGCTTCGAGGCGTTCACGCCGGCGGCCAAGCGGCACTATGGCTACTACGTCCTGCCCCTCCTGGAGGGGAGCCGGCTGGTGGGCCGCCTGGATCCGAAGGTGCACCGGGACAAGGGAATCCTCGAGGTGCGGGGCCTCTGGTGGGAATCCGGCGTCAGGCCGACCAAGGCCCGGACGAGGCGGCTCCTGGATGCGCTCGAGAGGCTGGCCGCCTTCACGGGCGCGGCCGAGATCCAGTTCGCGCCCGGGATCCGCTGACCCGGCCGGGCGCGTTCAGGCCTGGCGGGCGGTTTCCGCCTTGCCGGTCTCCTCGATCAGCGACTGGAATGCCATCCGGTCCGGGCCCTTGGGCTCCTCCCGGAGGATCCTGTCGAGGGCCTCCTGGGCTTCCGGAGTCTCCAGCCTCAGCAGGGCCTTCATCGCCAGCAGCCGGATCTCCAGAGGCTCCTTGCTGTCCCTGAAGAAGCCCCGACGCCGGGCGAGGAGTTCCTGGAGGGCGGGGATGACCGAGTTGGATCCCAGGGTGCCCAGCATCTCCAGCGCCTTTTCCCTCACCCGCTCCTGCTCGGGCCTCAGTTTCCCCCTTCCGCCCCGGGCCAGTTCGACCAGGGCGGGCACGGCCTGCTTGGCCTTCATCTCGTTGAGGGTGAAGAGGGCTTCCATCTGGAGGCTGGGCGCCCGGTGCGAGAGGAGGGGGATGATGGCGTTCTCCGCGGCGCGCCCCCCGAGCCTTCCGAGGGCGCGGATGGTGGCCCCCACGACCCGGGCATCCGGGTGCAGGAGCAGGGGCTGGAGATCGGGCACCCGCTCGGGATCCGAGATCTCCGCCAGCACGATGAGGGCGTTGCGCACCACGTACCACTCCGGGGACTTCAGGGACTCCAGGAGGGGGGCCTCGGCGACCTGGCCGCAGGACTTCAGCGCTTCGAGGAGGCGCGCCCGCCGGCCCCGGTCCGGCTCCTCGGAAAGCTTCTCCACCAGGATGTTCGCCGACGAGCTGCCGAGCATCTTCAGGTAGGGGTGGATCTTGACGGCGGCGTCCTGGCGGTCCAGGAGGAAGAGCTGGTCCAGGACCTTGTCCACCCGCTCGGGCGCGCCCAGGCGGGCCAGGAGGTCCAGGGTGGCCTGGCTCTTCCACGGCGCCGGCAGGCTCATCTCCGTCACCACGTCCTGCAGTTCCGTGAAGAGCCTGTGGGCCGTCGAGGGGTCGCCGAGCTCCACCCAGAACCAGAGGATGTGTTCCACGGCCTTGGAGAGCCACTGGTGGACGTCGGGGTCCTTCTCCCGGCCGTAGGCCCTGGACAGGGTCTCCATCAGCTCGTCCATCAGCCCCCGGGGCATGCCGGGGATGTCCACCCAGTCGGCGATCCGCTCGAAGCCCGTGGCGACGGAGGTGCGGCGCACGACGGCCGGGGAGAAGAGCCCCGCGGCATAGTGGCGCACCAGGCGCAGGAACTCCTGGTTCCGTCCGGCCTCCAGGAGTTCGCGCAGGAAGGCCAGCACCTTCTCCTGCGGCATCTCGAAGATCCGCTGCCCCTGCATCAGCCTGTCGAGCTTGGACTCCACGGGCTGGCTGTCCCAGCTCAGGATGTCCACGAGGTCCCCCAGCTGCTTCTCGGACATGCCTTCCTCGCGGAGGGCTTCCACGAGCTGCTCGCTCCACTGCTTGGCGTTGGTGTGGAGCGGCTTGATCTGGTCGGCCAGCTCGACGATCTGCTCCGGGGCGTGGGATCCCCGGCCGAAGGCCTTGGCGAGGCTCTGGACGGACATGGAGGCCGAGAGGCGTCCGAGGAGGTTGCGGATGGGGCTCGGCGGGAGATGGGCCGCCCCCAGGAACAGGTCCACCTGGTGCTCGGGTTCCAGCGAGGACACCGCCTGCCGCATGACGCCCTGGGTGCTGGGCTGGATGCCCTGCTGGTCCATGCCCGCGCTCTGCATGAACGGGCCCAGCCCCGAGAGGTCCGGCGGGAACTGGCCGCCGAGGATGCTGGCGACGAGGTACTCCCGCATCTTGCCGACGAGGGCGGGCAGGTCCCCGGTGCGGGCGGGGCCGCCGCTGGGGATGCCGCCCGCGAGGCTCCCGAAGGGGAAGCCGGCGATCGACGGGGAACCCGGGGCGCCCGTGCCGCCGCCCTCTCCGTGGCCGGATCCGGGGCCTGCCTGGCCTCCGGCGCCCGGTCCGAGGCCCGGGAATCCCTGGCCGCCCGTGCCGGTGCCCGGGCTTCCGCCCGCCTGGGCGCCGCCGCCCGCCGCCATGCCCGCCAGTCCGGCCATGGACTCCAGGAAGGCCGAGGCGACTTCTCCGGCCTCCGATACGTCCTCCAGGCGAACCTGCAGGACGCGGAGGTGGGTGACGCCCTGATCGTCCAGCATCTTCCGGATCCCCCCCTGGGCGCGGATCTGGCTCGGCTTCTGGCACAGCATGCCCAGCAGCGCCTCGAGTTCGGGGACCGTGGCGCCCGGATAGAGCAGCATGGCGTGGATTTCCCGTTCCTCGAGGGTGTTGGCCAGGTTCCTGATCGGCAGGTTCTGGAGGTCCTCCATGATCTTGTCCACGAACAGCCGGCCGTTCTTGGCCGCGACCTGGACCTGGGGCTTTTCCTGGAGGAGCTGCCCGTAGCACGCCTCGAATGCCTTGACCGCCTCGGTGCTCCGCGGGTGGGCCTGGCCATAGAGCTGGCGCGCCTTGATGGCCCTCTGGAAGATGGTGAGGAAGTCGTGGGAAGAGCCCATGAAGAACCGCCCTGGTATGGATTCTTGATGCACGTGCCGTATCAGACCCCCAGGTTAACATCGCGGGCCCGTCCGCATCGGGTCGCCCTCGACTGATTTGTCGGGTCCCTCGTCCGCCCCGGGGGCGGCCGCTCTCCTCCCACGGACGGCCTCATCTATGGTTCGATGGAAGCATGCGCCGTTCCTGGCTTTGGACACCCCCGTTCCTCATCGCCGCCGCCATCGTCTGGCTGAGCCACCAGACCCACTACCCGGGCGGCGTCGCCCTGCCGCCTCCCCTGGACAAGGTGGCCCACGCCGCCGTCTTCGGCGCGCTGGCCTTCTTCCTGGAACTGGCCTGGCGGAACGTCCGCCACGACTTCCCGACCTACCGGAGGCACCTCTGGATCTTCCTGGGCGTGCTCCTGTTCGCCGTCTCCGATGAATGGCACCAGGCCTTCGTGCCGGGCCGGGACTGCAGTGCCCTGGACTGGCTGGCGGACGCGGTCGGTGCCGTGATGGGACTGGGGCTGGCCATGCTGCCGTTCGTCCGGGGGAGCCGCCGTCCCGTCTTCGGCTGGTGGCGGGGGACCCGGGCGAGGAGGGATCCGGGGCGGCCGCTGATCCTCGTGGCGGATCCGCACTGGAGCGAAGAACTCACCGGTCTGCAGGAGACGACGCGCCTCCATCCGGAGGCGGACTGGCTCTTCCTGGGGGACATCTTCGAGGTGTGGGTGGGGCTGCCGGGTATGGAGACCGAGGCCCAGCGCTCCTTCCTGTGGTGGGTCCAGGAGCGGCGGAACGCGGGCCGCTGGATCGGTCTGTGGACGGGCAACCGGGACTATTTCCTGGACCGGTTCTCCGGCCGCTTCGATCTCCTGGGGGAAGGCCCCGGCGGGGATCTCCCGGAGGAAGGCCTGGTCTTCGAACACGGGGATCTCGTGAACGGGGGCGACCTTGTCTACCGCCTCTGGAACCTCTTCTCCCGCAGCTCCTTCATCTGGCTCCTGATCCGGATGCTCCCGGCGGTCCTGGCGCAGGGGTTGGCCCTTCGCCTGGAGCGCGCCATGCGGGTTCCGGGACGGGGCCGCATGGTGGTGCCCCGCGAGGCGTTCGCGGCCGCGGCGGCGGAGTGTCCCGGGGCGACCTTCCTCACGGGGCACTTCCACGTCCACGCGACCGTGGGATCCGGGGTGGCCCTCCCGTGGGCCCATGAAGGAGCGTTCGCGGTGTGGGACCGGGGGAGGCTGGAGCTGCTGGCGGCGCCCTCCGGAACGCGGGCGGGCGCTTTCGCCCCGAGGAAGCCATAATGTTGCGGGGGTGATCATGAAAAAGGAGATGTTGCCGCCGCTGATGGCGGGGTTGCTTCTCGCCGGCTGCGCGACCTTCAGCGTCCGCTACGACTACGACGCCCGAGCCGACTGTTCGGCCTACCGGACCTTCGACTGGTACGCCTCCAGCCGCCTGGGCAAGGACCAGGCGCAGAAGGTGGAGGATCCCATCATGGACCGCAGGGTGGCGGAGACCCTGGAACGGGAACTCGCGGCCCGCGGCTTCCGCCGGGAGACCGGGACGGACCCGGATTTCCTCGTGGCCTACTATCCCGTCTACCGGGAGAAGAAGTACCGGACGGGGGAGCAGATCGGCTTCGGGTCCTGGGGCTTCCATCCATTCGGGATCGGGATCGGCACCGGCCTGTCCCAGGAGCATCGCTACAAGGAAGGCACGCTGGTCCTGGAGATCGTGGACGCCAGGAGCAGCCAGCGGGTCTGGCAGGCCTCGGCGGAAGGGGCCCTGACGAACCTGAAGAGCCCCGACCAGGCGGATCGGCAGGTGGCGGGCGCCGTGCGCAAGATGCTCGAACGCTTCCCGCCGAAGAAGCCCTGAAGCCGGGCATGGGGGAAGGCGCGGCGCATTCCCCTGGAACGGTCGTCCCGCAGGCGGCTTCTAAAGTCCGGAACCGTTTTCCAAAAGGAGCGTCCCGTGGCCCAGATCACGCTTAAAGGCAACCCCATCCACACCGCCGGCGAACTGCCCAAGGTGGGTTCTCCCGCCCCCGCCTTCACCCTCGTGAAGACTGATCTCTCGGAGGTGGCGCTCAGGAGCTTCACGGGCCGGCGCCTGGTGCTGAACATCTTCCCCAGCCTGGATACGCCCACCTGCGCCACCAGCGTGCGGAAGTTCAACGCCCTGGCGGGCGGGGTCCCCGACACCACCGTGCTCTGCGTCTCCGCCGACCTGCCCTTCGCGGCCGGCCGCTTCTGCGCCACGGAGGGCCTGGCGAACGTGATGCCGGCCTCCTGCTTCCGCAGCCCGGAATTCGGCGGCGCGTACGGCGTGGCCATGGTGGACGGACCCCTGCGGGGCCTGATGGCGAGGGCCGTCGTGGTCGTGGACGCGGCCGGCCAGGTGGTCCACACCGAACTGGTTCCGGAGATCGCCAGCGAACCGGACTACGACAAGGCCCTCGCCGCGCTGAAGTAGGGGCCGCTCACTCGAACCTGAGGGCGTCGATCACGTCGAGCTTCGCGGCCTTCAAGGCCGGCAGGAAGCCGGCGGCCACGCCCACGCAGGCGCTGAAGCCCACCCCCAGGCCCACGGCCCAGCCCTCGACCACGGCGGGCACGTCGAACTGCGCGAGCACCCAGATGGACAGGTAGGCGAACAGGGCCCCCGCGAGGCCGCCGAAGGTGGAGAGCACCACTGCTTCCGTGAGGAACTGCAGGAGCACGCTGCGGCGGGTGGCGCCGAGCGCGCGCCGGACGCCGATTTCCCGGGTCCGCTCGGTGACGCTCACCAGCATGATGTTCGAGATGCCGATCCCGCCGACGATCAGGGAGATGCCTGCCGCCATGGCCAGGAACATGGTGAGGACCTCGCTCTGCTTCGCGCTGGCCTCGATCCAGTCGTTCTGTTTCCGGATGTTGAAGTCGTCGTCCTGGCCGGCGAGGATCTTGTGGCGCTGGCGCAGGAGGGCCGTGATCTCGTCCGCCGCGAGGTCCGCCCTGCCTTCCAGGGAGCTGGCGACGATCCGGCCGATGTGGTCGCGGCCCATCACCTTGCGCATGACCGTCGTGTAGGGCGCGTGGACCGTGTCGTCCTGGTCCCCCATGGGGCCCCCGCCCTTGCGCTCCAGGACGCCGACCACCTCGAAGGGCAGGCTCCCGATCCGGACGATCTGCCCCAGGGGATCTTCTCCGCCGGGGAAGAGATTGTCCTGGACCGTCTTTCCGATGACGCAGACCTTGGCCTGGCTCCGCACCTCCTGCTCGTTGAAGTAGCGGCCGCTCTCCAGGTTCCACGCCTTGATGGTCGGGTAGTCGGGGCTCACGCCCGCGATCTCCCCGCACAGCCAGCTCTGGTTCCCGAGGACCAGGGACCGGGAGGTCCGGACGTAGGGGGTGGCCGCGGCCACGGACTCGGGCAGCTCGCGCTGGATGGCGAAGGCGTCCTCGTCCGTCAGGTTCTCCAGCCCACCCAGGCCCAGGGAGCCGCCTCCCGCCCGCGACATGGAGCCGGGGAAGATCGAGATCATGTTGGTGCCCATGCTCTCGATGATGGCCTTGGACGCCTGCTGGGAGCCCGTGCCGATGCCGATCATGGTGATGACCGAACCCACGCCGATGATGATTCCCAGCATGGTGAGGATCGCCCGGGTCTTGTTTCTCGTGATGGCGAAGAGCGCCAGCTTCAGGAATTCGAGGAAGGCCATGGCTGCTCCCGCTCAACGCCTTCCCATGGGGCCGCCGAGGGGGGTCGCCCCGTTCTGCTGGGCCTTCTTGGCCTCCTCGACGCCCACCAGGACCTGGAGGCCCTCCGCCAGCCCCTCGCCGGACACCTCCGTGGCCTGGCCGTCCGTGATGCCCACATGCACGGGGATGGGGGCCGGGCGGGAGCCCTTCAGCACCCAGATCCGGTCCTCGTGCCTGGCGGCGGCGCCCCGGCCGGGGGCCGCACCCGCCCGGGAAGACGTGCCGTTGCCGTTGGTCCTGGACTTCGCGTCGCCGTTCCCGGCCTGCATGAAGGCCAGGGGATTGAACCGCAGGGCGGCGGAAGGGAGCTTCAGGACGCCGTCCCGCCTGTCCGTGAGGATGGAGACGTTCGCGGTCATGCCGGGGCGCAGCTTGAGGTCATCGTTGTCCACGTCGATCTGGACGTTGTAGGTGACCACGTTCTGGGTCACGACCGGCTCGAGGCGCACCTGGCTCACGGTGCCCCTGAAGGGGTCCTCCGGGAAGGAATCGACGGTGAACTGGCCCTTCTCTCCGGCCCGGACATGGCCGATGTCGGCCTCGTCGATGGCGGCGAGCACCTTCATCTTCGTCAGGTCCTGGGCGATGACGAACAGCGTGGGCGTGTTGAAGGAGGCCGCCACCGTCTGGCCCACGTCCACGGCCCGGCTCACCACGACGCCGCTGACGGGGGCCTTGATCGTGCAGTAGCCGAGGTTCGCCTTGGCCTTGGCCAGGGCCGCCTGGGCGGAGAGGAGGTCTCCCTGGGCCTGGTCGGCCGTCACCTGGGCGGATTCCAGGTCCTGGTCGGCCATGAGCTGCTGCTCGTGGAGCCGCTTGGCCCGTGCGAGCTGGCGGCGGGAGTTCTCGAGCGTCGCACGCGCCTTGGCCACCGAGGCCTGGGCATCCATCACGGCGGCCTGGAAGAGCGTGGGCTCGATCTGGGCGATGGGCTGGCCCTTGACGACCTTGGCGTTGTAGTCCACGAAGATCCCGGAGATGGTGCCGCTCACCTGGGTTCCCACGTTCACCTGGATGAGGGCGGAGAGGGTGCCCGTCGCGCTGATGCGCTGGGCGATGGAACCACGTTCGACCGGCGCGGTCCGCCACTTCACTTCCGCCTTCCCGTTCCGCGTGGAATAGATGCCGATGCCGACCGCCAGGATGGCCCCGGCAAGAAGATAGATCCATGTCGCGCGCTTCATCTCCACCTCTCCGGAAGGCTCCGTCAGGGGTATAGACGGGCGGCGGGATCGACAGGTTGAGGAGGCCCTCCGAAGAAGACCGCCAGGCGGCTATTTCTTCTGCGCGTGGTACTCGTCGAGGTACTTGTCGACCAGCCTGATCGTCTCGTCGTCCACTTGCAGGCTGAACATCAGGTAGCGCTTCTCTCCGGGGGGCATGTCGGGGAAGGAGCGGACCTGGAACTCCGAGGGCTGGAAGCCGGCGAGGCGGACGGCCTCCCCCGCCTCCTCGGGGGAGATGAACATGTAGTCCGCGCGGCGGGCGTGGATCATCTGGATCATGCTGACGTTCTCGACGGTGGCCGTCATCGCGAGTTGCCGGCTCCGGTCGATCCGTTCGTCCAGGGCCTGGCCGTAGGAATAGCCGAGCTTCCTCAGGAGCAGGAGGCTCCCGTCGTCCAGGAGCTCGTGCGTGGTCCTGAGGGCCGGGATCCGCGGGTGGTCGGCCCGCGCGAGCACGGCGATCTGCTTGTCCTGGTAGATGGGGTGGGAGAACTTGGCGAACTTCTCCCGCTCGGGGTTCTTGAACCAGCCGACGGCCGCCAGTTTCGTCCGGTTCTCATGGATCTTGAGGAGCTGCCGGGCGGAGGGCATGGCGACCCACTGGAAGGGGATGCCGGCCTTGCGGAGCGCATAGGCCACGGGGTCGGCGGTGAGCCCCGTGACGCTGGAACCGGGGCCCGGGACCTGGTGGGGCGGCCTCGCGTTGTAGAGGACGGTCAGGGGTTCCCCGGCGAATACGGCCCTGGACAAGAGCGCAAAGGCCAGGGCCAGGATCCGTCCCAGCCGCGCGAAGGGACGACGAGGTCCGGCCAGGACGGGACGTCCATCGAGCCTCGTCTCCCAATATGGACAGGAATGCATCATCGGAGGGCTGCAAACAGCGTGTGTGGTTACCTGGCTTATTGTATGACCCCACGCCCTGCAGGGACCCCGATCTTTTCCCTATGCCCCGTAGTCCACATCGTCCGGAAGCTCGTTCCTGTCCGCGGCCCCTTGCCAGGGGAAGTGCTCCGCCAGGCGGTCCCCCACCAGGGTGATCCCCTCCACCAGGCCGTCCGTGAACTCCCCGCGCCGGAAACGGGCCGAGAGACATCCCGCGAGATCGTTCCAGAAGCCTTGGCCCACCTTGGCGTGGATGCCTTCGTCGCCCACCACGGCGAAGCGCCTGCGGCTGGGCACCAGGAGGATCAGCACGCCGTTGCGCTGTTCGGTCCGGTCCATCCCGAGGCGGATGAAGGCCTTCCGGGCGGCCTTCTCCACATCGCCCCAGAAGAAGCTGGCCACGGAGACCCGGATCTCCCCGGAACTGGTGCGCTCCGCGCGGCGGATGGCCTCGATCACCCGGGTCTCGTCCAGGCACTTCTTCAGGCTCCTCCGAGTCATTCCCGTCATGCGCCCCTCCCCGTGCCGCGGCCCCGCATCACCATGATCCCGAGGCGCCGCCGCCGCCCGATCGGCCGCCGCCCCCCGACCAGCCTCCCCCTCCGCCGGACCAGCCGCCCCCGCCTCTTCCCCCGCCGCGTCCGCCGGACATCAGGCTGAAGAGGAGCCCGATCGCGAGGCTGGGGTGCGTGACCAGCAGGAAGAGGAAACCCAAGCCGAGGATGGCGAAGAACACGAGCTGGACGACCGGGACCGGAGCGGGCCGCCGGACTGGCGGCCGAGCGCCCCCGCCGAGCGTGTCCAGGATCCGCCCGACTCCCTCGCTGACGGCGCCGTCCCAGTCCCCGCGGCCGAGCCGCGGGGCGAGGGTCTCCCGGATGATCCTGGAAGCCAGGGCGTCGGGCATCCGGCCTTCCAGTCCATAGCCCACTTCGATCCGGAGGCGGTGGTCCTGGGCGAGGATGAAGAGCACCAGGCCGTCGTCGATGCCCTTGCGGCCCACCTTCCAGGCTTCGAAGGTGCGCACGGCCCAATCCTCGAGGGGAATCTCTCCGGTGCTCCCGCCGATCCAGACCAGCACTTGATGTCCGGTGTCCTTCTCGTAGGCGGCCAGGCGGCGGTCGAGGTCCTGGCGGGTCGCCGGGGACAGGAGGGCCGGCCCGTCCGTCACCCAGCGTCCGGGCGGGGGCGGCAGGGGCGTTCCGGCCCCGAGGCCCAGGGCGCCCCACCAGGCCAGGACCGCGAAGAGAACCCCGAGGATCCTGCGCATCGCCTAGAATGCGACCGTGGGCGCCTTCTCGGCGCCGGGCTGGGCCTTGAAGTAGGCCTTGTCGCGGAACCGGTCGCCGAAGAAGCCCGCGACGAGCACCGTCGGGAAGCTGTTGCGCCGCGTGTTGAAGGCCCGGGCCGCCTCGTTGAACCGCATCCGCTCGACGGCGATGCGGTTCTCCGTGCCCTCGAGCTGCGCCTGGAGATCCCGGAAGTTCTGGGTGGCCTTCAGGTCGGGATACTTCTCCACCACCACCATGAGACGACCGAGGGCCGAACCCAGGCCCTCCTGGGCCGCCTGGAAGCGCGCCAGCTCTTCCGGACTGTTCAGGACCTTGCCCAGGGTGACCTGGCCGACCTTGGCCCTGGCCTCCGTGACGGCGGTGAAGGTCTCCTTCTCGAAGGCCGCCGCGCCCTTGACGGTCGCCACCAGGTTGGGTACCAGGTCGGCGCGCCTCTGGTAGACGTTCTCCACCTGCCCCCACTGGGACCCGACGGCCTGGTCCAGGCTGTTGAGCGAATTGTACGAACCCATGACGGTGAGGCCGAGCACGGCCAGGACCAGCAGCACCAGCCCCCCGCAACCAAGCGCAATCTTGCCACCCATGCCCACGGTTCCTCCTCGGAATCCTTCCATGTTAGCCGGGGACAGGAAGAACGCTCCCCGTCGTCCGCTGGGCGGTCCGGAACGGGGCCCGAGCCGGGGATTTCCGGCGTGGATCCGCGGGAGGGTCGGCCGCTACCGCACGAGTCCGATGCAGTCCCGGACGACGCGGGCCGCGAAGCCGTCCACGAGGAAGGTCTGGAGGAATCCGCAGGCGAGCGTCAGGAGGCCGCACACCAGGACCGTGGCCCCCGCGAAGGGCGCCTCCACGGCCGGCTGCTCGGCGGCTTCGCGCTCGAGGCTCGGCTTGGGCTTCTCCAGCCAGAGGGCGACGGGAACCCGAAGGTAGTAGTAGACGCTCACGAGGCTGGCGAGGACGGCGAGCACGGCGAGGCCCACATGGCCCGCCTGGACCAGTTCCTTGAAGATCATGTACTTCCCGAAGAAGCCCGCCGTGGGCGGGATCCCGGCCAGGCTCAGGAGGCAGAGGGTCGCCGCGAGGCTGAGGCCGGGGCGTTTCCAGCCGAGGCCACGCAGGTGGTCGAAGGTGACGCGCTCGCCCACCAGGCCGAAGGCGGTGAGGAGGCCGAAGGCGCCCATGTTCATGGCCAGGTAGGCCACCAGGTAGAAGACCAGGCCCGTGAAGGCCATCGGCGTGGCCGCCACGAAGGCCAGC
>Ga0209098_1000536_pt1 | contig 41400 bp, 37 predicted proteins | sample AD_JPNHW1_MetaG_FD_184429 | JGI IMG/M metagenome (GOLD analysis project Ga0209098, IMG submission 184429) | Active sludge microbial communities of municipal wastewater-treating anaerobic digesters from Japan - AD_JPNHW1_MetaG (SPAdes) (version 2) | ecosystem: Engineered > Bioreactor > Anaerobic...
GTTGGAGGTTAATTCATAACCCAATATCACACAGGCGATATATCCTCCGGGTACTTGCCTGATGGCAGTGGTGTGATCGAAACGATCCTGAACTACGGTATATATCCTGCACCATTCCGATTCTCCGCAGGGATTCAGCTTCATGATAAAAGGATCACCCCAGGAATCGTATTTCATTGTTAACCCGGCGATAATGCTCCCTCCGTCAGCTGTGTTATTTATATCATAGATGCCTGATTTATCATTGATGTTACCAATTGTTTTATTCCAAATGAAATCCCCATTTATATTTGTTTTTATTAATAACCCATTTATTGGATATCCGTCTGAAGCTATATTCCATCCTCCAATCAGGTAACCTTTATCATAATGTTCAATCACACTCCAAGGCAGTGTCCCATAGTTTTGCAAATAGACCTTGGGCCAGATTTGAGCATATATTGGAATACTCAAAAAAGACGATAAGAGAAAAGATAAAAAAAGTATTCTTTTTACATTATTCATACCATCAAGGAATAAAGAAGGGTGCCGGAATATTTATTACTCCGACACCCCTGAGATGTTATTTTGCAACAGTAATTTTAACACAATCCGATTGTTTCCCTGAAATCGTTAATGAAAGAAAATACAAACCTGATTTCAAATCGGATGTTGACCATACTAATTGATCCTGTTGCCCGTAAAAAGGATGAGAACGGATCAACCTTCCGGTTCCATCCCGCAGCGTAAGGATCCCCTGATCTCCGGTTTTACCAAGATCGATTTTTATTACAAAGTAATCGTTGGCAGGGTTGGGATAGACAGAAGTCATGGTTTGTGCATCCATTGACGAAAAAATTCAAATATTACAAAATCAAAGATAAGAAAAAGTATATCAGAAACACGGATGTGTCGTTTTTTTTGTATCTTTCCTCTAGCCCCCGGACCAAGTGCGAACTGTGAAGTCCGAAGTGCGATGGGGACACGTTCACCGGAACAGCTAATTTTTTTATTAACCCTTTGGGATTCCTTTATACAAATGGTTCGGTGCTACGCACCTGAAAATCAAATGCGAAATGTGAAGTGCGAAGTGCGATAGGCGAACCTTCTGTGTCCTCCTCTTCAACCTCTGAGCCCTCAGTCTCCGAAAAACTCTTACGAGCGCAATGCCCCAACTCTCTCATCCTCCTTCTTTAATCTCCGGATCATCCAGAGGAGCACGATTAAGGTCGTAATGGTAGCGGAGAGATCAGCGAGAGGGCCGCTGAGCCACACGCCGTTCAGGCCAAAGAGTCCGGGGAGGATGAACAAGGCAGGGATGAGGAAAAGCACCTGCCGGGTCAGGGAGAGGAAGATGGAAATTTTAGCTTTGCCGATCGATTGAAAGAAGTTGGAAGTAACCACCTGGAATCCGATAACGGGGAACATGACCATGTTCAGTCGCAACCCCGTTGTAGTGAGCCCGATAAGTTCACTGTTGGTGGTGAAGGCAGATGCGATGGCCCGGGGAAAGATCTCGGCAAGCAAGAAACCAAAGGTTGTCACAGCAACCCCGGCGGTCACTGTCAGCCGGAAAGCGCGGATGACCCGGGGAATTTTCCGCGCACCATAATTGTATCCGACGATAGGTTGCATTCCCTGGGTAAATCCGATCACCACCATGACCACGAGGTTTCCGATGCTGTTAATGATACCGAAAGCACCGATGGCGAAGTCGCCGCCGTATTTTCTCAGGACGAGGTTCACGATGGAGACCACGACGCTGGCGGTAATCAGCATCAGGAAATTCGACATGCCAACGGAGATGATATCTGCAATGATCTTTTTCCGAAGCTTCATATATCCCGGCAGGAAATGGACGAAGCTTCCAATTTTAGTAAAGTGGAGAACCGCTACGATGGTTCCGATGAATTGTGCGATGACGGTAGCGAACGCCGCTCCGCGGATGCCCCAATGAAATCCGAAGATTAATACCGGCGCCAGCACCAGGTTGACGCCCACCGTAATGAGGGTAGTAGCCATGGCTTTGCCGGGATATCCCGAGGCCCGCATTATGTTATTCAACCCGAGGTACAGATGAGTAAAAAGATTTCCCAACAGGATGATCTGCATAAATTCCCTGGCATAGGGCAATGTCTCCTTACTGCCGCCCAGTGAAAGAAGAATCGGATCAAGGAAGACCAGGCAGACAGCGGCAACGGCAACACTCAGGATGATATTCAGCATGACGGCATTGCCCAGGATGTGGGTAGCTTCTTTCCTGTCGTGCTGTCCGAGCCGGATTGACACCATGGCTCCGGCGCCCACCCCGACCATCGAACCAAAAGCCGCCGTGATGTTCATCAGCGGAAACGTGAGCGCCAGTCCTGAAATGGCCAGCGGCCCCACCCCCTGTCCGATAAAAATTCTGTCGATAATGTTGTACAGCGAAGCCGCTGCTGTAGCGATAATTGCCGGGACGGAATATTGAATCAATAGTTTCCCTACCTTCTCTACACCCAACTCCGTCGTACTTCCGCTTCTCCTCATCTCATCTTTTTGAAACCGGGTGCAAAGATCTTTAATTAAATTTGAATGAAAAATTTCCGGGATGGAATTGAAAGATCATTCTTTTATAAACGTAAAGATTCAAACAGCATGAAAAAGATCCTTATCACTTTAGGGTTATCGTTCGCGGCGTGGTCGCTGATGGCCCAGGTCGCAGGCAGTATCGTATTAAATCCACCCGAGACGACCGGAGGGCTTTCGGTCATGAAAGCCTTGTCGTTGAGGGCCTCTGCTACAGGCTATGACACCGCGATGCTCAGCCTGCAAGATTTATCCAACCTGCTTTGGGCGGCCAACGGGGTCAACCGCCCGGAGTCGGGCAAGCGTACGGCTCCTTCAGCCATGAATGCGCAAGATATTGACGTGTATATCTTCATGAAACAAGGCATTTACCGGTACCATGCGCAGAAGCATGTGCTGGAAGTCGTGTTGACGGGGGACCACCGTCCCGTGCTGGCCGGGCGGCAGACCGAGGTATTACAGGCACCGGTGATCTGTCTGCTTGTCTCTGACATCTCCCGTTTCCGGCATGGAGAAGACAGTCTGAAACTGGTATGGGCTGCCGAGGATGCCGGGATTGTCTCACAGAATATTTCCATCTTCTGTGCCTCGCAGGGGTTTGCCACTCGTCCACGCGCTTCTATGGATCAGGAGAAGCTGCGGGAGATTCTGAAATTAGAACCCACCCAATATCCCATGCTGAATGCTCCGGTATCATATCCCGTAACTAAGAAATAACTGTAAAAGCAGGTATATGAACCATCACCTCCGCACTTTGTTTTGGGTTTTTCTTTTTGCTGTCGCCATGAGTTTCCTGGAGAGTGCGGTGGTGGTGTACCTGCGTGCCATCTATTATCCCGGTGGCTTTGCCTTCCCGCTGGGGGCGATGGCGCCGTTGCATGCGGTCACCGAGTTATTCCGCGAGGCTGCCACCATGGTTATGCTGGTGTGTGTTGCTGCGCTGGCTGCCCGTCGTTTTTCCGTGGCGGTAGCCTGGTTCATTTTTGCTTTTGCCGTATGGGATATCTTTTATTACCTCTTTTTATACCTGTTGTTGGGATGGCCTTCGACGCTGATGACCTGGGACATCCTCTTCCTGATCCCGGTGATGTGGACAGGTCCTGTCCTGGCCCCCGTGATCAACTCACTGACCATGATCCTGCTGGCCGTGGTCATCATCCAGGCTTCGGAAACACACGAAGTGATCCGGCTCAAGGGGACGGAGTGGTCGTTACTCATCGCGGGCGCCCTGATCACCATCATCGGATACACCGCTGATTACGTGCATTTCATGGGATCGAGGTTCAGTTTGCCTGAATTGGCGGGCTTTTTCAATGATCGGGAGGTATTGCAATACTCTTCCGGGTATATCCCGGCACATTTCAACTGGTGGATTTTCTGGGTGGGGGAAGCGATGTTTTTTATCGCGACGGGGTTGTTTTACCTCCGACATTCGCGGGATTAATTCACGCTGCATTTTTTGGTACCTTTGCATCCGCATTTTTGTTTATTCTGAAAAGGATGTCCATACAAGTAAACAATATCACGAAGATCTACGGGCCGCAGAAAGCATTGGATGCGGTGACGATCGATATCCGTCCGGGCGGAATAACGGGACTTCTCGGTCCCAACGGCGCCGGGAAGAGCACCCTGATGAAGATCCTGACCTGTTACATCCCTCCCACCTCGGGTTCGGCCAGTGTTTGTGGATTTGATGTGATGAATCAGTCGATCGAAGTCAGAAAACGGGTGGGTTACCTGCCCGAGAACAATCCGTTATACCTGGATCTGTATGTCAGGGAGTTTCTTGCTTTTGTGGCGGGCATCGATCATGGAGCGCCGGGCCGGCATACCATGGCAGACCTCCATCACCGGGTTGATGAAGTGATTGAACTGACAGGGCTGGGGCCTGAACAGCATAAGAAGCTGGGAGCGTTGTCGAAAGGGTACCGCCAGCGGGCAGGCTTGGCGCAATCGTTGTTGCATCATCCCGAGGTACTGATCCTGGATGAGCCGACGAGCGGGCTTGATCCCAATCAGTTGGCAGAGATCCGGAATCTTATCCGGGAAGTAGGAAAGTCGAAGACGGTTCTTCTTTCCACCCACATCATGCAGGAAGTGGAAGCCATCTGCGACCGGGCGATCATCATCCATAAAGGGAAGATCGTGGCCGACGACACTACGAGCAACCTCCGGCACATGGTACTGGGAAAAGCAATGATCAAGGTCGAGTTCGATAAAAACGTGAGCAGTGATACCCTGTCGAAGATAGAAGGAGTCACTTCGGTTACCCTGATGTCACCCCGGCCGGCCGGCGGAAAGAAAGCAGCAGAAGGCACTCTCTGGCACCTTGGCTCGCTTCCCGAAAGCGACATCCGTCCCGTCATTTTCCAGTTTGCCGTATCCAACGGCCTCACGGTACTCTCTATGCAACGCGAAGAACAAAAACTCGAAGAAGTATTTCAGGAACTCACCCGGGAATAAGTCAACGTTTTTGCGTATCAATATTTTTATTAACTTTGTATCGAAAAAGGTGGACAGATTTGTCTGATTGCAACCACTGGAAAAAATGCTAAATTCGAGCGCCTTCCAATCTCAGATCCTCCACAGCTATTAGTCTAACATAACAAACTGATTATGGGATATTTATTTACATCGGAGTCCGTTTCCGAAGGACATCCGGACAAAGTAGCCGATCAGATATCGGATGCTTTGCTTGACGAGTTCATGCGTTGGGATCCTGAATCCAAAGTAGCATGTGAAACTTTTGTAACTACCGGTTTGGTTGTTTGTGGTGGTGAAGTAAAGACCACCGGCTGGGTTGACCATCAGGAAATTGCGCGAAAGGTGATCCGCAACATCGGTTACACCAAAGCCGAGTACAGGTTTGATTGTGATTCCTGCGGGGTGATCAGCACCATTCACGAGCAGTCTCCCGACATCAACCAGGGAGTGGTTCGGAAGAAACCCGAAGAGCAGGGCGCCGGCGACCAGGGGATGATGTTCGGGTATGCCTGTCGCGAGACAGATACCCTGATGCCTCTCTCGATCGAGTTAGCCCACATCCTGTTGCAGGAGCTGGCAGCTATTCGTCGCGGCGGACGGCAGATGAAGTACCTCCGTCCCGATTCAAAGTCGCAGGTCACCATTGAATACGACGACAATCATCAGCCTGTCAGGATCGATACGATCGTAGTCAGCACCCAGCACGATGAGTTCATCCTCCCGGAAGATTCTTCTCCCAAAGCCATCAAGGCAGCCGAAAAAGCCATGCAGGACAAGATACGGGAAGATGTGATGAACATCCTGATCCCACGGGCAGTGAAGACCCTCCCGGCAAGGGTTCAGCGGTTATTCGATAAAAAATTCAACCTCTTCGTCAACCCGACCGGAAAATTTGTGATCGGCGGCCCTCACGGAGATACCGGGCTCACCGGACGTAAGATCATCGTCGACACCTATGGCGGTCACGGAGCGCACGGCGGTGGCGCTTTCTCGGGCAAAGACCCGTCGAAGGTAGACCGTTCCGCAGCCTATGCAGCACGGCACATCGCCAAGAACATGGTGGCAGCGGGAGTTTGTGACCAGGCCTTGATCCAGGTGGCTTACGCCATTGGCATCGCCGAGCCCGTCGGACTGTTCGTCAATACATACGGAACGGCTCATGTGAAAGACAACAAAGGCGTGATCCTCACTGATGGTGAGATTGCCAAAAAGATCAACAAGATCTTCGACATGCGGCCATACGCCATCGTGGAACGCTTCGGACTGAAGAACCCCATCTTCCTGGAAACCGCCAAATACGGGCATTTCGGAAGAGATCATTACATTCGTGAAGAAGCCGTTTACTATCCCGTTCCCGGCAAGAAGCCCATCCGGAAAAACGGAAACGGCGTGGATGTCTATCTGAAAGACGTTGAGTTCTTCGCCTGGGAGAAGACAGATTACGTAGATAAAGTCAAAAAAGAGTTCGGGTTATAATCATCACCCGGCAAAAAAAAACGGCAGATCTGAGATCCGCCGTTTTTTTTTATTCATTCAGCAGGGCTTACTTCACCACCAGCTTTTTCGTCGAGATAACTTTATCGTTAGCAACGAAGGAATAGAAGTAGATGCCGGAAGCAAGATCACTGACGGAAACGGTCACTTTCCCGGAAGCCTTTCCGGTAGCGATTTCTTTCACCTTTGTTCCCAGCACATTGCGGATAACAAGGTTACCGGCTTCGGGGCCCGAATAGGAAATCGTGACATTACCGTTAGCAGGGTTGGGATAAGCCGAGAGGGTATTAGCAGCAGGTTGTTCCTCAAAGCCAACGCCATAAGCATGGAAATTGGTGTTGAAGCAAACAGAATCCGACGGGTTTCTTTCATCATAAAACACGTAGCGGATCACGGACATCCCGGAGTAACCCGAGGGGAGATAATGTCCGGAGAAATCCCCGGTGTTGGTGCTGTTTCCGCCGATCATCAAGGGGTCGGGGGAGACAAATACCGACGGAGAATAGCAAAGACCCCAGCAAAACATGCTGGCTGTTCCGGGGACCATGCTGAGTTCCACTTTCTTCAGCATGACGGGAAGCGTATCGGCTGTATTGTTGGTGACGTTCATCTCGACTACGATCTCATCGTCGGTCGGATAACCCAGCACATCGACATAAGCATTATTGGCGACAGGGCCGTTTTCGTTCGACAAGGAAAGAGACTGCGAATAGCCGATGCATCCAACGACACCGACCAGGTAAATAAACAGGAAAAGTTTCTTCATGGTATCAGTTTTAAGTTCGATTTATCTGAATACAAAAATACATAAAAAGAGGTTAACTCAGGCAAAAGGAGAGGGTTAATTATTGCAGACCAAGGTACATGATAAAATTTTCGAAAAAAATTATATACAATTGTTATTCTTACACTTACATCTTTCTTGGCTTTTTCAAACCTTCTGTTTTTCTTGTTCATTTTCTTTTTGCTTGTCCAAAAAGAAAACGAACCAAAAGAAAAACGACAGCCGTGCCTTTTCGACGACCCACTAACGGCTCGATCCCTAAGCCAGCCAAGGCCGGTTATCGGCCTTTGGCCTCCTAACCGGCTGCGCCTGGCTTTTCACGGGATCTTCGCCGAGTGGGTACCCCGCCGAAAAGCCAATGGCAATTTTGAAACCGCTGCCTTTTTGCCTCCCCTTCATGGTTAGACCTAACGGCAAATTCTCTTTTTATCCAACGAATCCCGAAAGGATAATAAGAAAGATAGAGGTTCCAGTTAACGTGTTCCCCTGCCTTGCTCGCAAGGAAGGGGCTAGGGGAAAGATACAAAAACGACTGCCTTGGCATTTTGAAGAAAAAATGTCATGTACTGTGAAATCATTTTATCTTTACTAATTCGATTATTATTAACCCATTAACCCCCAAAGAAAAACCATGAGAACAACCCTGACCTTTCTGTTGACCATGCTGACTTTCGGTGTTTTTGCCCAATCAGGATGGTTTTACCTGAACCCCGATCTGGGATATAATCAATACGGAGCCATTTATGCGACGAATGAGGATACGCTGTTGGTGATGGCTGACAACGGGATTTTCAGCAAAACCGTTGACGGAGGCATAACCTGGAACAATGTCAATACCGGATTTACCGAATCGTTTTTTGACCTCGCATTTATCAACGCAGACACGGGATACGCCGTAGGACAAAACGGGAAGATCCTGAAATCCACGAACGGAGGAACAACCTGGATATCACTTCCCTCAGGTGTTTCAACCTACCTGTACTCCGTTTGCATTCATTCGGCCAACGACATATGGGTTGTCGGCGACAGCGGCGTTTTGCTGCACTCCACCGACTACGGAACAAGCTGGGATTACCGGAATCCGGTCGCCAAAGGGCTGTATTCCATTGGGTTTAAAGGCGACCTGGGAATCGTGACCGGCGAGGATGGCACAATCCTGGTATCTTCCGATAATGGAGGACATTGGGTCGTTCAACAGGCAGATACAACCCTTGACATCTTCTCCTTATGCATCACACCCAATCTCGTGTATGCGCTGGGAGGGTCCACCAATCATATGCCCTCCTACGGTCATGATGCAGAGATAGTTATGAGAACTACCGACTTCGCCACCTGGTCATACTTCGAGTTGCCTGATATCTGGGCGGGCGCCACGGCCATGGCTTTTGTCAACGACAGCACCGGTTTTACTTGTTCTTCGGTAATTATTGTAAAGAATTACGGAGGGATTATGATTCAGAAGACCACCGATTCCGCTGCTACCTGGAACGTCAGCATGGAGAATTGGGACTCCCCGTATTTACTGTCGATAGGCTACTCCGACCTGGCTGTAGTGAATGACACTGTTTCGTATGCCTTGTGTGGAGGAAATATTCTAAAGACCATTACCGGAGGCTATTCCGGGATAAGTAACGCTCTCATGGATCAGCAGGCCGCGATATATCCCAACCCGTTGACCGGCTCACTCCTTCAAGTCAGGTTACCGGAAAGCCGGCAGATTACCGTGGAACTTTTTGATATTACCGGCAAACGGATGTTCAGCTCCTCTTTCCAGGGATCTGAGGCCACCGTTGATCTATCTTCTCTGAGAAATGGTTTTTACCTCGTGAAGTTGTGGAACGGCAGCAGCCTGATCGCCCTGAAAAAACTGACCATTTCCCGCTGACAACCCGACCTTCCTTTCCTGACGTGCTTTTATCTTGCCGGCATTTTTCACCGGCAAGGTCATTTTTTCGATATGCAGATAGAAGCATATCGTAAAAAAAGTGTTAGTTTTGGGGCAATTTCTGCCAAAATGCGGCCTACGCGCATTTGACGGAGCAAAACTGACGAAAACCATGAAACGTATTTACTTCCTTTTTTTCATCCTGTCCGGCATTGTTTTTTTAGCAGGTTGTACCAAGGATGATGAGCCATCGGTTCCCGTGATCAGCCTGAATACAGGGGCAGGTTATACCCTTGATGGCGCTGTAGTGAAGACAGGCGGCGTACTGCGATTCGGGATCACGGCTCGTCCGGGCGATGCCAACATCACCAACCTGGTCATTAAAAAGATCACTCCCGACGGGACGATCAAGGTTGTACTGGATTCAGGGATGAACTCCACGGGTTTTACCGTCAACGAAGTATTCTACCAGAACGTGGAAGACACCGCCACCTGGATTTTCCAGGTGATGGACAAAAACCGGTTGTTTGCTTCCTCCTCGATGGTCATTTACAAAGACCCGGCTTCGGCCTGGGGAGGGATCCTGGAATATCCTTTACTGGTGATGGGCTATCAGGATAACATCACTGTCGGACAGTTCCTGTGCTGCGCCACGGGGAAAGTGTTCTCCGCCGATTCGGCAGGAATGGCATCAGATTCCATTGATATCGCGACCTATTATTTTGTCGATGACAATCTGCCTTCTCCCACCTTCTCATCCCCCGGGGAAGATGGTGGCGGCATCCTGGAATACTATCCGTTCATCAGCTCCTGGGTGGTAAAAAATTATACCAAGTGGGATATCAGCATCGAATCGGATCCTATTCCCCTTTCATCTTTCGAAGATTGCCACAACGACAGCCTTCTGATCGTCTCTTATGATGACGTCTGGGGAAAAAAGAAATTTAAATGGGTAGAAGAGGGATTTATCATCCCCTTCAAAACAGCCAAAGGAAAACTGGGATTGATCCATGTGATATCCCGGGATGAAAATACTACCGGAACGATCCGGTTCTCCATGAAAGTTCAACCATAATCAATCATCATTCATTACCAAAACAATCAAACCATGAAAAAACATTTACTTCTGTTAGTGTTTCTTGTTGCTGGGTTCTCCCTGAGCGCCCAGACCGTAATTACGGGATGGTCTTTCCCGGTCAACAGCGGGACCGACAGTCTGAATGCCAATATCGGGCTTACCGGCAACCTGGGTTATGACATCCGGTTTGAAGGAACCGATACAGCGTATGATGTTATTTATTTTGCAGAAGGAGCAACGGATTACGCTGCAGCAGCCAAAGGATGGGACAATGGCGCCGATGCCAAATACTGGTCCGTCAAATTCAAAGCTGCCGATTATATCAATTTCAAAGTTTGTTCGAAACAGTACAGTACTGATTCCGTCAGCCCCCGCGATTTTAAACTTCAGTGGAAGATCAGCGGCGGAGATTTTGCGGATGTACCGTCAGGCGCCATCACCGTTTCGAACGACTGGACCACCGGTGTTCTTGACAGCCTTCCTGTTCCCGTTACCGGCCAGGGCACTTCCTCCATCTACCTGCGTTGGATCATGAGCTCCAACACCAGCATCAACGGAGGCGTTGTCACTGCTGACGGCGAAACAAGAATCGACGATATCACGGTCACGGCCACGAGCTCACTGGGCAACAAAGAAATCGTGTTCTCCAACCGTCTTTCACTCTCCCCCAATCCGAACCATGGTGTATTCAATGTCACCTCCACGGTTCCGATGAAGGAAGTCCGGATCTTCGATCTGACGGGTAAGACCATCACCACGGCTATCAACCCGGGTTCTTCCCTGGCTGTTGACCGCCCGGGTCTCCCTTCCGGAACCTATTTCATCTCCGTACAGTTTAATGACCAGGCTGCCTGGTATACCAGTAAATTTATTATTGATTAACCGGAGGTATCTCGTTTGAATTCTTTTTACCGGTTACTTCTGATTTTTCTTCTTTCAGGGGTTTTCCCGTTCGGGAGTGGGTTTGGACAAATTCCGGTCACCGGAAAGGTCATCTTCTCCTCAACGGGAAAACCTGTGAAGGGAGCCCACGTATTGATCTCCGGGATGAAGTCCGGAGCGTATACCAATGCGTCGGGCATTTTTTCTGTTTCCGTCCCCGCCAAAGGAACCTATACCTTAAAAGTTTCTTATGTGGGATGTCAGACCCTTGAGAAACAGATCAACGCAGATCGTTCACCGTTTTTCTGCGGTGAATTGACGCTCACTCCGTCTGCCATCATGATGGACGAAGTGACCATCGTGGACCAGAAACAACAGCGCCGGCCGATGGATGCCCCGGCCCGGATGGAGATGATCAACCCGCAGATCATCCGCGACAACCCCGGGCAACAGATCACCAATGTGCTGGATTATATTTCGGGAGTGAACCTGAATAGTACCACCGGCATCTTCGGAAGCGACCAGGTGGTGACCATGAGAGGGATGAGCGGAAACGACCAGGGACGGACGCTGATCCTCCTCGATGGTGTCCCGATGAACAAGGCCGATGGCGGCTCCGTGAACTGGAACAGAATCAACCGCAATGACCTCGGCGAAGTCTTGGTCATCAAAGGACCGGGACCGGCGAAATACGGCTCCAGCGCCATGGGCGGCGTGATCGAGATGTCCTCCAAAAAACCGGAGAAACTGTTATCAGGCACCCTCTCTTCCTCTTTCGGGACTTATGAAACCTTTAAGTCGGAATATACCCTGGGCGGCATCTTTCATCCATCCGGAAAAGAAAACGGCATTTATTACAACCTCAATGGATTCTATAATAACAGCGCGGGTTATAACCCCGAGATCCCCGAATACCTGGAACCCGCCGATACTTTTTACACGAATACACACCTCCGCGAAATGCTGGTCGGCGCCCGTACCGGCTATTACTTCGGAAACGGCCGCCAGGCAGAAGTAGCAGGTGAATTTTATACCGACAAACGCGGAAGAGGTATCCAGATCTATGAGACCGACGGCTCTTACGACCAACACAATAATTACATGATGAGGGGCCGGTATAAAAGCATACAGACTAAGCTCAAATGGGACATCTCGGCATACTACAACCGGGAAAATTACCGCCGGATGAATGAATACATGAGCGACGGCGAATATAACCTGTATTATGTAAAATCCAACCGCACCGACATGGGAGCCAGCGCCGCCCTGAGGGTGGATGCAGGGAAAGCCCAGACCATCAGTACCGGAGTCGAATTCAAACGGGGAAGCGTGTATGGACAAGACATTTATTATACCTCCACCGACCTCATCACCAATGCCGGAGAAATAGAACTTTATGCTGGCTACATCCAGGATGAAGTGACTCTGGCTTCCGGCAAGATCAAACTGAACCTGGGCCTGCGTTTCAACGCCGCGGTGTTTCACGACGGACTATTTAAGGTGGAATATCCCTCCTACTCCATCGAGTACATGACTCAGTTCCAGGACACGCTGATCCCGCGCCAGACATGGTCGGGATTCGATCCGAAACTCTCGGCCCAATACCAGTTCAGCCCCAACTCCCGCATTTACCTGTCGATTGCAAAAGGCTTCCGCGCCCCCAGCCTCGATGACCTCTGCCGGAGCGGCAAAAGATCGGATGGCTTCCGGATAGCCAACCCGGCCCTCGGCCCCGAAAATGTGTACAACATCGAAACAGGCGCCGATGCCGTGCTGTTTGACAGACTTCAACTCTCGGGATCGGTGTACTACTCCATCGGGTATGATTTCATCTATTCCGTGGCTACCGGCGATTCCGTGAACATGGGATACAAGATCACCCCCATCACCCAGAAAAGGAACATCAGCGAAGTGCATATCTTCGGAGGAGAGGCCGATGCCGACTTGTCGATCCGGAAAAACATGCACCTCACCGCCGGTTACACCCTCTCCTTGTCGCAGATACAAAAATATACCTCCCCCTCCGGCGATACCGCCCTCGATCTGACCGGTAAAGCCCTGGTGGATTCTCCTACCCACAAAGTGACGGCCGGGTTTACCTGGACCAACCGCATTGTCTCCGCCAACGTGGTCTTCAAATACGTCAGCGAACGATGGATCAACGACCTGAATGAGACAGACTACATCATCGGCAGCGCAAAATTCGATGCTTATTCAACCGTCGGGTTCCGGGTGTGGCATACGTTCTTTAAAAAGCTTACCTTGTCGGTCAGTGGCGATAACCTGTTTGACGTCACGTATATTGATAACCGTTACCAACAATGTCCCGGCAGGATGATCATGGCAGAAATAAACTTTTCTTTCTAAACCCAATCATATGAAACGATTTTTATCTTTGACAACCATCATGCTGATGATCGTATCAGCATCAACGATGAAACCGATTATGTCAGCAGCACAGGAAAAACCCGATATGCCGGTGGCGCTCAGCGCCGCAGATCCCGGCGACCGGAACAACAACTTTTACGACAATGTCGATCTTTATTCAATCCCTGTCGGGACGCTGACCATCGAGGGAGAAGTGGAAAACCCGGGTCCGGTGGATCTTTCGCAACTTCCCATCAGGACTGTCATCGCCAAAGAGGCGGTACTGAATCCCGATGGCTCGAACCGGTTTGTAGGCGCATACCGGTACGACGGCTATTCCCTGTTCGATATTCTTCAGAATTATGTGTTGAATAAGAAGAACAAAGAGACATTCCGTCCCATCATCGACCTCTATGTGATCATTGAAAATGACAAGGGAGAACAGGTGGCGCTCAGCTGGGGAGAGATTTACTACCCCTCGCATCTGCATCAAATCATCATCGCTTCCAGGGTTGGAAGGATCGTGCCGAGTAAAACCAAAGACCTCTGGACGCTTCCTACCCAAAGTAAACTTGTCGTGGTGAATGATCTGCTTAGCGAACGTAACATCAGCAACCCCGTCAAGATCATTGTGAAATCCTACTCCCGCTCCTGGCCGGTCACCAAAGAAATGTCGCCGCTGCGTTCCCCCTCTTTCGTGATCGAAACCAATGGCGAAAAGAGCTCTCCCTTCAAATCCGTCGCCGGACTTCAGAAAGAAACCCAGCATACGATCTTTTACGGCAAGGGACGCGGTATCCATTCCACCTCTCCCTTCACCGGCGTATATCTCCACCAGATGTTGAATCCCTCCCTGGCCTCCTGCCCGGCAGTCTTGCAAAAGGGACTGGTAGTCATGGTTGGAGCAGACGGGTACCGGGCCTTGTACACCGTGAGTGAGATCATGAACCGGAACGATCAATCGTACATCCTGCTGGTGCCGGGCAGCCCGGATGAAGAAGGCGGGACATTCCGGATCTTCCCCAGTTGTGACTTCTTCTCCGACAGGGCTGTGAAGGCTTTGACCGAGATCGTGGTCACCACCGATCTGGAAAGCAACTGATCTGATGCCGGGGGGATAAAAGATTCAGAAAAAAAGACGATCTTTATCCCCCTCAAAATCAGTTCGCCGAATGAAGCATTATCTTTTTGTCGCTATCTCTCTCATCTTAGGGATGAACGGGGCTTTTGCCCAATCTTTTTCCTTGAAACCTGTAGCCGCGAAGCCGGTGTATTTCGATGTATCACCCCCGCTGCGGGACATGGTGCTGGTAAAACCAGGCCTTGCCGATCGTTCTATCAAGAATTCCGTCGTCCCTAATAAATTCGGCTCTGACATCAGCGCGTTCTTCCGGCAACGTCACGACGAACATCCCGATGCCTCCCAACAGAACCGCCTGGGCACCCTCACCGGCGACACGATCATTTCGAATTTCGAAGGTTTATCGAACGTGGCCGGTTATGTCCCTCCCGACACATACGGCGAAGCGGGGCCCAATCATTATTTCCAGGTGGTTAACTGCTCATACGCCATCTATAACAAAGCCGGGAATCAGATCTTCGGACCGGCGCCGAACAGCTCCGTCTGGAACGGTATGCCCAACAACGAAAACAGTGGCGACGCGGTGGTACTGTATGATGAAAATGCCGACCGCTGGCTGTTCACCCAGTTCTCGCTGACCAATTACCCCTACGGGCCTTTCTACCAGATGATCGCCATCTCACAAACAGGCGATCCCATGGGATCATGGTACCGCTATCAGTATGAGTTCACGGCCATGCCCGACTACCCGAAATTCGGGATCTGGCCCGATGCTTACTATATGTCATCCAACGACTTCACCATGGAAGGCTGGGTAGGGAATGGCGCTTATGCTTACGACCGTGCTGCGATGCTGGCCGGCGACCCCGACGCCCTGCGGATCGGGTTCTCCCTTTCTGCCGGATCAGCCGGCTTCATCACGCTGTACCCATCCGATTGCGACGGCCCCTTCCCCGTCACCGGCACCCCGAACTACTTCGGTTATGTTAAACTCGGCGCCCCGCAAAACTTCGGCATCTATGAATTTCATGCCGACTTCACCAACCCGGGCGCTTCCACCTTCGGTAACCTCCTCACCCTCGATGTGACACCGTTTGACTTGCTGTCGGACGGCATCACGCAGAAGAATACCAACGTCAGGCTCGAGACCTTGCAGGACCGCCTGATGTACCGGTTCCAATACCGAAATTTCTCCGACCATGCTTCCATGGTCATCAATCATACCGTCAACGCCGGTAGCGGAAGAGCCGGGATTCGTTGGTACGAGTTCAGGAATACCTCCGGAGCATGGAGCATCTATCAGCAATCGACTTATGCTCCCGCTGATGACAACTCACGATGGATGGGCAGTATCGCCATGGATACCGCCGGCTCCATCGCCCTGGGTTTTTCTGCTTCCGGACCCAACCTCTTCCCCTCCGTTTGTTATACAGGGCGAAAAAAGTCCGATCCGCTGAATACCATGACCATCACCGAACGGACGATCGTCCCCGGCGGAGGCTGTCAGACAGGCGTATGGAGCGGAAGAAGCCGCTGGGGCGACTACAGCGGTATGAGCATCGACCCCGCCTCTCCCACCACCTTCTGGTTCACTACGGAATATTACGGCCAGACAAGCGTCAGCAACTGGCAGACACGCATCGCCTCCTTCACCTTCGATAATGTCTTCTCTTCTTCGGCTTCTGCTACTCCTACGGTACTTTGCACCGGCGACAGCACACAGCTCGAATCCATTGCCTATGGCGGATCAGGAAACTACACGTACTCATGGAGCTCTATCCCCCAGGGATTCTCTTCCAACCTGAAAAACCCGAAGGCCACTCCATCCGACACTACTGCCTACATCGTAGCCGTCAGCGACGGGATCACCACCCGCCACGATACCGTCAGGATCAGCGTGGGTCCACTCCCCGTGGCTTCTGCAGGAAACGATACCACTGTTTGTCAATGGACCACTGCCGTGGATCTCACGGGAACAGCTTCCAATTACAAACACCTGGTCTGGGCCAGCGACGGGGATGGGACGTTCAGCGACCGCTATGCTCTTTCTACAGTGTATTATCCGGGGCCACAGGACAAACAGAACGGAGGCGCTCAGATCGACCTCGTCGTCTTTGCCAACGACCCCTGCGAAGGAAAGATATTCAGTTATAAAAATATCACCATCGATCCATGCACCGGAATGGAGGAGATGAAAGAAGGGACATTGGACATGACCGTAGTGCCGAATCCGGCACGCGACCGGGTCGTCATCACCATTCACATGCCCCCGCAACAACAAGCCAGACTCCTCCTCACGGATTCGGAAGGTAAAGTATGCCGCTCGGTGACGCTCTCTTCAACAGCGAACACCGTGGTACGCGAGATCGATCTCTCCGGCCTCAGCAGCGGCGTTTATTTCGTCAGGCTGAATGCCGGCACACAGGTGACCACGCAAAGGCTTATCATACAATAACCCGGGCGTATCCCGCCTGCCAACACGTTACCCAATATGTCGGAAACCATCGCCGGCCGTATTGCTTTTTCCCTCCGCGAGGTGACTTTGGACATCAAACAGACGATCCTGGAGCATCACCCCGGCTGGATATGGGTAAAAGCGGAGATGAACAAGCTGAACTATTACCCTCATTCGGGACACTGTTATCCCGAAATGGTGGAGAAACAGGACGGGAAAGTCGTGGCTCAGATGAAAGCCAACCTGTGGAAAGATGATTACCTGCGGATCAACCGCATGTTTCTCGAAACGTTGAAAGAGCCGCTGAAAGATGGCATCACGATCCTGTTCCGGGCTAAGGTCACCTTCGACCCGGTGTACGGTCTTGCCCTGGGAATCGCCGATATCGATCCTTCCTTTTCCCTGGGAGAACTGGAACGGGAAAAACGCGAGACCATTGAGAAACTCCGGAAAGAAGGCATCTTCGACCTGAACAAAACCCGTCTCCTGCCCCTTCTTCCCCAGCGTATCGCCGTCATCTCTGTGGAGACCAGTAAAGGCTATGCCGACTTCTCGAAAGTGATCTTACAAAATCCCTGGGGATACCGGTTTTTCCTGATGTTGTTCCCGGCGTTGCTGCAAGGAGATCAGGCCGCCGGTCAGATCATTGCCCAGCTTCGTCGCATACGCACCGTGATCAGTCACTTCGACGTTGTCGCTATCATCCGCGGAGGAGGAGGCGATGTAGGACTCTCCTGCTACAACAACTATGCACTGTCGAAAGAAATCGCTCTCTTCCCTGTGCCGGTCATGACCGGTATCGGACACTCCACCAATGAAACGGTAGCAGAGATGGTGTCGTCCATGAATGCCATCACCCCGACCGAACTGGCCGATATGCTGATCCAGCGTTTTCATAATTTTTCCGTCCCGGTGAAAGACGCGGGAAAGGCGCTGGCCGCGTTCGCCATGCATCTGCTCGCCACCAGGAAGACGGAACTCAACGGCCAAAAGAGTCTGCTGGCTGCCTCCGCCAAACACCTGCTTTCGGCCGGGAAAACAGAACTCTTTACCATCAAAACACGACTGGCTTCCGCCGCTGCACAGAAGCTCCTGTTGGACCGGAAAGAGCTTGCACACCTGGAGACCAGGGTACAACTCTCCGACCCCGTTCATGTCCTCAAAAGAGGTTACAGCATCACCCTCTTCAACGGGAAACCGGTCACTCATGCCGCTCAGGCAGGCCCTGGCGACGAAATCGAAACAGTGTTACACGAAGGCCGCATCCGAAGTATTATTAAATAAAAGATCATGAAAGACGAAACAGGTTACAGCGAAGCTTTTGAGGAGTTGCAAAAGATCGTTTCAGAGATGGAGCGCGGCGACACCCCGGTGGATGAACTTTCTAAAAAAATAGAACGCGCAGGAGTCCTGATAAAAATATGCAAAGAAAAGCTTTCCAAGACGGAAGAAGATGTCAATGAGATTCTTAAAGAGCTGGAGCAGTGACCGGTCCGAAACCCCTTTCCCGGTATCCTTTCCGCCCATTTTTTTATTACTTTTGATAAGTCCTAATCCTTTGTCTTATGTCAGAAAAAATATCGAATAAAGTAGCTCCCGGTGTCGCAACAGGCGATGCCGTTCATGAGATCTTCCGCATTGCGAAAGCCAATCAGTTTGCATTACCTGCCGTCAATGTTGTGGGTACTGACAGCGTGAATGCTGTCATGGAAGCTGCCAAAGCGGTCAATTCACCGGTGATTATCCAGTTCTCCAATGGAGGCGGGCTTTTCTTTGGTGGTAAATCACTGAAAAATGAAAATGAAACCGCTGCCATCCGGGGAACCATCTCCGGTGCCAAACACATCCACGAGATGGCCGACTTATACGGAATCCCGGTTATCGTCCACACCGACCACGCCGCGAAAAAACTCCTTCCCTGGGTCGACGGACTGCTGGATGCCGGCGAAGCCTTCTATGCCAAAAACGGGAAACCTCTTTTCAGCAGCCACATGCTCGACTTATCGGAAGAACCGCTCCTGGAGAACATCGAAATCTGCAAAAGATACCTCGCCCGCATGAGTAAAATGGGGATGACTCTCGAGATTGAACTCGGCGTCACCGGCGGCGAAGAAGACGGAGTGGACAACACGGGCATCGACAGCTCACGCCTCTATACCCAACCCGAACATGTGGCCATGGCTTACGAAGCGCTCTCCGCTATCAGTCCTCATTTCACCATTGCCGCTTCTTTTGGCAATGTCCACGGCGTATACAAACCAGGTAATGTCAAGCTGGAACCCATCATCCTGCACAACTCACAAATCTATATTCAGCAAAAATTCAACACGGCTGCCAACCCGGTCAACTTCGTGTTCCACGGCGGTTCGGGATCGGAACCGGAAAAGATCCGCGAAGCCATCTCCTACGGCGTGGTGAAAATGAACATCGATACCGATACACAGTGGGCGTTCTGGGAAGGTGTGATGAAGTACTACAAGAAAAACGAAGCCTACCTGCAAGGTCAGATCGGAAATCCGGAAGGGGAAGAAAAACCCAATAAAAAATTCTATGATCCGCGTGCCTGGTTACGCGATGGTGAAAAATCGATCGTGGAACGACTGAAAACAGCGTTCTCGGATCTGAATTGTCTCGACAGGTATTAAATCCCGTCTGCTGATTAACTGGTCATGATCGTCATCAGTTCCCTGGAATGGATACTCAGGACAGGGACTGGTGAATGGTTCACGGTTTGCTGGGCATAAGGCCCCATCCAGATATTGGAAGCAGCGCTTTCCTGATCGGTCATGATGGCAATCAGGTTGGCATCCACTTTTTCGGCATAGGCAATCGTGGCATCGGAAAGATTTTCCGCTTCCACCGTCGTGACGATAAAGGGAATCTGTTCCTGCTCCAGATAACGTGATACCTGTCCGGCAAAGAAATCCACATCTCCCCGCAGGACTTTCCCTTTCGAGGTGTATACCTTCAGCACATGGATCTCTGCTCCGTGGGCCTTAGCCAGAAAGCCGGTAAACGTGGCTTTTTGCCGCGTTTCGGGAGAGCTGTCGATCGGGAGAACAATCCGCTCCAGCGACCGCTGGATGTTGATCCCCGCGCGGATGGTGATGACCGGGCAATCGCAGGAGGAAACGATCCGGTTCGCATTGCTTCCTGCCCAGAATTTTTCAAACCCTGACGCTCCATGAGTGCCGCATACTACCAAAAATGCTTTCAGGGCTTTGGCTTCATCGGCAATTTCTTTATAAACTTTCCCTTTACGGATCTTAAAGGTGAGTTTTGTCTCGGGAAGTTCCGGCTGGTATTTGGTTATCATCGCTTCCAGCTGTGCTTTAGCCTCTTTGGACATATCGGAAGGGTCATCGATGAACTTATCCTTTTGGGCGGCCGGTTTGCCAACCCAGATCATCTCAACATCCGACTTGGTTATTTTCGCGATCGACAGGGCATGTTTGAATGCGTTGATCGAACAATCGGAGAAATCGATGGCTGCTAGTATCTTTTTCATGGCTGTGAGGGTTAATATGCTTTTGGTAAATGGATCTGATCTTTAACAACGTAAGCGCCAGGGTAATCAGGTAAAACCTCCTGGAGGAACCTGACGGCATCCAGCCGGGAACGGAAATCACCAACCCTGACTTTATAGTTGGGGGATTTGAAGGTAAGATACGCAGGGACTTCCGGATACCGGGCCGAAAAGGCTTCGTACACCGATTGTCCGCGGGGTTTAGAATTGGTCCCGGAGTCGAAGAAAATCTGGATACGGTACCCTGAGATGCCCGATATCTTTTCATTGTACCGGATATGTTTTTCCACCAACCTGTCAAGGGCTGCATCACGGATCACCGTTTCGCCTCCCTGCTGTGCATATGCCTGAAAACCGGAGGTGATCAGGGTCAACAGGAAAAACATATTTAGGATTAACCGACTCATTATCAATTTATTATTTCGAATTTGATTTTTCCGAAGGATGAATACTGAGTACCGGAATGGGAGAATGGTTGATAAGTTGCTGTGAATGAGGTCCGAGAATGATATTGACGGGAGTTTCCGGTTCCGTTACCATGGCAATCAGGTCGATCTTCTCTTTCCGGGCATATTGCAGTAAATCTTTGGTTATATCGGTCGATACAATATTGTCTTCCACGTAAGCGACATCCTTGGACGCCAGATAGTCGCACGACTGCCGGACATATTTCTCCGCCAGTCGCCTGATGGAGGCGAGATGGCTGGAATGGGTTCCGATCACGTGCACCTCCGATTTAAAGAGTTTCGCAAACTCGGCCACAAAAGGTACTTTCTGGATCGTCTCCGGAGAGCTGTCGATAGGCAGCAGGATCCGTTTGATGGATTTCCGGATAGGAAAATCATGCCGGATCGTGATAACCGGGCAACTGGAAGAGACCACGATCTTGAAGGCATTGCTGCCGATCCAAAATTCTTCGAAGCCAGAGATCCCGTGAGACCCGGTGATGATCAGACCGGCATTCACACTCTTTGCCAACGCATCTATTTCATGGAATATCTTCCCTTTGCGTAGTTTATACTCCATCTTCAGGTTCTTCCCCATTAGCGGACTATATACAGCATGGATCTCTTCAAACCGTCTCTTGGCTTCATTACGGTTCTCAGCCGATGTGTCCGGATAAACCGACTCAATAGGGCTTACTTTATCAACCCAGACCAGGATAATATCCGATTTCAGCTTATTCGCCAGAGGTATCGAATACTCGATCGCATGGATGGAGGCATTCGAAAAATCAACAGCAACGATAATTGTCTGCATAACGGTAGTCTTTAAATCCTTTAGTAAAAATAAACAAAATCCAAACAAAAGTTACAAAAAGGCAAGGAGACCCTGCAATTATATTGCTATTGAAACTACGCAGTTTTGGATATATTACTGAATCACAACCACCGACGAAATTTTTCTGCCTGTATTCATTTCTTTACAAATCAGAAAATATAATCCGGGACTACAGGCCGACACGTCCACAGACTCATACGAATTCCCTGCAGGCAGCTTGGCCCTCCGGCTGAAGACCCATTCCCCCAGGGTATTGACCAGGGTGTATTGAATGTCCAGCGACATCGCTGACGAAAAGGCCATATTCAGCTGACTGGTGACCGGATTCGGGTAAAGGGTAAGTTTCAGGGAATCACCCGTCAGCAGGGTTTCCAACGATTGCGGTGTGTAATGCAACTGTATTTCCACACTGTCGTTGGCCGGGTTAATCGCATCCAGCGTGATCGGAACCACATCGGTATACATGCCTGTCTGCTCTGCTTTCACCAGGTACTTCCCTTCGGGTATCTGATTGAACCGGAAGGATCCGGAGGGGTTCGTATAAGAATATCTCAACGGTTTTCCCGTCGAATCGCACAAGATGACTTCGCAATCCCCGGTCCTGCCGGTCAGTCCCGGTTTATCATCCGCAATCACATAGCCCTTGATCACGTTATTTCCGGTCGCCAGAACAGGCAACGAACGCATATGAATGTCTGCCAGGAAAATATTGGCCGATAAATGAATGGTATCTGCTTCGTTCCATTGCGTCGTACCACCATAATAGGCAGGGAGGTACTTGAGATAATGATTAGAGTTGGTTTTCAACCCCGATTTGATCAGGTAATCGCCCGAAGGGACATCGACAAAGTAGTAATACCCCAAGGTGTCAAAATAGACCGTATCGACCGGACAAATACCGGATTCCAGAACCCGGTACAGGTATGCAAAACCCATATCGCCATTGCCGTTTGGATTATTGATCGGAAAATCTCCGGCGTAAAGAAGTCCCCCGAGCAAGTGATATGATTCCGGATCCAGGTTGATGGTCATGCAGATGCTGTCGGAACAGAAATCAGCCGTGTCGCTGTTCGAGATCGTCAGACAGACGTTATAGGTCCCGACAACCGGAAAAGCATGTGAAAGGACCTGCCCGGTGGCCGTCGATCCATCTCCAAAATCCCAAAAATAATCCGAAATGTCGCCAACCGACTGATCATAAAAATTACATATCAACGGGTCGGTGAGATCCTGCTCATAGGTAAAACCGGCTTCACAGGTGACAGGGCCGTCGGGAACGGTGGAAAAAGCGCCTTTCCCGGCCTGTTGGGCCATGAGGGTTACCGGGAGGATGACGGCGGCCAGCATAAACAGGTATTTGACGATACTGCGCATGGTTATTTGGTTAAATTTAGCCGGTACCAGATCCCTGCACTCAATCCCATAGACCAGGGTTGGGTGGCGCCGGAAATATTCTTGTTGTCCAATGCATTCAGATGGTATTTGAAAGTAGGAGCGATCACCAGGGATAACCGTTTGGCAAAGACGTATTCAAAACGAACACTCCCCATCAAACCAAAGCTGTTGTTACGATGTCCCGGGGTATTGTTTTCAACCGAGATAATCCGTCCTTCCGGGATGTAAAATACCGGTTCAGGCTCATCAAGACTGATCAGGCGTGACCAGAATCCGCCTCCGTCAACGGATAACGACCATCTTGGGCGATCGATGGCCCGATAACCGACTACCAGCGGGATGTTCAGATAGGTATAAGAGTTCTGGGTGCTGTAGTCGTACACGTATTGGTTGGTATCATAAACCGTCGTAACCATGGTCGTGAATTGCGCCCTGCCGGGATCAGACGGGTCTTCGGTGAATGAAACCACCGAATAGAAGTAACCCACACTGTCCTTTTTGTTGGCAGAGACGGCATAGTCGCCTACATCGCTCGAGAAGGTGATGCCCACGCCGCTCCTGACGTAGAACCGGCCAAGGTCAACCTGCGCGCCGGCATCGAAGGTGTAATTGTATTTGAAGTAACTGGAATTATTCTGATAAAAGACAATATCAGGGGTAATGTTAATCCCTGCCCGGAACGCTTTCGGGAGGGGTTTCCTGACGGAAGCAACAGGTTCAGGCATCGCTGCAGCCGTTGTTTTTCGGTCGGAAGGCAGAAGAAGGATCCCGCTGAGAGGCTGAGATGACAAGGTACTGATGCCGGCCGGGAGCAGCGTCATCGGACTCAACCATTCCTGGGTCAGCGTAAGTTCCGGCCCCTTCGTGGACGGTGACGGGACCGGGGCGATCTCTGCCCTCGCCGGCGAGGGTTTGGCAACCTCTTTCACCGGAGCCGGGGCTGAAACCGGAGCAACCGGAGTCACCCTGACAGTGGCCGGAGAAGCAGGCGTGGAAGGCTCAGCAGAAGCAACAGGGGTGGAAGGTTCAGCCGTTGCAACAGAAGGCTGAGGTACGGAAGTGGAAGGGGTGAGGTTTCCGGTACTCAGGGTTGCCGGAGGCATAATGGCAGTTTCCGGCTCTTCCTGAGCTAACCAGATAGTCCCTGCGCCGATGAACACCGCCATCAACGTCATTAACCACCACATGTAGCCGGGGAGGTTGGAAAAATTGAACCTCAGCAACTCCTTCCAAAGCAGCTTACGGTTCATACGCTTCCATACACGGGCGGAAGGCTCGGTCTTCATGTCCCCGAGCGATCGCCGGTAAAGGTCGTCGTACCGGTTTTCCTGTTCTCTGTTTTTTTCTTCACTCATTTTATAGCCCTGTTCTGTTCATCTTTGATCCGGTTTACCAGGTTATTCCGCAGATGCCTCCTCGCCCTCGAAAGTTGCGACTTGGAGGTGTTCTCGGAAATATTCAGGGTGTCGGCGATCTCTTTATGACTGAGCTCTTCGAACACGTACAGATTGAAAACGATACGGTATCCTTCGGGCAACTCCTGAACCGCCTTCATCATCATCTCCGGAGGATAAAGCTCCTCTTCTTTGTCGGGAGGGTCATCAGGAAGAAATTCGCTCATCCGCTGAGGATCTTCATCCAGAAATACCAGTTTTTTGGCTTTGAGGGCATTCAGCGCATGGTTGATCATGATACGCCGTATCCACCCTTCCAACGATCCCTGTCCCCTGAACGTGGCAATCTTATCAAAGACCTTCAGAAATCCTTCCTGCAAAAGATCCTCCGCTTCCTCTAAGTTTTTGGAGTATCTCATGCATACCGTGAGCATGACTGGGGAATACCGCTCATAGAGGGCATATTGCGCACTTCGTTGGTGGCGGATACACTCTTTAATAAGCTCGGCCTCGTTCAGCATCTATTCATCAGTATAATAGAGATTATGGTTCCGTGAAAAAGTTGCACGGACCCTTTCATTTTCATGGTAGGCCAAAGATACTATTTTTACTATTTTTTTATTCGTTACTTTTGTAAGGAGACAACGGCCTTCCGCTTAACAATGCAAAAACATGAATGACAACCTGGATGCCAGCAGCGCGAACCTCTCTCCGGCAGAGAAAGAGATCGAACGGGTTCTCCGTCCTTCCGATTTCCAAGAATTCTCGGGTCAGGACGCCATTGTCGAAAACCTGAAAGTGTTCGTCAAGGCTGCCCGGCAGCGGGAAGAGTCGCTCGATCATGTCCTGCTCCATGGCCCACCGGGTCTCGGGAAAACGACGCTGGCCCACATCATCGCCAACGAGCTGGGTGTCAACATCCGGATCACCTCAGGGCCGGTCCTCGATAAGCCGGGCGACCTGGCCGGACTGCTTACCAACCTCGAGCCGTTCGATGTCATTTTCATTGACGAGATACACCGGCTCAGTCCCGTGGTGGAAGAATATCTCTATTCGGCCATGGAAGATTACCGGATCGACATCATGATCGAGACGGGTCCCAATGCCCGCAGCATCCAGATCAAGCTCAACCCGTTCACCCTCATCGGGGCCACTACGCGTTCGGGATTGCTGACCGCCCCGTTACGGTCGCGTTTCGGCATCAACGCGCGGCTTTCATACTACCCGGCCAATGTACTGCAAATGATCATCCATCGCTCGGCAGAAATCCTCAATGTACCTATCGACGCCAAAGCCGCAGCCGAGATCGCCCGCCGGAGCCGTGGCACACCCCGTATCGCCAACCTGCTCCTCCGCCGGGTACGCGACTTCGCCCAGATCAAAGGGAACGGAACCATCGACCTGGAAATAAGCCAGTATGCGCTTACCGCCCTGAATGTCGATAAACACGGCCTCGACGAGATGGATAACCGCATCCTCTCTACCATCATCGAGAAATTCCGGGGTGGCCCTGTCGGTCTCACCACCATCGCCACCGCCGTCTCCGAAGACCCCGGCACCATCGAAGAAGTCTACGAACCGTTCCTCATCCAGGAAGGTTATCTGATGCGTACTCCCCGCGGACGCGAAGCAACCCAACTTGCTTACCATCACCTGGGAAAATTCAAACCCGGGACACAGGAAAACCTGTTCTGACATACCCATCCCATGATCCCGGAAGAACGATCAAAGACCATCCGGACCCTGTCCGAAAAAGCCGGATTCGACTATTGCGGCTTCGCCCCTGCCTCCGTGCTGTCGGCCGAAATCGACCCCTACCGCCGGTGGATCGAAAAAAAACATTGGGGCTCGATGGAATACCTGCACCGTGACTACTCCCGGCGTCTGGACCCACGACAGATCATGGCGGAGTCCCGGACAGTCATCGCCCTGTTGGCCGGTTATTTCCCGGAGAGACAGATTCCCCGTGAAGACAATTACATCCTGTCGCGCTATGCTGTCGGAAAAGATTACCACGTCCGGATCAAAGACATGCTGGACACGATGACCGGTGAGATGGAAAAGGAATTCCCGGGGATTCTCTGCCGCTCTTTCGTCGACTCGGGGGTGCTGATGGAAAAAGCATGGGCCCAGCAATGCGGCCTGGGATGGAGAGGGAAGAACACCCTGCTGATCAATCCGGAGCATGGCTCCTGGTTCTTCATCGGAATCATCCTCACTGACCTCGAAACAGCCTGGGATAATCCCGGTCAGGACCGCTGTGGCGCCTGTGATCGTTGCCTGAACGCCTGCCCTACCGGAGCCCTCGAAGCCCCGCACGTGTTGAATCCCCTGAAGTGTATCGCCTATCAAACCATCGAGTCGAAAGAAGAGCTGCCGGCGGACCTCCGGGAGAAATTCAACGACCGTATCTATGGCTGTGACCTCTGCCAGGAGGTGTGCCCCTACAACCGGAAACCACTGATCAAAGACAACCCCGATTGCGCTCCTTCACAGGACCTGATGTTCCTGCGCAAGCACGACTGGGACTCCCTGACACCGGAACAGTTCAAGACCCTCTTTCATCATACTCCCGTGAAACGGATAGGCTATGAAAAACTGATGAGGAACATCCGGTTTGTCTCCGGAAAATAGCGTTATTCCTTCCCCCAACGGAACATGGGGACATCAAAACCGGCCATCATCAATACTCGGTCCGTTACCGTTTTGACCAGATCCTCCAGGGAGGCGGGTTTGCTGTAAAACGACGGAGAGGCGGGCAGGATGACGGCGCCAGCCAATGTCAGGGTCTCCATGTTGCGGATATGGACCAAGTTGAACGGCGCTTCCCGCGGGACAAGGATGAGACGACGCCGTTCTTTCAGCATCACATCCGCTGCACGCGTCATCAGGTCGTTGGAAACACCCGAAGCAATACGACCCAGCGTCCCCATCGTGCAGGGACAGATGATCATGGTATCGAAGCAGGCTGAGCCGGAAGCAACCGGCGCAAAGAAATCATCGGGCCGGTAAATGGTAAAAGGGATGTCTTCCTTTCTGAACGGCCCGATTTCATATTCCCATACTTTCAGGGCATTATCGGAGAAGATCACCCCGCAGTCTTCCATCTGGCTTTTCACAGCAGCCAGGCTTTCCAGCAGCGTCTTTCCATAAATGGCGCCACTGGCGCCGGTAATCCCGATGATGATCCGGTGACCCGCCATCTTATTTGATCTTATACCAGAGTGTAAAGGCTAACAGGTCGTTATACTGCCCCCAGACGCCGAAACGTTTGTAGAATCCGTTCCACTTATTGGTCCTGGCCGAGGTGATGGAGCCGATGAAACGGAAGTCGGCTTTCAGTTTTGAAGTAATATCACAGGAAACACCGACCAGTCCATTCAGGGTCACATTCCGGAGAGGGACATCATTTTCAACCTCCATTTCGTTTTTCTCTTCATACGAACTGATCAGCACATCCATGGCGGGCCCGACTTCGAACGTCAGTCTCTTCAGAAAATGAACCTGGTAAAGGAAAGGCACTTCGAAATAATTCAGGCGGAGCAGGTAGGAATCGTAAATGCCGTTTTCCGGATCGGAGTTCTGCCGGCTTCCTTTCTGAATAAACGCCATCTCCATCTGCAGGGTGCTGAATTCTCCTACATCCAACCCGACATATGCGCCACCGTACAGTCCCAGTTTATTAAAACCACCGTAGTCGTCTCCCTGAACCTGGCTGGCGACCCCGCCGGCCATGATGCCGCCGTGAAACCGCTGTGCATAGGTCCCGGCAGCAAAGAGAAGTAGTAATCCTGCGATCAATATCTTTTTCATGATACAAAGATAGAAGGATTTATCAAGGACGGGCTTTTGCGGCAACCAGTTGATCAGGATCCTTTTCCTCCCCGAACCATACCGCCGCATATCCCTGGTAAACACCTACACCCATGGCATTCCAGTGTCTGTCCTTCCACCGGCCCTTGTTGATGATGACTACATTATGATTCGTGCTTCGCTTCCAGCCGGCCAGGGCTTTGGCCGCGAAATCTTCCGGGCTAAGCGGCTCATCAGTCCAATAAGCGATCTCATACCCGATCCCGGGATAATTACTGATCTCCTGCGGTTTGTTCCACATGCAGGCCGCCTGTGCATGGTCTTCGGTATAACAACAAGCCGTCCAGGGACCCTCCGACGACCAGCTGTGAAGGTTGCACCGTTGGTTATACGGAAGATTTTCAGCAAGATCCTGCACATGCAGTTTAGCCACATAGGTCAGGTTCTTCGACAACGCTACCGGCGGAAGCCCGTAACCATGACGGTATTCATTGACCAGGTTGACCAGGGCTGTTTCGGCTTCGTTGAGCGTGAAAGAAGGCAGCTCAAAACGCTGTGCATGGACCGGAATCAGGCATATGGTAAGGAAAAGCAGGGATAAGTGACGTAAGCACCGCATAGAGGAAAAGTTAACAGAATATTAACATGAGCCCGCTTGAAAAATTGTACGATCTTTCTAATTTTGTAACAGACACCTTTTCTTATGGAAAACAGCGACTTCAGAATTCTGTTGGTAGATGATGAGTCCGATATCCGGGAGTTCCTGGGATACAACCTCACGAAAGAAGGATACCAGGTGTTCAAAGCCAAAAACGGCCGTAAAGGGCTGGAGAAGGCGAAGGAAGTGAAGCCTCACCTGGCCATTCTGGATATCATGATGCCGGAGATGGACGGTATTGAGGCCTGTGCCGAGATGCGCAAGATCCCCGAGCTCAAAGACATGATCGTGCTGTTCCTGACCGCCCGCAACGAGGATTTTTCACAGATCGCCAGCTTCGATGCGGGAGCCGATGACTTTATCACCAAACCCATTAAACCCAAGGTCTTTCTGAGTCGCATCCAGGCGCTGCTCCGCCGCTCCAGACTTTCGGAACCCGAACCTTCAGGGAAGGAACAACTGACGACGGCCTGCTTCACCATCGACCGCTCACGTTACCTGGTGTTGAAAGAGAACCGGGAGATCGTGCTGCCCAAAAAGGAGTTTGAGCTGCTCTGGTATCTCGCCTCCTCTCCCGACCGTGTTTTCACCCGCGATGAGATCTTCTCCTCGGTATGGGGCGATGACGTCGTGGTAGGCGACCGCACCATCGACGTGCATATCCGGAGGATCAGGGAGAAACTGGAGACCGATTGCATAAAAACCATCAAAGGCGTTGGATACAAATTCGAGACCCGATGAAGTTCTACCAGCCGCGTCATATCTCCCTTGTTAGTGCAGCCATCATTACTGCTGCCTACCTGGGCGTGGCAGGTATCGGCCTGGCGATGGCGTTCCCTCACGCATTCATTCATCCGGCAACGACCATCGGATACCTGCTCCTGTCGGCCGGAGCGATCTTTGCCATCACCTATTTCATCTATCGCTATACCATCGAACAATTTATCTATAGTAAGATCCGCCTGATCTATAAAACCATTCATACGTTTAAATCCCGGAAAGACCAGGAGTCTGCGCCGGCGCCCAACCCGAATATCCTGGAAGATGTGTCGCACGAAGTAAAAGTATGGCAGGAAGAAAAAAGCCGTGAGATTGAACAGCTCCATCAGATGGAACAGTACCGTCGGGAGTTTATCGGCAATGTATCTCACGAACTGAAAAACCCGATCACCAACATCCAGGGATATGTGCTGACTTTGCTCGACGGCGGGATCAACGATCCGGAGATCAATGTCGAGTACCTTAAAAGAACCGAGAAAAGCGTCGAACGGTTGATCAGAATTGTCGGTGATCTGGATGAGATCGCCCAACTGGAATCCGGTACGCTTCAGCTGAAGATCACCCGGTTCAACATCATCGAACTGGCCAGGGAAGTGATCGAAGGGATGGAAATGAAGGCAGAGAACAAGGGCGTCAGGCTGATACTCAACGCCAGTGAAAAAGAGATCGCCGTGGAAGCCGATCGGGAGAAGATCCGCCAGGTCCTCACCAACCTGGTCAGCAACTCCATCCGGTATGGGAAACACGACGGGGGACGGACCAAGATCTCGTTCTTCGACATGGATGAGAATATCCTGACCGAGGTAACCGACGACGGCATCGGCATCGACGAAGAAGACCTGCCGCGTGTCTTTGAACGGTTTTACCGCACCAGCCGGGGAAGATGCGCCTCGCGGAAAGGGAAAGGACTGGGGCTGGCTATCGTCAAACACATCCTGGAAGCACATCAGCAAACCGTGAACGTACGCAGCACGATCGGTGTGGGGACCACCTTCGGATTCACCCTGAAAAAAGCATAGTATCGCTCGTTACTTGTTGCGCTCGGTGGTAAAGATCACCAGATTCTCCAGCGATTCGCGGTAGGGGCCCTGCGGGAAGCCTTTCAGCACGATCATGGCTTTGTCGCGATATTCGGTCATCTTCGTACGCGCATATTCGATCCCGGCGGATTCATTAACAAGTTGAATGATCTTATTGACCCGCTCCGGTTCCATGTTGTGGTTTTTCACGGTATTGATGATCCATCTTTTTTCCGAAGAAGAAGTATGATTCAGCAGATAGATCAGCGGAAGAGTCATTTTCTGGTCGCGTATATCGATGCCGTGCGGTTTCCCGATGGCAAGGGAACGGTCATAATCGAAGATGTCGTCTTTGATCTGAAAAGCGATGCCGACGTTCTCACCAAACTCCCACATCTTCCTGATCATCGGTTCACCGGCGCCGGCGGAAGCAGTACCGCAGGCGCAACAGGAAGCGATCAGCGACGCGGTTTTCTTGCGGATGATCTCGAAATAGATCTCCTCGGCGATATCAAGACGTCGCGCTTTTTCGATCTGCATCAACTCCCCTTCGCTCATCTCTTTCACGGCGTTGGAAACGATCTTCAGTAACCCCGGCTCATTGTTATCCAGCGCTGTCAGCAGCCCGCGTGACAGGAGGAAATCGCCCACCAGCACCGCGATCTTATTCTTCCACAAGGCATTGAGAGAGAAAAACCCGCGCCGCAGGTTCGATTCATCCACTACATCATCGTGTACCAGGGTAGCAGTATGAAGCAGTTCGATCAACGAGGCAGCTGTATAAGTGCTTTCGGTCACTCCTCCGTGAAGTCCTGCCGTGAGAAAAACGAAAACCGGGCGGATCTGCTTCCCTTTCCGGCGGATAATGTACCGGGTAATGGTATCCAATAAAGGGACACTGCTCTTCATGGAGGAGCGGAATTTTTTCTCGAACTCCGCAATATTAGCCTCCACCGGAGCTTTGATCTCATCCAACGTCATTACGCTTCGCATTTTGATGAGGTAAAAATAACCAAATTTCGTCCTTTCATAGCTCCGTGCATTGATTTTTACCAACTTTGCACGTAAAACAGCACTATGTCAGGATTTCTGTTCAACGATATTGTCTTCGGTCCCGTCAGAAGCCGCCGGCTGGGTCTCTCGCTGGGGATCAACCTGTCGCCGTTGCATACCAAATACTGCTCTTTCAATTGTATCTACTGCGAATGTGGCTGGACACCCCCTTCCCACCCCGGGAAAGAAGAATTGCCTTCGCGCGCGCTGGTAGCCGAGGCTCTGGAACATTCCCTCCGCGAACTGGTGGCTGACGGGTATCTCCCCGACGCCATCACTTTTGCCGGCAATGGCGAGCCGACCATTCATCCCGAATTTTCCGGTGTCGTGGATGATACCATCCGCCTGCGCGATCAGTATGTACCTGCCGCCAGGGTCACCGTACTCTCCAATGGCTCCCGGGTCAATGACCCAACCGTGTTCCAGGCCCTGCTGAAACTGGATAATAACATTCAGAAGCTGGATGCGGGAGACGACCGGTTGTTCCGGTTGATCAACAACCCGGTCGATCCCGTCGACCTGGAGCAGCTGGTGGACGGGCTGTCGAAATTCAACGGCCACGTGATCATCCAGAGCATGTTCCTGAAAGGGGAATACCGCGGGATCGTGGTCGATAACACCACCCCTGAGGCCATCTCGGCCTGGCTCGAACAGCTGAAAAAAATCCGTCCAGCCTCGGTGATGGTCTATCCCATTGCCCGGGCCACCCCGGTACATGGTATCGAAAAGATCTCTCCCGTCATCCTGGAGAAGATCGCTTCCATGGTCAGGGCCGAAGGAATCGACGTGACAGTTTACGAATAAGTTTCGTATATTAGCAAGAATGAACATCTATTATCCTGCAAAGATCTGGCTGGCATTTGGTGAAACATTCACCGAGAAAGGAGAGCCGTTCGATGCCTGGCTGATGAAAAACGGATATCCCGAACTGGGCGCACTATCGCATGCCATCCGCGGGAGCGAAGAGGCCCTGGCCTGGCTCATGAAACACCAGTACTATCATTTGGCTGCCCTCGACTCGGCCATCGACGACGACCCCAAAGCCTACAAATGGCTGAGTGAAAACGGACACGAGCTGTTAGCCGTGTTCAGCGACGCCTGTCATGCCGTCCCTGCCGCCATCAGCTGGTTCAAACAGCACGAACTGACAGGCTTTCTTGTCATCGCGGGGAAAGTCAAGGAATGGCGTGACAGCCAGACCTTCGACTACCATAAAATGCATTTCTGATCCCGGCTTAACTGCACTTCGAGTATCCGCAGTTCTTGCATACCAGGCAACCTTCCTGGTATACCAGCGAGTCTTTCTCTTCGCATTTGGGACACTGGTTCGCAGCAGCTTTGGTGCCATCGGGGATGAATTTCTTCAGGGCACGCTCCACGCCGTTCTTCCAGGTATTGATGGAATCGATCTCGAAACTAAGCTTGCTGATAAGACTTACGACGAAAGGCAACGGCATGCCATGACGGAGGATACCGGAGATCAGTTTGGCATAATTCCAGTACTCTACATCGAATGACCGGGAAAGACCTTCGATGGTGATCTTATATCCCTGACGGTCTTCGAACTGAAAGTCATACCGCGAATGAATGCCGTCAGGACGCGTCTTGATGATCCATCCTTTCTTCACCCATTCGGGAACCCAGAAGTCTTCTGCTTTACCGGTGAATATCTCATACGGACGTCCGTTGAACAATCCGACGACGGCCACCCACTTTTCGTGATCATTCTGGAACCTTACGATTTCGGCCTCCAGCTTCTCAGGACGATGCGGCGCTTTTGTTTCCTTGAATTCCGCTGCCTCTTCTTTCTTCTTGTCCTTTTTTTCGTTGGTTACCAGGACACCCGACCGCGATCCTTCGCGATAAACGGTCATCCCTTTGCATCCAACCTGCCAGGCTGTCTCGTAGATCTTCCCGACCATCTCTTTCGAGATATCCTTGGGGACATTCACGGTGACGCTGATGGAATGATCCACCCACTTCTGAACGGCACCCTGCATCTTGACTTTCGCCACCCAGTCGATATCGTTGGCCGTGGCTTTATGATAGGGAGACAGGGCGATGATCTTCTTCAACTCCTTATCATCCATGCGGGAAACCTCTTCCGAATTGTATCCGTTCACATTGAGCCAGGTGATGAAATTATGGTGGAAAACATTGTATTCTTCCCAGGTGTCGCCCACTTCATCCGTGAACGAGATCTTCACATTTTTATCGTTTGGATTGACTTTTCTGCGGCGCTTGTATGTGACGGCAAACACCGGTTCGAGTCCCGAGGTGGTCTGTGTGAGGATACTGACTGAGCCTGTCGGCGCAATGGTTAGCATCGCGATATTGCGGCGGCCGTACTTCGACATCTCTTCATAGATGTCCGGCGCCGTTTCTTTGATCCGGTTGATGAACGGGTTGTTCATCTCACGTTTGGTATCGTAGATGGGGAAAGGTCCGCGCTCTTTGGCCAGGGTCACGGATGAACGGTATGCTTCGAGTGCCAGCAGCTGATGTACTTCTACCGAGAAATCAGTGGCTTCGTCAGATCCATAGCGGGTTCCGAGGGCGGCCAGCATATCTCCTTCCGCCGTGATACCAAAACCCGTCCTGCGTCCCTGAATGGCTTTCTTCTTGATATTGAGCCACAGGTCCCGTTCACGTGCCTTGATCTGCTCATTTTCGGGATCGCTTTCGATCTTGGCAAGGATCTTATCTACTTTTTCCAGTTCGAGATCGATAAGGTCATCCATGATGCGTTGACCCTTGTGTACATGATCGATAAAGAGTTCGGAGTCAAAGCTGGCTTCTTCGGTGAATGGCTTATCGACATAATTAAAGAGGTTGATGGCCATCAGCCGGCAGCTGTCGTAGGTACATAGCGGGATCTCGCCGCAGGGATTGGTAGAGACCGTCTTGAAACCGAGGTCGGCATAGCAATCGGGGATCGACTCATGGATGATGGTATCCCAGAAGAGGATACCCGGTTCGGCCGATTTCCAGGCATTAAAAACGATCTTCTGCCACAGGTCGCGGGCATGGATCTTCTTCACCACCGTTGGTTTGGGGGAATCGATGGGATATTGCTGGGTGAACTCGCTGTTTTCGATCACGGCTTTCATGAAGTTGTCGGTGATCTTGACGGAGATGTTAGCTCCTGTCACCTTCCCGGCTTCCAGTTTGGCATCGATAAAATGTTCGGCGTCGGGATGTACGACAGAGATGCTGAGCATCAGTGCGCCGCGTCTGCCTTCCTGAGCCACCTCGCGGGTGGAGTTGGAGTACCGTTCCATAAAAGGAACAATCCCGGTGGAGGTGAGGGCGCTGTTCTTGACGATGCTGTTCTTCGGACGGATATGTGACAGGTCGTGACCGACACCGCCACGCCGCTTCATCAGCTGAACCTGTTCTTCATCAATCTTCATGATGCCGCCGTAGGAATCGGAATTCCCTTCGTTCCCGATCACAAAACAGTTGGAAAGGGAACCAATCTGATAATCATTGCCGATCCCGGCCATCGGACTACCCTGGGGAATAATATACTTAAAGCCGCGCATGAGCTGGAAAACCTCCTCCTCGCTCATCGGGTTGGGATATTTCTTTTCAATGCGCACGACCTCTCTCGCGATACGCCGGTGCATATCGTCGGGCGTCTTCTCGTGCAACTGCCCTTCTGAATCTTTTAATGCATATTTACTGACCCAAACATTGGCTGCCAGGCTGTCGCCGTTAAAATATTCCGTCGATGCCTTCATCGCCTCCTCCTGGGTATAGTGCTTGTGGACTTCTTTTACCATTTCTTCTAACTTCATCTGTGATTGTTCCGCCTTTTGTTCCTTCATTTCAAGATCCTCAATTCTGACTTTGGGACGCATCCGTTTTGCCAACACATGGGTATAATGATTCGTTCCGATCTGCTGGTCAGTAGTCACAATGGGATTATTTTCCATGCAGTCTCCTTTTTAAGTGTTAACCTTACTAAATTTACTGATTTTCAACTATAAAAGAAAAATTTCAGGGAGAAATTTTATAGTTGCAATATACAACGAAGTCCAAATTTTCAAGTTGACATTTTATTAACAGCCAGAGAGGCAAAAAAGGTAAATATTTGAAATCAATTCGGTTAGACCATGAAAAGTAAATTGATGAAAATTTACCCACAAATGCCATTTTCGGAATGCATTTTGTAGAGGTCTGATTTGATTCTCAGGTGTTTTCCCAGATCAATTTGGTGCCAAATCCCAGCCGGTTATCGGTCAGTTTCATAAACCCCGGGCGGAGGACCCACAAGTGAAGTCGGGCTAACCCCGACACAGGAAACCTCTTAATATACGCCTTCCTGACGATGCCTATTTCCTGCTCGCCGGGCAGTGAGAGCAGGCCGGTGATCTGAAGCCCGCGGATCTTCCCTGTGATCTTTGTCTCCAGGGCAATCCCTGCCGTAACATGATAATTGCCAGAGCTCTCCACATCCCGGATGTGCCGCGTATCGGGATCGGAAGTGAAAACAAAAACATTGCGATCGGGCAGGTAACAATAAAAGCAATGTGAACAATAAGGTATGTTGTCTTTTGCCACCGCCAGGGTCAGGACATGGTGGCTTTCAATAAAGTCGATGATCTTTGGGTTGATAGCGTTCATGGTTAGAAATCAAGACTGAATGAGAGGTAATAAACCGGCTTCCGGATGGTGCCGTCTTCGATGCCCCAGGCCACATCGCCCCGGATGAAATAGCCGAAAAGCATGGTCCTCAGACCGCCTCCGATCCCTCCTACAATGGGATCCCGCAACATCTTTACTTCAATGTACATCGGCTTTCTCTTTATATAATAAGTAAACAGCTGGTTGTCGTCCGAAAATGGCGATGGGCCGGTCCAGGCCGTACCTACATCTCCGAAAGCCACCACCTGGAAGTTGTTGAGGAATCCCGATCGGATGGGGCGGTTGAGCAGGTAACGGAAAATCGGGACCCTGAGTTCGCTGTTCAGGACGACGAAGCTGTTGCCGCTGCGTATGTTCTGATCAAATCCCCGCATGTTGGTTGCCAGGGTCTGGAAGACATAATGCTGGTTGGTCGCCACCGGCGTATTCCTGTCAAAATCCGGCCAGAGCCAGTTATCCACACCACCCATGTAGTAAAGCAGTTTATTGGAGCCGAAGGAGGTGCTTCCCGCCAACCGGTTTGCCCAGATCAGGGTGCGGTGCAGCCGCTGGTAATTCCGGTAATCGAAGCCCAGCACAAAGACGTTGTTCCCGCTCTCCTTCATCAGCTGGTAATATTCACCGAAGATCTTGTAACGGGTTCCCTGAAACAGGTTGGTCCCCAGACTCCGGGTGTTGTCGTAAGTGAGTTCTCCCTTGATCACCCCCCACACGGTATGAACGTCAGGTTCTTTTAAGGAACCGGGCTCATTAGCCAGCGTCACAGCCCGGTCGTATCGCACGGAGGCCGTTCCGCGGATATTCAGGACCGGTGTGAACGGATACGTGAGGATATAATGAAGTTCGTTGATCTTGTGGCGGGTCAGGGGAAATGTGTAGACTCCGTAATCGTCCACTCCCTGCCGGTGGAACACGATCTCCTGGTCGAGACGGCGCCGGTAGTTAGTATAACTCAGGAGGTATTCGTTGTTCACCATGTCAAAATTGACCCGTACTCCGCCTGTCAGGCGATAATCCTCCATCAGATCGGTGACACCCACCATGAAGAAGAGGTTCAGTCCCGGATTGATGAAGATCCCTTCCGAAGTCCCGGTGTATGGCTGATAAGAAGAGTTCAGGTAATTAAAATCGATCTGAGAAACAGTCTGGTCGATCGAAAACTCCACATTGTAATTCAACTGTTTGGCTTTCTCATACTTAGAAAGAGTATCGGCGAGCGCCTTCATTTCGGGTTCCTTCGTCGTGATGGTGTCCCCCTTCCCTTGTTTGGCAGTCACAGCCCCCGGGTGAAGAGGGGTAATCACCGTGTCGGGCGGCATGTTCTTTTTCCACTCCTTGATCACATCCCCGACCCTCACGGAGGAGAAATGTCTCCCGGCCGGTTTTACTGCCTCCTGCCCTCCCCGGCCGGCAGTGTCGGCTACCTTCTTCTCTGCTTCCAGCCGTTTTAACCGGCTCTGTTCCATGAAACCGGTCGGCTCCAGAATCACGGGGACCGCTTCCCGCGGACGAACCACCTCGCCGGTGTACATGTAATCACGCCCCTTCATGTACAGGATCTCGCCCGTCTTCCCTCCCATCGGCGACACATCCTGCGTCCGGATGTTCCGGGTGTAGTTGGTCACCGGGAACGTCGTGGTGAAATACCGGTAATGAGTGGTGGTATCAATGTACGCAATGGCGCTGTCGAACTTTGCCAGGAACCGGTTGTAAATCCCGTTCTGGTTGCTGAGATAGGCAAAATAGTTGTCGTACCACGGCATCGGCTGGATCTCATCAACCTGCGGCGTCGCGGTGATCCTCTTCAGGACAGGTGATTTAGATCGATAATTGTACACAAAGAGGTCGTTGTTGGCTGAACACTCTCCGGGTGAAACTTTCTCGTAAAACCGCAACGTGTCGCGCTGCCGGTTCGAAGCAAAGATGATATCTTTCGACCGGTTGATGAAACGGGGATTCAGGTCGTTGTATGCATCGTTGGTGATCTGCTCGTGCGACCCCGAGGCGATGTTATAGACATAAATGTCCGACTGTCCTTTCTGGTATGCCGACATCACCAGCAGGGTGCCGTCATCCGAATAAGACATGTCGAGTATCTTACGGAAATTATACAGGATCTGCACCTCCGGCTTTTTCTCCTGCCGGTCGAGGAGATACAGGTAGCGTTCGCCCTTGCGTTCGGTGAGGAGGGCCAGCACATTCCCGCTGGGATGCCAGGCCAGGATGGGATAACTGTAGTCGGGACGTTCGGCCAGCCGGTACCCACCGCGGAAGACCCGTTTCTTTTTGCCGGTCTGAAGATCCTGAATGAAGACTTTATACACACCCAGGTCCTGGTAACAGTAAGCCACACTCCGGCCATCGGGACTGATGCGGATCTGGGTATAGATGCGGTTAGCCTTCTTCCGTTTGTTCAGGGGGTCGCCGGCAGGGATCTCCCGGCCGGAATCCTGCATAGCATAAATATTCTGGTAATACTCCTGCCATTCTTTGACGAGGGTGGAAAACTGAATGTTGAGGACATACGTAAACCCTCGTTCGATATTCCGGTTGAGCCGGCCCATGTAGACGATATTCGGGATGGCGGATTCGCCGTATTTCAGGGCGATATAACGCCAGAGAGAATGACCGGCATAGGCGGCATCAAGCCCCGAAAGCCGGCTGAATTTCTTATAGTTACCTCGCAGGACAGCATCCCGTACCAGGTCGTCGATCTCGGTGTTCCATCCGGTGGAGATATAAGAGATCAAGCCGTTGAAATACCATTCGGGCATGGTGAAAAGGGCGTTGTTCTTGATCTGGGCGCCCACCCCGCTGCCATACATCATCTGGTTGAGAATGACCGTAGCGATCCCCGCCCTGATCTGCTCCTCGAAATGCTGCAGGTTGCCATCGAAATACAATAACACCTTTCCCCCGATGATACGCGTCACCCCGCCGGTATTGTAATATTCCCAGTCGCCGTAAAGACCGATGTTACTCTGTTTCAGATCCGAAAGACTGTTGAAGATGATGAACTGCATCTTCGAATCCAGCCCCGACTGAAGCTCCTTCTCGATCTCCGATATATGCTTGTCGGCATATTCGGCGGCATAAATGGCCAGTTCTTTACCGTTTAAATAGAAGTAGGTATCAAACTTATCATACCGGTAATAGGTCCAGAAAAAGTCGTTGTACTGCACCCGGCTTTTCCCGAAAGTGAGCTGGGATCCGTTGTAGAATTGCGAAAACGAGCGGGAGGGGAACAGAAAAAAAACAAGCATCACGAATACACACGCAGCCATGGACAGGCTGACAGAATGTGTTCGTGATGCTGATTTGATCATAATCATCTCAACGTTAATACAGGTGTAAAAGTACTGAAAAGTGACGGAGTGACAAGGTGCCTGGAAAACGTGAGATACGAAACAGGTTCATCGTTAGTAATTTTCTTCCATGAGTTGCATGTATGCCTTGGGATGCAAGCAGGCCGGACATTTCTCCAGCGCCTTTTCCGATTCATACACAAACCCGCAGTTGCGGCATTTCCACCACACTTTATGATCTTTGACAAACACTTTGTCTTCCGAAACATTCTGTAAAAGCTTCAGGTAACGGCGCTCGTGTTGGGCTTCCACTTTAGCAATCATCCGGAAGGTGGTGGCAATTTCCGTGAATCCCTCTTCCTGGGCAATGTCGGCAAAGTTCGGGTACAACATCGACCACTCTTCGTTTTCCCCTTCAGCAGCCGCTTTCAGGTTCTCTTTGGTGGTTCCGATCTTACCGGCAGGATAAGTAGCCGTAATCTCAGCGACTCCGCCTTCCAGAAACTTGAAAAACCGTTTTGCGTGTTCTTTTTCCTGATCGGCCGTCTCTTGGAAGATGGCGGCAATCTGTTCAAAACCTTCATTTTTGGCTGCTTTTGCAAAGAATTCGTATCGATTCCGCGCCTGTGACTCACCGGCAAAGGACTTCAGCAGATTCTGCTCTGTCCTGGTTCCTTTCAATGATTTTTCCATAGTCTGATTTTTATAATGATAAATTGATTCCGTCATCTGTTTGCATGAATAAAGAATGATCTTCCTTCTGTTTCAGCGAAAATCAGCCTGCAATCCACGTCATCCGATCGTATGACAAAAATAGCATATCATCAATTGATAACCAAATTTTTTCGTACACCCTGAACATAAATCGAAGTACTTTTACCCGATAAAATTCTGCAATTGTGAATTTTCTGGAACTGATCAATATCCGCCAGAGCTGCCGCGTATATGATGCCGCAAAGCCCGTGGAACAAGAAAAACTCGATCGTTGTATCGAGGCCGTCAGGCTGGCTCCCTCAGCCTGCAATGCACAACCCTGGAAGCTGATCATGGTGACCGATCCGGCGCTGAAAAACAAGGTGGCGGAAGCAGCCCGTTCAAAATGGCTGGGATTCAACCATTTTACGTTACAATCACCGGTGCTGGCGGTCATCGTGAGAGAAGAACCCAACCTCACTTCCAAACTGGGAACCGTGTTGAAAGACAAGCCCTACACCCTGATGGATGTCGGGATTGCGGCCGAACATTTCTGCCTTCAGGCTACCGAAGAAGGACTGGGAACCTGCATCATCGGATGGTTCGATGAACCGGCCGTGAAAAAGCTGCTGAATATTCCGAAGAAAAAAAGAGCCGAACTGATCATCGCTGTCGGCTACCCCGGCAAGAGCGAACTCCGGACCAAGATCCGGAAACCGAAAGAGAAGATCTGCTCCTACAATACCTATTGATCACCGGCCGGGCTTATTTCCGGG
>Ga0209098_1000537_pt1 | contig 41247 bp, 78 predicted proteins | sample AD_JPNHW1_MetaG_FD_184429 | JGI IMG/M metagenome (GOLD analysis project Ga0209098, IMG submission 184429) | Active sludge microbial communities of municipal wastewater-treating anaerobic digesters from Japan - AD_JPNHW1_MetaG (SPAdes) (version 2) | ecosystem: Engineered > Bioreactor > Anaerobic...
AAGGAATCGGAAAAATCGGAAAATAACCGGAACTAACGGAAAATTGGATAACAAAATGAATAGCAACATGACAAATCATCGGCCAAACTCTTACGGGTTTGGATTACCCTCCCTAATCGCATCTGTTGTCATTTTAGTGATCGTGCTCATCGCAGCATGGTGCGCATTTGACATTGTAAAGATCGAAGGCCATCAGACAGGCGTCATGGAAACGTGGACAGGAGGCGTGTATTCAAACACGTACGCACCGCGCACATACGTCTGCTTCCCTGGCGAGCACCTGAAACCATACGATGTGCAACGACAGACGCTGTCGATAGACAACTACACGGTGCCGTCGCTTGACCAGCAACCAATGCACATCAACGCGACTATACAATGGCAACTTCGCCCTGAAACGCTTGTTGCGTTTCACAAGAATGTCCATGGCAAGGTTGACGAAACGCTGCTCATCCCGATGATGCATCGGATTATTAAGGACTGCGCGACTTCTAAGAAGGCCATCGACGCCTATGCTGGTGAGGGCCTAGTCAAGCTTCAAGCTGAGATTAACAAAGCGGCTCAGGTAAACGAAGAGCTTGCGTCTTACTGCAGAGTGGACAACTTCGTCATCACGCGACTTGATCTTGAGCCTGAGTTTCTGAGCGAAATCAAAGGACGCCAGGTAGCAACTCAGAAGCAGCTTCGCGCTGTTGAAGAAGAAAAAGCGGCGAATGCACAAGCTCTCGTTGCCAAAGCGCTTGCCCAAGCTGACCTGAACAAGCAGGTGGTCGAAGCGGAAAGGGACAAGCAAGTCGCGGTGCTAAAAGCTGAAGCCCAGAAGCAGAAGACTGTGCTGGACGCTGAAGCATCCAAGCAGCAGCAAGTTCTGGCAGCACAAGCTGAAAGCGAAAAGCTGTCGCTCACTGCTGAGGGTCAACTCCAGTCTGACCTGAAGAAAGCGAAAGGTATTCAAGCCCTCGGATCAGCAGAAGCTGAAGCTACGAAGCTGAAACTTTCCGCTTACTCTGTTCCCGGCGCGGATGCGTTCGTAAAAGTGGAAGTTGCTAAGCAGCTTGGCACCGCATACTCAGGCATCAAGGGCTACATCCCCGAGAGAATGGGGTTGAACGTCATGTCTGAAAACTTCGACAAAGGCGTGAGCCTCCTTCTTAACCCGACACCAGCAGCGAAATAATTCACCCGGGCCTGGGTTAACTCCCAGGCCCAATTAACCCGAAAGGAACTAGCACTATGGCAGATAACAGAAACAGCAGGGACCTGGCAATCACAACAGGCCGGTTCGCCCTCGTCCTCGACCGCACTAAAGGTCACGTTGAAACGCTGACCGGTCCTTACAAATCCAGCCTTGCTGATACGCAAGCTCCTGTGAGGTTCGCACCTGAAAATCCGACAGGATACGTCGAATGCGAAAGCCCGCAGCAAGCTGTCCAACCTTACGTCACTGCCGCCCAAGGTCAGTACGTCGTTCTGTTCAACCCCGCGAACACGACCAAAGCTGCAGACAAGCAATACCCACCTGAAGGCAAGCCAGAGCAACCCCCACCCCTCCAGATCGGGCACGTGGTCAACATCCCTGGTCCTGTAACGTTCGCGTTGTGGTGGCAGCAGAAAGTGGAAGTCATCGATGGACATCAGCTGCGCAGCAACCAATACCTCGTGTGCGAGGTGACCGACGAAGCTGAAGCTAAAGCGAACTGGAAAAAAGCAATCTTCAAAGCCACATCAGAAGGTGAAAACGCTGGCGACAAAATCGCCATCAAGAACTTGGACATCGCCAAGTTCACCATGGGCCAGCGCATCGTTATTCGTGGTGACGAGATCAGCTTCTTCATTCCTCCTACCGGCATCCGCGTTGTGCGCGATTCGCGCAGCAAATACGTTCGCGAGGCAGTCACTCTCGAAAGCCAGCAGTACTGCGTGCTCCTCAGCGAGAGCGGCACGAAGCGCTACCTGCAAGGTCCTGCGGTTGTGTTCCCGACAGAGACCGAATCGTTCATTGAAGGCTCTGACAGCTCGCGCATCTTCAAGTGCATCGAGCTGAGCCCGACAAGCGGCATCCACGTCATGGTCATTTCTGACTACGAAGAAGATGGCAAGGAAATAAAGGCGGGCACCGAGCTGTTCATCACCGGTGAGACAACCCCGATCTACTACCCTCGCCCCGAGCACGCCATCGTCAAGTACGACTCTGCCAGCGTGATCCACTACGCCACGGCAGTTCCTGAAGGTGAAGGCCGCTACGTCCTCGACAAAATGGAAGGAAAAGTGCAGACGCTGATCGGCCCGAAAATGGCGCTGCTGAATCCGACTAAAGAGGTGTTCATTCGCCGCATCTTACCCGCAAGCAGGCTGAGCTTTACTTCCCTGGAAACAGCGAAGTGCTGCAAGCCAACCTTGCCATGGCCAGCACTGAAAGTGCATCGGACTACTCCAACCAGATCTCTTACAGCTCGGATGCGTCATCCGCATTGCGCAGCAGAACATTTGGTGCGTCATCCACGAGCCTGTCTGCCGACATGGTGCAGCGCAAGAGCAGCTACACGCCGCCTCGCACGCTTACGCTTGACAGCAAATACAACGGTGCGATCCCGATTGCAATCTGGCCCGGCTACGCCGTTCAGGTGGTGAAGAAAGATGGTAAGAGCCGCGTTGAAGTTGGACCGAAGACGGTCCTTCTCGGCTACGACGAGGACCTGACGCGCTTGTGCCTGTCAACCAGCAAGCCCAAGAACACTGACAAGCTCTTCGAGACGGTCTACCTCAAGATCGCTGGAAACCAGGTCAGCGACATCGTCACGATTGAAACGTCGGATGGTGTTAGCGTCGAGATCAAGCTCATCCTCCAGGTGAAGTTCGAAGGAGACCCTGCGTCATGGTTTACGGTCGACAACTATGTCAAGCAAATCACTGACCACGTCCGCTCAATCCTTCGCGGCGTTGCCAGAACATACTCAATCGACAAGTTCATCCAGGAAAGCACCGCCATCGTGCGCAACTCTGTGCTTGGCGCCAAGGATCCCGAGAAAGGACGCCCTGGCTGCGTGTTCAAGCAGAATAGCGTCAAGATCTGTGACGTTGACGTGCTGAATGTCACTGTCACGAACAGCTCGATTGCAGAGCAGATACGCCAGTCGCAGACGGCCCTGGTTGCTGGACGCTACAGCGTCATCCGCGCCGAGCAAGAAGCCAAAGTGATCGCTGACACTGAGCTCACCGAGCGCATCAAGCTTGAGGAGAAGCAGAAGACCGAAGAAGCGCGCCACGATGCTGCGGTCGAGGCTCTTACCAGAGCCCTTGAACGCGCACTGGCAGAAGTCAAAAACGAGAACGAGAAGAAGACCGCTTCGATTAACGCGACGATTGAGCAATCCAGGCTTGAAGCTACTGCAAACGACCTGCGAATCGAGATCAAGGCCAAGTCTGCCGCTGCTGAGGCGGAGATCGAGACCAAGCAGGACGCCATCGAAGCCGATCGCATCAAGGTCGAGACGGCTGCGATCAAGGAACGCTTCGCTGCTATCAGCGCCGACTTCGTGGCTGCACTCCAAGCTGGCGCAGATCGCGATGCCATGGTCGACGTCGTTTCGAAGATGGGCCTGTCTGCCTACGTGAAAAACGACAGCGTCGGAGCCCTGCTCAACAACCTGCTCACGGGCACGAAGCTGAGCGGAGTCCTGACCAAACTCGGTACTGTGGACTCACGCCGCGAACGCGACTAAGTTCTAATAGTTGTCTGGTTCGTTTCTGCCGCATGGTTCCCATAAGCCATGCGGCATTTTAGTTTTCGGATCAAGTCATCCCTCACTCAATCCTGGTGAACGAAACCATGTTCCAGGTGCTGGATACTTAGTTCCCATATGAGTCAGGAAACTGCAAAACAGCAAGAGACCGAGACTAAAGAAACGTTCGAGCAGTGGCTTCAAAGGGCGCTCGAATTCAAAGGCCCAGAGACGTACGAACACTGGGCTCACCGCATGCTAGGCACTCCTCAGAGTTCTTAACCGTATGCGAAACCAGCAAGCGGCCAGCCAGCTTCCGTCGTGGAATCTGGACACGTACGTTCAAAAGGTTTTTGGTGACGAGGTTTACTACGAGTGGTGCAAGCAGCGAGGCAAGGGCTTCTTTCTGAGCGACCACATCCCGCTTCTCAGGTGCATCCTCAGACGCCGAGGCGTTCCTCACCGATAGCGGTTCTTTACTGCACGGCTACTCTCGGTCCAGGCGATTTCAACATGGTTAAGCCCTAATGACCTGGCTGAGGTTGGTGTTAAAGCCGGTTGGCGCTGACTCGACGCGCCAGTACCGTCCACGGTATCGCGGCGGGTCTCAGTAGCGGCGAGCGAAGTTGACCCGCCGCAAAATTTTACTCCCCATTGTTCACAAAACCGCGTTCTACACCGCATGAACGATAGCGCGCTTGACCGGCTTCTAAAATCCTGGTTCGCCAGGTTCACCAACCCTATCAGGGAAAGGTTCAACCTTCCACTCATCGAGGACCCTGTCCAGAAAACAGTTCCTGACGGATCCGATGACCCGCTCACTGTCAGGGTGGTTGGAAGCAAACTAGTCGTTGAGGTTGGTGTCGGCACACTAACTTCAGTTCCATACTCGAGCTCAAACATAAAGATCACGCCTACGAACAAGGTTGAATTTGCAAAGCAAGTAGCCGCAGTCTTATCAGTATCAAAATTCTCAGAGGGAAGCCTGATAGCGAGAGCGATAGAGCACGCCGCCATTGAGGCAAGCGAGGGATCACCTTACTGCGAAAGGCTCGTCGACGCACCTCCTGCGCTGCTTCCATGCCCGGTGTGCGGAAATGTTCCTGAGACGCAAAAGGACGCGCGTGACAGCGGTCTTGTACTTTACTCTGTCGAGTGCTGCGGCATAAGCTCAGGAGCTGGAACGACTCAGCCTGCAACCCACGAGCGCTGGAACGCTAAAGCCAAGAGCGGCGGCCTCGAATTCTACAGGCGCGTATGATAGTGCTAGGAGCAAAACAGAAATTGGATCCAGTTGCGTTGCGAAAGCGCAAGGCTTACGTTCAAACGCTTCTTGACGAACCTGCCAACAACGCTAGCCCATCAAGTCAGGAGTGGGTTTCGCCTGAATTCGCCGCAGGACACCGGTCAATCTTACTCGAAGAGATTGACGAGATCGATGCGCAGCTTAAAAAGCTGGCAAAAAAGCGCAAGAGAAAATAGTTGCAAATAAATGTTTACAAATATCCGTAGCGTGATATAGTACGGGTATGAACGACATCCGAACGTTTAACTTCTTCAAGGGCGGTAACGCCACGTTTACTGTCACAAACGCGGAAGGTGAGCATTACACCTTCAAGATTCGCAAACCCAGCGAGTCGAAACCGTTTTACGCGAGTCTCGTTGATGGTCTTGGAAGCAACGGTCGGTTCAACTACATTGGGGTGTTCAATCCCACCAAGGTCGCTTCAAAGACCGAAGTTGTCAAGCTTACGCAGAAAAGCCGCTTCGCAGAATCTTCAAGGCAGGTTACGGTTTTGCGCTGGGCGCTGCGCGTTATCGCTTTCAACTGGCACCTTCCTGAAGGTTACGCCATCCAACACGTCGGTCGCTGCTGCTGCTGCGGTCGACGTCTAACTGACCCTGAATCAATCAACTCTGGCGTCGGTCCTGAATGCGCCAAACGCTTTTAGTATGGGACTCACTCGCATCAACATTCCAGCGGAAGAGAAACCGCGGAAAGAACAGAAACCACAGAAACCAAAACAAGAGGAAAATTTGCTTGAAGAGTTCGCTGGTTCAGTCCACGTAATGGACGTTGACGAATGCGGACAATGGTAACAATTTATGAACATGAACATGAACGCTGAAGCACTCGCTGCACTGACTGCATTGCGCAAAACTGTCGTTGGTCCGATTACAGATGACCAGCTTCCAGAGCCGTTCAAGGCTTACTGGACGGATCAGATTCCGAATCGCAAGCATTTGGATCGCCCATGGAAGTTTTATCTCGTCGATGGAGAGCTTTACATTGAAGACACCGAGGTCGACGATAACGAGGACTGCTTGCTGATGCACTGGACGACAACGTGCTGCTGCGGAGTTCAGATCTTCATGCGCAACAGCGGAATTTCCGTCAACCTGGAAGTGCCGACGTTCGTCCGTAAAAATGGCGAATATCTCTTTTACGCTGTCAGCGACGCGGAAAACTACGAGACTGGCATTAAGTCTCCCATCGACGGAAGATACTTCACGGTCCACTCAGGCTAGTATGAGAGTAATTTCAGCAATAATGGCGGCGATCTATCTTGTGCTTGCAATTGCCTGCTTCTACTTTGGCTTTACAAGCAAAGATTCTGCCGCCGGAGTGTCAGTCCTTGTAGGAGTTGTTCTGGCATTCCAAACCTACAAACTTATCCGCTGCACAACCAAATAATTTATGCGAAGAAAATACCTTGAAAAGGTGGAGACCACGATGGCCCGCCACGGAAACCGCGAACTCGTCGAGTTCATCGATGCCTTTACTGAAGCGAGCTGTCTAGTCGAGGATGGCTGGACTGACGAGATGATCGCGCGCCACCACGCCGTAGAGAAAGTGGTAAAAAACCTGCGCGCCGGTCTCGACAAGATTGGCGAAGGAACTAACACAGAACTTGTCGCCGCTTACGACGGTCTCGCTCTCGAAGGCGAGATGTTCATCCTGAACGACAGGATTCAGAAGGCGACTCAAAAGCTGGCCGAATACGCCAACGCTTTTAGCGACCCAACCGACTGCCCTGAGATCGTCCGCGAGGCGCTCACTATCCTAGAAGGAGGAATAGATAGTCCCTAATGGACTGGATTGCATTCGTTTTTACATCGTGCGGCTCAATTTTAAATGCGAAGAAAAAGCAAATCGGCTGGTGGGTTTGGATCATTAGCAACTGCGTGTGGATCCTCTATGCGCTGCGGCCTCTTCAGATCCCGATCATCCTGACACAAATTTTAAACATTGCCATCAACATTTATGGCATAAGATCATGGGCAAAGAAATAATCTCACCCAAATCAGACATCGGAGAATGCGTCATCGTCCTCAAAGGAAAAGAGTGGGGACGCACGCCATTCAAAGGGAAGCTAAAGTCCCAGGCATGGTGGCAACGGCGCTACGAAGAGCTCGTAGCTCCAGGACCTGACGTCATCTTGCCGATCCTTGAACCAGCGCCGCCTCAGGAAGTCCCACCTCGATACGAGGACGAGATGGGAATCTGACATTCTACCAACCGTATGCCGCTATTCGTCGTGCCTATCTTTATCGGACTGCTTCTGCTTCTTCTGATGCGCCAACGCCAGATCATGCTGAACCAGCGCATAATTGACGCGAATCGCCGCTTGCTTGAACAACGCCGAATACAGATTCAATCCAATGAACACTCCAAAAATAGTCGTAGCTAAACACCCCATCCGTTGCCGCCAAGACCTGATTCCAAAAGGGGCAGTTGGAAAGATTGTCTGCATTGACGACGAGCCGGAGCTCAAGGAGTGCTTTCCAAAGCTGCAGGCGTTTATTGGAGGAGCTTACTTGGCCGTGAAGTTCGAGGGATTTTGCGCCATGCTCATCCACCCGAGCGAGGTCGCCGTCCAGCACCAAAACACCCCGTGCGGAGAGGTCAGCCTTGGAGAATCGAAGGTCTGCAGCACCACCCCTCGCCTGAGAGACTGCGTCTGTGGAAACTCGATGCACATCGATCTTGACGCCACTCATGCCTCTTCAGGACGCGAGTCTTTCCTCTACGTTCTGTGCCCAAACTGCGGCAAGACCGGGACGAAAGGCAAGACAATTTTCGAAGCCGTCCATCTCTGGAATGACGAGATTGAAGGCCTCGCCGTGCTGGCCTCTCAGCACATCACTAAAACCACCACATAACCCCAAAGGACAAAGTATGGCAAATGAAACCCTGATCGCTCAAGTCAAGGCGATCATAAAAGCAACCCTGGAGACTGAAGAAGCCGCACTGCGCAAGCAGATGAACGAGCTTGCAGAGCAGCGCAAATACAGCGAAATCGTCTTTGACAAGGAGCACAACATCGCGGGCGAAAGCCTCCGCAACGGCTTGAACAGCCGCTGGCTCAACGTGCTGCGCATGCTCTCGGTCGGTGACTTCTCGATCACCTGGATCGAGCGCGAGCTTCGCGGGGACATGACTACCCTGCGTAAGATCCACGTCGCATTAGGGGACAAGGTGTGAGAAGACCGAAACCAGATCGCCGTCTCCCGTCAGCTTACGCGAAGATCAAGCTTGACCCGTATCCGAACCACTCTAAGGAATGCTGCATTCGACAGAAGCCACACGGCAGATGCGACTGCGTCTGGGACTTCCTTTCGAAGATAGAGGCCGAAAGCCAGAAAATCTACGCGAGGACGGTAGTAAGAAAGTGAAATACAAGCGTCAGTACAAGGTTGAGTTTAGAGACCGTAAGACGAACCAGCTCACGCACGAGGTGTTCGACGGCTTCGAAGAGTTCGACGCGTACATGGACGCTCACGAGCACGAGGTCGAGGTTGCCAGCATCGATGTGAGCAACGTGCCTGACTTCAGCTAACCAGTTAACCCCTACCGCGTTTCCACAGTTAATTGGCTCTATAACCAGTTAAGAATCATGCCGGTAGCCGCGAAAGCGGTAGCAAACTCACCCGTGCTGTCCTCGCCGCTCACCCAGGATCATTTCAGGCATGCCAGAAGCCCAGCGAACATATGAAGATACTCCCTGCAGCACAAAATGTCCTTAAGGGCATTTTAGGGGCCTCATTTCCTACCGGTTTCCTACCGGCTTAAGCTTTGACTTCCCCATCCCTACCGGTTTTTAGCCCAAGTCAAGGAAAAACGTTTCTACCCACCACTATGGACACTCCAAAATTCATCAGGACCGAACTCCTCCAGCTCTCGCCCAAGGCCAAGGCCTTGCACATCTACGTCGAAGGCGAGGTCGATCTCAACCAGTTCCTCAAATACGCTGACGAGGTCTACCACAACTTTGGCAAGGACGGCGTCATGCAGGTCTCGGTCTGGGTCACCGGCGGCGTCACGGCCTTCATCGACCAGCGCGACATGGGCTATTGGCTGATCGGGCTTACCACCATGAACACCCTGCTCGCCCAGGAGACCGCCCGCGTCCTCAAGCTCCCGAACCTGGCAGTCGAGAGCGACCTAGTCGGCCACAACATCATCCGCTCCCAGAGAGACCGCGACATCTTGCAAGTCCTGGCTACCGCCCGACCCCCGAACTTCGAGCAGATCATCAAAGAGGAATGCGACCGCTTCTACAAGGGCATGATCAAGGCACCCGCCCACTGCCCGACCTGCAAGCTCCAGTTCACCAACCCGACCACGGGCCTGGTTCAAGCCACCTGCCACCAGTGCAACAAGCCCCTCGTCGCCGGACCCCCTCTGGCACAGCCCAGGAGCTCCCCGAAGACCACGTCCCTACGACGCTAGACGAAGCTCCCCAGAGCCCTTCAGAGCCCCTCCTGACCAAAGTCATCCTCCCTACGCCCCTTGACCACGTCGTCACAAGCATCCTGACAGCCCCAGAGGCACCCGTCACCCAAGCCCCTGTGGAACCTAGCCCTGCCCTCTCTGTCATCCCTGACTCATGCCTGGGCTTCAAGGAAACGCCCCCTACGCAGAAAGGCTTCGGCATGGACATCTTCGAGATCGGCAACCGAGGCCCCAAGGAAACAGGCTCTAACGACTACCCGGTCTGCCCCATGTGCGGCAGAACCTGGTGTGAGTGCGGCAAGGGCCCTGAACACCGGCCCTAACCATAAGAAACCCTATGAGAACCTCTACCTGCCGCATCTGCGGCGTAACCTTCAATAAGAAGACCCGCAAGTACCGTGGCGCCCGTAGCAACGCCTGCGACGCCCATAACAGATACTTCACCCTCCCTAAGGGCCTGTTCGAGGAGATCGCAGGCCACTACGATGCCTCCGTAAGGCCCTCAGAGGCTGCAGAGATGGTGGGATGATAGTGGACGAAGAGCTCTATTGCCACGCCATAGCAGTCCCTGAATCCATCTACATTGACTTCAATGCGTATGACGTCTGCCTAGACGGGAAGAGGGTGCGCATCATGCGGCCTAAGAGCACCTGGGACTGATTAACGGACTGACATGCCGTTCTCTACGCGAAAGCGGTCCAACATCTAAATCGTAGACAAATTTATGCCTGAAAATTTTGCTGAGCCCATCGGAGCGGCTGCTAATGAGAGTCAAGTCGCTGACAGTCAAGCACTTACGACGCGAGCCCAGGTACGCGAAAACCCCCTGCTTCGGCGACCCGCGCGAGCCCGTAGACAAGCCGGAGCCCCCGAGCCCGCGCCCTCGGTTGACGCAACGCCCACGATCCCGGGAACCCTTGAGGGCGCTGTGGAAGCCCGGGTAGCCAGTCCTGGCGAGCTCGTCCCGCCCATCCGAGCCCCGTTCAGACGCGCAGATTCAGCGAGGGTGCGGTCGTCGTACCGTGAGGTCTCGGACGCGGTTCGCGAGACATCGAACCGTTTGCAGGCCACCATGGCATCCGCGCCAGCTCCAGCGACCCCAGAATGGCCCCACGATGACATGGGCGACATTGACGAGGCTCCTGCTCAAGTCTCTGAGCGCCCCAGCTCTGATCGTCCCAGACCGCATCCTAGCGTGCTCGAGCCTCCCTCTCGAGCTCTAGACAACGCGCGGGTTGGCCAGGTTCAGGCCCCGTTCGACGAGACCATGGTCAATACGAACGACCCGACGCCTACCCCAGTGGTGAACGTGCGGGTTGAGCGCAGCCAGGTAGTGGAGCGCCCGCGCCGACTCGATGGAACGTGGACAGCTGAAGCTGAAACGACTCTGGCTACACACGCGCCACCCCAGCCCGTCCTGAGCGAGCAGGTCATAGCGCAGATGCGCGAGCTGTCTAACCAGGTTCAACGGGTGCACGAGGTGGTGAACCCGGAGACGGGAGAGACCATGCGCCTTCCTGCTGCGACTATTGGACCAGGTGAGATCGCGAACCGAATCCAGCTGGTGAACGACATGATGGCAGCTTCCGCGGATGCAGTGACACGGCGAAACAACATCGTTGAAACAATCGGACGAACGATCAGGCGGATGCGCGAGTCCAGGAACCAGCTCGCCCAGGTTAGCCACAACCAGCCCACTAGCCATAGACGAGATGAGGCAACGAACGCGGTCAGGGTATGCGACCAGCTCTTGAGCGCGTTCGACGAGGTGAGACCGACGATCAACAACGTATCCGACGTAAGCGACCGGCTGCTTATGGACTTCCAGGCAGCGTGCGAAGGCCAGACCGAGAACATGGACAGGATGCGCGATCAGTTTGACGCAATAACTGCTGCGGGTGCTGCGTTTAACTTTGACCCGCAGGCTCAGGCTCGGCGCCGCTCAGGGGCCTCTCCCACGCCCACCAATGAAGACCAGGTAGTCATCAACACAAACCTGTTGAGGCAGCTACGCGAGACCGTGAGCGCAGCGAGGACCATCCGCTCTTCGAACGTCATCACCCCTGAGCAGTGGAACCAATACGAAAACACTCTGAACGAGGCCGCAACCATCCTGTCAGCGAACAACGTCAACAGTCCTATCACCGCGATGGACGCTTTGACGAGCTACGCAGAGGCGATCAGAAGGGTTGACCACACCCTGGCAGCCCTGAACAGTCAGATAATGCACACTCGCTACGGGGCTCCACAGTCACAGTCACAGTCACAAGAGACGCCTCCTATTCCTACCCCGATGCCACCCGTCGCTCCAATGAGCGAGCCACCTGGCGTAGTCCACTACCTGGACCGCATCACTCCTGGCGAACCTCAGTTACGAATTTCTGGATCACCACGCACCGTCCGAAGCAACTTGTCTCTGGGTGAGGCAGCCCGCCAGTTCGCTGCGAGCCAGGAGACCCAGCGAGGAATTGACCTTCTTACCGAGCAGCTGAACTCGTACAATGCTGGCCTGAGAACTTCAGCCGCTGAACGCACTCAGTCTTGCCAAGAGCTGTCCTCGCGCATTCGAGGCTACTACACTGAGATCGACACGATGAGCAGTCGACTGGTGGCGCTTATCGCAGAGCATGGCACCAACCAGCGCTTGAACCCCGACGTCCTATCTGCGATGGCGCGAGCTGAAGACGCACGGCGCATGCAGGCCATGGTAGAACAAGCCGTAGCAAGCCAATCTGATGTGGTCCTTGAGACGATACTCGACACCTGCAGCATTGCCGTATCGCGTCTAGGGACGGCCATTGGCATGCTAACCCAAGTCGAGGTTACGGAGGATCCCACTGCGCCCGTCACTGTCGAATCAGTGCGTGCTGACATCCGCCGCTTGAGGGATTTAATCAACTCCAACAACGTGCTTCTGCCTCCTGCCGTTCTGCGCGAGGTGCTAGGAGCCAACCAGCGCGCTCAGACCATCTACAACGCGAACCCTGCAAACATTGGAGAGCTTATATCTGCGCGTGAAGGGTTGCAGAGAGCGCAGTCCATGATCCAGCATGTAATGACCCCTGCGACGCCATCACCCACTGCTGCACCAGTTCCTCAAGCGCAACCTGAACCTCCTGCCACTCTCAGGAGCGCACCGAACCTCGTGGCTCAGCAAGCCACCGCGGACGCTGCTAACCAAGACTTCGTAGTCACTGCAGGCTACTCAAACTCGAACTCACTCACTATGGAAATCCCTGTCCCCACAACCACCACGGTTCACACAAGCGCTGGCGTGACTGGAACATCTGGCACTCCTGGCATTCGAGGCGTGCGCGGATCTAACCGAGCCGCTACTGATTACGACGAGGAAGCTACTGATTACGGCGAGGAAGCAGACGCGCCCGACACCAACCCGTATCAACCTGCGACCACCCTGCGCCAGGGCGATGTCTTCATCATCGTGGACACCGCCCAGGGATCTCCTAACCTGGAGACCAAGCAGCTGTGCGAGTGCGTCTCAACCTCCAGCTTTGGGATCCACTACAACGAGATCGGCCAGATGGGTGTGCCTACCCGGTCGCTGTCTCCCACACGGATGATCAGCAAGCTGCAAGTCACGAACCACTGGATGGTCACTCCCACATCTCAGCGCGACCTGCTCCACCGCATGTGGCACATCTACGCCACGGCCACCGAATATCCGCTCTCTGTGTCAATCATGCAGAGGGAGCCGTCTGATGCAAGCAGCCCAATCAGGTCTGAGGCTGTGCGTCCCTCGATCGCCGAGCGCATGGTCTATACCAGCAAGCGCGATCTCTCACTCGCTTTGAACGCGCTCCGCGTGTTCGACCGTACCGAATGTTTTACACGTTCTAACCGCTAACAAATAAAAGCATATGCCAAACAAAGACAGATACCCGGACAACGTCCCTGGAAAGTTCTACACCGACAACAACTGCATTGACTGCGATCTCTGCCGCGAGGCAGCGCCCGCTCACTTCGACCGCAACGAGGAAGGATTCTCGTTCGTGAAGAAGCAGCCCACGACTCCTGAAGAGATGGCGGCCTGCGTCGAAGCGAAGGACGGTTGCCCGGTGGAAGCCATCATGGACGATGGCGACGACAAGTAAACCGCAACACTCAACCCAAAGAAACAGAAAGAAAATGCAACTCGTTGAATTCACCCTCACCAGCGGCGGAAAGATCGCCGTTAACCCCAGTCAAGTCGCCGCAGTCGAAGTGCTCGGTGACTGCTCCAGAATCGTAATGGAAGGCGGCGTAAAGTACGACGTCACCACGCCGTTTGAAGACGCCATCGACGAGATCAATGGCGCCCTGTGAGCGACGAAGCTCCAATCCGTAACGGTGGTCTCTTGCTGCTGTCCACCCCGCAGCTCGAGATGATCAAGCCCGGTGCAAAGATTCCTGCAGAGGACGGCACCGAGGCCACCATCGAATCCGTTGACAAGCCGAGCTTCATCGTTCGGTTTGTCGACGGTCGAAGGACCAAGTACATGGCAATGGGGGTGGTAGGAAAATAGGAATATGAAAAAGAAGCTAGCACTAATCGGTATCGCAGGAGCGGTTGCTCTTGCGGCAGTCGCATCCACCAGCATTGAGCTGTACAGCCGGCAGGTATCATTCGCCTGGGACTATCCCACGAACGCCCCGGTCGCTGGGTTTCATCTCAACCTGTACACCAACGATCCTCAGGTGACGGCGTCGCTCCCGTCGATCATGGTCACCTCAACCAACCTGTCGGCCACGGCCACTAACCTGGCGGTCGGCACGAAGTACTGGGCAGCAGTGACAGCATTCAGCGCTGAAGGCCTGGAGAGCCCGCCCTCGAACGTGATCACCTTCCAGGTCCCTGCTCAGCCCACGAACGTCCGCATCCTCGTGAGGTAGTATGACCAAGACCATCTGCGACATCTGCGAGGAAGAGACAACGCATCCGTTCCGCGTCGAGGTGCTTGACGGCGAGCACCCGCACAACGGATCTACCATGACCAAAGACATCGACGTCTGCGATGACTGCATCAGGCGGCTGAAGCTAAGGTGCAACGTGGAGTTTGACGAGCTTCGCCAGAGCCACCAGGAGCGCGAGCTAGTCAGGAACACCATCAAGTCCTCAACCGCCCCAAAACGGAAGCGCAAGTAGCATGAGCAACCAACCTGTACCAGGCCCTGGCTTCCCGAACGGATGGGGTCACCACACAAACACACCAGAGCGCCGCACCCTGACCTGCGTCTATTGCGGTCAGGAATATCCCAGTGGCACTCCATCGTGTGGAGCAGACGTGAAGGTACTGACTGACCACATCAAGGTCTGCGAGAAGCACCCGATGCGCAAGCTCCAAGCGGACTATGACGCAGTCCGGAATGCGTTCGCGAAGTTCGTCGAGGATTATGGTAAAGAAAACCTTCAAAAACTTCTTGTGAAGGCGACTACCGAGAAATGGGACGAGGACCGCATTGAAGCGATCAAAGTTCTGATCTCTATCTCGTAGTTAGCGCATGGCCAAATACATTGCCGATCCGCAAGCAGCTCCTGACGACGAGACACCCGATGTGCTAAGCGCTGACGGGTCGGTACGTTTCCCCTTCTCACCTCACCCCACCATGCAGAAGGCTGAGGTGCGCTACGCGGGAATCACTACCACGGTCAAAGTTCCTAAAGAGGTCGCGGAGCAGATCTACGACGCCATAAGCAGCGATGAGGCTGCGCGCGTCCTAGATCAGTGGGTCAAGACAGTCAAGCAGGGTTACCCCTTCAACGACCGTCCTAACCGCACCTTCGCGACCAATCCCCCGTCCGCTCGCCCTCGCCGCCCCCGCTACGAGTCCAAGTCTAGCAAGCTCATTGAGAAGCTTATTACTGAAGGCAGCAGCGACTGGATCTGCGCTCTTCCCAAGGCCAAGTTCCCCGACGCTGCGAGCCTCCAGAAGTGGTACCGCACCAGCGTGGAGCAAGCCAGAGCTGAGAGCGGCAACGACTCCTACAACGGCACCATCAGCACGACGCGTGGCATCCAGGTCACCAGCCTGGAGTTCCCTGGCAGACGCACCGCTGAGGAGTGGCTGCTGGCCAATACCCAGAAGTGGGGACCGCTCAAGGTCGTTACGGTCGGCGCCAATTGGATCGTGGGTGGCTGGGTAGCTTGTTAACACTGGGTAGCTTGTTAACAATACTTTGCCCGTTCGCGCGCCACGCGCTGTTCTATCAGCCATGGCTACTAAAGGCAAGCACAACCCTGTATTCACTACTCCAACCCAGGAGTTCGTAAAAGCGTTCCTCCTCGCTTCACCCACCTGCAAGGCTAATCGCCACGAATGCGCCTGCGGCAAAATCTGGTTCGACGACTCGGATCTCGAAAACTGGACCTGGGAGGCTGGCGAACGCGAAGGCTCCGTGAACGAGCCACCGCCACTCCCAACCAGGTCGGCTCTCAAGACCGCGCCATCGAATACATCACCTTCTACGACCGCGACATTGTGGTGGGCTGCGCCTGCCAGTACGGCGATCACCTGGCTGAATTCGAGAAGATGGTCCTCCGCTACGGCAAGGCCATTGCAAACTACCTGAACGGCGTCTCGGCGCGTGCCGCCCAAACCGCCATTGACCTGAACATCGAATCATCCAACCTGAGGTAATCTATGAAACCATCTGGAATCGCATTTTTCATGCTGTGCGGAGTGCTGGCTATCAGCATCGCATTCGTCACATCTGAAGCCATCACCCACAAGGAGAAGCTCGAGAAGCTCAAGCTGACGCTCGCTGAGCTGAAGCAGAAAAATGAAGAGCTTGATGCCAAGCGCGCCGCGGTTGAAGCTGACGCCAAGAAGGTGGCTGAAGCCATGGAGAAAGCGGTAAACGCAACCAGCAATACCACCGCGATCATCGAGCAGATCATTAGCAATACGATCGCGGTGGCAACCAACATGATTGTGCCTCCTCCGACCAACAGCCTGTTCAACACGAACTTTTATGCCACAAGCAGCAACAGCATGTGGTTCAGCACAAACGTCATCAAGTGGCAGGAATACAGCGCGAAGGTCGTGACTCGCTACCATGTGTATGAGGGCTTGCGGCTCGATCAGCTTCATTTCTGTGAAGGTTTCGTCTGGTGGCGCCAAGGCAACCAGAAGATCTTCGAGAGTGGCGACATCGAAATCATAGCCACGGAGATCCCATGATAACAGTCAAGACGGCGCACCCCGCGTGGGACAACAATCAGTTGGACGAGATCCTTAAAAACGGCAGTGACAAGCCGATCACCGACCTTGAGCTGATTGACGAGCTGATCAAGCGGGCAAAAGAGACGGGAGCCGACGTCCAGTTCGTGAACGCACACGGTCGCGCGCTATCATTGGACATGGCACATCGAATCCGCTACGATCGAGGACTGGACATGCGCTAACCGAATCTTATGACGAAACTATCAAATGACATCATAAAGGCAACCGACGATTACTCCACACACGTGATCAATCGAATGGTTGCGAGTGGAGTTCCTAAGGACGAAGCTGAAGCCACGAGAGATCACCTTAAATCGGCAGTCCTTTCGGGTATCTCGCTGTGCTGCAACTACCAGATCTCGAACGATGGTAACAGCTCGGTCAATCCGCACGTGATCTACACCGCTGTGCGCGAGGCCGCCGACTCGATGGGAAACCAAGTTCATCATCGCCTCATTGATCCTAACCAAATCCCATGATTGAAGACCTTCTAATCCTACTGGCGAGCGGCAACCGCGAGGTCCGCATCGGCTACACCAGAGACAACATGCCGATTGTCACCGTCTACAAAGACGGAAAGATGGTCGTGACGCGTCATGACGAGTCGATGCGCGGCGCCCTGCTGGAATGCGCACTAACACTTGCAAATTCAAGCGAGATGCTTAAGAGGAGCTAGACATGTACAACTTCAAGCATCTCAATCAAAACGTCGTAGAGATCACCACGGGAGCAGCGGACCTGGTCCCGTGTGGAAGCCTCCTCAAGTGCGAGGACGGCTACTTCTACTTCTGGCCATTGGACCTGCCTGGCAAAAACAGCGGGTGCTACAGCGAGCACTTCATGCGGTGTGTGGCAGACAAGCTGGCAGAGCTGAACAAGGACTGGGACGAGACGGTCAAGCGAGAGCTCGCCCCTCTGTGCCCAGGAACCGACTGCGCGCTAGTGCGAAACACCACCAACAACAAGCTAGAGTGGGTTGGGGTCGGACTTGGCGAGCCTAAAGGACTTGAAGGAGCCACGGGACAATGACTGCCATCAGCGTCCTCATTGTCATCTTTGGGCTCGGCTTCTTCTGGCGCATCGCTCACGCTCCGAGACCCGGTCCTGAGATGCCTCCACCGACTCGGCGAATTCGTTAACAAAAGCGCGTTCTATACCACGTATGAAATCATCTACGTTTATCGCGCTTATCGTGGTTTGCATGTTCGGGCTCTGCTACGGCTTCTACAAGACACTTCCAGACCCGCAGTACAAAAACGGCCAAAACAGCTATGTCTCGGCAGTCGAACACTACCACGACGGCATCACCAACCTCTACACCACTCGAGCCACGGTGCACGTTGGCGCGAACTACGCCTATTGGACCGAAGGGGAAATGGAAACCTTCATCAGCGGCAGCTTCAAGGTCGTGTCCATCAAATACAAAATGCACACCGGCTTGTTGAACGCCAAATGAGCATCGTCCAAACAATCTGGTGCGCACTGTTCCACAGGAAGCACCATCACTCCGTGTGCCAAGGCTACCCTGGCTGGATCCTGTACAAGTGCAGCAAGTGTGACCGCACGTTCTGGAGGCAAGTATGAGCAAAAGTACGAGCAATCAATCAGACCCATTCGTAGAAGTGCGCGAAGGAGCAGGATCAACCTGCCGCGACACAACCCCTGAAGAGCTCGCTGCGTCCGAGAGCTTGAAGAAGCAGATCGCCGACGCTCGCGCCGAACTAGAAAAAGCGGAGAGCAAGCTTAAGGAGCTGGAGCAGGGATGCCAGCACATCGTGCGAGTCGACACCGCAGGTTGGCCCTACGACCTGCGCCACTGCCACGCTTGCGGAGAGCTTTTAGGAAGCATATAGCATGGAAACCACCATCAAAATCGAGCTGCCCCTCAACCGCGTCCCGCGCAACGACAAGTTCCGCCACCTGCTGCCACTGAAGACCCGCTTGACTGACTGGCTCTTCTATCACACCTGCTGTGGCATCGGTGAGTTTGGCGGCTCGCGCATGAATCGCACCCACCGCTTCTACCTGTTCCGCTACCGCATCCTCACGATACACCGCAATCAGTACCACGATCGCAGCGACAAGGAACGCGCTGACGAGTATCTGAAGAAGTGGTCCGAGTGCGAGAAGGAGCTGAAGATGTTCAGACTCGCTGCTCTCGGAGAGGGAGTCGCTGACGACGTCAAGAAGGTAATCCGCGAATCGTGGGGTGTGGACCTGGATGAAGGAACGGTACGATGAAGATTAAACCAAGCTACGAAGCAGCCATGCTGGTCGCGACGTGCGGCATGATCCTAGTTGGGCTTGTGGTAATCGCCTGCGTGACAAGCTTGATGCTGTCAAAATGAGCCCATCAACGCTAATCAAGCATGGTGACCGCAAGATCCTCGTGATCTTCTCGTGCACCACGCACTACAAGCGCGATACGCTCGGTAGACGGATCAGAGGCACGGATCGATCTGGTCCTTGCGAAAAGATCTTGGTTGGCTGGTACGATCCCAAGGTTCTTCACGTAAAGCATCGCGAATACGCACCTCCAATGGGAGCGCAGGAAGCAGCGCGTAAATTCATCGAAGACGAAAGCCATGAGCAAATTCGAGCAAATCAGCGGGATGATGTGGAGCCTGATGGAGCCAGATCCTCGCTACAACCGACAGACGGAGCCAACTGATTGCACCGTCATAACCGTTGAGATCGAGAGCGACCGCGAGCGCGTCTGGTTCAGCCACCCGCTGCGCAAGCTAACGACAAACGAGCGCAGTCAGCTCACCCAGATCCTTGTGGACAACGGGGTGGAGCTGACTGTCGCAAGAAGAGAGGAGATTGACAGACTATGATGCTTTTCAACCCACACCATGCTAGCGTCGATGGAGCCTGCATCGTCTGCCGTCAGAAGACCCAAGTGAACCACCTGACCAGCATCTGCGTTCAGTGCTCCTTGGTTGTAACCATCCCAAATGAGGTCAAGGAAAAGCTAGACCGGCTCCACCGCTATCTTGACGAGCTCGACCACGGCGTGACGCACACCGCATCGTACAAGCGCCGAATGGGAGACGCACAAAATGCCATTTCCACATGGAGGGAAGAGTACAGCCGCACCGCGGCCGAATGGAAGGAGCACCCGAGTCTATGAAGCCAGATCTCAGCCTAAACAGCAGCACCGTGGTAACGGACTTCTCGCTGCACCTGCTACCTGTGATGATGGATGCAGTAGCTGAGTACGGAAATCCTAACGTGGTTGTGGTTGACCAACCCACCGAGAAGATGCGCGGCCAGCCAGGTGGAAGTCTTCATTGCAATGGACACTTTGATCTCGCGGATTTCTGGACGATCTACCACCGGCTCGCGCTTACAAAGTACGTCCACGTGGTGAATCACCGCACGAGTGACAACCTGCTCATTAGGAGTTATTTCAGAGGAGCGTTCAGCTTCAAGCTGACCGACGAGCAAGAAAATACTTTGCGGCTCATCCTTGAGGCCCGAGATGCAGAGAAATCAAGCCTATGAACGTTGACCACCTCTTAATCGGCATCCTGATCGGCGTCCTAGTAGGAATGTGGCTTGCAAACGCGACGTGCACGTCTCGCAAGAAGCGGCCAGAGCGGACGTACCAGGACGACCTGAACGACGCCGCTGAGAAAGGACCTGACAGGCAGCCCATCATGCCAAAGCCCGGCGAGACCTGGAGGCCAAAGACTGGCGGAGGTTGCGACATTCAAGTCCTGGACACCGACGACTTCTCAGTTAGGCTTGCGATCAACGGCAAACCAGCAGGGATGCGCTCCAAGCGCGGGTTCATGAAAAACTATCGCCGCATCCTCACCGTGGACGACATCTCAAACTCTCTTAAACCGAAATGAAAATCTTGCTCATATTCCTAGCCTCGTATACCCTCTGGCTAGTTCTGTTTCTGGCCTACTTCAAGGAAGAGCTGCACCGGGTGCTCCCACAGCGCCGCCACAAGGTCTCGTTCCTCCTGCTGTCACCGTTCCTGTGCTTCGCCGTTGGGGTGCTTGGAATCTTGTTCGCTTTATATAGGGCAGTAAGATGCATACGATAAACATTGAGGCCGTTGAGGCAGGGTTGCGAGAGCAGATGCGCGGGTTTATCGGACTCAGCGCCTCTCAGGATACGCTGCGCCATGTTCGCATCATTGTCGACGAGTTCCTCAAGAGACGCCATTCTGGCTACGAGAGTCACTTCGTAGCGGTCGGGATCGACACCCTTGACAACACCAAGCTCCACGTCATTCCGCAACCCCACGCACCACCCTGGGTTCACGAGATCTTTGACCGAATCTACGACCTTAGTTAGGTCGTATGATGACCAGCTCTGAATTGGACAGCTTCATTGGGCGCGAGCTGAACTACCCTGACAGCCAGGTGGTCGACGCCAAGTACTCACTCATCGACAAGGACTGCTTCTTCGACGAGTGCGCGCGCATCCTACAGACCGATCTCTTCTCATTCCGCGCCCGCTATCGGAAGGAAGTCTTCGACTGCGACGACTTCGCGCTCCTGACTGTCGCCATCCTTCGCCTCGCTTACGCCAACACCAAGGATCGCCCAGAGGGCACCGCACTCGCGGTCGGCTACATGTTTTACGAGTCTGAGCAGGGACCGCACGCCATCATCTTCGCCGTCTGTCGAAGCAAGTCAGGCGAGCGCGAGCTGGTGTTCATGGAGCCGCAAACTCAACTCGAGATAACCCTCACCAAAGATGAAAAAGCTTCTACTCGTTTCTATTACGTTTAGCCTCTTGGTCCTGGCGGGATGCAAGACCAGAGAGCCGGTCCAGACCTACCCGGTCGCGCTCCCTCAGATCAAGCTGAGCGAACCGTAGTTAGCGCATGAATAACGCTGCGCGCGCTGCTAAACTGATCGGTGCTCTTCTCGAAGACGAATTTCATCCTGACGAGTTCGGTCAGTACGCCGACCTGGCTCGCGAAAAGTCTAAGAGCGGAAAAGCCGATGTCTCGCTCCCTCCCATGCAGTCTGACGGCGAGATTGCCGACGATCTTCTCCAGGTTGCTGAGCGCCTGACTGGGCTGTCTAACCGCGTCAGGTCGAATCCCCGCGTCCAAGCCCTGTTGCAACAAGCGCTTGATGCCGCCGATGAAGCCTGCGAGATCCTCGATAACGAGCTTTAACCCATGAACTACCTCGACAACTCTGCCCCAAAAGGAACGCACTGCCTGTACAAAGTGGTCGCCACCGCAGGCGCAGGTGGAACTGGAGCGCAAAGCGCTGATTCGAACATCGTCGACCTGCTCACCACACCTGCGGCTCCGCTCACGTGCCAGGCAAACGGGACTATCACGGATGGAGCAACTTCAGGACCCATGGACATTCAGTGGCCTCCATCTTCATCGCCTGTGGTCGAGCTGTACCGCGTGCTTGAGGGGACCACAACTGGAGGTCCTTACACCGAAGTCGCTACTGTCCCAGCCGGAGACAGCCTGCATGTCGTTCTCTCGCGCCCTCTTGGAACATACTTCTATGTCGTCGTAGCGCATAACGCTTCTGGTGACTCCACTTACTCTCAGGAGTCATCCTCGAGTATCATAAATGGCGGGTTCTCAGGCGGATCAGTTCCAGCTCTGACCGCCGTAATGGGACCGAACGGACACCCTGTCCTCACGTGGACTGGAGTTGAAGATGCCACTGGCTACAAGCTTCGCATTTGTGATCCTGGCCTGAACCAAGATTGGGACGAGACGCTGAACGACGGAGAGGGAGGAATTGTCTACACCCAGATTCCGTACAGTGTCGGTGCAGAATCCGCGGTTGGAGAGTTTGACGCTACTGACCGCACTTACTACGACTCTGCCACGTCACGGTGGACTGACGACGGCACGGACCGCAAGGTCTGGTACCGCATCTGCGCCGTGAGAGAAGGTTTCGAAGACGAGTACTGCGCGCCAGTCGAGCTTGACATCGCTCCCTTGCAGTACGGACTTGACGCCCCAGTTATTACAGTCCAGCGCTTAGATCCTGCGCTCAACGGCGGACGCCACTTCCTCATCAGCTGGCCTGTGGTTGACGGAGCGACATACTATACGGGTCAGAGGTTCACATCTGGTGGAAGCATGCCGCTCACTTCACAAGGAACAGGAGCGGCGACAAACCAGAACGTCATCGATGGCGCGGACAACGACCTTGAATCTGCTGGTGGTGGAGCGTGGGTTGTTTCACAAACGCCTGATGGGATGTGCCATGTCTACACCGCAAGCGGATCCAGCATGACGAGTGGAACAGGAATTGGAGACGAATTCTGGGTATTTGCATGGAACGGGAACCTGAAGAGCCATTCGTCAAACCGCATTGACGGCTGGGCACTCCCGCCTCTCACCTAAAAATAGTTGCAAAAAAGTGTTTACAAATTTCCGTGGCGTGATATAGTCGTGCCATGGTTACGAAAAACTCTATCACGCTGAACGAAGCGCTTGACGCTGGTTTCATCGGCGACGACTGCTACGTCACATACGACATCGTTCGTCCTGACGGTAGCCGCTGCGGTCAAGCTCAGTTCCACTACGACACAACCACCTGCGGTTTCTACGCGGGCCAGCTGTTCCGGAACGAAGACGGCAGCATCAAGACGGTCATCCTCGGCGAGGATGGAGTGAACGCTGTGTTGGTCAAATCCGCTAACCCCCTGAAATAACCATGAAACTCGTATCTTTAAATGGCAGAGAGCTCAAGGTCGGTTCGCGCGTGATGGCCGATTTTGGCGGTGGCACCGCCTGCAATATCGTCTCAATCGACGGTTCAAACATCGGGATCGAAACTGTCCGCGGTGGCGCTGACTACGGCGCGTGGGACCACATCGAGCCAGAGCAGATCGGCGCCAAGTGGGTGGTAACCGGAGAAGACACCTGTGGCAAGTGCGTTACGACCTCTGAATACGTTTTGGCCGCGTGGTTCTCAGACGAGAATGCGCAGTTCAGGTTTCACTGCTCGCTTCCGAAAAGCCTCAAGGCTTACCGGACGCGCTGCGCCAAATACAAAAAGTCGCGGTTCGGCGTCGCGGTTAGCGCTGACGAACCCAACGCCAAGCGCATCACTGAGTTCCGCAAAATCGTGGAGGCGCTGAACAAATGAACAACAAACCAGCAACCCACGCGGACGTAATCAAGGTGCTTAAAGGGCTGATTGAAGCTCAGGCCAAGGGAGAGAAGATCTACGCTTACATCCCAGTAACCTTCATCGTCAACAACGTCGAGATGAACAGCTGGATTCCTGTTGATCCTGCGAGATACATCGAGCTCTTGCAGTGCTGCGACGCCGAGACCAAGTATGCCTGCCACGTCGAGATCGAGCCTGACGGCGAAGTCTTCTTCCACCCGCATGCTGCGAACTTCGGCATCGACGACCAGCGTGCCTTCTTCCACCCGCATGACGCGAACGCCCAACCTACCGAGTTATGGCAATGAAACAGCAATTCGTAGTGTTCAACACGGTAACCAAGCGCTACGTCGGCAAGAGGCAGGCGCCAAACGCCCGCAACGTCGACGATGCGAAGAAGTTCGCAACATCTGACGAAGCCGCGACCAAGTGCCGCGAGCTGACAAACGAGACGGGTCAACCACACTCAGTCGAAACCATTTACCAATAGATGAAAACAGACCTCTTTACACTGAAGCAGATCGCCTACCGCGCCGGTCTCTACAGGCGCGACAACGAGCCAGTTCCGGCCCACATGGTCAACGAGCTTCTTGACGCGATCTCGAACCTGGGACCGACGTCGGTCGACCTCACACCCGCCCAGTTTATCGAGTTCCTGTGCAGCAGGGACTTCGTTATCGCGTTTTCCGATCGCGATGGAGGAAACGGCGAGCTATGCGACGGCATCACCAACTTCAAGATGTCCAAGCACGGGAAGGTCGAGATCTTCGAGAGACTTCCGAATCGCATTGAGGTAGAGATCGCGGGTGAGAAGGTCACAATCTCATCAGACAACCGCCTGGAAGACGAGGACGTCAAGGACATCCTTTCGAATCCCATGGCTTACATCGACGGTGGCGAATGAACTTCTTCGAGAAACATGACGCTATCGCCCTTTACGGGCTGGCGGTATTCCCGCGGATCACACTGCTGATCGGGTCGTTCGCGACTGGCGGCGCACTCTGGTGGCTCACTTGGCTAATTGCCCCTCATGTCCTCGTGGCAATACTGGCGATTCCGTTCTTTGGCGATCACCCGATACTCGTCACATACGCCTGGGTCTGCGCCTTCTACGGCACAAGCGGCGAGCACAAAGCAGTGAACGTGATTAAAGGCGCTCACAAGAAACGCCAACTTAGAAAAGCAATTCAGAAACTTGCAAAACAGGGCCATGCGAAAAACTGAACAAAAGCAATACTACTCGTATGACGGCGCGAGCAGCGAGGTAACGCACCGCGCTGGGTCTCTTGAAGAGCTACTGGAAAAGATCTTGAAAAGCGCGGGTAAAGAGTGGACCCGACTCAAGGTCAGCGGGTGGGTCAAAGGCGACCCAAGCTCAGAGCCTCTCTGCTTTTTTGTAAAAAGCGTCCACTCAGCTGACGACAGCGCGAGGCAGCTGAAGCTGGCCACCGTGCAGCGCGCAGCAAAACAATTGAAAATACTCGAATAGCTTATGTGGATCAAATGGAAATATAATGATCACGGCCACCCTGACTTCAAAGAGCTGGAGATTCCAGACGATCTTGACGGGTGGGAAACAGTTGAAGAGTGGATCTGTGAGCGAGGTCTCGTGCCTCAATACAGCGAACGGTTCAGCACATCACGGATCAAGTGGGAGAAGCTTGAGCTGACCACTGAGGAGCTTAAAACGCGTAGGATCGCAGGGCTTGAGGCGTGCATCGCGAGCCACGAGAGCGCTTTGAAAGAAGCGAGGAGCCAGCTGGCTGAGCTGAAACCGGCAAAACTGGTCTCATTCAGCAACCTGCCGCTTGGCACCCGGTTTCGCTACCCAGGCAGCGACCGAGTCTACACCATACTCGAGCAGAGACGCCACCGCAAAGACAGCGAGCCGTGCCACGGCGTGGTCGCAGTGTGGGAGCCAAACATGGTGGACAAGGTGAATGAGACCTTCGATCCGCAACACCCGCACGTTGGCCGCTGGCATGGACAAAACATCTTCAGGCACGCTCCTGTTGAATGCGGCGGCGATTGCCCAGACATGGTTGAACCGATCGACTAGCATGAAGACAAAGATATTTTACAAAGTGCGCCGCAAGGACGGGAAATACTACAACCCGTCGAAACCAGGAAACCGAGTTGACCCTGCGTTCGACGACAAGGGGAAGCCATACGCCTCGTTCAAGCATGCGCAGCGAGCTCAGGAATTCTGCGCGTCTGCGGTAAACAACCACTGGGTCCCTGCCGTACCAAAGACGCCGGTCGAGACTGACATCATCAAGTTCTCGTTTGAAATCAAAGAGATTGGCGTGGTCACAGAGAAGATGCTGAAATGCTTGCATAAGCACAAGAAAGCAAGCAGCGACACCATCTGGTGCGAAGACTGCGGAAAGGCTTGGTAAACCATGAAACTGAACCCCACACTCCGCCATTACATCTGGAACTTCTTGATGTTCGCCATGCTGCTCCTGGCGCTCCCGCTGTTTTACTGCGTGGTAGTGCTTCCAACCCACGTCCTCACCTCTTACATCGCGCTCGTAGCGTCAGCAGTCGGTGTGCTTGCGGCGTTCACCGCATTTTACGAGCGATACCGCGTCTACAAATTGAACGAAGCCAGGCGAGCCCGCAAGCGCCGTTCTGCTCTGAAATGAAGACAAATGGCAAAGGCGACGACTGGCGCAAATCAACCGACTTTAAGGCGTATCGCGACAGATTCCCCAAATCGATGGGGCCGAAGCCACAACCGAAACAAAAAGTCCGAGTAACCCGTAATGAAAGCAACGTTCCAAAAAATCCCTAAACCCACTGGAAACGCCGGCGTAGGTCGGCTGCATCACCACGAAATCAAGGTCAAAGGCAAGAAGTGCGGCACGATCACCTTTGACGGCCAAGACAACGCCAACCCCAAGGGCACCAACAAGTGGATCATCCGGCTCACAACCGTTGACCCGACTGCCCCGTGCGGATGGCGCTGGGTGACGATGCGCACCCGGTTCGACAACGACAACCTGGCCAAGAACTTCGTCGAGGAGAGCCTTGGCACGATCAACCGGGAGTACAAGCTCCACTTCATCCACGAGGGCCCGCAGCAACAAGCAGCATAAATCTGTATGGAAACATTCCCGCCTAATCCCGGCTCCCCTAAACCAATCCTGGGAGCAGCGTTCACTGCCGAGAAGTATGATCCAGCTCCTCCGACTGCGGCTGTTCCTCGCAAGGAGTTCAAGAGCTCTGATGGGTTCACCTTCGACGAGCTTGTCGAGCGCCGGCGCATCGCGGAGAAGGTCCAGCGCGAAGCCTACGAGCATCTGCAGCAGAAGATTAGCGAGCTGACGCCCGCCCAGTCTGCGCTCGCCGTGGCATGCCACAACGTGGTTCGGGAGGGAGTGTACATGCACCGCTGGATGAAGCAGTACGAGGCCCAGGAAGCGCAGCCGTGCCAATCATGCGGCTGCACGCCCGCCGAGAAGAATCCAGGCGAGTGCCCGCGCTGCTACGCCGAAGACCAGCTCCAGTTAGCCACCGCCATGCCAGACTGCCTCGCTGCGACGTTCAATGTTGCCCACGAATACATCGGTCATTTGAAAGGGGTTAGCGTCTCTGGCGCTGACCGAATCGCCGCTCAGGCGATGGTCGAAGCATTAACCAAATTCCTAGACGGACGCTCATGAAAACCAAGAAAGTTATATTCCCATCGCAGATCACGCTGGTGGTCAATCGCAAAAATCTGAAGGACATCGGGCCGGTCAAAAACATCTTCATGGAGCTGGTCAAGCTCTGGATGAAGAAGCGCGGGTTGCCGATGCTCGACCAGTTTTCAAACCCGATGTACAAGGCATTTTCAGCAGCGTCGCTCGAGGTTACACAGTTCGACCCGAGGGTAGCTCCGAGAAAGCGCTGCTTGCACAACGGTTTCACCGCGCTGTACGTCTCAGGTAAGGGAAACGAGGAAGCAATTGCGGCAATAAACCGCTTCTATAAGGATGCTCAAGTTGGAAGTCTCGACCATCAAGCATTTCAAAAGGTTATCAAGCTGGTTGGGGACAGCGAATACGTCCTTGTGTACAACATCTTGCCGCCGATGAATGGGCTACCACGTCCATACGACGTCGTTCATGACACCGTCGACGCTCAGCTCGTGGAGCTCAGAGCTAGAACCGCGCAGCTCGAGCAGCTTAACAAGCAACACAACGAGCTTTCTCACTACGTTCACAAGTCGTTTGACGAGTTTGCAGAGACGTTCAACCACTACATTCGTGCCCACGCGGAAAAGTTGCTGCGCTTCTCCCCGAACTACTGGGCAAAAGCTGTTCAGCTTCCAGAGCTTGGCAGAGGACGCGTTGCGATAAGACTTCCAGAAGAAGGACAGAGCGTTGTATACTTCACATTCGAGCTTGCTGGAGCGTACGGCGTCAACCTCCAAAAGTTTGCCAGCATCGAGATGGTCGCCAAATGGGTGCAGAACCTGATCCACAGCAAAACGCCGAAGAAGGAGCTCGATGCCTGGATCAATCGCGGCTGGGTGACACCGATCAAATAAGTGTTTACAAATTTCCGTAGATTGATATAGTAGGGGTCGTATGAAGAAATCATTCCCATCACGGGTGGTGCTGAAGGTGAACCGCAAGGTCCTTCTTGCAATGAACCAGTCCGATAGCTCGAATCTAGTTGTGGCTCTCCTGAAGCGCTGGATGGCTGAGCGCGGCTACGCTTTGAAGGACAGGCACGGAAACGCATGCTACAACCACTGGACGTCCGGTCGCGTAGCTGTGGCGCAGCTTGACTACCGAAAGGAGATGAAGTTCACCGCCATCTACGACAAAGTCGACGGGAACATTCATGCAATCAACGCCCTCCAAGGAATGATCAACGAGGCGAACACAAACGTCAAAGGGTCTTACACTCCAGCCGACATCGTCAAGAGCTACCGCAAAATGGCAGAGCTGATCGGCAACATCGAGTATCACATGGAGTTCATCGCCAACCCGAACCCACGCTTTGACTTTGTTCCAGACAACGTCGAGGACGGCATCGGGTCTGGCAATGGCAGATCGATGGCAGAACTTCAGGCGTGCTACGCCACAGCGCAGCGGGCTGAGCGCGAACTAACCCAGCGCATGGAAGCGGCGGCTGTAAAGCTGCGCAAGTTCATCGCTGATCTTAACAGCGCTCTCGGGAAGCTGAGCACCAGCGACACCACTGACCACGGCTTTTTGTGCGAGAACGGGCACGGCGACAGCAACCCATTCTTCAACCCATCCTATTTCAACCACCACAACAACAAGATCTACTTCACCGCCGGTATCCCGCGCACCGGCCAGTCAATGCTGCTGCTCAACGTAGCCGACCGCACAGGAGCAATCTGCGCGAATGGCCGACACTTCGTGGACCTGAGCCGCTTCGCGAGCATTAAGGAGCTCGCCCGCGAGATCAACTCGCTGATGAATGACACGTCGACCCTGACGCAGTGGAAGGAGAAAGGTTACATCAAATGAAATCGCTCGCGGCTTTAATGGACGACGCAAAGAGGCAGCGGGACTGCATGGACAACCCACGCACCTTCTTGGCGCTGTTTCCGACAGGACCACGCAACGGAAGATTCATCGACCCGTATCTCGCGCTAGTCGAGATTGATGGGATCGGGATCTCTTCGTTCCCGCGTGACCTGTTACACGAAACTCAAGCAACCTGGGCAGACGAAAAGGACTGATATGAAAAACAAACAGATGTCGCGAGACGAGCTGATTACGCTGCGAGACCAGATCAAGGACATCCTTGACCAAGTCGAGCGATTGATCTCTCCAGACTGCGAGTGCGGGCACGACTGGGACAATCCTGGTGGAACCGAGCGCCGTCGCAACAAGGGCGGAAACTGGGTCGAACACACTGGAGGGAAGACAGGCCACTGGGAAGGCGGCACCAACATCGTCGAGTACGTCCGCACATGCAAACGTTGCGGAGTCGAAGAGGTCGTTTCAACCTACGCATAATGCTATGAAAGAAGCCTGTGAAATAAGCCCAATGTTCAGAGACGTCATTCTCGACAGAGAGGAGTTCCAGGCGGCGCTGTACGCGAGAGCCAAGGTGCCGCACTACCCGACACTCAGCTTCCACGCTGATGTACCTGGGAATCCTGACCACCGAGGAGGTCTAATCCTTGAAGGAGTCATCGTCGACTCTCTGACCGTGCGCTATTCAACGACCGACGGGCGCCCAGTCCTGAGCGTCAACCTGAACTCGCCCGAAAGAGTCCAGCTCAGCGTCAACAACATCCGCTGTTTCCAGGTCAGGACCGCGCGCTACTGGAACGAAGCGCATCCACTGACAGCAACGTTCCACCGCATCGTCGCGCACAAGAGCTCTCAGCCTGGACGTCCTGATTGGCTCAAGACGCTTGTCGAGCGATTCAATGCTGCGCATCCACGCCAGGAAAAGAAGCGCGTGCGAAAAGCAGCGATGCCGAAGAAATGGAGCCGTGAAAAGATCCAGGACCAGTTTACAGGATTGCTTAAAAAGGATGGCACTCCGATGTCCCGCCAGCAGCTCCACATCCTGCGCAAGAAGGCCAAGGGTCTCTGTGTAGTGTGCAGCAAGCCTGCTCTCGGCATCCACTGCCTGGAACACTCAGTCGAAGCCCGGGAGCGCCAACGCAAGATCAACAAGTCCCGCAAGCGCCTGAAAAACGCCATGAGCTACAAAGCGGAAAGGGAAGCATGAATGGAATGACTCCAACTAGAGACGAAAATGAGATGTTCACCGAGGCCGACAGCATCACCTATTATGACCCAGGACAGGGCTCAATTCTAAGGAGAGACTCGGACAAAGAGTTTGTTCTGACGCTGGGGAACGGAGGCCACATCAGGCTTGTCAGCGAAACTCCGATTAAAGCTTTTTTAAAGGCTGAGTAATGAGCGGATTCTTATTTGACAGCTTTGAAAACCTGCGCCAGCGCGTCAACGAGCTGCTTCCTCAAGAGCAGGACGCACTGCGCGAGCACCGCTCGCTTTACCTGGAATGCATGTGCAGCCCGGGCAAGCTGCTGAAGGACCGCGAGACTCTACAGGAACTAAGGGACGGCATCCTGCTGTTCGGCGTGTACGAAACCTGCAAACCAAAATGAACCAACTAGTCAAGCTTGAAAACTCGCAGGGACGCCACGTCTGGCTCAACCCTGAAACAGTCGCAAGTATCCAGGTCACAGAGAGATCTCGCGACATCACCGAGGTGAAGCTCATGAGTGGCGAGGTCGGGAATTACAGAGGGACTCCGGACGCATTCCTGCTGACTCTGCGCTTGGGTGTAAGTCAGATGCCAACCTCTGAGAGATGATTGCAAATCCGTGCAGGTTCGATTCCTGCCGCGTTCGCCATAGTTATGGCATGCCCGCAAAGGACATTCTAGCCCAGCTGATTGGAGAGTCGGTCACATACCGGCTTCCCCAATCTAAAAACGTCCTCTTCTACGATTTCTACGTTCTCTCGTACCTTCGCAGCCTGAACCTCGATCCCACGTCAAAGGACTCCAGGGCGTCATTCTTCGGCGGCGAGGTGAAAGAGGATGTCGATCACGCCGTCCAGGTGCTGGTCCCCTACCTCCGTCAGAACCTCCTCGACGCTACATTCCTGAGCATCTGCGCTGAGATCCGCCACAGCCTCACTGAGCTTCCTGAGTGGAAGCAGTTGGCCAGGAAAATGCCAATGATGTTTGACTACGCTCGGAACTATCTTTCCAAGCACGCAGGCATGCTTCGCCATACTGGAGAGCCATACCCGGTCAGAGGGAATTCAAAGAGCTATGACGATTCAGTCGTGGCGGCGCTTCGCACGATCAGAGACAGGCAGTCAAGCAAGCGCGAGTTCGTGTTTAATTGCCGCAAGATGTTCGCGTCAGGGGGCTGGTCGGCTGATTACGGCGGCAGACCGTGGGCCGGCATCTGCGACGCCTGGATTCGCTTGCACGACACCAACCCTGGAGATCCGAGCGCGAACTTCGTCAGCATCGACCACCTGTTCGATATGCAGCACAACACGGGCACGGTGCTCAACAAGGTGAAGGAGTACGCGATCGACGGAGGATATAGCTGGCTTTCACGCGGTCTCGACAACAAGGCCAAGGTCTCGTCTATCCGGCTGCTGCTTCCAAACTGCTCAAGCGACATGCAACGTCTAGCGGCGAAAACGCTGAAGACGGGCGGAGAGCCAGAGATTCAAAAGCCTAAGGACTGGCCAAAGTACTTCCAATACGGAGCAACGCTGTTCAAAGCCGAATCTGCAACGTGCAAAGGTTTTTGGTACAAGGACGCGACAAGTGAGTGGATCCCACGGTTGTCACCAGAGTCGCTCTTTGACTACGCGAAGAGGCACAACTTTAGGGCGCTTACTCCTAAGGACGTGGCCGTAAGCTTTCCGTGCGCTATTGGCTACAGCAAGCAGTACACTGGGTATGACGCCAAGAAGGCAAAGTATACCAGCGCCGAAGATGAAGAAGAGCGGCGCGATCCTCCGCCTCGCGTCCACGGCCACGCGCATGTAACATTCCTTCACGACGGAAAGACCTATGACCTGGTGTACTCGCACTTCTGCGGCGGGACGCTGATCCGGCTTCCGAAAGAGCTCGGTGGAAATTGGGGAACCTACTACAAGGGCGAGATCAAGGACGGAAAAGTGATTCACAGGATCGGCCCAGTTGACTTCAACAGCGGGCACAAGTGATTCTCTAGTTGGTGAGAATCTTAGTTTTAGCCATTGCTAGCATCGCGCTCGTCTGCAACGCGTCCACGAACATCGTCATCGACTGCTCTAAAATTGTCGGCGAGTTCAAACCCCTAAACAGCATCAACGGCGGCATCCTCGTTAAGGATGGCACATACGACCTGACCGAGCCGAGCAAGAAGGCTGCTTTCCCGATGTTCCGCCTCCACGACTGCGTCTTCGCCTACCACGAGGTGGTTGATGTCCACTGCATCTTCAGAGACTTTAGGAACGACCCGTCGAATCCGGACAACTACTTCTTTGCGAGGACTGACGATTACCTGCTTCCAATCCTGACCAACGGCTTCAAGGTGGTTTACCGGCTTGGAGAGAGCATCGAGCACACTCCCAAGAAGTACTTCATAAACGCGCCTGATCCGCACAAGTGGGCTGAGATCTGCAAGGGAATCATCCGTCACTACAACCACGGCTGGGCTAACGGGTTTCACTACGGAATCGTCTACTGGGAGATCTGGAGCGAGCCAGAGAACTACCTCAACTGGAAGGGAAGCGATGAGGCGTACTTTCAGCTGTACGACATCGCCTCAAAGGAGATCAAGAAGGAGTTCCCGTACGTGAAGATAGGCGGTCCGTCAATGGGTAACCCTTGCATTCCTAGAGACAACTACTGGGTCATCCAGTCGTTCACTGCATCATTTTTGGAATACTGCCGTGCGCGCAGGTCTCCGATCGACTTCTTCTCGTGGCACAACTACTCTAACAGCCCTTACGAAGTCTGCTCAAAGGCCAAGGTCATCAGAGAGGCGCTGAACAACTACGGATACACCAACTCTGAGTCGCACCTGAATGAGTGGGGCCACCTGCCTGGAAACAGCTGGGAGGGACACATCTCTAAATCTCACAAGGAGGCTCAGAAGTGGTCAGAACGTGTGAACAGCTTCGACGGCGCCGCTTATACAATGGCGGTCATGCTGGATGGCCAGGATGCACCAATAGACGCTGCGTTCACCTTCAACTCGGACACCGGAAGATTCGGCATTTACGACCAGTGGGGAACGCCGCGGCCGACGTGGTACGCGCTGCAAGCCTTCAGCTGGGTGCTGTCTGGCACCAACATCAGGATCAAGACCACAAATCAGGACCGCGTCTCGGTCGGTGCTGGTGTTTCAAAGGATAAGAGTAAAGTGCAAGTCCTCGTCAGCCACCGCGCCAACCCTGAGAAGCTCTCGCTGAGCGTCACCAACCTGCCGTGGTCTGGGCAGTCTATCGTCGAGGTGTTTGAGGTGACAGAGGACAGCTTGGCTCCGATCTTCAAGCGCAGCATGGGAAGCGTCTCCGTTCCGCTTACTCTCTCATCCTCATCTGTCGTGCTCATTCGGGTCATGCCAAAATAGTTGCAAATAAATGTTTACATTTTTGCGTATCGTGATATAGTGCTCCCATCGACGGTGAAAGTAGTCGGGTGACTACACCTGAAAGCATCTCCGCCCGAAAGGACGGAGGGATGAACTGAGGGAGAGCGGGTTCGAGTCCCGGTATCGTCGTCATTAACATGAAACGCTATTACTACGCCATCCTGCACACTCCGAGTCCTTATATGAAATCGCCTGAGGCGGTTATCATGGACCAGCACCCCATTGACTGGCTGATCGCGCGCAGCAAGCTCGCGCCAGACGAAGAAGCCATCCCTCCTGCAGAGGTTGAGTACACTGTCTCATTCTGGTGCGAAGTCACTGAAGAGCAGTTCAAAGCCTGGAACGGCGAGCGCGTCAAGAACATCTTGAACCAGATTCCATTTGAGTTCAACACCGGTGAAGTTATTGACCCGCAGGGATGGAGCGACGACCGCTCTCCGTTCACCGTCGTCCACCGCACGCGATACAAGGATTTTGACGAAGAAGTCGACATCTACTTCCTGTCGTCCAACGCCGCCGAGAACGGCGACGCGTTCAACAACGCGATCCTGAAGCACCGCCGCGAGAAAGGCACGTTCGAGCTTCTGGACTTGGACGGTCAGTTCGTTTCTCCATCACTCGAGATCTTCGACACATCCATCAAAATCGACTCAAGCGTACGACCCGCGGACATGAAAAAACCTGCAGAGGAGAAAGCGATCGACGCGGAAACCGTGGACTTGCACGCCATGTCGAGCGACGACCTGGTCCAGGACTTCGTGGACGAGCTTGCCAGCGATTCAATTGTCACTAAAAACCGCGCCAACAAAATCCGAGCTGAAATCCTTCGCCGCCTGAAATCCTAATTTATGATCAAAGTTGAACTCACTGAACAGCAATTCCTGAGCTTGATCTCCAAGCAAAAGTTCGTCATCCTCTTCGAGGAGACGGCCGGCACCGAGACCTGCGAGGGCTTCACCAACTTCCGGCTATCCACGAGCCCGAACATGCACCGCGGTCTCAAGCACCATTACGAGATCAACGTGGGCGGAGTCGATCTCCACTTGCGCTCTGACAACCCGCTGAAAGGTCGCGAGCTGGCGCGGATCACCGCCAACCCATTCATTTGCTGACGAAACCTCAAATTAAACCACAAACCGAAAGGAAACCCATTATGGGAGCAGACGTAGGACAGTTGCTCTTCGGAGCTAAAATATCGGAAAAGATCGCGCAAGAGATCTTCAAAGCGTGCGGACTCGACGAATACGGCCGCAAAGACGACAAGGGCGGTCAAGAAGTCTCTGAAGGAGTCATTGTCGACATGCCGTACGAGACGGACGAGTATTACCTCGCGCTCAACGACGAGACCAATCGTGAGTCGCAAAATGGAGGTGACTTCATTGGCGAGAACATCGAGACGCCTTCGTACGGCCGCGCCAGAATAGAGGCAGCGCTGAAGAAGTTCAATCTGCCGGTCGAGACCGCAAAGATCGGTTGGTATCTGATCGGGCACTATGACTAGAAAGCTCGACCTCAAACCTGATCAAGTTGATCGGCGCATCCACGTCTGGGTGCAGCCGATCAACGGCTACGCGCTGCATGAAGAGGCGCGGAAAGACAGCAGTCTGAAGTACTGCATCTGCCAGCAGATGTTCGTCGCAGCAACCAATCCAAGCTGCACTAAAAGGATTTGTGGCTAAAAAGAAACCAACCATAATTCGCACCAACGACAAACTGCGGGTTGAAGTCGACAAGAATCACAACTACAACTCCAGGTGCCAGTGCATGGCTTGCCTCCAGTTCTGGCTCGCGTTCGCGAGTGGAGAAATTGAGGTTCTAAGCCCAGATGGGCGCCGCATGGTCCCACCTGGAACGAGACAGGCATGAACGCAAAACACATTTTTCAAGGCCAACCGGCACCTTCACTGGCGCAATGCCAGGCCATGATCGATTGGTATTTCAAGACTTATCCCGAGATGGCGCGCGCAGTCAAGCGCCAGCAGCGCCAACTCGAGGCTAAAAGACGCGGAATAAAGTAGTCCCGTGATGCGTATCCGACTGGTCGTAGTTAGGCCATATGAAACTACGATCAGTCGCACTGTTAACGGTTATCGTCCTTCTGGGTACGCGCGCGTTCTGCGGAATTCCGTTCGTCGTCCCACTAGACGAGGAGATCAATTACGAAACTAAGACCAACGTCGCCACCCTGGCCATCAAGGGCATCAACGAGTTTGGGCAATTACCCATCGACCAGGTAACGGTCGCCTCGAACGTCCTGAACCTCAGAATCGTCACGCTGGAGACCGCCACCAAAGCGGACATCACCACGACTTCTAACGCCCTCGACTTCAAGATCATAACTGCATCCAACTTTGTTAGCGCGGCAGTCAATACCGCGTCTAACGAGCTCAAAGCGGCGATCTCAGGAATTCCAGGAGTGGACGGTTCAGCGTACGTCCCAACTGTAAGTGGCGGAGCTACCAACCTAACGATCTACTCTCAGACCCCGTCTGGGACTCGCCAGGTGCGCTACCTCGAGGCCAAAACAACAGTCTCTGAGGTCGTCGATGGCACTCAGGTTTTAAACATCGCAGGGGGTCCTGACGGGCTTATTGGTTCGTACCAGAAGCTGCACGGAATACCAATGCCGGAGCAACGAGCCAGTTCCGGCCCACACCACGTTGTAACGTGGTACTGGAGTGGACCGGCTCAGCCGTACGGAGTGTTTCCAACTCTTGAGACCGGAGATAAAATCATCAAGGTTGACCAGGTTGGACCGACCTCTGCCATCACTTGGTCTGTTGAAGGTGACGCAAGCGCCCACATGCAGTGGTCGAGTCTTACAGAGCTGATGAACCAAATGGGTGGCACGTTCGAATCTGGAACGTACGAAATGGCAGTAGAGCAAGACTACGCCACGTCATCGGATTTTACCGCCGCGTCTGCGTCGCTCTTAGGAACCATCAACGGTCTTCCTGCGGAAGGAACGATGCACAACCTGTCTGTGTACAACGTCACGACAAACTTGGAGGTGAATCTAAGCCCTACAATTCCTTCGTCGTACTTTACGTCAATGGGAGTTCCAGTACCTGGAGCGATGGGTCAGTACGTCAAAGTTGACGGATCAGACCCATACGCCTTTGAGCAAACATTCGGCGGAATCATGGATCACGCTTACAAGTTTGAAACCCAAGGAGGATCAGTGGCTCTTGTGCGCCACTCTGACAGCACTGTCATGCATACCTTCACCGTTTCTGAGTGGGAAGCGGCGTTCGCTCAATTCAGAGTGTTTCAGACTAACGCGACCGTGTCTTCTTCAGGCACCACCTCTACCGCATCTCCTGCAGGTCCAGATCCAAAGACTCGCACCCAGTTTTCTGGAAGTAACGTCGAGCTCGAGCTATATGCGAACGCTGAGAGCGACTGGACTGGAATCGACTGGATAGCTTCTGACAAGACGACAGTGACGGCCACGATCAAGTACGGAAACTCTACCGTCGTCGGCGATCTTCAAAACTCGTTGTTCATCGGACCGAGAAACGGCGGTGACCTCAAGCTAGTCACCGGAGGATACGCAACTCCACGGTTCACCTTGAAGGACAGCGGCAAGATTGGCATTGGAACGGTTCTAAACCCAGACAGCTTGTTCCAACTTCCTGGATACAACAACGGAGTCTATGGCGCTCTGATGGTAGGAGCCGACAACTTCACTTGGGATGACGGCGCTGTGGCTTTCGGTATTTGGGCGGACAGCTCGCTTCCTCAGCAGGGTGGAGGATCGTCTCCGCGATTCGCATTTATTCCGAAGGCTACCGATCACGGTGGCGCTGCAAAGCTGATCATCGGCTGGAATGCACCTTACGGAAGCGTGCTTGACTTTGGAGGCGATGTTTCGATCTACCGCTCGACAGACGGCATGTTGGGCTTCTCCATCTACGATGGTTCGAGCGCGGCGTACAACGGCCTCACATTCAGCCAGAGTAAAGTGGCAGACATGACAGCGTGCACGACTGTCAAACTTCCTGCGGTTGAGTCATCTGGACCAATCAAGAATGGAAACCTGTATTGGTACACTGCAGCGGACCTGGCTGGGTTAAACGCTGGAGCTGCCGCGAGTGCTCCTAACGGATCGCTTGGTACGACAGCTGATGGAAACCTCTACCTTCGCACTGGCGGCGCCTGGGTCCAGAAATAACGAACATGAAGACCATACTGTGCATCGATGGTGGTGGGATGAAGGGACTCATTCCCACCACGTTTCTCGCAAAGCTTGAAGACACGCAAGGAAAGCCATGCTACGAGATCTTTGACCTAGTTGCTGGCACATCTGTCGGAGGAATCGTTGCGGCGCTGATCGCGAGTGGAAACACCGCTGCGCAGGCGCTTCACTTTTTCGACAAGGACGGTACAGACATCTTCAAAAAGAAGCAGTTCATGTCGCTGGACGGGATGTTCAGACCGCGCTACGGCGCCGACAAGATCGAGAAGTGCCTGAAAGCGCGGTTGGGTGACAACCTGATGAGCAGCGCGAAGATTCCGCTGCTTATCACATCGTTCGACCTGGCGGCGTATGACCCATTCTTCTTCAGGTCTTACGGAAGTGGAATGTACTACAAGATGTGGGAAGCTTGCCGCGCAACATCCGCAGCGCAGAGCTACTTCCCTGCTTTCAAGCTGACGAATAAAATTCTGTGGGATGGCGGAAGCGTTTGCAATAACCCGTCGCTAGTTGCGCTATCAGACGCCATCAGCATCTGGGGTAAGGGTGAGGGCTACCGCATCTTGTCGCTTGGGTGCGGCCAGACGTCAAGCAAGTTCGATCCTGCTTCGATGGCAAACGCTGGTGCCTTGAAAGTTGCGCTTGAAACGGTGTCGCTTATGATTGAAGCGAACGACGACCTCCCAACAACTGTTCTCAGCCAGCTGATGGGGAGCAACTACATCCGCGTTCAACCAGAATGCACAGACTTCTCGCTCGATTCTGCCAGTAAAGAAGACATCGAGAAGCTCAAAGCTGCAGGGGAGGAATGCGCCCGTCTAAACACGGACGTCATTAAGCAGTTCTCAACGAAATAGGATTAGGTTATTGGTCAAGCCCGAGGCAAAACACCTCGGGCTTTTTAGTCTCAAAAATAGTTGCAAATAAATGTTTACAAATTTTAGTTTCGTGATATAGTGCCATCATGATTACGAACATCCAAGAACGCGAAGAGCTTGAATTCGTTCACGAGCGTGAAGACCGCATGTGCCTCGAAGAAGCCGCTAGCTCGGTTTCAATGGGCAACGCCGACGCTCGCGCGGAGATCAACGCTGCCCTTGCCAAAGGATTGTTCGTAGTGGTCTTTGAGCATCCCGCTTACTGCCGCGCGACTGACGCCATCTGCGGAACGTGGGTTGACGCCCACTCGACGCACGCCACTCGCTCCCGCGCTCAAGCCGCCATCGACTCACTTACCAGTAGCGATTTTGACCCTGAGACCAATGTCTACATCCTCCCTCGCGCCGACGTTCAACCCTCAACCGGAGACGAAGAGCTCCCATTCTGATTTATGCCTGACATTCCACTGCCACTAAATTTTGAGTCGTTAGCAGAGCAGATTTCCGAAGAATACGACGATGACGCTCGCTATTCGCTTAACCGCGACGGAAGCACGCTTTACCTCCAATACTCGGACCACCACAACGGACAGCTCTACGTCGTTGTTTTGCAGGAGAGCGACGAGCTCTACCAGGCAATTGAGGCCAGAATCGAGGAAGGAGCGTTCTGGGCGACGAAGGAAGAAATGCTGAGACTCGGCGGAAAACTTATCGGAGAAGACTAATTTATGCCAGAAAAATTACAAATTCAAACCCACCACATCGCCTGGATCTTCGAGTCCGCGCAAGAGCACTTCGCCAAGAAGATTGCTGAAATGGAACTCGAGATCATGCGCCACGAACACTTCGCGAACGACCCGCTTATCGACGTGCGCATGAGAGTCCGCAAGACCCGCGTCGCTCGAGTTGCCGAGCTTCGCACGCGCCTTGAGGAATACCGCATGGTGGCTGAGTTCTGTCGCGAAGGTCGCGAGAAAGCGGTCGACGTCTCTGCCGAAGAGTTTGCCAAAGAATTCAAAAAATCATTCACCAAGGGACAATAGGTAGTATGCCAAAAGAAACCACCATAAAGCACGCGGAGTGGCTTGCGACCGACGAGATCAAGTCGGTCCACGTCAATAACTCAGAGATGCAGGAGTGCCTTGAGCAGTATCGCAAAACAACGGTGACTGCGTCGACTGACGAAGACTCGAGCGTGCTAGACGCTGCCGTGTTTGTGGACAACGAGGGATGCATCCAGATCTTCCACAAGAATGGGGGCTGGATTCGCTGCGTGCCGTTCGTCGCTGACGTTGCTCCGTTCGCGGGATAATTTATGCCACAGCCATACCTAACCAATCTCAGGGTCAAGAAAGGTCCGCACGGGTGGATCGAGCTTGAAGACTGCAGTGTCCAGGTGGCACAGGCTAGCGGAGTCATGCGCGAGGACCGAGACGAGACTCAGGCTCGAATCATCCAGTGCATCAACGCCTGCGCCGGAATGCCAGATCCTGTCGCGGACATTCGAAGACTCATGGAGGAAAATCGTCGGCTGCGTGAGATGGAGCGCCGCCTTCCAAATGCGGACTCGTCTGACCCCACCCAAGAATTCTGCGATCCGCCTCCCGGCATACAACCGTATGGTATTTGAAAAAGAAGGAAAGAACGTCATCGTCACCGGGCTAGGAAACGGTGACAAGTTCAACATCTCTGAAACTCCGATGCGCGGCAAGCGCATCTACCGGGTGTGGACCATCTTGGATCGGACCAAGCTCTTGACGCGCTACTGCGACGGCAAACCGTACACCGTTGGAATCAAGGACGCGAATCCGATTCACTGGACGAACGCATTCATTGAGGACTGCGTTCACGACTGGACGGTGCGTGGCGACCTTTTCATCTTTCACGCCCACTCGTCATACAAAGGACAACAAATCGACCTGCTTATTCAGCTCTACGAGGAATGAAATACTTTACCGCAATTGCCGCAATGACCCAGGATCGCGTTATAGGCAACGGGGATGCGATACCATGGAAGATCAAAGAAGAGTTGGCGTGGTTCAAACGGGTAACAATGGGCCATGCTCTGGTAATGGGCCGGAAGACCTACGAGTCCATCGGGAAACCTCTTCCAGGTCGCGACACACTCGTATTATCTCGCGCCGGGCGCTGCGGTTTACCGGAGACTCCGAATGGAGTCAAGGTCATCACGTGCCTCGAGTGCGTCAACCCGAATGACACCTGCAAGACCGTCTTCATCTG
>Ga0209098_1000538_pt1 | contig 41229 bp, 24 predicted proteins | sample AD_JPNHW1_MetaG_FD_184429 | JGI IMG/M metagenome (GOLD analysis project Ga0209098, IMG submission 184429) | Active sludge microbial communities of municipal wastewater-treating anaerobic digesters from Japan - AD_JPNHW1_MetaG (SPAdes) (version 2) | ecosystem: Engineered > Bioreactor > Anaerobic...
ACTCTTCCAGATTTATGTATAGTTCCATCTTCTTGGTCTGAATACAGCCCAGTTCTTCTAATTCAATTATTGCGAAATGTTCTAATAACTTCTCTGGTAAAAAATAGCGTAGTAGGGATAATTCCATGGATAATTTTTGCTGCCAAAAATAATACTTCTCCCCATTTATTTTATGTGAGCCATAATTCTGATGAAGCGATGCTGAAAAAAATCACTAATGATCCAAAAGCTACCTATTATCCAAAAGGAAAATCTGTTTATGTAGAAGATAAAAACAATAAAGGAACTTATAAGTTGACATATCGTTTTGACATCTATGCAAGTAAGCCGATGCAAAGGAAATATGTTTTTGTAGATGCTCAAAATGGAAATGTAATTCTTGATATTAACCGGATTCACAATACTGACGTACCAGGCACAGCTGTTACCAAATATAGCGGAACACAACCCATAATGACTGATAGCACAGCTGCTGGCAGTTACCGCTTACGCGAAACAACAAGAGGTAACGGTATCGAAACGTACAATATGAAAACAGGTACTGCATACGGGAGTGCTGTTGATTTTACCGATACTGACAATTATTGGAATAATGTAAACACCGAAAAAGACGAAATTGCAACCGATGCACATTGGGGCGCAGAAATGACTTATGATTATTATAAAAATACTTTTAACAGAAATAGTATTGATGGAAACGGGTTTAAACTTATAAGCTATGTTCATTATGATGTTAATTATGATAATGCCTATTGGGATGGAACCTGCATGACATACGGTGATGGTGATGGAAGTACATACACTCCTTTTACTGCACTTGATATTTGCGGGCATGAAATCACACACGGTCTTGATGAAAAAACTGCTAATCTCACTTACCAGGACGAATCAGGTGCATTGAATGAAGGCTTCAGTGATATTTTTGGATGTGCTATTGAATGGTATGCAAAGCCGGCAACCGCCAACTGGACAATGGGTGAAGATATAGGAACTATTATTCGTTCGCTATCAACGCCAAAAGCATATTCATGTCCTAACACATACGGAGGTAGTTTCTGGTATACAGGGACACAGGATAATGGCGGAGTTCATACAAATAGTAGCGTAGTAGGTTATTGGTATTATTTACTTGCGCACGGAGGAAGCGGTACAAACGATAACAGCATTTCATACAATATTACGGGGCTGGGAATGAATGCAGCTTCAGAAATAGCATATCGTACCTTAACTGCATATTTACCAAGTTCTGCAAATTATGCTGATACACGTTATTATTCAATAGTTGCAGCTATTGATTTATATGGCCCATGTTCACCTGAAGTTGAAACTGTTGCAAATGCATGGTATGCTTGCGGTGTAGGTGGCCCATACGATTCAACAGTTGTTGCTGGTTTCACTCCATCATTTACCACTTTCTGTACTATTCCTGCTGAAGTAACTTTCACAAACAGCAGTACGAATACAAACATTTATCATTGGGATTTCGGCGATGGAACCACTGATACTTTAATGAATCCGATACATATATATAATTCATATGGTAAATTTACAGTTACTTTAATCGCAGGTGGAAATTGCGGTGCTGATACCATTGTTAAAACTGAAATTATTAATGTAGATTCATTAAATCCGTGTAGTACAAATATGCCAGAAACAGGAACTGCCGCAAATCAAACAGCATGTTCCGGAATACTTTTCGATAGCGGCGGAAGTGATAATTATCAGGATGAGACTAACAGTTCAATCACTATTCAACCTACTGGAGCTGCAAATATTACCTTAACTTTTTCAGAATTTGGATTTGAAAAAGATTACGACTACCTTAAAATATATGATGGCAGCAGCATATCTAACCCTCTTATAGGTAGCTATACTGGAAATACATTACCGAATGGAGGAACAATAACTTCAACATATGGAGCAATTACAATTGTTCAAACTTCAGATGTGCAATTAAACGATATTGGATTTATATGCCAGTGGCAATGCCATTATCCTACTACTCCACCTGAAGCAAATTTCCAAAATGATACTATTTCATGTACAGGAGAAGTTAAATTTTTGGATTTAACTACTAACGGTCCATTAACATGGTTATGGAAATTTGGCGACGGCGACACTTCTACATTACAAAATCCAACACATTTGTATGTTAATGATGGAACATATGATGTTCAGCTTATAACAGGAAATACTTTAGGCTACGATACTCTTACAAAAACAATGTGTGTAACTGTTGACAAACCTGTTGATCCCACAGCTACTTCAGCATGGAGATGCAGCCCGGGTTCTGTAACATTAACTGCAAGCGGCAGTTCATCATTAAGCTGGTTCGATGCACCAATTGGCGGAAATTTAGTTTATGTAGGTAATACTTTTATTACTCCTTATCTTAATAACACAACTACTTTTTATGTTCAGGATGTTGTTGCTGCTCCATCGCTACATGTAGGTCCTGCAGACAATAGTATGGGTAATGGTTCCTATTCATACAGCACTACTCAAAGATATCTTGTATTCGATTGTTCTAATGATATTGAAATTGCATCAGTGCTGGTTTTTTCAGATTCCAGTTTTACACGAACTATCTCATTAGCTAATTCAAGCGGAACAATATTACAGGATACCGCTATTTTGATTCCCGCAGGGCAAAGCAGAGTATATATTCATTTTCCTGTTCCGGCAGGTACAGGCTACAGGCTTATAGCAAGTACTTCTAACGGGTTATTCAGAAATCAGAATGGAGCAGTATATCCATATACACTACAGGATATCGTTTCAATAACCGGTTCAAACTCACAAATCGCAACAGCATATTATTATTTTTATGATTGGGAAATTGTAGGTGGAAATTGTGCAAGCAACAGAGTACCATCAGTTGCGACAATACATTTACCGGCGCCAACAGTAACACCATCAGGAATTGTAAAAATATGTGATGGCGAATCAATAACACTTACATGCCAGCAAGCCGATTCATACTTATGGTCTCCCGGAGGTCAAACTACTCAATCGATTTCTGTTAATACAGAAGGCTTCTATACCGTATTAGCTACAGATAGTATTTGCTCTACTCCTTCCGACTCTGTAGAAGTAGAAGTAGTAAACAATCCACCAATAGCTTCGTTTACAAATACAGCAAACTTCCTGAATGTTTCTTTTACCAATGCTTCTACTAACAGTGATTCTAGTTACTGGAATTTTGGCGATGGTGCTACTTCACAACTTGTAAACCCTACTCACACGTATGCTGCATCAGGAACATATACCGTAACATTGATTACAGAAAATGTTTGTGGCACGGATACATTCACTGTATCAATTACAGTTGAAGGAAATGGCATATCAGAAAATTCCAGTAATTCCGGTTTTGTGATTTATCCTAATCCATCAAATGGAACATTTATAATTGATGCATTGAATTTTAATAGCACTATCAATTATTCTGTTTATGATTTATTAGGGAATATTATAAAATCAGGCATTATAAATAATTCTAAAACTATTATCGATTTGGAAGGAACTCCAAAAGGAATTTATTTTATTCGTTTATCTAATGAAACCATTAATAATGCTTCACGCATAATTATACAATAGTTGCTTTGTGTTTAATTTAAAAGCCGTAACAGAATTTTTTGTTGCGGCTTTTTTATTTATAGAAATGAGAAACTTCAAAGTATTTCATAACAATACTCTTAACATTTATCTTTAAAATCCATCATTTATCAACTCGTTTCAACAAGGTAATTATTTTTTTGTTTTTTATTGTAAATAATATAATATTTGCCGCATAAAAGGATTTATAACTGTCAAAATAAATTATGAAAAATATTTTTTCTCTTATTGGTTTGTTCTTAGTATTTCAAATGAACATAAATGCCCAGATATGGACAACATATACTACCAGTAATGGTCTGGTGTATAACAAAGTGAATTCAATAACTATTGATAAGCAGGGAAACAAATGGATAGGAACATGGAATGGCGTATCGGAATATAACGATACAAGCTGGGTAACATATAATGGTATCAATGGACTTGCAAGTAATTTTGTAAATGTAATTGGTGTGGATTCTATCGGCAATAAGTGGTTTGGCACTAATGGTGGTGCAGGTTTATCTGAATACAACGACACAACATGGACAACATATACAACTTCAAACGGATTAGCACACAATAATGTTTTTGCAATAGCTTTTGATTCGCTTGGTAATAAATGGTTTGGTACGCCTAATGGTGTTTCGTTTTATGATGGAACAAACTGGGAAACTTATAACATTATTGATGGATTGGCAAATAATAATGTACTATCAATAGCAATAGACAAGCAGGGAAATAAGTGGTTTGGTACATACGGTGGTGGTGTTTCCAAATTTGATGATACCAACTGGACTAAATACTTTTCTCTAAATGGACTGTCGAATGATAATGTATTTTGTATCGCTATTGATGAGCAGGGAAATAAATGGGTTGGTACCGAAGTCGGATTAAATAAATTTGATGATGTTTCATGGAAAAGATATTCTACCGATAGCGGATTGGTAAATAACACCATTCAGTCAATTGCTATTGCACCGGATGGATCAATATGGTGTGGTACACCTTCCGGTGTTTCAAAATTCAACAACCATACATGGACTACATTCACTACTGCCAGTAGTGATTTAGTCAACAACAACGTATCTTCAATAGCTGTTGACAAACAAGGTAATATTTGGTTCGGTACGCAAGGTGGTGTCTCAAAATTAAGTGGAGTGAATGATATCATAGAGAATGAACAAGAAGCATTAAGTATTACACTATATCCCAATCCTGCACAAGATGAAATATTTATTAATAATCATCAACATATTGAAAATATTATGGTCTACGATATAAATGGAGCGTTTATTTGTGAAGGGAAAATAAAAAATAATAAAATTGATATTTCAGGTTTAAATAAAGGTTTTTACTTTTTAAAAATTTATTCCAAGAATTTTACATCCACGTTAAAATTTATCAAAATATAAGATTCAGGAATATCCTTAAAGCTATTTAAAATTTATTTATCTATTCTTTGGAAACACGCTCAGTTGATCTCAGAATGGATTAATCCACTCCATCCAGATCAAAAATGCTCATTTGGTTTTCGCTTACAATATTATCTGTTGGGATATCGTAATGCCTGTCGAGATATTCTTTTATTGCTTTACGGGTAAGTTTGTTTAATGTAAGCTTATGAGCATTGCAATACAACTCCAGCATTTTTTTTTGCTTATCGCTTATCTTAAACTGAAGCTTGCGGTATTTAATTTTAGGTCGTTTCTTTTTACGTTTGCGCTGAACCATATATTTCTGTATGGCTAGTAAAATTAATAATTTTATTATTAACTACAAACATGAACTGTTTTTACCAGTTTTGAAATATCGAAATCATTATTTTTCAAAAACTCCAAAATAGAATTATATTTTTCTTCACTGATTTTTTTATCTCTCGCAAGTATCCATAAATACTGCCTGTTCGGGTGCCCAACCACAGCAATACTATAATCATTTTCTAAATATATAATCCAATATTTTCCTTTGAATGGCCAGAAAAACTGCACTTTCAGTTTTGAATTTCCTGTACCTTTTACAATAAAAGCTTTCCCTTCAACTTTTTTCTGTTTACCATCAACGGTACATGTATTCACTACTTTCACATAATTTTTACTTGTAGTAAAATATTCTGCCGAACTACATGAACAGCCTTTCTGGAAAACTTGTGGGAATGCGGCAATTTCATACCATTTCCCGGCATACTTTTCAATATCAACATTATTCACCGTTTGCAAAGGCTTGTATTGTTTACACGAGAAAAGAGATAAAGCAATTATCATATAAAATATTTTTTTCATTATAATATCTTTTTCAATATTTCAATGGTTTTTTCAATTTCTTCAACAGTATTGTATTTACTGAATGAAAAACGAATAGATGTTCTGTCTTCCGGCGATTTTATTTCTCTTAAAACATGCGAAGCGCTTATACTTCCCGAATTACATGCGCTTCCACCTGATGCGGCAATTCCTTCAATATCGAGATTATATAGAAGCATATCCGATTTTTTTGTTCTCGGAAATACAACATTTAAAATATGATAAATCCCGTTTTCTTCCGATTCTCCATTAAAAGCAACATCTGGAATATTTTTTTTCAGCAACTGAACCATATTTGCTTTCAATGATTTTATTTGTGAAATATTTTTATCAAGGTTGCGATGTGCCACTTCAAATGCTTTTGCTAATCCTGCAATACCATAAATATTTTCAGTACCCGAACGCATATTCCTTTCTTGTCCGCCACCATGCAACATAGGCTGAAGCTTTACACCTTCACGCAAATATAAAAAACCAATACCTTTCGGTCCATGAAATTTATGAGCTGAACATACAGCGAAATCAACATTAATATTCCTCAGGTCATTTACAATCTTTCCCATCGACTGAACCGTGTCGCAAAGAAATAATGCATTATTTGAATTACAAATATTGGCTACATCTTTTATTGGAAGTATATTTCCAATCTCATTATTTACATGCATTAAACAAACCAACGATTTCTCTTTTCCTTTCAGCAATTCTTCCAGGTGATTTAAATTTATATTTCCTTTTTTATCAATATTCACAAAGGAAATTTCACATTTATTTTCTTTCCGATAATTTTCGGCAGCATGTAAAACGGCATGATGTTCAATAGGACTGGTAATAATATTTCTGACTCCCAGGTCATTTACACAGCTTCTGAAAACCATATTTATACTTTCGGTTCCGCAACTGGTAAAATAAATTGATGATGGTGAAACGTTCAGCAGTTTCGCAACCATATTCCTTGAATCTTCAATGATAACCCGCGCTTCGCGTCCTAAAGTATGAACAGAAGAAGGATTACCAAAATGCTTTTGCATAACCCGAGTCATTTCATCAATAACCTCTTTGTCGAGAGGCGTGGTTGCTGCGTTGTCGAGATAAATCATTTATGATTTTATATTTTGAAATTTTGATTTTATTCTTTAATAATTTCTTTTATATCCTGGATTATTTTTTTTGCAAGTGTTTCGGCTTTTGCTTCCGAATCGCTTTCAGCATAAATCCTTATGATGGGTTCGGTATTCGATTTTCTTAAATGAACCCAATCCTTTTCAAATTCAACCCTAACGCCATCGATAGTGCTTATGGGTTGTTTGTTATATTTAACTGTCATCTTCTTCAAGATGTTGTCAACATCAATTCCTTTTTCCAATTCAATTTTATTTTTCGAAATAAAATAATTAGGGTAAGCATCACGTAAAGTTGAACATTTCATTTTTGATTTTGCAAGATGAGTAAGGAATAACGCTATACCAACTAATGCATCGCGACCATTATGCAAGTCAGGATATATCACGCCACCGTTGCCTTCACCACCGATAACTGCATCTTGTTTTTTCATCATTTCAACCACATTTACTTCGCCAACTGCCGATGCAAAATATTTCCCTCCATGCTTTTCAGTAACATCCTGCAATGCACGTGTTGAAGAAAGATTTGAAACCGTGTTACCTTTCTTGTTTTTCAAAATATAATCGGCAACAGCAACCAAGGTATATTCTTCGCCAAACATTTCACCATTTTCGCATATTATTGCCAAACGGTCAACATCAGGGTCAACAACAAAGCCAACATTAGCTTTACACTGAATAACTAATTTTGAAATATCTTCAAGATGTTCAGGCAATGGCTCTGGATTATGAGGAAAAACACCATTCGGCTCGCAATATAATTTTTCAATCATGGTAACTCCAAGCGCTTCAAGCAACGCAGGAATAGCAATGCCTCCCACCGAGTTTACACAATCAATGGCAACGCGAAATTTTGCCGCAGCAATTGCATCTTTATCGACCAGTGGTAATTCAAGAATTTTATTTATATGAGATATAAGTGCCGTATCGTATTGCTCAACTTTCCCTATTCTTTCTACCTCACAAAATGATACATCATCTTGCTCAGCAATTTCAAGGATCTTGTTCCCATCAGAAGCTGACAGGAATTCACCTTTCGAATTCAATAATTTCAGTGCATTCCAGTTTTTAGGATTATGGCTTGCAGTGATAATTATTCCGCCATCAGCTTTAAGCATGGCAACCATCATTTCAACCGTTGGCGTGGTTGCTAATCCAACATCAATAACATTTACACCCATTCCGGCTGCAGTTCCGCAAACCATATCACAAACCATAGGTCCGGATATTCGCGCATCACGTCCAATAATGATGCATAATTCTTTTTTATTCCCCTGCGTTTTCAGCCATGTAAGGTATGCTGCTGTGAATTTCACAATATCAGCGGGAGTCAGACCATTGCCTGCTTTACCACCAATTGTCCCCCTGATTCCTGAGATTGATTTTATTAGAGTCATATTTAAGCTTTATATGTGCAAAATTATATTTTTAAAAAATTAATATTCTTATTTCATTAATATTTATTAACATTAATATTTGTATTTCATTTTATATTCTGAAAACAAGGCTTTTATAAATTCATTATTCAATACTTAATATTCGATTTAAGATATTCATTTGATAGTTTTTCGTAAATTTGCAAACTATTTATAATTATTTAGTTTAATTGAATATGAGAGATTACGAAGGGCATGATGAAAAAGAAATGAAGATGCTTGCACACCGCTTTGATGAAATGCTAAAGTGTGGCGAACATTATTATTTCGATGTTAGTGAATTTGAAGATATTATTGAAAATTATTTTCAGGAAAACGATATTCGCAAACTTACAAAAGCTATTAACTATGCACAAGAACAGCATCCTGATTCCATAGTTTTTGTATTAAGGAAAGCACAGTTATATGCTTCGGTAAATAAATCGGAGAAAGCTTTGCAATTATTACAACAGGTTGAAGTGGTTGAACCCTTCAACAACGAACTGTTCATGACCAAAGGCGCCATTTACAGCCAGATGAAAAAGTATGACAAAGCTATTGAGGAATATAATAAAGCTACACAAGATGCCGAAGCGCTCGATGAAGTGTATATCAATATTGCTTACGAATACGAGAACTTGAATAATTTTGAAAAAGCCTTATATTATTTAAGGAAAGCCTTAAAAGTAAATCCTGAAAATGAATCGGCTTTATATGAAATTTCATTTTGTTATGAACAAAAAAACAAACTGGAAGAATCAATTCAGTTTTTCAATGAGTTTATTGATGATAACCCATACTCTTCCATTGCATGGTATAACCTGGGAATATCATACATGCTGGTTGAAGCTTTTGAAAAATCAATTGAAGCATTCGATTATGCCATTGCTATCAATCCCGGTTTTTCGTCAGCATACTTTAATAAAGGCAACGCACTGGTTTCGATAGAAAAATATCACGATGCAATTTCTGTTTACAGGGAAGTTCTCGACTCTGAATTCCCCGACGCGTATACACTTTATTATATTGGCGAGTGTTATGAAAATTTGAAGGAATACGATAATGCCATTGATAGCTACAGGAAAGCCCTTGATATCGACAACAACATTCCCGATGCATGGGTAGGTCTGGGTTCGGTGTTAGATGAAATGGGAAAAACCGAAGAAAGCATTAACAGCATACTAAAAGCGATTCAGCTTCAACCCATGAATCATGAATACTGGTATATCCTTGCAGATTACCAGGTAAAGGCAGGAAAAATTGACGATGCAATAATCTCCTATAAAAAAGTAGCATCATTTGATGGTGAAAATGCTGAAATATGGCTTGATTATTCCGATGCTTACATGAAACTTAATGATGTTGAAAATGCAATTGATGTGCTCATTAAAGGGATTGAACTTCAACCAACCAACATCAGTTACCGGTACCGGTTAGCTGCTTATCTTTTCTTAAGCGGAAATAATATTGAAGGATTTGAAACCCTTGAAACAGCATTACAACAAGATTATTCGCGGCATACTGAACTTTTTGAATATCATAATTCATTTACATTGAACCAGCATATTCTGGATATTATTGAACTTTATAAAAAATAAAAACATGAAAAACAACATTCTGAACTTTATTCCCGAAAGACCTTCCAAACCAAGGAAAAAGGGAGTCAATATGATGATGGATAAAGGGCTGAGCATCCGTGAAGTTGAAGATTTTATAAGTGTTGCAGGCGAATATACCGATTTTGCTAAACTGGGTTTTGGCACTTCAATGGTTATGAACGGTATTATTGAAACAAAAATAAAACTGTATAAAGAAGCAAATATTAAAGTATATCTCGGCGGAACTTTATTCGAAGCATTCATTATCCGTGACAAACTTGACGAGTACAAACGGTTGATCGATAAATTAAAAGTTGATGCCATTGAAGTTTCCGATGGCTCCATACTCATGGATCATGATGTGAAATGTAATTATATCAGCCAACTTTCAAAAACACATACTGTTCTTTCGGAAGTAGGCTCGAAGGAAGCTGGTATTATTACAGCTCCCAATAAATGGATACAAATGATGCAATCAGAAATTGATGCCGGATCATCATTTGTAATTGCCGAAGCACGCGAAAGCGGGACTGTAGGCATATACAGACCTAACGGAAATGCTCATGTAAGCCTCGTAACCAAAATCACATCAAAAATCGATAAGGATAAAATCTTGTGGGAAGCTCCTTTAAAATCACAACAAGTATGGTTCATCAAAGAGTTCGGATGTAATGTAAACCTTGGTAATATTGCTCCCAATGAAATCATACCATTGGAAACATTAAGGATTGGGCTACGCGGCGATACATTCTTCCAGTTTCTTCCTGATGAATTTCAGAAATTAAAAATAAAACCTAAAGCAAAATAACGAATGGGACTAACTGAATTTCTTGTACAATATATTGTTGCTTTTATTGAAAGCATGGGATATGCCAGTGTATTAATATTAATGATACTGGAAAGTATGATCATGCCTGTACCCAGCGAAGCGGTTATGCCATTCGCAGGATTCCTTGTTGAGTCGGGTCAATTCACATTTGCAGGCGTAATATTTTTTAGCACACTGGGAAGTATCATTGGTTCGTTGATATCTTATTACCTCGGATATTATGGCGGACGACCTCTTGTTGAGCGATTCGGGAAATATCTTTTCTTGGACCATCATCATCTTGATATCACTGAAAAATATTTCCATAAAAAAGGCGACATCACTATTTTTATCAGTCGTTTTATTCCTATCGTTCGCCATCTTATTTCAATACCGGCAGGCATAGGGAAAATGAATATCTGGAAATTTTGTATCTATACTATTATTGGTGCTGGAATGTGGAATGCTTTCCTAACTTACGTTGGAATAAAACTTAAAGAGAACTGGAACGAAATTCTTAAATACAGCAGTGTAATTGATATTGTTGTTTTAGGGTTGCTTGCATTTATTTGTATTTATGCAGCTTATAAACTACACAAAGCAAGAAAAAATAATAAAGTTTAATATACCGATATGGAAATGATTTGCAAAAATTTCGTATCGGCATAACAGAATCCAAGCACATTTTTACTTTACAAATCTGCTAAGATTCTTTATACAATATATTTTTTATTTATTAAAATAATTTATGATGAAAAAGATAAAATCATTTTTCACGCTATTATTATTTTTATTCGCCAACTGTTTATTTGCACAACCCGGAGCGCTCGACAGCGACTGGGATGCAGACGGCAAAATCACCACCGACTTCAATACGACTTATGATTTTTTATATTCACTTGCTGTACAAAGCGACGGAAAAGTAATTGCTGCCGGTTACCTGAATGCAGCAACTTCAGATTTTGCAGTTGCGCGATACAATACTGACGGAACATTAGATAACACATTCAGTGTTGACGGAAAAGTTACTACAGCTATCGGAACTGATGACGATCAAGCCTTTTCTGTTGCTTTGCAGGATGACGGAAAAATTGTTTTATGCGGAGCATCATTCAATAGTTCCGATTACGATTTTGCAGTTGTACGATACAATGCCGATGGCACGCTTGATAACACCTTCGATTCAAATGGAAGCACCACCACAGCAATAGGCACAGGAAACGACATTGCACAATCACTGGCAATTCAACCCGACGGAAAAATTGTTGCAGCAGGTTTTTCAATGAGTACTTCCGGTTGGGATTTTGCAGTTGTGCGCTATAACTCTGATGGGTCCTTAGACACAGACTTTAGCACCGATGGAAAAGTTACTACAGCAATAGGTACAACTGATGACAGAGGTTATGCTGTCGCCATACAACCTGATGGAAAAATAGTTGTAGCAGGGCTTTCATATAATGGCTCCGACATGGATTTTGCATTAGTACGTTATAATTCTGATGGTACATTAGATATTAATTTTGGAACGAATGGTAAAGTAACAACAGCTATTGGAACCGGTGAAGATGTTGCATTATCAATGGCGCTGCAAAGTGATGGTAAAATAGTTCTTGCCGGATATTCGTACAACGGTTCTACTCCAGATATTGCGCTTGCACGTTATAATTCTGATGGGACACTTGATACAGGCTTTAGCTCTGATGGTAAAGTTACCACTGATATTGCTTCTGAAGAAGACCGGGCATATTCTGTTAAAATTCAAGCGGACAATAAAATATTAGTCGGAGGTTTAACAAGCATTTCATCAAATTACGATTTTGCTCTTGTTAGGTATAATTCTGATGGCACACTCGACACCGATTTCAGTTCCGATGGCAAAGTAACCACAGCCATTGGCCCTTCACTTGATTACGCTTATGCAATGACAATACAACCTAACGGAAGAATTTTATTAGGTGGCATTTCAACGAATGGGAGCAATTACGATTTTGCAATCACACGTTATTTATCAGGTTTGAATATTGGAGTTGTTGAATTTTCAAAATCAGAAAAAAATATTCTTGTTTATCCCAACCCTATTCAGCAAAATTCAGTACTTGAATATACACTTGATAAAAATGAGAATATTTCAATTCGCATGGTTGATATGCAAGGTAAAACAGTAAAAACATTTATTGATAACGAAAAGCAGAATGCAGGTGATCACAAACAAAATATTTTTATTCCTCAAGAAATACCTGCCGGTTCATACTTTATAGTAATATCAAGCGAAAGCGGACAAGAAAAAATTAAAATTATAAAATAAAAATTTCACAAAATACCTTTAAACGACTGAATTATACTGATTCAGTCGTTTTTTATTGAAAAAATAAATCTATCGATAGGTTAACGATTTTTCATTCTTTAAAATAACAAAATGCTGGTTGTTCTTGTCATTTCTATCTTTTGCGAGAAATCTATTTATCAGCATTTTTATACTCGTTCTCATCAAGAATGCAAAAGCAAATTTGATTAGAACGAGTTATGCCTATTTATCCCGACTTGTCGCTGATAGGAACAAAATAAGAAAAATTCAAATCTGTTTCGTATCGGTATAATTACACTTTTTTTTGGGGTACCTGTTGTAGAGAAAGAAACACAAAGCACTCTGGTAAAATATTAAAATTCAATTAAAGAATTTTCGGAATAAAATCGTTTTCACCTTTACTGGTATTCAAGTATATTGATTTATCACATTTATTTCTTATATTTGAAAATTAAATATCAGCAACATTTGATTTTTGTGCCAATTTATGTTATATCTTTTTAGAATACTTGAAAAGTTAGTTATCATATATTTCTCATTATATTTCATTATTGATTTATTTCTTTTCATCTCTTCGCTTTTCATTCATAGAAAAATCAGGAAAAAAGAAAATACGAATTATAATTACAATTCCTACTCAATATCAATCATTGTTCCTGCATACAACGAAGAGGTATCAATAGTCGATTGTATTAAAATGCTTGCCAATGTAGATTATGAGAACTTTGAAATAATTGTTGTTAACGATGGTTCTAAAGACAATACCTTTAAAAAAATGCTTGAAGCATTTTCGTTAACTGAAATAGAATTTAATCTCCATACAAAAATTAAAACTAACACTATAAGAAATGTTTATCGCGACATCGATAACAAAATCATATTAATCAATAAAGTTAACGGGGGCAAAGCCGATTCGGTTAATGCAGGAATAAACCTCTCTACCAAAGACTATATCTGTACAATTGATGCCGATTCCATACTTGACGACCAGGCGCTGAAAAAAGTTATACAGCCCATGATCGATAATAAATTCAATTTTGTAACAGGCGGCTTCCTTGCCACTTCAAACGACCTGGTAATTTCTAACAATAAAGTTGTAAATCATAAAATGCCTAAAAATATTTGGGTGTTATGGCAAATCGTAGAGTATATCAAATCGTTCATGATTGCAAGGTTAAGCCTGAGCAAAGTAAATATGCTGCTAATTATGTCGGGAGCTTTTTCTTTGTTCAAAAAAAAGGATTTATTAGCAGTAGGCGGATTTCTTTCAGAATATAATAATCATCCTTATATATTAAAATCGCTCGGAGCAAAACATAAAACAGTATGCGAAGACATGGAAATTGTTATTCGCTTATGGAGGTATTACAAAGAAAATAAAATCAAAGGGAAAGCCTCTTTCCTCCCCGACCCTGTATGCTGGACAGAAGTCCCCGACAATTATAAAAACCTTTTCAAGCAACGTTCGCGCTGGCACCAGGGATTAGGTGAATCATTAAAGATTCACCGGAAAATTATGTTTGAACCAAGTTATGGTACTATTGGGTTACTGGCTATGCCATATTATTTTTTCTTTGAATTTCTTTCGCCTTTTATAAAATTATTCAGTCTTACTTTTCTGATTGCACTTTCAATATTCGATGTAATTGATGCCGAATGGATGTTACTTTTACTAATAAGTATTCTTCTTATAACAACAATAATCATGAGCGTTATAACCGTATTACTTGAAGCTAAAAGTAAAACAGAAATAACTGTTAACAGGAAAACCTTACGATACAATACTTTTACTGATTGGGTATGGTTATTAACCACAAGTATTATCGGAAGTTTTTCTTATGAATTTTTTAAAGTCGCTGCACAATTTAAAGGAATCATCAATATCATACAAAACAAAAACGAGTGGAATAAATTTGAAAGAAAAGGACTAAACACAATTGAACCCCCAACACAAATTACATAACTATGAAAAAAAACTACATTTTTATTTTTTTATTAATCATTGGAATATCCTTATCAAATAAGGCATTTTTACAAAACATTTCCGATACTACTTCTGTTGAGTATTTAATGCTGCAAGGGAAAAATGCATATACTAGTGGCAACATTGAAAAATCAAATTATTATTATGAAAAAGTTTTGAAATTAAACAATAATAATTTCGATGCAAAATTCGCAATTGCTACAAATTATTTCAGATTAGAAGAATACAAGAAATCTCTTCAGATTTACAATTCACTACTTGATGTAACGCCTATAAACACTGATGTATTAAATGGTATCGCTAAATGCTATATCAAACTTGAAGAGTATAATGATGCAATGACATTCTCAAAAAAATCATTAGCGATTAACAACAAACAAATGGATATATATTTTGATTTGGCATTCTTATATATTGTTAAAGGAAAACTCGACTCTGCAACATATTTTTATAAAGAAGTATTAAACATTGACAGCTCAAATGCCGATGCCTACGCAGGTATCGGAAAAATGTATTACTGGCAGGACAAACCTGTCACAGCAGCAAAATACTATAACAAAGCCTTACAAATTGACATGTCGAATACTGACAACAAAAATTACTTAAAGCTGATCAATGATGATTTAGCTTATAATGTTTCATTGACATTCATGAAAATTTCAGAAGAAGAATCATCATATAAAATCTCGGCATTCCTACAACGATATGGAGTTGAAAAAAGGATTAAAGATTATTTTTCATTATCATTATATACACTATGGGATTATTCAAACAGGGATAATTTATATTTTGATGATGTAAAAAGATGGTATGACAATACATGGATTAAACCAACTTTTATTTTCAAATCGAACCGCATAAGCTTGTTTGCCGGTGCAAGTGGCAATGATTCAAAAATTACTTCATATGGTTTTACATGGAGCACTTCATTCAACCTGAACAAAATAAAATTCAGAAATTATCTTACAGCAGCATACGACTATTTTTATTACTGGAATAAAGTTGGACAAAATTTTTATCAGAATACTTTAGGCATAACATACAAAAGACTTAGTCTATGGGGAACATATCGCTATGCAATTATTAAAGATAATTATGTATGGGATATTACTGAAAAGACTGATAACCCAAATACCCGATACAACATTGAACTAAAATATGAGTTTTTCAAGAACCCAAAAATTACTTTAGGCGTAAATCAGTTTAATATGAATTACAAATATGCTTCACCATTATACTATTCACCTGATAACAGAACCATTACCGGTGCTTCCATTTCAAATTATTTTAAACTAAAAAAATTCTATACTTATGAAGAATTTTTATACGGACAGGATAGTGATGCTGTTGAACAAACTTCAGGCTCAATTGAATTTGGCTATGAATTAAATAAGATGAGTTTTGCATTAAATGGAAATTATTTTAAAAACGAATTCTATAAAAGCAGTAACTTTCAATTTTCAATTAAGAGGTCTTTCTGATGAAAGCTAAATACTTTGTAATATTAATATTGCTGGCTGTACTGGGTTTGGTTGTTTATCAAATGATACGGATTGAAGATGCCCGTGAGAAAAAAGCAGAACAGGTTACAGAAAATGATATTGACGAACCTATACAATTTCTCACTAAAGATGAATTAAAAAAAATATATGGGCAGGTTGACTATTACACAATGGCAGGGGATGATTATTTCAAAGTACTACAACCCAAAATAGTTGATGGTAATGAAAAAAATATTTGGGAAAGCCTGTATTTAAAAGGAGTAAACATAGGTGTTGCCATGCCAGGATACTTCCCTGTTGAGTTTTCACTAAAGTTTAACGATTACCTTAAATGGTTTAAACAAATCGGGGAAATGAACTCCAATGTTATTCGTGTATACACAATACTACCGCCCGAATTTTACGATGCATTAGCATATTACAATTTACACAACCAGAATAAAAAACTTTATCTTATACAGGGAATATGGGCTGAAGAGCCGAGCGACCGAAATTATTTTAACGCAGACTTCACAAAAAAGTATCAACGTGAAATACGAAATGCTGTTGATGTAATAAATGGCAATGCATCATTAAAGCCTAAAATCGGGCATGCTCACGGAGTTTATGTTTCCAATATTTCAAAATATGTGATTGGGTGGTTGCTTGGGCGTGAATGGGAACCCAAATCAGTAATATATACGAATAATGAAAATAAAATTTCTCAGTACTCAGGTAATTTCATCACCATCAACAATGGTACTGCAATGGAAGTGTGGCTTGCCAAAATGATGGATTACACCACACAATATGAAACACAGAAATATTTTAAACAACACCCTATATCATTTATAAACTGGCTACCCTTAGACCCGATGTATCATAATTATGAGTTTATCGAAAACGATAAGATTAGGGAATATGACAATGATCTAGTGGGTGTTGATTTCATGAAATTCAATGCTACTGAATTATTCGAGCCTGGTATTTATGCAGCATACCACGTTTATCCTTATTACCCCGATTTTATATTCATGGAAGAAGAATACACCTCGGCGATTAACAAACGTGGTTATAAAGATAATTTTCTCGGCTACCTGAACGATTTAAAAAAACATGTTGGAGACATTCCCCTTCTGATCGCGGAATATGGACTTCCTTCGAGCAGAGGTGTAAGTCATTACAATCCTCTGGGTTTTAACCAGGGTGGCTATAGCGAAGCACAACAGGCATCGTTATCTTCTGTGTTAACAGAGGATATTTTCGATTCAAAATGTGCAGGAGGTTTATTCTTTGAGTGGATTGACGAATGGTTTAAACATAACTGGCTTGTTATGGATTTTGAACAACCTGCTGAAAGAAGAAAACTTTGGCATAATATGGAAAATCCGGAACAAAATTTCGGGATACTTGCAGTTGAATCACGCAGCAAAACTATCGATGGAAATTTACATGACTGGAAAAATATTCCCGATGATACTGATAAAAATTATATTGTTGCTGATGCTGATGCAGCTTATTTTTATCTTGCAGCACATCTTCCAAATCTGGACCTCGTAAAAAATAAATTATATGTTGCGTTCGATACATATGATAAGAAAAAAGGCGATCACAAACTTCCATTTTTAAATAAAGAAATTGATAATGGCATAGAATTCCTTTTAAAAGTCGAATCAACAAGTGATGCAAAAATACTTGTTGATGACCAATATTCATTGTTAACGGATATAGTTAAAAACATTATACCCGTTTACGCTTCAAAATATAATAATAACGGAAAATTTATTGAGCAGTTATTAATTGCAAACCGTGAAAAAGAAACTTTAAAAGGAAAAAAAATTGATTCAATATGTTTTAACCGAAGTATATTACAATCAGGAAATAGCAGCAAACCCGAAACATCTAATGCCGACTGGTACTGGGATGATAAAACAAAAACGCTTGAACTAAGGCTTTCATGGCCATTGCTGAATGTCAGCGACCCTTCATCAAAATCGGTACTCGATGATATTGCAGGAACTCCCGACATAGAATATACCGAGACATCAGGGTTTAATATTTTTTATTATATCACGGATAAAAAAGATAAGCTTCTCAATGAAAATTCCAATTCATATTTTTATTCATGGGATACATGGGAAAAACCTGAATTTACTACAAGGTTAAAACCTGTATATGATTCGCTTCAATTGCTTTTCGGCAACCTAAATATTCCTAAACATTTTTTTGAGACAAAAGAAACAGTTACTGAAAAATTTTCAGTATGTAATTTTTATGAAAATAAACAAGGTGCAATTTCAATAACCTTCGATGATGCCGATTACAGCCAGTTCGAATATGCTCTTCCTGTTCTTGGCAAGTATGCTATAAAAGCCAATTTTGGAATTGTAAATTCATGGCTTGGCAATTCACCTTCGCTAATTGCGGAAGATGGCAGCTTTAATATTAAAAGATTAGGATTGCCACAAGTGCAAGATATAATTTATGAAGGTCACGAAATTTCATTTCATGGAAATTATCATAAAAATTACAGTAGTCTTACATTGGAAGAAATCACAAAAGACTTTAAAGATTCTAAAGAAAGTCTGGAGAAAAAATTAAATACTAAAATATCGGTAATTCACTATCCTTATTCCGGTTCTAATGACAAAGTTGTAAAAGCTGCACAAAATGCGGGATTCCTGTTTGGCCGTACAGGTGAAAAATCAGATGTATCGAATGAGAACAATGATTTCATGAAACTCAACAGCATTGTATTTTTAAATTCACAAACTCCAACAATCAATGAACTTGATTCAATAATTACTAATTCAAAAAATTCATGGACCATATTATTGTATCATCATCTATTTCCATTGGTATCAAAAGAATACAAGCTATACAAAAAACATAATGTTGTAAATACTTACACCGTTACACCATATGAATTTGTCAAACAAATCAGGTTAATTCGTAATTCAGGTTATTGGATAGCACCTATTTCATCAATTGGAAAATATATTAAAGAAAGAAAAAATGCTGTCATAAAAACTTCACGAAATGGAAACTCAATTTTCCTTCGCATTGATAATACGTTAGACTCTGAAATTTATAACCATCCGCTTACCATTCAATTTGAAACAAATAATAAAAAATTCAGGATTACTAATTGTGCAGCAGATGGAATATACAATGCAAGAGACAATAAATTATTTTTTAATGTTTATCCAAATCAAGATATAACAATTGAAATTTTAGACTGATGAAATCATATAAATTATTTTTTATCATTCCTCTTATTCTTACAGCTTTGTTTTCATGTAAAGAAAAACAAAGCCCTGTAGAATCAGAAAGCTTTTCAAAGCCTGAAGGATATATGCTTCCACGAGTATTAATATTAACAACAGGAACAAACAAAGGAAATGGAATGATGGCTGAAGGAGTTATTCTTGCTGCACAAACATTCAATAAGAATGGAGCATATGTAAGTATGGATTCGAGGGAAATTTTATTAAAACCCGAAGAGCTCAGCAAATTCAACATTCTGATTCTTCCCACTGCCGCTGGATATCACGATGCTGACAGGAAATATTCTCTAACATACATGTCTGATGAAGAATTGAAAACACTGCGCGACTGGGTTAAGAATGGTGGTGTTCTGATTGCCGGTGATAATATTGGAAGAAACCTATTGGATGCAACTGACAGGACAAGTTTATATGGCGAACTTACTCCCGGAGATTGGGCATTAGGCGAATGTTTCGGGATTTCGCTTATAGAAAAAAATATGCAGGGATACCGTATTGACGGCAATATTACCAATAACTTAAAAGGAAATTTTGTTCCGCAATTTGAAGATAATATGTGGGCGCTGGTTGTGGACACTATGTATTCTGATAGTATTAAAGTTCTTGCTAACTGGGTAAATGATAAAGAAAAAATTCCGGCACTTATACAAAACCGATTCGGAAAAGGTTTATGTTTTTTACTGCCTACATATTATTTATTACATCCTGCAAACTCAGGTGGATATTGGAGTGCAGAACAGATCACAGAATTCTTCAATTACGTTCTTTCATTATTTTATAAAATAAATCATTCAACAGTTCATTTAAACATTTGGCCAGAAGCCAACAATTATGCATTCTGCGCTACACTTAATGCAACCGGCAGCCTTGAAGAATTTAACAGGGTATTAAAATTATTTAAAGACGAAAATATTTCACCTTCAATTTTTGTAAATCAAATCCCTGATTCAACTATCAGAAATATTTTATTACCATTTTCATTGCAATCTAATGGGTTTGCTAAAATTGATAACCAGATCGCACAGTTCTATGAAATAAACAGAAATATCATTTCAAATGAAATCGTATGGAAGAAAAAATTCACAGGATTCCGTTTTCCTTTCACACGTACCAGTTATTGGGGTTTTGAATGTTTATCAAAATATGGTTATAAATTTGATTCAAGTATCGGAGTCGACAATCTTGAAAATTTTTATGGCAGCGCATTTCCTTACAACATAGCTATATCAAGCAATTCATTATATAAATACATTGACATGCTTGAAATTTCACCAGTAATGAATGACGACTATTATTATTACGAAAAAGTATTAACTAACAATTACACTCAAGCGAACATTGAAAGAGATTCAAAACTTTACGAAAAGTATCTTGAAAATTTTTGGGAATATGCAATAAAGCCATACAACGGACTTATGGTGTATCTGGGGCATCCTGTTTACATTGGATATAACGATTCGACTTTAAATCCGGTAAAGAAAATAATTAAAGAAATAAAATCTGAGAAAACATGGGTTACATCAATTGAATCGGTTTGCGACTACTGGAATAAACTTGGTAAAGCAAGGTTTTATGTAAATGATAAAGAAAGTTATACCGAGATTTTAGTACAAATTCCCGATAGTATCACGATTGAAAATGTTTCATTAAAACTTGACAAAATCCCTGAATCTGCTGAAGCATTAGAAGGTGAATGCGAAATCATGAAACATGATAGCTGCAACTACATAGTTTTCGATGCCTTCAATAATCAAAAGATTAGTGTGACATTTAAAAAATAAATTATACTTTTATTTTTTAATTATTCATAAAATGAATCTTTACGGACTAATCGGCTACCCACTCACCCACTCGTTTTCGGCGCAATATTTCAGTGAAATTTTTTAAAGGAAAATATTCACGATTTAACCATGTCATTATAATTTTGCCTGATGGGAAATAGTACACATTTATATTATATGTACTATTTTTTGTATTTTTGGTGCAAATAAAAAAAATATGGGACACAAAGCACCATATCATATTCTTGATAAACTTCCACCCAAAAGAGAGAAGGTGGAAACATTAAAAATTCTCAGACAAGTAAATAAGACTGCCGCTGCTTTAGCCGAATTAAAAGGCTTTACAAAAACTATCCCAAACCAGGCAATGCTGATAAATGCTATTGTAATACAAGAAGCTAAAGGAAGTTCAGAAATAGAAAATATCATAACTACACAAGATGAACTTTACAAAGCATTAACAATTAACAAAACGAATATCTCTCCTCAAACAAAAGAAGTAGTAAATTACAGAAAAGCTATTATTCATGGATTTAAAATTGTTACGAAACAAGGGTTTTTAAAAGTAAATGATATTATCAGCATTCAACAGGAACTGGTTAACAATACTGCCGGAATAAGAAGCTTACCCGGAACTGTTTTAAAAAATGATAAAACTGGAGAAGTTGTATACACTCCACCTCAAGACAAAAATGAGATTTTAGATTTACTATCAAACTTCATTACGCATTATAATCAAAATGATTCTGACTTAAATCCTTTGATTAATCTTGCAATACTTCATTACCAATTTGAAAGTATCCACCCATTTTACGATGGCAATGGCAGAACCGGACGTATTCTAAATATTTTATATTTAATTCTAAATCATTTGATAGATATACCTATTTTATATCTTAGCTCATATATCATTCAAAATAAAACAAAATACTATAAACTTTTAAACCTAGTAAATAAAACTGGGGAATGGGAAGAGTGGATATTATTCATGTTAAGGGCTATTGAAACAACTTCTTTGCAAACTATTGAAAAAATTTATCTTATCCGACAATTGCTTGAGAAGACCATTCAGAAAGCACAACTAAAAGCGCCAAAAATATACAAAAAGGAATTAATTGAATTATTATTTGAACAACCGTATTCGAAAATTGAATTTGTCGTGAATTATTTGAATGTAGAAAGAAAAGCTGCTTCACGATATTTAAAAGAGTTAGAACAAATTGGAATTATAAAATCTCAAAAAGTTGGACGTGAAACAATTTATATCAATCACAAAATAATAGAGATATTGAAAGGATAATAACTATACATAAACATTATGAACCTATACGGACTAATCGGTTACCCACTCACCCACTCGTTTTCGGCGCAATATTTCAGTGAGAAATTTTTCAGGGAAAATATTCACGATTGCCGTTATGAATTATTTCCTATTAAAGATATTTCTGAAATTGAATTCCTTGTAAAAAATAATATTGATTTAAAAGGTTTGAATGTTACTATTCCTTATAAAGAAATCATTATTCCTTTTCTCGCATCAATTGATAATACAGCAAAAGAAATAGGTGCAGTTAATACAATAAAAATTATCGATAATAAGAATTTCATTCTACACGGATACAATACCGATGCATTTGGTTTTGAAGAAAGCTTCAAACCGATATTGAAAAAAAATCACACGAAAGCATTAATACTTGGTAATGGCGGGGCTTCCAAAGCAGTTGCATATGTTCTAAAAAAACTTGGAATAGAATTTTTATTTGTTACACGAAATAAAAAAATCATTAATGAATCAATTTTTTATTCTGATTTGAACAAAGAATTTATTAAGTCGCATTTAATTATCATCAACACCACTCCTTTAGGAATGTATCCTGAAACACACACTGCGCCTGACATTCCTTATCATTTCATTTCAAATGAACATATCTTGTATGATCTTGTTTACAACCCTTCCGAAACTATTTTTATGAAACGAGGCATCGAACAAAAAGCAATTGTTAAGAATGGGTTAGAAATGCTTTACCTGCAAGCCGAAAAAGCCTGGACAATATGGAATGGGTAGATTTGAGATTTGTCATATGGTTTTAGGTTGAGCTACTGATTTGGTTGATGGTTTAAGCCTGGCCGTGCGCTAACTGTAACATTGAGTTTATCGAAATGTGAACATTCTGTATACGATTCATTCTTCGATGAACTCAGAATGACCGTCATTTCAAAATTAATACCGATTGTATAAATGTTATCGGCATAACCATTGTAAAATTTAAAACATCCTTTGGACTATTTTAAATTAACAATTGGTATTACTTCTTCCTCATTTCTTTCCCCATCAATCGCCAACCGTAAAGTAAAAGTAATAAAAACCAAACGCCAAAAACTACTCCTCTCATTCCCGTTTCATCTTCATCAACAAGTTGTACTATACCGAAAATTATAGCCAATGCTCCTGAGATAAGTAAAAAATAAAATAAAAAATTATCAATTATTTTAGTAATCAATTTCGAGAAAAGTTCGTCTTCCTGCTTTTGTTTCTGCGATTGTGTATATGCACGATAGTAGGATTCATATGTGTGATGAGCCCGGTTATTATCTGCCTGTGCTCTCAATCCTGTTGTTGATGGGTATTTTAATTTAAAATCATACCATTTTCTTTTTTCAGGATTTATCAAAACCTGGTAAGCTTCATTTAACGATTGAAAAAGATTTTTAGCATCAGGTTTTTTACTTACATCAGGGTGTAAAAGTTTTGCTTTAATCCGATACGCTTGTTTAATTTGCTCTGAAGTGGAGTTTCTTGGTATGCCTAATATCTGGTAATAATCGTTAATCACAAAAAATAATTTATTTCTTTAACCTGATTATTTTTTCTGTGCAGATTCGTAATTTTTTTTTGCTTCCATGTGATTATTGATTTCTGATGAACAACAAAGCCTGAATACTATTTTATAAATTGATCACAATGCATATCAAGAAAATTTTCAATTTCAGAATAAATATATTCAAGGTCGGAATTGTTTATGCAATAAGGAGGTAAAATATATATCACATTTCCTAACGGACGCAGAATAATTCCTTTTTCTAAAAAATATTTATATGCTTTATCTCTTATTGAATTTATGTACCCGGTGTTGTCAGAAGTTTTTATTTCAATAGCCAGGATGGTGCCACGCTGGCGAATATCAATTACCGACGGATGAGAAGAAATATTTTGAAAAAATATTTGATGTGAATTTTCTATTCTTTTTACATTTTCTTCACATTCCTTATTTTCATATAAATCGAGAGCTGCCAATGCAGCAGTGCATGATATAGGATTGGCAGTATAGGAATGACCATGATAAAGAGTTTTTGTTTTATCGTCAGAAATAAACGCATCAAAAATATTATTATTACACGCTGTAACACCCAATGGCAGAAAACCACCGGTAATCCCTTTTGACATACAATAGATATCAGGTTTTTCAGAAATATAATCTGTAGCAAATAATTTTCCTGTCCGGTAAAACCCTGTCATCACCTCATCGGCAATGGTAATCACATTATGTTGTTTACAGAAATGTATCATACGCTCCAGTATTTCCGGCTCATACATTAACATTCCACCTGCACCCAAAACCAAAGGTTCAAAAATAAAAGCAGCAGGTTCATTTTTGAAAACTGAAATTTTTAATTCTTCAAAAGCTCTCTCTTCACAACCTTTTAAAGGAGTTTCAATGAATATCACATCAAATAAAAAATCGTCAAAAGCTCTTGTAAAAACACTTCTCCCGCTTGCCGACATTGCTCCAAAAGTATCGCCATGGTATGCATCGCGGAATGCAATGATCTTATTTTTTTTAATTCCTTTGTTGCTCCAATATTGAATTGACATTTTCAATGCTACCTCAACAGCAGTAGAACCATTATCGGAAAAAAATATTTTTTTCTGATTTTCCGGTAAAATACTGAGCAAGCGTTCAGCAAGTTCAACAGCAGGTTGATGTGTAAAACCTGCAAATATTACTTGTTCCAGTTTATTAAGTTGTTCGGAAATTTTTGATGCGATATACTTATTCGTATGACCAAGAGTATTCACCCACCATGACGAAACAGCATCAATATATTTTTTATTATTTATATCAAAAAGGTAAGCCCCTTCTCCCCTTTCGATTCCGATTACTTCAGCATCTTTCATTTGTGTATATGGATGCCATACATGCTGAAGATCGCGCTCACATAAATTCATTTATTCAAGATATTATTAAAATAGAAAAGTATAAATAAAATTTATTTCATTAATTCCATTTCCTTGGTAATATTAATCTTCTGGTTGTTTTTAAAAGCTACAACGTATGCATCAGTAATTCCTTTTGAAATGAGTTCATTCTTATATTCGCCTGCTGCATCATAATTTTTAAAGCTGCCGGAAATGTATATGGTAATACCATTATCTGTTATATAATGATCCAATCCGTTCGTAACAACAATATCAAGCCATTTATTAAGTATATCGGTAGGAACTTCATTTTTATATGCACCAACCTGAACTTTAAATGTAATACCGGTCATATCAACTGTAGATATAGCCGTATTTTCAACTTCAATATTTACATTTCCTGCTGCCTGCAATGCTTTTGCTTCGTCATAACTTATTTTCTTTCCATTGTAGTATACAACAACAAATGCATCAGTAACACCTTTGGTTACTATTACATTTTTGGCTGCAACAGCCTGCTGAAGGTTATTAAAAGTACCTGACAAATACCGATAATAACCATTAGCCATAATTTCATCATATAAAGGAGTAATTTTAAATAGCTGAGCAGACGTAACCGGTCTGACATAAACTCCAACCTGAACACTATAGAATAAACCTTTTATACCTGAAACAGGATTAGTTAAAATACCAGTTGTTGCGACATTAGCATTTGCAACAGGAATATTACCTGTTTTAATCATAGCCAGCGCATCAGCTACAGATACACGTTTCCCATTAATATACGCTACAATAAAAGCATCGGGATACCCATCGTTTTTGATTTCAGTGCAAGCAGTTCTTGCAGTATTATAAATTGTAAATAAACCTGACATATACCTGTACATCCCGAAATTAGTAGTTTCGGCAGTAACCAATGGAATACCTTCAAATACATCTGGCGATAGATGCTGTTTAACTGCACAGAACTGTACTTTAAAAACAACACCTGCGGGCAATTCATTATTTAGAGGTACTAATCCTCCGGCTGCTGCAACAGCAGTATTATAATTTGCAGTATAATTTGCTGCTTCTGTTGTATTATTTACATTAGTTTCAGTAGTGGTGTTTACTGCTGTATATTGATTTGTGGTTGTTTCTGTTGCAACATTATTATTTGTATTATTATCAACAGCCGTAACATTTGTATTAGTAGGTGTTTCAGTAGTGATATTCGTATTTACGTTTTCATTAACAGCCACATTCTGATTAGTGGGTGTTTCTGTTGTAACATTATTATTAGCATTATTATCAACAGCTGTAACATTTGTATTTGTAAGTGTTTCTGTAGTTATATTTGTATTTGCGTTATTAACAGCTACATTTTGATTAGTTGGAGTTTCTGTAGCAACATTAGTGTTCGCATTATTATCAACAGCCGTAACATTTGTATTAGTAGGTGTTTCAGTAGTGATATTCGTATTTGCATTATTATTAGAAGGAACAACAACATTGTTATTTACAATATTGCTGGCATAAGTAGGTTTCATTTGTTTATAAACATCAAAAGCTTTTTGTTGTTTTTCGATAGCAGTATTTTCGTTGGCAAGCACTTCGTTATATATTGATTTTTTAGTATAATAAGACATGCTATCATTTATGGTCTTTTTTAATGCATCTGCCTTATCGAAGTAATATTTTGCTTCGTTCTCAATAAGAGTTGCTGTTGTAGCTTGAGGATTACCTTTATAATTTGTTTTTATAGAATCCAGGAATAATGAATTGTTATAATAATCTGTTGTATTACCAAGGGTTTTCGACTCAAAAGATTCGATATATTTATTTTCAGCATTCTTTTCAATAACAGCAGCTTCTTTTCTCAGGCTTTCTTTTTCTTTAACGTCAGTAGTATTGTTTGCTTCCTTGCGTTTTTCTATAGCTTTTTCCATTTCTTTTGAAGCATCATTTGCAAGTATTTCAGAATAGTTATTTACTGAAACGCTTGCTAATGAAGGGTCAGGAGTATTATTTGTAGTTTGAGAATGCAGGTTATCTGATTGTGTTTGCAATGTATTTTGATATGCCTGTAACTGCGTTATTTCTTTATTGATATTTGCCTTCGTTGTTTCGTTCTGTACTGCTTTTAAACTCGACTGTAAAACTTTTATGCGGGTTTTCACTGTTACAATTGCTTTATCAACTATATTTTTTTTTACTTCCGTTTCCTGAGTTGTAGTTAAAGCTGTAACCTTATTTGTTTCTGATTCAATATTTTTATTTGATGGTAAGTTATAATCAGTGTTTACAATATTATTTGAAGGTACATTCGCATTATTAACTTCAGGTTCGTTTTTATTTTCAATGTTTTCAGCAGCATTATTATTTGCAGAAACATTGTTATCTGCTGAAACTTCATTTACATTATTATTTGTAACAGCTGTGTTATTTGCATTCGATTCGTTTTCATTAGTTACAGCTGTGTTATTAGCAGTTACTGTTTGTGTATTGTTAGCATTGACATTTGCATTATTAGTTGTTACGTTATTATTAACATTAGATGCATTATTGGCATTTGCATTATTATTAACAGCTTCATTTTGATTCGTCGGTGTTTCTGTAGCAACATTAGTGTTCGCATTATTATAAACAGCAGTAACATTTGTATTTGTAGGTGTTTCAGTGGCGATGTTTGTATTTGCGTTATTAATAGCTGCATTTTGATTAGTTGGTATTTCTGTAGTGATATTTGTATTTGCAGTATTATTTGTTGGAACAACAACATTATTATTTTGATTGACAGCTAAAGCAGCAGTATTGGTATAAGTGTTTAATTTTTCATTCTTTAAATCACTCAGGTATTCAACTTTATATTTAATCGATTGTGTTTCCGTTTTAAGTTGTTGTGATTTATTATCTTCTGTTTCTGTTTGCTGTTTTACATCAGCAATTTGTTGTTCTACTTTTTCAGCTTGATCTAACAAATCATCAGAATTTGCCGTATCGTTTATAGCCTGTTGTTTTAAATCCTTTACAACTTTAGAAAGTATGTATGATTTAATTCTAAGTTTATCAACATTATCTTCTGACTTCTCTAATTCATACTTTTTGTCATTAAGTGAAGTAGTAAGCTGTTTTGAATAATTTTCAATTGCAACATTAGGATTAATGTTTTCATTTGTTCCTGATTGATTGTTATTCTCATTATATGAATTTTCATATATCTTGGCCACAGAAGCTGCAACTTCAGCCTGTGCTGATAATTTTAATGTTTCATTTTTTGCATTTTCAGCTTTTCTTAGTAGTTTAACTTTTTCAACACTATCAGTAGCAGCATTAGCTTCAGCTATAATATTATCAACTTCCTTTTGTTTTATTACACTCTCTTCACTTTTAGTTGTTGAAATAGCATTTATCTCTTCTGATTGTTTTTTCAATACAGCCGCAGTTGCGTTTATTATTTTTTTACTGGTATCGTCAACATTATTCTGATTAGCTGATATATTATTTGCATTATTTACATTATTGGCTGAAACTTCAGTTATATTATTGACAGCAGCATTATTATTTTCATTCGTAACAGCAACTTCATTTTTATTTGTATTATTATTATTTGTAATAGCATTATTATTATCAACATTTGTAACTGCAACTTCATTATTGTTTGTTACAGTTTTATTATTATCAACTTTTGATACAGCAGCGTTATTAATTAGTTCTGTATTGTTTGCAATTATGGCTGTAGTATCTTTCGTATTAGTATTTGCAGCTATATTATTATTCGCATTAGCTGCATTATTTGCATTTGTTTCCGTTGCATTATTATTCACAACTGTTTTATTGTCGGTAGTAGTATTTGCATTATTTATATTAGCAGCATTATTCTCATTTGCTTTATTAGCATTAACATTATTTGTATTTGTAGTATTTACAGCAACTTCTTTATCGGGTGTTACATTTGAATTGGCAGCATTTTGTTTATTTTGCGCAATAGCGCTATTGGTATTGATATCCTCAACAATAGCAGTGTATATGGTGTTTTGCTTACGTGCGCTATCAAGGTCATCTTTGAGTGATTCTTTTTTCAGAGTTAAATTATCCAACTCATTTTGCTTTGTTGAAGCTTCAACTTCTATATCGGCAGCTTTTTTTATCAACTCATCTTTTTCTGTATCTTTTTTAGTTTCTTCAGCCTGTTTTTTATAAGTTTCAGCATCAGCTTTAAGCGAATTGATTTCCTCATTTAGTATTTTCGACTGTTTATTAAGAGCTTCCTCTTCTTTTACTTTTTTATTGATATATTCAGTATTCAGAGCTAAATCATCATAACTTGTATCAACAGGTGTATTCTTAAGCCTTTCCGTCATACGCTCCAGCATTGCAATAGAAGAATCGAATGAATTGGATTGTAATGCTTTTTTTATATCTTCATTATATTGAATAGCTTCTTCTGTTTCTTTTTGTTTATTTACTACCTGCTTGTCAAGCTGTGATGCAATATTATCAGCAATAATTGCTTCTTTATTTAACTGATCTCCTTCCGAGCGTTTTGTTGCAGCTTGTGTTAACAGAGTTTCTTTGGTATTATTATCTGTAGTCTTTTCTGCTTCAGCAACATTCTTTTCTGCTTCTTTATATTTATCAGTTGCTTGAGCTTTTCTGTTTGTGGCAATAGTTTTCGCTGCATCGCGCTTTGATTTCAGCTCTGATAATTCTTTCTTTGACTGTGTAGCCTGTTTGTCGGCAACATTTACAATATCCTGGTTGGACATATCATCAGGAATTTCATAATCATTGTTTTCCTGATTTTCATTAGCATTTACTACTTCTTTATTATTTACGTTATTATTTACAGCATTATTATCGGCTACAACTTGATCTTGCTTTTCAAACATGCTTTCGGTAGCATTAACTTCAAGCGATGCATTTTCTTTTAAAAACTGTAATGTTTTATTATATAATGAATCTGCATCTGTATTGGATATATCAAAAACGAGCGCCTCTTTATTTTCAGGTCTTTTATCAATTCTTACACGATAAACATTTATCATCCCGTTCATACTTTCGCGTGCCGAAGAAAAATAAGCATACTTGCCTGATAAATCGGGTACAAACATAATATCATCGAAAGGTGTATTTATAGGGAAATTTAAATTTTCAGGTTCTTCCCATACTCCTTCATTTAATGTTGAAGTGTAAATATCATATCCTCCAATTGTATTTCTACCTTTGGAGCTATAATAAATTGTAGCGCCATCAGCCAACATAAAAGGAAAATCTTCATCATAAGGAGTATTAATAGTAGGACCTAAACTTACAGGTGTGCTCCATTTTCCATCTTTTTGTTTTGTAGCTTTATATATATCTTTTCCTGTACTTCCATTTTTTCCATAGCTGGAAAAGTATACTTCGTTTTCTTCTTTGGAATAAAAGCAAAGGCTGAATTTTTCTTTCTTCTTATCCAACGGTGTTTTAAGAGCATCTGGTTTTACAAGGATTTTCCCTCCATAACGCTCAACATCATAGGAACGGAAAAAATCCTTGGATAATACTTCTGTCTTTTGTAAAACATATATATCAGAATACTGCTTTAACAGTGATTTTGCATTATTACAGATTTCAATTTGTCTGTCAACATCCAGTTTTTCTGCAACACCTGTACTCGCTTTGTCTTTATATATATTATACTCCCTGATCGCGTCAGTAAAACGATAATTCCGATGATATGCCATACCCAGGTAATAAAAAACAGCTTTATCAACTCCGTCTTTTGAAGATGCGAATTCCAGATACTTCAATGGTTTTTCAACATCTCTTGTATCGGCAAATAACAAACAAACTCCAAACCTGTAATTATAAGTAACATCTTTAGGGTAAATACTTAAAAGCTGTGAATATAAAGGCATAGCCAATGCATACTCTTCTGATTTAAAATATTCATCAGCATTCTTTTTCACATCATCCTGCGCTTTATCCTGAGCGCTGGCATTCAATGCAAAAAAAACAAACAATAAAAAGAAATAAATTATTATATGGGTATTCGGTCTTTTCATTTTATAAATATACAACACTATTATATAAAAATCAATACTTTAATATAGATTATATTATACTATAAATTCCATAAAAAGTTACGATTTTGTAATCAAAGGTTCTTTCTTTTTAAAGAAGAATTTAGATTCTTCACCATTTCTCAATCTCCGAATATTTTTCCTATGAGTAAAAAATATAAATATAGTTACTATAATAGAAAATAATATATATGCATATTCATCATGCCCAAAAACAAAATATGAAATAAAAGGAAAAATAAATGCTGATATCATAGAGCTTAACGATACAAAATGAGAAACAAATAAAATTATAGTAAAAATAACAAAAATAACAAGAGCGGCATCGGGCAACATTGCTAAGGTAACCCCCAGCGAAGTAGCAATTCCTTTTCCTCCCTTGAACCTGGCAAATATGGGTAATACATGTCCTAAAATAGCTATGAAAGCAAGTATTACTTCATAAAAAGCAAAAAACTCGTTATGTGTACCAAAATCATCTTTACAAAAATAGTACGCCAGATTTACAGCAAGAAAACCTTTCATTACATCAATAATAAAAACAGGCACCCCTGCCCTGGGTCCCAATACTCTTATCGTATTAGTTGCACCTGCATTTTTGCTGCCATAATCTCTTACATCTATTCCATAAAACCATTTTCCAACACATACAGCAGTTGGTATTGACCCAATAAAATAAGCCAATATTAAAATTAATACTGTATGAAAAGTAATAAAATCGTATTCCATGTTAGGCTATTTGTTACTTACTCGTGAAACAAAACTTTTCTTTTTGCTTTCTGTACTTATTGTATACTTATATGCAGGAAGGTCTTTTTCCGATTTCAATTGCTGGTTATCGGGTTTGGTTTCTTTTATACTGGTATTAAACTCAGTATTTGATGAAATTGCCTGCATCGTATTTGTTTTGTAATTAAAATAATACCAGTCCGTCGAATCAAACTCAAAATAAATATTTATTTCATCACCGGTACGGCTTTTCTTCACTTCAATATAACCATCCACATATTTATTAACCTGATTTTTATTTATAGCAATAATTGCCAAAGGACCTTCAGATACAAAAGATTTTGTAGAATGATTCCATTTCATTTTCACATCACCAAGTAAAAAAGTATGAATTAATTCGGGTGGTAATTTCTTAAAGCTACCATTCATCGATATATCAGAGATTAATTTATCTGCTTCTTTAGTCCCATATATTTCAGTCAGCGCTCTGGTAAAAGTAGGCTTTGATAAATCATATCCCTTGAGTTTAGTATATTTCTCCAATCTTTCATTCATTATCTTTAATGCATTATCGTTAAAGAAAAAGTCTAATGATATTACCAGATCGAGGTCTGTTGAATCAGGAATAATTATTTGTTTAGCATTTCCATATGCACCCACAGTAACACGCCCTGAATTTGGTGCAAGTTCAATCTTTCCATCGCCATATGCAACACAAGTTAAACGGGTTAAGCTTATGTAATTACCAGGCTGATTAATCTGTTTTATTTTTTCTTTATTAGATATCCTGTATTCATCGCTGGTTTTATCATATGAAATATAACCTTTTGCCTGAATTACTTCCTGATCGGTTGTTTTATGTTTTTTTGACAAGAATACTGCGTAAACTTCATTTGAATCATTTGCAAGCATAATACCTGCATCAAGTTTTTTACCATTGATATCATATATTGTATCGCCAATTGGGATAAAAATATCATTCGGGTTTACATCTGATTTGAATTTTACCCAGCTTCGATATGCAGTATCACAATCATGAGTGATATTAAAAGCGCCATTAAAAGTCAGGAACCGGTTGCTGGCAGTAAGATGTACACCTCCGGCATAATCAAATTCAGAACTTAGCTGGAATTTAGAAGTATCGCTTATTGCCCCATCTGCAAATGTTTGTATAGCAGTATCCACTCCTATCTTATTAAAATATATTGGGTATAAAGCAGTGTCAGAGGTTACATAATCATACATACCCGTAGCAGTATAGTTATTCTTTGCTGTAATTTTAATATCTGCATCATAAATTGTATGATATTTAGATGCTGTATTAGCAAGAATCTTGGCATCGGTAAGAGTTTTCATTTCAGCATCCTTAAATATGGTAACATTTCCATCACCGGGGAAAATGGCCGCATCGGCAACTTTAATCAGCTTAACATCTTTAGCATAAATTATACTCTCCCGTAAATTATATTTAGCACGCGGTGAGAAAAATCTTAATGAATCCTGTTGAGGATGTACTGAAACAAATTCAGAACCGGATAAATCAAGATCGGCTAATTCTTCTAACGAAAGTTTATTTAACTGCTCTGTTCTATTAGACTTTGAGTTTACAAGGTCAATTTCTTCTTTATCCATGTACCAATCAAATTCATCCATATAACAAATATATTTATTGATTGGGAAATCAACTTTTGACCCACCACCATTGGATTTAAACTCACCCTTTCTTGCATCAAAATCGATATGACTTTTATAATTATATGTTGAAAAAGCTAAAGCAGATAAGTCATAACTCCTTAAACGAAAATCAGCAGTATCGGCATCAAAAACCCTGTTTTTATATTTAAATAACTTAGAATCCATTTCTGCATCACTAAATACCATCATTCCTGAACCTGTTAAATTTTTAGGTGTAAGATATAAACTTCCATTCATTACCGCTTCATTATTGTACATTTCAATAGGTTTCTGTTTTTTTGTAATGGTCATCAAATCATTATATGGCATCCAATGTTCATAAACATCCTGACCAATAACCGGTGGGTACTCAGTTCCTGATTTCACTTCAACCAGTTCAAAATTCTGAACATCTGCATTCATTGAATCGGGAAAGAATATAAAATTATTAGATTTACTTACAGAAGTTAAATATTTTAAAGTTCCATTACCACGAAGTCCTTTGTTGCTTAGGTCAACAATAGAATCAAATATTCCTTTGCCTTTATATGCCTGAAATCCGCCTTCAGGTGTAAGGCGAACAAACCCCAGTGAATAATCAGGTTGCACTTTAAGCGATTCATCAAAATCAGGAAAAATATCAGCTGATACAAAGTTGCCATCGAATCCAATACCTTCTGTTGTTATATCATCAAGGCTATCGATAACAAATGGATCGATATGAAAATAAAAACGGTCTCTGGTATATACTCCTCCCCATATTGGTTTTTTATCATAATAAACATACGAATCTTTCTGACTGGTAAATAACGGATATTTTGCAATTGATTTTAATCCTGATTTATTATTTGATTCATCAATCTGAAGATCGCCTTTAATTCCTTCAATAACTGATTTTACTTTTTCTTTTGTATAAACGCCTTTGTCATTTGGCTTGAAGCTTCTTACATAAAAAACCAGCGAATCAACCACCGGCATATCAATATTAAATTTCAGATAATTGAAAGAAAAAAGTTTTCCATAGAAATCAAACAATCCCGCATGAACCCTTCCTTCAAAATCAAAGTCCCTGTTTTTCTTTACTATCAATTTTTGATCAGTTGGGTAGATTCTAACATTTTGCGAATCGCTAAGGTGAACAACTTTAACTCCATTAAGTTTTAAATCAAAGTTAAGAAGATTAATAGAAGCATTGACTTCTGAAGTAGTAACCGAATTGAACTGAATTACATCGTAATCAATTTTACCTACACGCGAAAGCAGGAAGTTACCCAATTTTTCTTTAATATATACTTTGTCTTTATCAATATCATATGAAACAAAGCCCAGGTTTGCCAGGGTAATCATCTGTGCCTGGATTTGCGAAAGATCAATATTGCGGGATTTTGCATAATCAGGGACATATACAATATTGGTATCTTTAAGTTTTGCATATTTTCTTAAATCGCTTAAAGGATGCGTTTCATCAATTCCCATAATTTTATAATAACGCGCCTCAGAGTAGTAATTATATGATTCGAAATCAGCTTCCCCTTCAATCCCTGTTCCCTTAATGGTGGACATTTTAATAATAGGTTCATCCAGCTTCCAGTTCATCACCTCAACATACATATCCAATTTATGATAAGTATCGAAAAATGGGGTCTTTGCAATCCCCTGGTTTGACCGTATAAATGAAAGCTCCCTTTTATCGTTAAGATATTTCATTTGAAGCCCCGGATGATAAATGGAATCTTCTTCCCAATAAATAGCAACACTTGCATCTTCAGATGAGATCTTATCTTTACGTATAATATAATTTTTAGCACCTGTTTTTACAAATTCTTTTCCTTCTCTGTAAAATGTAAAATAAGCATCCTGTTTGTCATCACCGGCGCCAAGCAATTTTGCACCGCTCATTGAAAATCCACCGTCATAATCAACTCCGGTGAAAATGTTTTTAATCTTAAGTCGCTTATCATATGAATCAAAACGAGGATAAGTTGCTTTTTCAGGGGTCATATTTGCCAGAACCTTTTCTTCTAAAACACCCAACAAAGGAGAAGAAAAATAATTTATGTTATAAAAATTCACCGAATCAGCAGTGTATTTTGAATATTTCAAGTTAATGGAATATTTGCTGAGTTGAGCATATACAGCATTTTCTTCAAGACCTGCTCGTTTCCATGTTACAGTTCCCCCATTTCCTTTCCATATCTGGGTTGTAGGATAATAAACTCCTTTTGTATTATAAATTTTAGCACTATCGTTATTAGCTAAACAAGTAAAATCAAGTGAAGGAAAAACGATACGGGGAACAGTATCATATTCAAAAATATAATTACTGTTATTCGATTTCCAGATTGTAGTTGAAGATTTATATAAAATATTTTCAGTAAAAAGATTATTACTTATTTCCAGGTAATCAATAAACAATGAACTTGTTGACCTGTTAATCAGTTTATCAAGACTAGCTTCCCATGCTTTATAACTTGCTTCTGTTTGATTTGTATTTTTAAAACTTATGATAGTAGTAAGATAATTTCTAAAATGCGGGATGTTCTTCATTTTCTTTTTAAGCATTTTATTACAGGTCGCTATCATCAGCTTTTTTTCATCTGCATTAAATTTCCCGCCATTCCATTCTAAAGTGAACATTTCAATAAATTCTTTTGCAATCTTTTTATCATCAGGGTTATCAACTTCTTTAAAAAAGTTTGTTAACTCTTCTAAAAATATTTGCTGATCATCCGAAAATTTCTTGATCGTCTGAGCATTGGTACTGATTGCAATGAAAATAGAAAATATTGCAAAGAAAAATATGCGAAGTTTCATATGGAATACGATATTATTTTTTCTTAAATTTCAGAACGCTCCAGTTATTCTTAACACTTTTATGAATAAATTTCACGCCATTCGATTCTGCTTTATCGGAAACTACAGGAACATCAGCATCATAAAAGCCACTCAATAAAAGGATGCCTGATTTTTCAAGATGGCTGGTATATGCAGGAATATCGCGCATTAAAATATTGCGGTTAATATTTGCAAAAATAACATCATATGTTTCGGAGATTATTTCTGCATCACCAAGGAATGCTTTTACTTTATTACCGGCTTCATTCCTGGCTATATTTTCAACAGAGTTATTATAAGCCCATTCATCATTATCAATTGCAGTAACGGTTTTGGCTCCCATTTTAGCTGCAAGAATTGCTAGTACCGAAGTACCACAGCCCATATCCAAAACTTTCTTCCCTTTCAAATCCAATTGAAGAATTTCTTCGATCATTGAAGAAGTTGTTTCATGGTGAGCTGTACCAAATGACATTTTAGGCTCAATAATGATATCATATTTGCAATCATTTTCAACCGGATGAAATGGTGCACGCACACAACACTTACCTGCAATAATTACAGGTGTGTAACTGCTTTCCCATTCTTCATTCCAGTTTTTATCCAGAATATTCTTAAATTCATATTTGATTTTAAACTTTTTATTTTTAAAAATGTCAAGGTTTTCAACCTCTTCAGATGAAAGTTTTGTTGATGGAATGTAAGCAAGCAATCCGGTCTCTGTTTCCACAAAGCTTTCAAAACCAATATCAGCAAGCATTGCAGCTAATATTTCGTTTCCAGAATCTTTAGGTGTAATGGTAAAATTAAATTCGATATAATCCATTAAATTGTTTTATTGTAATGATATTTTTATTCAAAAATTTGTAACAATAAAAATAGAATATTTTTTCGAATTATAAAGAGGTAATAAGTTAATAATTATTAAAAAGAATCAACTATGGTAATAAAATCGTTGGCAATTAATGAAGCTCCTCCTATTAAACCGCCATCAACATCGGTATTTGCAAACAATTCACGGGCATTTTTAGCATTACAACTACCACCATATAAAATTGTATAATTACCGGCAATATTGTCGCCATATTTTTCTTTAATCAACCCACGTATAAATGCATGCATTTCCTGCGCTTGTTCCGAAGATGCGGTAACACCCGTACCTATTGCCCACACAGGCTCGTATGCAATTATAGTATTTTGTATTTCTTCACTATTCAGAACAAATAATCCTTCTTCAAGCTGTGTTTTCACTATATTAAAATGGTTTCCTTTTTCGCGTTCAGCAAGTATTTCACCACAGCAAAATATTGGTTTCAAATTATTTTTTAAAACTGCTTTTACTTTTTTGGCAAGAAAATTATTATCTTCATTAAAATAAGCTCTTCGCTCAGAATGCCCTAATATAACATGACTCACGCCAATTGATTCAAGCATCGAAGCAGCAACTTCGCCAGTATAAGCTCCTTTTTCTTCGGAATGGCAATTTTGTGCAGCCACAGAAATTCGTGAACTATTTTTTGATAACTGGAATACGCTTTCCAGGAATGGAAATGGAGGTGCTAATATTACCTGAACATTTTCAGAAATTTTTAATTTTGATACTCCTTCAACTATCCCGTTTACCAATGCTATCGCTTCATTACGGGTTTTATTCATTTTCCAGTTTCCTGCAACAATTTTTTTTCTCATATAATTTTAATTTAAAATTATTTATTGAACTCTTATTCGCGGATCAAGGTATCCATATAGAATATCTACAATTATATTTATAAAAACCAAAATTAATGAAACAAACAATACAGCGCCCATTAAAACCGGAAAATCATATTTTTCAAGTGCATCAACAATAACCACTCCTATTCCTTTCCAATCGAAAATATATTCAATAAAAACTGCACCGGCAAGCAATGAAGCCAGCCACCCTGAAATTGCCGTAACCACAGGATTCATGGCATTTCGCAATGCATGACGCGAAATGATTTTATAATAACTAAGCCCTTTGGCTTTTGCCGTGCGAATATAATCCTGGCTTAAAACTTCGAGCAGCGAATTTCTTGTGAGTTCTACAACTACTGTCAATGGACGTATTCCAAGTGTAATTGCAGGCAAAATTAAATTTTTCAAACTTAAATATTCGCCATTACCAAAATCGTCTACACTGTATAAACTTCCAAACATGTTCAACCCGGTAACTTTTCCGAGAAGGTAAGCAAATATCCAAGCAGCAAGTATTGCAGCAAAAAATGAAGGGAGCGACATTCCCATTGATGAAAACACAAGTGAAAATTTATCAAATAAACTATTCTTTTTTACCGCACATAATATCCCGATGAATATTCCCACAACCATTGCAAATCCAATAGCAGCAAAAGCAAGTATAGCTGTATTAGGAAATGCTTCAAGCAAAATATCATTAACCGGTCGTTTGCTTTGGTATGACCTGCGCAGGTATGGCAACTTTAGTACCAGTGAATTATTTGATGAAATTTTAAAAAGTCTTATTGCAGAATATTTGGAAGTGTCGAGATACCAGTAATCAGCAGGGTTATTAATATTATGAACTGACAAGGGAGATAAATCGTTCATGTAATTCATATATTGTATTCCTACCGGTTTATCTCTTCCCAGGTCTTTATTTATTGCTTCTATTGATGAAATATCAGCACGCTGACCGAGCATCATTCGGGCCGGATCACCGGGAAGGATATTGAATAAAAAAAATATAATAGTAACTACCCCGAATATAACGAGGAATCCATAAAACAAACGTTTTAAAATAAACCGGGACAACTCGTTATTTATTTAAATATTTTTCTTTTACTGTTGAATACTCAGGAAAATCACGCCAATGCCATTTTTCAACAACAACACCATTATGTATAAGCACGATTCCGGGATTAGCTCTAACCATAGTTTTTAAAGCTGTTTCATCAACATTATAAATCGGGAATATCGCCTGAACTTCATGTCGGAATAATTCTACATCATCAGGAATAGAACCGGAAAGTCCGATAAATGAAATGCTATCTTTATCACAATTTTCTACAAACTTATTTATTTCTGCATAAATTGTTTTTTTGGTTTTAAAGATATCGGGAGCTGCTAAAATAAACTGATACCCGGGATTGGTTATTATTTCTGCTGTTCTATTAATAGTATCATCATAAATTATAAAATCATGAATAGGCGCTTCTTTATAGGGTTGAATAATTTTTTTATCCTGTCTTACAAATTCGATATTTGCCATTTTCACTGAATCTTTCCAGGGTAAGGTTTTCGAAGTATACTCTTCTTCTTTACCTGTTTTTTTATCTTTATAAACCAGAACAACTTCAGAAATTTCGGGTGTAGCTACAACCTGCTTTGCAATAGTATCGCCTTTTTTCCATGGCAAATCATTCCATAAACCCAATTGTTTTCTGAATGGGAATTCATCAATAACGGGTAAATGATTAAGGCAATAAACAGATACATGAACAATAAATCCGGCGCCTAATATTATGATAAGTAATTCTATTTTCTTGTTAAATGCCGGTTTTGAAATCTTATTTGTAAACAAAAGAAATATTGTCATAATTATCAGAACAATATTTTTATAAAAAGTATTCCAGTTCGAAAGTTTTATGGCATCGCCAAAACATCCGCAATCGGTAACCGGGTTGTTTATTGCAGAAATATAGGTTAATACCGTAAAGAAAAGCATTATTAAAAATGCAAACCATGAAGAAAGTTTTGGCTTTACATTAAACAGCAGCATGACACCTGTAGTAAATTCAACCATACAAAGGAGAATGACCAATACGAGCGACAATGGGCTCATCCATTCTGTACCCCAGGCTTCAAAATATTCGTTGAATTTATAAACCGATCCAAGCGGATCAACACCTTTAACTATTCCTGAAAACATAAAAGTTAAGCCTAAAAGTGTTCTGAAAATAATTCTTATAGTTTTCATATTTTCTTAATATTTATATACTAATGCTGAACAAAAATAGAAAAAATAATTAACAACCCAATGGTTAAAAAAATATTTTAAAATGACACAAGGAAAGAATATTTGATATTCCTT
>Ga0209098_1000540_pt1 | contig 41210 bp, 37 predicted proteins | sample AD_JPNHW1_MetaG_FD_184429 | JGI IMG/M metagenome (GOLD analysis project Ga0209098, IMG submission 184429) | Active sludge microbial communities of municipal wastewater-treating anaerobic digesters from Japan - AD_JPNHW1_MetaG (SPAdes) (version 2) | ecosystem: Engineered > Bioreactor > Anaerobic...
ACGGGCTTTCCTATGTTGCCGATGTTCTGAGGCATCTGGCTCTTCCTCTGGCCGCCATGGTCCTGGTGCAGCTGGGAGATGTCTTCCTTCTGACAAGAAATACCGTCGTCACCTTGCTGGGAGAGTCATTCATCCTCACCGCCCGGGCAAAGGGCTGTCCGGAGAGGCTCATAAAATATGCTCATGCCGGCAGAAACGCCCTCCTGCCGGTGACCACCGCCACAGGCATGCGAATACCTCATCTGATTACCCGCGTGCTCTTTATCGAGATAGTATTCTCTTATCCGGGCATCGGCTCGCTGCTCAACACTGCAATTTCCGCCCGAGACTATCCGCTTATTCAAGGGATACTCCTGGTGGTCACCCTGACGGTTTTGAGCGTTAATCTTCTGGTGGACCTTCTTTACATGAGGCTCGATCCAAGGGTGAGATATGCACATTGATCCCCTGGCCGAGATCCGCCAGGATCCGATGGCGAGAATGGGACTATTCATTCTGGCGGCAATTTCCCTTATGGCTCTCTTTGCGCCCCTGCTATCGAGCTATTCGCCGAACGATTACACCGGCAAGATCTTCAGTCCGCCTGATATGGATCATCCACTGGGAACCGACTCAGTCGGCCAGGACATTTGGGTTAGGCTTCTTTACGGAGCCAGGACATCGCTCATAGTGGCCGGGGCTGTGGCCATCATCTCCTCTACCCTGAGCTTGCTGATTGGGGCCACGGCTGCGCTCATCGGTGGCTTTTATGAGCGCTTCTGCATGAGGACTATCGATGCCATAACATCTCTTCCATCAATCGTGGTCATGATTCTCGTGGCAGCATACCTGCGGCCCAGTCTTATGCTCTTGATATTGCTCATTTCCGCTCTTTCCTGGCCTACCGGTGCCAGGATCGTCCGCTCCCAGGTCCTCTCTCTCAAGGAGAGGGCGCACATCACTGCCGCCCGGACCTTTGGGGCCGGAAAGAGGCATATCATCACCACCCACATCCTCCCGGAGCTTTCACCCATTATCACCTCCATGATGATGATGGATGCGAGACGCGCGGTCTTCATGGAAGCGGGCCTTGCCTTCCTGGGAGTGTCAGATCCATTGGTAATCAGCTGGGGAAAGATGATGCATCAGGCCATGGCATTCACCTATCTCGATGTCTGGAAGTGGTGGCTGGTTCCCACGGGATTTGCCCTCTCAGCCACGCTGATAGGCATCAGCTTTCTATCCTTCAGCCTGGAAGCGGCGATGGACCCGAGGCTGAGAAAGGGCAATGTGAGGTTGTAGATCAGTTATGCTTTCAATCAAGGACCTGTTGGTTTCTTTCGGCAAAAAGCAGATTCTGAGAGGCATCGACCTCTCTTTGGAGAGAGGAGAGTGCCTTGCCATCATAGGCGAGTCGGGCGCTGGCAAGACAACGCTGGGACTTTCCATCATGGGTCTGGCGGGAGGCTCTGCCACTGGCGAGATCTCATTTCAAGGGAAAAACCTCCTTGCCCTCTCTCCGGAAGAGCTTCGCCAGCTGAGGGGCAGGGAGATGGCCATGGTCTTTCAGAATGTTGAGGATGCTCTCGATCCGGTACAGCGCATCGAGGGCCAGATTGCTGAAGCAATCGCCGTCCATCGCAGCATCAGCGCCAGGAGCGCTAGAGAAGCGGCTTTGCAACATCTCCTTTTCGTGGGCCTGGACAGCGAAAAAGCACGGATGTATCCCCATCAGCTCAGCGGCGGCGAAAGGCAGAGGGTTCTCATCGCCATGGCACTGGTCAATGATCCCGACTTGCTGATACTCGACGAGCCAACGGCTTCGCTTGATGCGCTTACCAAGGCAGATATGGTGAGGCTGTTCCGATCTTCTATTCTTGGACGGGTCTGCCTAGTCATAACGCATGACATCTCTCTCGCAGCAGATCTGGCTGATAAGATGGCAGTCCTTTATGCCGGTCGCATCGTAGAGATGGGAAGCGTTCAGGATATCTTAAGAACGCCTCGCCATCCCTACACTCGTGGCCTGATCCGATCCTATCCGTCAATGAACGCCACCAAAGACCTTCAGGGCATCCCTGGGCGAATGGATCATGGCCTGTCAGGCTGTCCCTTTCACGAAAGATGCACTCAGAGCATAGATATTTGCAGCAGACTGGTTCCGCCGCCCCAGGAAAAAGATGGCAGGACCATTGCCTGCCACAGGGGCGGAATTGTGCCCCTGCTTGAGGTTGAGGGCATCAGCCTGAATTTTGATTCGTATTCAGCCCTGTCCGATGTATCACTCACCCTCTACGAAGGCGAGACTTTAGCCCTGGTGGGCGAGAGCGGCTCCGGGAAGACCACTCTCTCAAAGGTCATCATGGGAATTTACAATGCCGATAAGGGTGCGATCGTCCTTGAGGGCCAAAGGGTCAGCAAATGGGACGGAGCATTCTACAGCCGGGTGCAAATGGTCTTTCAAAATCCCCGTGAGTCGGTCAGCCATCGCATGAATGTTCTGGAAGCGGTGCTCGAACCCCTGCAGGTGCAGAACCTGGGCAGTCCTGAGGAGAGGATCAGGATGGCAAAAGAGGTCCTGGATCAGGTCGAGCTGCCTAATGACGATGATTTTCTCAGGAGATACCCGCACGAGCTTTCCGGAGGCGAGGTGCAGAGGGTGGCCATCGCCAGGGCAATGGTCCTCCGCCCCAAGCTGCTGATTGCCGATGAGCCCACATCAGCCCTGGACCCGAGCGTTCAGGCCAAGATCCTGAAGCTGCTCTTGAACCTGCAGGAGAAGACCGGTCTGGCGATAATATTCATCACCCACGACATAGCTTTAGCCAGGAAGGTCAGCGATCAGATAGCAGTGATGCGCGAAGGGAGAATCGTTGAAATGGGGAGGGCAAATGAGATTCTCGCCGAACCACGACACCATTACACGAGACTGCTTGTAAATTGCGCCGGCGGAAGATCTGAGGGGAACGGCGGCGGCCTCCATCCGGCTGAGGACTCGCTCGCCATAAGACGATTTTGCTGATCCTCAGCTTGATGCAAAACATTTATTACTAAGTAGCATTCAAATAGTAATAAAGGCTACATTATGGAACAAGAATTAATGCGTGTGGGCATATCATTGCCGGAAAATTTGCTTAATAAGTTTGATGAAATCATCCTGCAAAGAGGATATTCTTCGCGCTCAGAGGGCGTCAGGGATGCCATAAGAAGCTACATTGTGAACTTCGAATGGATGAGCGACGTCCAGGGCGAGCGCGTAGGTGTGATCACAATCGTCTATTCTCATTCCCAAAGGGGCCTGGAGGATAACCTCACCGAGATTCAACATGAATTTGGCACTCTAATTCAGTCCAGTCTGCACGTCCATTTGGATCACGATAATTGCCTTGAGGTTGTGGTGCTCAGGGGCGAGGGGCAGGATGTGAGAAAAGCAGCAGAGAGGATGATGTCCTTGAAGGGCGTAAAACATGTTAAATTGACTACAACATCTCTAGGAAAGGAACTGTGACTGCAAATTTCTTGCATTATTTCATAATTTCATTTAATCACTTATGACGAAGACGCATAATTACAGGCGATTGTCATTGATACGATCAGCAAGATTCAGAGACTCCGCAAAGATCCGGGCTCATAGTGGGATGGCTGCTGATGTAATAATAGTCCTGGTTTTGCTTATTTTATTGTTAAATTTCATGCCATCTTTGGCAAAGGAGTACACTGCAGACTACTGGATGCAAAAGGGAGATGAATTCATGGCGATGCAATCCTTTGATATCGCTCTGGATTGCTTTAATAAATCCATTCAGCTGGATGGCGCAAATGCTTCCGCCTGGATGAAGAAAGGCCAGGCGCTGAGCGGCATGGAAAAATTTGATGATGCCCTCTCTGCCTACAATGAGTCAACCCGGCTTGACTCCAAGCTGGCTGAGGCCTGGTATGCCAGCGGCCTGGCTTATGCCCGCCAGGGAAGCTACAACGAGTCCATAGCGGCTTTTGATAAAGCGATAGCTCTGCATCCCCGGGTTGCACTCTCCTGGTATGGCCGGGGCATTGCCCTGGCGAATCGGGGAGATTATAACGAATCCCTGCAGGACTTTGATAAAGCCATTGAGCTGGACGGCAATCTGGCAGTAGCCTGGTACAGCAAAGCCCTCATATCCGCGGACCTGGGCAGAGATAACGAATCCATGGAGGCTCTGAAAAAGACGGTAGACCTGGATTCCGAGAACGAAGACGCCTGGTTTGACCTGGGTCTGGCCTTTGCAAATCAGGGAGACTATTTCAATGCCCTTCCAGCATTCAATAATGTTACCGATTTGAATCCGATAAATTCTCTCGCCTGGGAGAAGAAGGGCGACGCTCTTCTCGCACTGGGCAGATATTTCGAGTCTGCAGAGGCATTTGAAAGGTCTCTTAAGATTGAGCCGAAGAGCGCTGTCGCCTGGCAGGGCAACGCACTTGCCCTGCGCCAGTCTGGAAGATACCGCGAGTCCATCGATGCCTACAACAAGAGCCTTGAGCTGGACCCGAAGAATGCAGCATCCTGGAACGGCAAGGCCCTTGCCTATGCGGAATTGAAGGACTACAATCTCTCGCTAGGCATGTTTGAGAGGGCCATAGAGCTTGATCCAGAAGAGGTCGGATTCTATTACAACAAAGCCATAGTGCTCAACGAAATGGAAAGCTACAGCGAGGCGGCGGCCATTCTGAGAAGCTCCGTCGCGCTTCACCCAGATTGTGCCGTATGCTGGAATCGCCTGGGGCTTTCTCTGGCCAAACTGGAGCTGTTTCGCGAGGCGATAAAAGCATATGATCAAGCTATCGCGCTCGATGCTAATTACTTGGAGCCTTGGAATAACCGGGGCATTGCTCAGATAATGGGCTACGAGGATTATACAGAGGCACTCAAGAGCTTTGACATGGCCATAAAGATCGATCCCAAATGCATTCCCGCCTGGGCCAATAAGAGCAATGCGCTTAAATTGGCAGGCCGCGGCCCGGAGGCAAATGATGCCCTGGAAAAGGCCAAAAAGCTGGGGTACCTGCCACCTGAATCCTAACTGAATCCTAAATATATTTTTAGACCTTGCAAACTGAGGTGGGGCTTTCGTGCCCAGGGCCTGAGTTGAGGGAAGTAGATCGCAAGCACTGGCCTGCTCAGCAAGACTCCGTTGATAGCACGGCGATCAAAGCCGCGTCGCCTTTAGAGCCGGGATGCTCAGATCGAGTGGGCTGGTCTAGGGTCGATCTAGGGCCGATGCACAATTTTCAAACCTCACCGGTCCAGCGTTGAGGGTTGGCTTGTGTCCTGCGACGCGTTTTTGCCGCAAGCGAGCCTAGCATCAAAATGAGTCCCCAAAGATAATAAAGACACCCATCAAGCGCATGCATAAGATTCCATAGCATCGGACAATCGACGGAAAAATATTTTAGAAAAAATAGGTGTACCTGAAATCCTCAATCACGGCTTGTTCTTGTACTTCTCAGTGGGGAATTGGGCCATGCTGGCGTTCCAGGCGGGCTTCATTGTGGATATCGATGTGTTGCGGCAGGTGCAATCGAATATGCCCTTTTGGCTGCCGAAATCCTTATCGAAATTCTTGGACGGAATGTCAAAGAAACCGCCGCTGCAACAGGGTAGCCAGTCTTCTCCCCAGGTGGATTTGGACTTCTTGATATCGAGGGTCATGGTCTTCTGGACACTAAAGTCTCCGACATAATTGTTGTCTATCTCAATTATGCTATTCTTCCAGCCCTGCTTATTTGCGAACTTCGGTGTGTTGACCTTTTTCATGGGCATAGTAAATAGCTCGCCAACATGCAGTGTGCCTTGGGTTATATCATCGTCAATCTTCATCTTCAGGAAACCTTTGCCATCGGCCACGTCATTGGGTCCAGTGCAGTTGATTTCAATGGCGATATCGCCCTTAACGGCGCGCGCATATTCTATCTGTCTATGCATAGAGGCCGACTCCTGATAGCTCTTGGCCTCATTCTTATCCTTAAGCAGAGAATTGTAGCCCACGGGATGAGAAGCATACCATCCTGTTCCATAGGCAAATGTGGTCGGAGACTGAATATTATCATACTGCTTGGTATATGTGATAGCGCTATTCGCGCTTCCGTACTTCTTTTTCCATTGCCCAGTTGTCAGGTCGATCATCCAGTAAGTATTATCTGTGCTAACTACCGATTTCTGCTCGTCATAGAGTATATCGGCATAATCCATGGTTCCGCTTCCGTGAGCATACTCCAGCATGGAGAGGTTATTGGTATTGACCTTCATATATTCCATGGAATAACCTGTCCCGCTAACATCGCTCGTCATATCATGCTTATGTTTCACAGATTCCTGGCCAGGGTTAAAATCATAGTTTGTGGCCCAGGAAACGCTAGCAGTTATCAAGAGCAGAATAAGCGCTGATCCTATCCCTACTACATAACGTCTCATATGAATCCCTCTTCTACACGCACTATTAAGCAGAGGCAATTTGCACATAGTTATATTTAATCCTTTTCTAGTATGATTAAACAGATAATTCTAAAATGCATTTATCTTTTAATGTTAAATTAATATAAAGATTACTGATCTAATCATACTGAATCGACAATCTTATATACCAACAGAATGCAATTGGTAGCCCAACTCCATTAAGCGAATTGAGACAGGTGTGCATTGGCATGCACATCTGTAATTTTCCATCTGGTCAGCGGGATTGCTTTTTTTCTCCGGATGGAACTCCCCTTGGTTTCTTCTGCGTCCATTTCAGATTCTATTCTGAGCGACAGACGGCTAAAAGACCCAAAATGGTTCCCGCCCTTTTTTTATGTACCCGGAATAGTTCTCCCGGATCATGCTCCCAGATTATTCACCTGGATTATTCACCTGGATTATTCACCCGGATTCCGAATGGATTTGTCTCACCAGTGAACTTTCTCAATGCGGTCAATCAAAATTTATTTAGTCAGGATCTGTCGACGCTTTCCGATCATAATTTTTCCTAACTTTTATGACGGGCTCTTAAATATCTATAAATAATCTACCTGGCCCTTTGCCTCTTGGAGGCTAGTGATATGGCCATGCAAACAAAAACAAAGGATGAAGTCTTTGAAGCAATTGATAAATATAATGTGAGATTTGTCAGAATCTGGTTTACTGATATCCTGGGAGTTCCCAAGAGCTTTGCCATCAACCCCAATGAGCTGGAGGGTGCATTCTCTGAGGGCATGGGCTTTGACGGCTCTTCCATCGAGGGCTTTGCCCGAATTCACGAATCTGATATGGTCGCTAAGCCTGACCCAACAACCTTCCAACTCATCCCCTGGAGACAGCAGGAGAACGGCGTTGCCCGAATGTTCTGCGACATTCAAAATCCTGACGGCACTCCCTATGAGGGCGATCCAAGAAACGTCCTGAAGAAGAATCTGGAGCGCCTCAAGGATAAGGGCTACAACTTCCTGGTAGGCCCGGAGCTTGAGTTCTTCTACTTCAAGAATGAGTGCAGCACAGAGATCCTGGACAACGGCGGATACTTCGACCTGACCACTGCGGATAATGCTTCCGACCTGCGCCGGGACACCATTTTAGCCCTGGACTCCATGGGCATAGATGTTGAGTACAGCCACCATGAGGTCGCCCCATCCCAGCATGAGATCGATCTGCGCTACAGGGATGCTCTGGGAATGGCAGACACGGTGATGACCTACAAGATCACCGTCAAGGAGATCGCCCGCCGCTACGGCTACCATGCCAGCTTCATGCCCAAGCCAATCTTCGGCCAGAACGGAAGCGGAATGCACGTACACCAGTCTCTCTTCCAGGGAAAGAGAAATGTGATGTTCGATCCGGCTGATAAGTATCACCTCTCCGATGAGGGCAAGTATTACATCGCCGGCCTTCTCAAGCATGCGCCCGAGATCACTGCGGTCACCAATCAGTGGGTCAACTCCTACAAGCGCCTGGTGCCCGGATATGAGGCTCCGGTCTACATCTGCTGGGCAAGGAGAAACAGATCCGCCCTGGTCAGAGTGCCCATGTACAAGCCCGGAAAGGAGGCTGCCACCAGAGTCGAGTTCAGAAGCCCCGATCCAGCCGCCAACCCGTACCTGGCATTCTCAGTCATGCTCGCCGCAGGCCTTGCCGGCATAGCCAACAAGTACGACCTGCCTGCCCCACAGGAGCAGGACATCTACCATATGAGCGATGAGGAGAGAGCTAAGGCCGGAATCACCTCTCTGCCGGGAAGCCTGAATGATGCCATAGAGCTTACTGAAGGAAGCAAGCTCATTCGCGAGGCGCTGGGCGAGCACGTCTTCAATGCATTCATCGCCAACAAGAAGGCAGAGTGGGACGCCTATCGCACCAATGTCACCCAATGGGAGCTGAACCGCTACTTACCTCTGCTCTAGAGCCCTTAACCAGGGCTTACATTTTTATTTTTGCTGTTAGAATTGCATCTAGAAAATCGTTCTGTAATAATATCGAGGTAAAATCGTGAAGAGGAATCTGCCCGCGTCTGCCGGCGTTGATCATAAGTATTATGAATGTTTCTTAAATAGATATAAAACATTTATTGCGATCAATTCTTGCCCACCAAACTACAGTCAAGCAAGACTTGCATCGGTAGGTCAGCATCAAACCCGTGGAAAGGTCGATGGATGGAGTCTTAGATTACTATGCCAAGGATAAGAAGGGAGCTATACAATAAAGAAATCTGTGCCTGCTCTATCTTCGGTGCTATGAACAGAAATGGTGAGCGCTTCACCGGAGAAGGCGTCATGTTAGCCATTGCCAATATGCATGTGCGGGGCAATGGTTTGGGTGGTGGCTTTGCAGCCTACGGCATATACCCGCATTATGAGGATTACTATGCTTTCCACCTGATGTTCACCGGCAGGAGCCTTCAAGATAAGATCTCTGCAAAAAAGGAGTTGGATGGCTTTCTCAGCCGGAACTTCGATGTGGTCTTCGATGAAGAGATCCCCCACAGAGATGAGTCGACGGTAACCGATCCGCCTCTGATCTGGCGATACTTCGTCCTTCCTAAGAAAGAGGGTGACGATGCAGTGCTCGCCGACGAGGATTACGTTGTGAGCAAGATCATGTGGATCAACACCAAGATAGAGAATGCCCATGTATTCTCATCCGGCAAGAACATGGGCTGCTTCAAAGGCGTGGGCTATCCCGAGGATATCGGAGAGTACTTCATGCTTGATGAGCTCTACAGAGCCTACACCTGGACGGTGCACGGCCGTTTCCCCACCAATACCCAGGCCTGGTGGGGCGGGGCCCATCCCTTCAGTCTCCTCGATACGACCGTCGTTCACAACGGCGAGATCTCTTCTTACGGCACCAATCGATGGTATCTGGAGATGTACGGCTATGCCTGCACCCTTCAGACCGACACTGAGGTTATAGCCTATGCCGCAGACCTGCTTATGAGAAGGCAGCATCTTCCCATTGAGATTGTAGCCAAGATCCTCGCTCCGCCCATCTGGAATGCCATCGATCGCATGAACGATTCGGAGAGGAGGCTTCTCACCACACTGAGAATGGTATATGCTCCCCTGCTTATGAACGGGCCTTTTGCGGTAATCATCGGCCAGTCCAACAGGATGATCGGCCTCACAGACAGAATCAGGCTCCGGCCTCTTACTGCGGCTACTAATGGAGATATGTTCTATCTCTCATCCGAGGAAGCATCCATCAGACTCATTTCGCCAAAGCTTGATCGGGTCTGGACGCCCAATGGTGGAGAACCGGTTATAGGCGAATTAAATAGCATGAGGAAGGTTTTGCAATGAAATCATTCGTCTTTCCAGAGTTTCAGATCATAAGGGACGAAGAGAAATGCGGGCAGTGTAGGGGTTGCGAAAGGCAGTGTGCTTTTGGCACTCACACCTACGACCCGGTGGCTGATCGGCTGATCTCCGATAACTACAAGTGCGTCGGATGTCAGAGATGCGTTATCTTCTGTCCTAAAGACGCCATCGAGGTCCGGCCCACGCCCTCGTTCTATCGACCTAATGCTTCCTGGTCACGCGAGAAGCTGGAGGATCTGAAGAAACAGGCCGAGACTGGCGGAGTGATCCTCACCGGATCCGGCAACGATAAGCCATTTAGAATCTACTGGGACCATATCGTGCTCAATGCATCTCAGGTCACCAATCCGTCCATCGATCCCCTGAGGGAGCCCATGGAGCTGCGCACCTTCCTGGGAGCCAAACCCGACCTGATGGACATATCAGTGAAGGACGGAGATGTAGAGATCAAGACAAGCCTCTCGCCAAATCTGGTGGTGCAGACTCCCATACTCTTCTCGGCCATGTCCTATGGTGCCATAAGCTACAATGCCTTCCGCGCCCTGGCGACGGCAGCCTGCAAGTCCGGGACCTACTTCAACACCGGTGAGGGCGGCCTTCCTCTCGAGATGAGGGAGGAGTTTGGAAGATGCGCCATTGTGCAGGTGGCCTCAGGACGCTTCGGCATCGATGCCGAGTACCTCAACTGCGCCCAGGCGGTGGAGATCAAGGTGGGCCAGGGGGCCAAACCCGGAATTGGCGGCCACCTGCCAGGCGAAAAGGTCTCGGCGGCGGTAGCCAAGACGCGCATGATTCCCATGGGCACGGACGCAATCTCGCCTGCACCTCATCATGATATTTATTCCATTGAGGACCTGGCCATGCTGATCTCCGCCCTTAAAGAAGCGACCAACTACGAAAAGCCCATATCGGTCAAGATTGCAGCCGTGCATAACTTCGCAGCCATCGCCTCTGGAATTGTGCGGGCCGGCGCGGACATCATCGCCATCGACGGCCTGCGGGGCGGAACGGGAACGGCACCCAAGGCCATCAGAGACAATGTGGGAATTCCAATTGAGCTGGCCATCTCCTCACTGGACCGGCGGCTGAGAAATGAGGGCATCAGAAACAAATGCTCCATAATTGCGGCGGGCGGAATTCGGTGCAGCAGCGATGTAATAAAGGCCATAGCTCTGGGCGCCGATGCCGTCTATATCGGCTCCGCGGCACTGATCGCCATGGGATGCACCCTCTGCCAGAAGTGCTTCAGCAACAAGTGCAACTGGGGAATCTGTACCCAGGACCCGCGACTGTCCGGCCGGCTCAATGTGGATATCGCTTCACAGAGGCTCTCCAACCTGCTATCCGCCTGGTCGCATGAGATCTCAGAGATGCTGGGCGGCATGGGCATCAATGCCCTGGAAAGCCTGCGCGGCAACCGGGACCATCTGCGGGGCGTGGGGCTATACGAGTGGGAGCTTGATGTGCTGGGAATCAAGGGTGCAGGAGAGTGAGTCGGAAATGGCGAGAGCTGCTGCATCTCAAACCAGTATCGAGGCAGACCACGCGGGTGATGGGTTGGCCGCTGTAGAGGTCGATGCCACAGGCATTCAGACAAAGGAATTGAATGACAGGCTTAGGGAATTGATGCTCTCCGGCGTAAGGAAGGTCAACATCAGAAATGTTTGCGGCCAGAGGTACATCGGCACCCGCCTCTACACACCTGAACATATCAAAATGGATATAGAGATATTCGGCACTCCCGGAAATGATTTAGCGGCCTTTCTATATGGCCACAAGATAATTGTGCATGGCAATGCCCAGGACGGCGTCGGAAACACGATGGATGGCGGAGAGATCGTTGTGGAAGGACGAGCCGGGGACGTCCTGGCTTTTTCCATGCGCGGGGGCGAGATTTATGTGCGGGACAATTGCGGCTACAGGACTGCCCTGCACATGAAGGAGTATGAGGACAAGAAGCCTGTTCTGGTGGTGGGGGGCTGTACCCAGGACTTTTTAGGCGAGTATATGGCAGGCGGAATCGTCGTGATCCTCAACCTGCTCGGCCAGGCCAATAAAGCAAGCTTCATAGGCACAGGCATGCATGGTGGCGTGATCTACATGCGGGGCAAAGTGGAGCCTCATCAGCTTGGTGGGCAGGTGGAAGTCTCCCCCATCGACGAGGCGGACCGGGCCGTACTGGATCGATATGTGAGCCGATTCCTGGAGCGCTTTCCGGAAATTTGCCTGAGCCAAAAAGAGATAATGCAGTCTCAGTTCTACAGGCTCAAGCCCAAGTCGAAGAGGCCCTACAGCAATCTCTATACATACTGAAGGGATGAAGATGACAAAAGTTGTGCAAGAATTCCCGAGGGGATCAAATGCCGGTTTATATTGACATCAGTAGATGCATTGGCTGCCGTTCCTGCGAGGTAGCCTGCCAGAGAGTTCATGCAGGGAGCGGGCATATCAATGTTCATTTTGTCGGAGATACTGCATCGGTTCCCATATTCTGTCATCATTGCGAAGATGCAAATTGTACCCTGGCCTGTTTTAGCGGCGCTCTGCATAAAGAAGGAGAGCGCACGGCTTTCGATGTGGAAAAGTGTACGGGATGCGGACTCTGCCAGCTGGCCTGTCCTTACGGAGTTGTCTGGACGAACAAGATTGCCCACAAATGCGATCTGTGTGAGGGCAGAGATGCTCCAACCTGCGTTAAAACCTGTCCGGCCAATGCGCTCTCTACTGATTTTGAACTGCTCACTCGCCGGGCGCGGGCACGAGCTGCTCTGGCCGCCGCCCAGGGGGTAAAAAGATGATCAAAGTTGATGCCAGTCTATGCCTGGGATGCCGGTCCTGCTCCAATGTCTGTCCCAGCCAGAATATAGTTCGCACCGAGACGGAAGAGATGCGCAGCGTCCACTGGAAGAGGTGCAAAGAGGAATGCGATCTGTGTGTGGAGTTCTGCCCGGCTAAAGCCCTGACCCTGGTGGCCTTCGATGAGTCCGTGCCTGAGCCGGATCTGTCCTTTGATCTGGTGGCCTGCAGGATCTGCGGGGCACGATATGCCACAGAGCCCATGCTGCGAAGAATCGAGTCGGTGGTTCCCGCCAATTTGCAGAAGGACTCTGACGGCCTGGAATGGGTCCGGGTTTGCCCGGTCTGCCGGCGCAGCATCGAGGCGGAAAAGGCAACCCGGCAGATGGTCCTGGACAGAAGCAGAATGAGCCTGTAAGCCCAACTTGTAACTCTTTTTTCTCCTCATTTTCTAGATAAGCTGCAGCGCTCCAATCGGGTTGCATCTTATGCAGATTTGCGGCGGAATAACTAGCAGCAAGAGGCATCGCAGATGCATCTCAGAAGCATCGCAGCCGGCAAACCTTCAATTTTGGCCACATACTTTATGCTAATATTTTTTCATGAATTTCACACTGATTATGATATGAATGATTATGAATGATTCTTAAACATAATTAAATAGAGACGGGCAGGGATATAGCTTAGGTGATCGGCGAATGAACACTACAAATTGGACAACCTGGGAAAGATATATGCCGGCATCAAGTTCCGGGGCGAGGACGGGTGCAGCCAAGCTGTGCCTACAGCCCTGGGATCAGATTCTGCCCGAAGAAGGCGCTTTAGAGAGGATGACTGCCAAGGAGCCTCTCTGGAGGACGTGGGAAAGGTATCTGGCGCCGGAAGGCGTAAGCTCCTCAATTGAGCCGTCCGGGGCAGAGATGCCTGAGAAGGTGTTGAGTTAGAAGCCTTCCGATAGCACTTTTCAGAAAAAAGAGAAGCCTTTGCGCCCCTATAATGGCGGCAGCCATGGTAGGACGCAAAGCACTCCTGCTAGTGGTTTTGAACTCATCCTGAATTATCTTTCTTTATACCCAGCCGCGGGTCTTCATGGCGTCGACAACCCTTGCCACTGCTACGGTATAGGCTGCCTGGCGCATATTGATGTTGTACTTCTTGGAGGCTGCCAGAACGCCCTGGTAGGCCATGGTCATCCTCTCATCGAGCTTCTGATAGACCTCCTCGAAGGACCAGCAGTAGCGCATGATGTTCTGCACCATCTCGAAGTAGGAGACGGTGACGCCGCCTGCATTGGCCAGGAAGTCTGGGATAACGTGCACCTTGTTCTGGTAGAGGATGGCATCGGCTTCAGGAGTGGTGGGACCATTGGCCAGCTCCACAATGACCTTGGCCTTTACTCTGCCGGCGTTATCCTTGGTTATGACGTTCTCAAGAGCTGCGGCAACGAGAATATCCACATTCAGCTCCAAGAGCTCCTCATTGCTGATCTTCTTGCAATTGGGAATATTAGCCACGCTTGAGGTCTGGGCCTTGACGCGGGCCGCTTCATCTGCATCGATTCCGGCTGCATTGAATACTCCGCCCTTGGAGTCGCTGACTGCTACCACCTTGCAGCCAAATAGCTCCTTTGCCAGGCTATGAGCAAAGCTGCCGGCGTTTCCGTAGCCTTGGACGGCTATGGTGGCCTTTGACAGGTCGATGTTAAGCTCCTTGGCCGCCTCTCTCAAGGCATACATGCCGCCTCTGGCGGTGGCGTCGCCTCTGCCGCAGGACCCGCCCACGCAGAGCGGCTTTCCGGTGATGAATCCAAAAGAGTTTGATCCGACGTATTTGGAGAACTGGTCCATCATCCAGGCCATCATCTGTGGAGTGGTATAAACGTCGGGGGCGGGAACGTCCTTTTCCGGGCCGATGTTTTGCCACAACGCATCTATGTAACCCCGGCAGAGACGTTCCAGCTCTCCTGCGGACATCTCCTTGGGGTTGCAGATGACTCCGCCTTTGCCTCCGCCCAGGGGCAGGCCGAGAAGGGAGGTCTTCCAGGTCATCCAGGCAGAAAGGGCTCTCACGGTGTCAATAGTCTCTTCAGGATGGAATCGAATGCCGCCTTTGCAGGGGCCCAGAGCATCATTGTACTGGACCCTGAAGCCCTGAAATACCTTCATGCGCCCATCGTCCATGCGCACCGGGATAGATACATGGAACTCTCGCATCGGGTGCTTGAGAAACTCATGAACTCCTGCTTCCAGGTTCAGAATCTTAGCGCAATCGGCAAGTTGTTTCTGGGATATCTCGAATGGATTCGGTTTGGACATTCTTTCATTCTCCGTTTAGCATCTACCCAAATCTTTATGTTTGACTGGTGGTGGCAAAGGTCCATCCTTAGCTATATAACAATTCTGAGTTAAATTTATAAATGATAAAGAGGGGCGGAAATGTAGTGTCGGCATATTTAAACTTTTTCGATCAATAAATTTGCTGAGAGCAATAATCTCTTTCTAGCTTCATTGGATTTAAATATTGTCCTCAGAGAGCGAATTCATAAAAGTTCATAAAACTGCTTAATCAATAAGTTTACGCTGTATGAATATTAATGATAAATCTCGGAGGGCTGCCTCGCAATGGTGGGAACGAATGGAAACTCGGCAATAAAAAAAATGGCATGGCACCAGCTTTTGTGCCACGCCCACATGCTTCTTGCAGGCTTTCTTGCGGCCGCCCGAAGGCTACTGTTTTACATCGATCCAGGCATCCAGGATCTCTTCCGCTTCATCGCGGTAGGCATCCATGACGTAAGGTATGCCGGAGACATAGGCTGCTTCCTCGGTGAGGGCCATGAGGTCCTTCCTGGAAATCGTGCCCAATTTGAAGTTTCGAGAGCCGGCCATCAGCTGCTGTATTCCTGTCTTGAACTTCTGGCAATAGGTGTACAGCCCAACTGCTCCCCATGGGATCTGCTTGATATCCTGGCCGAATTTGGCCTTAAGCTCCTCGAAGGAGACGAATATCTCCTCGGCTTTGCTGCCGTACTTTGAGACACTCTTGGGCAGATCGTCCTTTTCCAGCCAGCTTCCGATATTATTTCCCACCATTCCTGGAATCATGAGGGCTCTGCCCATGCACACCGCTTTGACGAAAGGCGCGCCCATAGCAATGGCCTTGAACACCCCATCCTCAGTGGAAAATCCGCCTGCCATGGCGATGTCCGGAACTTTCATCCCCCTTCGGGAGAGCTTATTGCAGAACTCGTAGGCCAGAGCCTGCAGGTAGAAGGTCGGAATGCCCCATTCATTCATCATCGGCCAGGGGCTCATGCCGGTGCCGCCCGGAGCGCCATCGATGGTCAGCAGATCTATCTTTGCCTCGGCTCCGTAGCGAAGTGCCATTGCCAGCTCAGCCATGCTGTAGGCCCCGGTCTTGAGGGTGATGCGCTTGAAGCCAAGATCACGCAGCCGGTCTATCTCCTCGAAGAACCCATCCCGGGAGACGAAGCCCAGCCTGGAATGCCTCTCGAACTCCTTGATGGCTCCTGTCTTGTAGGCCATCTGCACCTCAAGGTTGGTCGGGTCCGGCTGCACCACGTAGCCCCTGCTCTTCAGCTCCAGTGCTCTCTCCAGGGTTTGCACCTTGATCTCGCCGCCGATGCACTTGGCACCCTGGCCCCACTTCAGCTCAATGGTCTCGAGATTGTGGCGGGACGAGACATATTCGGCAACTCCGAGACGCGTGTCCTCCACATTCATCTGGACGAGTATCTCGCCGAATCCCTCGTGGAACTTCTTGTAGGTCTCAATTCTGCGATCCATCTCCGGGGACTTCCTTACCTTGCCTTTGGCATCCAGGACCAGCTCCGGGTCTACTCCGCAGACGTTCTCGCCGCAAACGAGGGTGATGCCGGATATGGCAGCACCAACAGCAAAGTGCTCCCAGTTCTTTCTGGCAATATCGGTTGATCCGAGAGCGCCAGTGAAGATGGGCAGCTTCATCCTGACCTTCTTCGACCAGCCGTAATCAGTGGTGAGGTCCACATTGGGGAAGATTGAGGTGTCGGGTCCCGGCTCCACTCCTTCCGGCAGACCGTGTGCACCTACTGCATATCCCTGAATATTGAGATGGGAATAGTCCAGGGGATAATTCTTGTCGGCTCCTGCGGTCATCTCTCCAAATGGTCCCGGATAGAGGACTTCTCTGCCCCGGAAGGAGGCAAGCCAGGTCTCGCATCCGCCTTTGCACCCATCAATACATCTGGTACAGATTCCCGACATGGGGACGACATTTCTGGAGCGATTGATTGTCCCAGTTGCTTCATTGGCATTTGGCCTTCTCAGATTCATCAGCGCCACCTTTTATATTTTTATACTATAATACTGATATATTAATTTTTATGACTTTCTGAATTGGCTTAAATAGAAATATTCCAATGGCTAAACATGTCAATCAATGGCTTCATTCTGGCCAATTCATTCTCATAATGATCATAGTAATTGTTTTCTTAACATTTATGATCTTATCATAAAACAGATTCTTCGATTCGATTATAAATAGATTTTTATGAAATATTCATAACAATTATGAAAAACGCTTAAGGAAAAGCTTTTCAGGCAGGCTGCCCAAGGATAGCCCGGTTGATCTCCAGTCATGGCATCATAGCTGGTGAAAGAAGGATAACAAAGATGACAATTGTCATAGTGGACTATGGTATGGGAAACCTCTTCAGCATCTACAACGCTCTGGATTATGTGGGAGGCAACCCCCGAATCGTTCGCGATCCTGATGACCTGAAAGGCGCAGACGGCATCGTTGTTCCGGGTGTGGGAGCCTTTGGCAGCTGCATGAGCCAGCTCTCAAAATTCGAAAGCTCTCTTTTGCGCAGCTTTCGGGAAGGAGTGCCGATGCTCGGCATTTGCGTTGGAATGCAGGTGCTCTTTGATGAGAGCGAAGAGAGTCCCGGCGCTCCCGGCCTGGGCTGGATAAGCGGCAAGGTTGTGCACCTGCCTGAGGGTGTGATGATTCCCCAAATGGGCTGGAATGACCTTTCCATCAAGCGTCCTGTGCAAATGCTGGACGGAATCTCAGACGGAGACATGTTCTATTTCGTGCATTCCTACTATGGCCTGCCGAAGGACAGGTCGGTTATCGCCGCAACGACGGATTACGGGACAGAAGTGACTGCAGCGGTGTGCAAAGATAACCTCTTCGCGACCCAATTTCACCCTGAGAAGTCGGGCGTCAAGGGCCTGAGAATACTGACGAACTTTGTGAGGTCGGTTCGATGCTAGCGAGAAGGATCATCCCCTGTCTGGACTGCGACCTGGGCGTGCCTGGGGGTCGAGTCGTCAAGGGCATTGAGTTCAAACAGATAAGATATGCCGGCATTCCCTGGGAGCTGGCTGGCAAGTACTACCAGGACGGTGCCGACGAGATCGTCTTCCTGGACATCACTGCTTCCCATGAGCGGCGCGAGACCATGACCGGCGTCATCAAACAGACCTCGCGTTCGGTCTTTGTGCCTCTGGCAGTGGGAGGCGGCATAAACAGCGTCGAGCAGGCTAGAGAGGTATTCAATGCCGGTGCCGACAAGATCACTGTGAATACCTCGGCGCTCAAGCGACCGGAGCTGATAAGCGAGATCGCAGATCTGTATGGCAATCAGGCCGTGGTACTGGCCATAGATGCCAAGCGTCGCTATGCTCTGGAGGAGGGCAGAAATGTCGTGCAGACCGAAAAGGGACCATGCTGGTTTGAGTGCTCCTTTTATGGCGGCAGACAGTTTACGGGAATCGACGCTATCGCCTGGGCAACCAGGGCGGTATCTCTGGGTGCAGGGGAGATTCTCCTCACCAGCATGGACCGGGACGGGACCTATGACGGCTTTGACATTCCGCTTACCGATGCCGTAGCCAAAAAGGTTAAAGTGCCTGTTATCGCCTCGGGAGGCTGCGCGAGCCCTGATCATATGCTGGAGGTTTTCAAGAAGACCGAGGCTTCAGCCGCGCTAGCGGCGAGCATCTTTCACTTCGGAGAATACAGTGTGGGCAGCGTCAAGTCATATCTTAAAGAGCGGGGCGTGAATGTGCGCATTTGAGAGAGGGCATATCTGAAATGGACCGCATTGAGCTTTCTAAGGCACCCTGCAATCAGACTCTGGAGATCATGAGGATAAATGATGCCAGCTGGGAGAAGAGGTTTGAGTCCATGGGCATACGGAAAGGGGGGCATATCCGCAAGATTGCCTCTCAGCCTTTTGGCGGCCCGATAGTTATCGAGGTAAGCGGCACGAAGATGTCGTTTGGCCGAAATATTGCCGCAAAAATCGAGGTGGAGGCTCTCTCTCGTCCCTCCCAGTAAGTAACCCCCCTTTGTTTTTGCCTTTGTTTTATGTGGATATGAGCTGCTTTAGCCTCTGGATGCTCTCCATGGCCTGAGCAGATTCGTGCAGCTTCTCATCCTCAAAGTGCTTTATAATGGAATCAATGCCCGCTTTTAGCGAATAGACCTTCATCGGCCTGCCTTTGCCTTCACGCTTGATTTCCTTCTCTTCTATCCAGTTGTTGTCACGCAGGGTGCGCATGGCAATGCTAACCTCCGGCTGGCGGAGGTCTGAACCCATCTCAATCTCCCGAGATGAGGCTTCATCCACATTGGCCAGAAAGGTTATGAGAGTTGCAACGTTGCGTGGAACGCTCAGGGATCGAAGCGTTTCGACAAATTCCATATCCTTATCGTCCAGGATCTTTACAGTGGACTCTTTCATAATTGTCACCATATTTTTCTTGCCACAAATACGTAATGATATAAATAATTTGTTTTGAAATGGAGTATCTTTAATTTTACTAAATTAGACTATTACTTTAGATAATAACTTAAAAAGCAAGTATCATTTACATTTAGGTGGATTCACCCAAATGAATTCCTTAATTTGAGAATTTATATTTGTTAGAATTTTCAGCACACCCTCAATGAAGATGCGCTGATTGGTTGATATTTTCCCTCCGTTCCTAATCTTAAGTCAGAATTAGATTTAATAATTAATTTAAGGAGCCTCGGTATAAATCTAATTATAATAATATTTATTAACATTTTAATTAAGGTGCATAAATATCAGGCGGCCAATGTCATCCTGGCAATGGAGCAACATATATCTCCTCTCCGGGAAATGGCAATGCTATGATATCCTTAATGGTCCGCGAGAAGGATCTCAAGGAGCTGGTCCGAACAGAAGTGGATAACCTCCCTGGAGTTCTTTTTGCAGGGACCAGCCCACTGCTTCGCCCCTTCATGAAGAAGCTGGAAGCCTTGCTGCCTGAGGAAAACAGGGGCCGTGGGGACAGTTACATCTTCAATTCGCTCCATTCTCACATCGACCAGGTACATGCCGGGCAGACGCAGATCGTCGTGGTGAGCGGAGACATGCAGGTTCTAATACTTCGCGATGAACTATGCGAATTGATCGGGGAGAGGTATCCTACCGCCAGCCACCATCTCCTGAACCTGCCAGGCCTGCTGTTCCTGCAAAGCAGCCCATCCCTTCAGACGGCAAGTGCCGTTCTGCTGCGCAGGGAGTATAAGCTGCAGATTCCGGACGGACGCAGAACCATGCGCTATATCTTTCATATGGGCGTGGTCGCCATTGATGCGGATAAAGAGGCAATCTGCATCCAGTTTGACCCGGAGAGGCTGCCCAAGAGGGCGGACGGCTCTTGTGTTCTACAGTAGACGACGCAGTAATTTCGTGGTTTAGCGCAAGATCTAGGGTTTCATGCGAAGGCCCTCGAAGAAGCCATGATCGCACTAATTATGACGGCGACCAAAACGTCCAGCTAATGATTGCATTATAAAGCGTATAATCAAGGATTGGCTGGAAAGCATTGTGGGGTGAGATGAGTGGCCATCTCGGAAGCGAAGTTGGGTAGATTAGGCACAGGAGGACCGCGAGGTGGAAAGATAGCTAAAAGATATGTTTTATCTTATTCATGTTTAAGATTAAAATGTCAAACAAAAAAAAAGTTTTGGGTGATTTGGTCTCTTGTGTTGCTAGTCCCTTGCTTATTTATACTGCCATGATGCAGGTCGCCCCATTTTTTCCGCACCTACCGTACCCCATTCATTATTGTTTGAATAAGATAAGGTAGATGCCGAGGGTCCGGGGCCATACAACGCCATATACATGCGGTCTTTGCTATCACCGAATGAGAGTGGATTATCATACATTACCAGCGAATCTGCATCAGACGACTTAATCTCCCAACCAATATTGCCTTCTATGACACCACCTGCAAACAGCTCGGAATCAGGAAGTGGGTCCGGGATGACACCGGCGCTGTTCTCAAAAGTGCTATAGCCAACTGATGATGGCCCTACTGCTCGAAGCCGATAGCTTCCACCAAACGTATCAGAACCTGATCCTGTGTATTTGGCATGAATTCTGGCTAGGAAGAATTGGTTACCGGGCTTCGGAAGATCATTGAATTGATCTTCTTTGAGGACAACATTCGTCGCGTCTGGGATAACACTCATCACCGTTATTTGCCAGTTATCACCAAGATCAACAGGTGTTCCCATTGGTACGGGGTTTTCCCTAGTCCCAACGTCCTGTGCGCTATATGTGGGTAGCGATTGAGCCGATTGAGAGTTTAAAGCGGAACTGGTCGCTTGTGTACTCAAATACTCGACATGCATGCTCTTTATGATTTCAAAGCTGGTATTTTTATCTAAGAGAGAAATAAAACTCACAATTTTTGTGGTTGTTTTATCGGATCTGACCTCGATAGGATACAAAGCACCATATACAGTCCTGCCAAAGTCATTTGCCCATGCTTCAGCCACGAGGCCATTTGTCCCATCGATTATAAAATCAGATATAAGAGGCGTTTTGTTAAATGAAGTATATAAACTATTCATCAAATAGTCCATCGTATCTCTACCGATAGGGATGGGGCCATCTAAATCCAAGGGAACTATGGCTGAAGCCCTTGTCGTTGACCCAGGATCCTCTTTTACATTGATAGTATAATATCCTGTGCTAGTGCCATCTTTTGGCGCCTCCCACACAGCGTCGGTGTAAAGAGTATCATTCGAGTTGAAGTCGACTTTCCAATTTCCTGCTGTTACGGAATAATCTTTTGCCGATACCGCATTAATGCCTAATAAAGCAATACATGCGATCAAAATGGCCAAAAGCTTTCCATTGAATATTCTATTCATCAAATCCCACCATATCTTATTTAAAAACTGGAAGATCCAACGAAAAACCTTTGGGTCAGACATGCCAACTTGAGGCCGGCAGAGAGATCACGCCAAGGCGTTTCATCCTAAATAGTGCAAGAGTTAAAATAGCATTCTGTTACCTCGAATGCGACCGGCGAGACAATCATACCTGCAGGCGATCTGCCCACGATTTGGCCATCAGGCTATCGTACGCCTATATCTGAATGCTTCATGCACTTATCCTTCCCGCGCGAAGGTCCTAGAAAAAGTCATGATGGCCGAAAGAGATAGAATATCGCGAGCGATTCTTCCAAAAAAATGTTTAAATTATCAGGCTCTTCAGCCCCCAGAGCAGCCTAGGGTTAAGCCGGAAGAGAACGCGCAGCATCTCTGGCAGGTCCATCTTGCTAATGTCCTCATCGGCCAGAGATCCGATGAGCAGGTTCATATCATTATCAGTGAGCTTGACGAAGAACTCCTTGAACTGGAAGCTCCTGGCAATGACCTTGCCAAAACCGTTTCGCCAGCGGTCTTCATACTCTTGCAGTCCAGATCGGCGGACATTTCCTGCTGATATGGCCTTTGCGGCTACCTCTCCAGCCATTACTCCCGCCTGCATGGCATTGAGAATACCTCCTCCGGTAAGCGGATCGGTCTGATGGGCGGCATCTCCTACCAGCATTACGCCATCGGCGATCGCGCTGTCAATGGGCGCGGAGCAGGGGTCACCCCCCACGACCATCTCCAGAACCTTGCCGTTGGGAAATTTAGATTTCACCAGCTGGCGCAGCAGCCGCACCGCATCTCCGGGTTGGCAGCGAGAGCCCTGAATTCCTAGACCCACGTTTGCCAGCTTTTCCCCTTTGGGAAACGACCAGGCATATCCGGAAGGAGCAACGTTGTTACCCAAATAGAACTCAGTGTATTCGTCATCGATGGATGCATCCTGCACCAGAAACTGAGCACAGGACTCTATATCCCGCAGCTTCAAAGCGGTATCGATGCCCGCCCAGCGTCCCACCTTGGACTCCACTCCGTCTGCACCGATCACCAGTGGTGCCTCTATCTGGAGGGGCTCGCCTATGCGAAGTGCAGAAACGCCGCAGACTGCCCCATTCTTCCTTAAGAGGCCCAAAGCCCTGGTCTTGACCAGCACCTTTGCTCCGGCGATAGCTGCCTGCATGGCAAGGCTTCGATCAAAGATCTTCCTCTGCAGGACATAGCCGACCTCATCTCCGCCCTTATCCTCAGACATGACGATGCATTTGCCGTTCGGGGCATAGATCCTGGCGCCCTTCACCTCAGAGGCGATCCATTCCGGATCGGGTTTCACCATGCGGCACAGGGCTCTCTTGCTGACACCCTCAGCGCATCGCACCGGATCGCCGATCTCCTGGCGCTTTTCCAGCATCACGACCTTGAGGCCTGCGGAAGCTGCTGCCTTTGCGGCCATCGATCCGCCTGGACCTGCCCCCACCACGATCAAGTCGCATTTCATGCCTTGACCTCGAGGGCTCCCACCGGGCATATCTTGGTGCACAGGCCGCACTCTTTACACTCAGCCGAGACCTCAAGCCAGGTCTCCACCAGCTCCAGGGCGCATGTCGGGCAGACTCCGACGCAGGCACCACAGTAGCAGCATTTGTATCTATTGACGGTAAGCATGAGATCACATCACACAAGTTACTACTATTCTAAAGCATATCAATATTCGATTGCAAAGTCTTCATATCCCTTGCTTTCCAGCTCTGAGAACTCCATTCCCAGGACTATGGATCCGGTCGGCCCGGATTTCATGGCTTTGAGAAGCTCGCCGACCTGCTTTCTCTCCCCCTCCAGCACCGCCTCTACTCCGCCTCCGGGAATGTTCCGGACCCATCCTTTTATCCCCAGGGCGCGTGCTCGCTCTTGAGTAAAGGCGCGATAGAAAACTCCTTGCACCCGACCGGAAACACGAACATGCACTGCAATCATTTCCTGGCACCAGTCACCAGATCTTCCAGGGCTTTCCTCTGATCTTTTGCTTTGATGATCCCGGAAGCAAGCAGAACGCCGATCGATCCCAGCTCCAGGGCGCTTCTCAGGTCCTCGCCATGAGTTATTCCTGCGCCACAGAGCACCCCCACATGAGGAGCTATGCTCAGCACGGCATCAACCGATTGGGAGACGACCAGCGGGTCCGCTTTGGATACGGGAATTCCGCTGCCTATCAGCTCCGGTGGTTCCACTGCCACATAATCCGGACCGAGGGCCGCAGAGGCTCGGGTGGTGGCGACGTTGTTTGTGCAGACGATGCTCTTCAGGCCTGCCTGGCGAGCGGCGGTGATGGAGGCATCGATTTCCGCCAGCCTGAGCCTTCGCTCGGAGTGGTTGATTAGCGACCCGGAGGCTCCTGCGGCTTTCAGGGATGCGGCAGTCACATGGCCAGTGAATCCCCCATAGCTAACACCATCCACATGCTGGGCAAAGACCGGTATCTTGACTGCTTTGGATATTGCCTGAATATCAGCTACCTGGGGGGCAACCACCATTTGCACTGAATAATCCTGGGCGATGTCCTCGCATATCTCTGCCAGGCGCAGGGCCTCCGGCCCGGTCGATTCGCGATAAGTCTTGAAGTTGAGCACAATTAGAGTCATAGTCTACCTTCCAACCCTTCTGTAACCTCAGTGAGCATATATATTTTGGCTGCATTCGGCCTGCATATCATTATAATATCTTTCGTAAACTGCCGCCTCAAGGCACTCTCCGGTAAAAAACTCTCTTATGGAGCCATTCAGGATAAACGCAATCATAGGAAGCATGCCGTTTTTCTGGCAATGGATCATGTGGTAGAGAAGGCCCGGAGGCTGGCAGTAATCCAGTTTTACAAGATGCAAATCCCTGTGGCTGGACAGAAAGCTCTCCAAAATGGGTTCGCTCCTCTTGCATATTTTGCAGTCGCTTCTGCCGATGAAGAGCAGCACAATTTTTCCTCTCATGCCGTCGATGGCCTGGACCTGCTTCATCGCCGGCCCGTAGGTATCATTTAGAAAAGAATTAACGACTTCTGCCACTTCAGCTAAGGGAACGCCATACTTCTCAGACAGCTCATCGCCAAGCTGCTCTTCTTTCCTGGCCATGAATCCCTGCATCTGGGCCTTGAGATTCATGACTCTGCCAGTTTAGTTCATTCCTTAAATGGATAATGGTTTAGAGGTCGTGGATTACCTTGACCCTCAGCTTGGAGAAGTCATCCTTGATCTCAACCAGAAAGCCCATACCTGCAAAGATCTCCTCCAGCTCAATGCGCACGAATTTCTTGGGAGCATCCGAGCCGAATATGAGGGTGAACTCGCTCTTGCCGGTCTTGCTCATTGTAAACAGGTTGCAGATCTCAAGCCTTCTTAAAATGCTCTCCACATTGAGGAGTTTGTGCTTGAACTGTTCTGCATGGGCGCGGCAGACTTCTTTGTGCAGGTTCCAGAACTTCTCTTTGTCAGGATGAGTCTCCATGAAGTTGAGAAACAGTATCCAGTGGTCGATATCCAGGATCACGTGCTCTCCCGCGGAGAGCATCTCGGCGTGGGTGTAGACCTTCTTGTCTTCGGCGAATTCAAAGAGCATCTTATGTTTGCCAAAGAACTTCAGAGACTCTCGCATCAACTCGCTCTGGGACATGCCCAGGTCTTCCTTCATCTTCTTGAACAGACCAGCAGTCTCTTCGTCCAATGCAATGGTAATTCTTTCTGGTGACTTCATTTGATCCCCATCATCTAGCTCTGCAAGCATCCAACTCTGCGATTATACCTCCACTTATGCGATCTTATGCTATATTATCTTTTTCAAGCATTATCTTTTTATACTGATGCCGGAAGCAGCTTGCCTATTGCAGATATATCCTGGATATGCGGCTTTAGGTATGGGGCTTCAGGATTGTCGAGCCCAGGCAGAAGATGCCTGCACTTTAAAGGCGGAACGAATCGTGCAACTCCCGGATTATCTGCATCCCATCGGTTGAAAGGCTCCAGAATGCAGGCCATTAATTGACGGAAGCGGTCAGGATGCAGTCGCACCGACATTGTTAAATTCAAATGAGAAGAACGGCCATTCATGGACTCTTGGATGAAGGATGGGAAAAAGTACAGCGAGAGCGACAGAAAGAAGCTTGAGAAAGGATCTGGCTTTGTCAAAGCCTGGACGCTGATCAGCAACTGGCTCTACAGAGTGATATCCTGGTAGAATCCCGTTAAAACCCAGGAAAATCTCTCATTTTGCTTTTTTTTAGCATATTGCAGATCATGGCAGATCTCATCTTTAGCTTGGCTAACACATCATCTCTGCCTGCCCCTGTGGCCAATATCGAGAGCATGGGATCATCTGCTGCGATTCGCGATCCCTTTGCAGGCACATCCGCAGTCCAGTCCTTCTCTAGATCCGCCACGATGTTCTGATCGCATGGGGAATAGAGAATTATCCTGCCTGCGCTACGGCTCGCCGGAGCCGGCTTCTCGGGAAGCATTCCACGGAAGGATTGCAGGTGCGCCTGGAAGACATTCATCCCGCCGGACAGCTCAACGGTATCCAGGCTGCCCTGAAAGCGGCTGTTGACCTCGACTACCACAGGCCCTTTTTCTGTGAGCAGGAAGTCTACACCGTTGCTTCCCACCAGCCCCAGGCCGGAGATGATCTCCTCTGCCATCCGTTCCATGCCGCCCTGGAAAGCCTGCAATGGCGTGATTTGCAGGGGCGTGATGTTGCCACTGTATCTGAATCCCTTTGACCCCGCCCAGGGCACGCCGATGAGCTGCTCGTTGGCGGAGATCGCCAGCGCTTTTCTGCCATTGCCGATAACCGAGACGCTGGCAGGAAGTCCCGAGATCAGCTCCTGAGCGATGAGCTCCTCTCCCGGCCTGATGGCCTGCTGCTGGCAGGCATCCCGCACTATTCTGCAACCCACGCCGCCGGCGCCCTTGCGCGGCTTGACCAGGAACGGATAGAGGGGATCTCTCAGGGAATCGAGCGGCTGGGTTTTTATGAAGGGAAAGCCATTTTTTTCCAGCCAGCTGGCGAGCCACAGCTTATCCGATACCTGAGCAGTCTTCTCTCGTGGATTGTTGAGCACTAGGGCATTTTTAACTGACGATTCTTCCAGGCCCGGTCCCAGGACGACGGCATCTGGGCAAAATTGGTCCACGTAAAATTGCAGGCGATCGCCTGCTCCTTCGCGAGGCATTCTGGCAGTCTCTTTTGCATATCTTGCTAGGTCCAGGTCGCAGTAGCAATCGACGGCGATGACCTCATGGCCTGCCAGGCTCGCGGAGCGGACGATGTGCCTGATGTTTATTCCTATTATTAATATTCTCATGGCGTTTTTTCTTTTTTTGCCGTGGCTCTTGCCGATCACTCTTCTTTTTTCGGGCTGTATTCCGGATACAGGACCTGTTTTCCGTGAGGAGATGGCACAATTTTAAGGCCTCCCTCAAACTTGCCCATGAGTTCTCTACCCATGAAGAGCCGGTCCAGGAAGACGGCGAGCGCCGCCACCTCGGAATGGGGCTGGTTTCCCACCGCCACATTCCAGTCCGCCAGATCGTACATATCCGCAGGAACCTTCTCTGCGCCCACCACTACCAGAATATTCTCGCATTCGCGAATTTCGTCGATCACATCCGGCAGGTTGGAACCGTACATGGTGAGATGAACCACCTTTCCGCCAGCCTCTTTCCAGCGCACCGTCTCTGCCTTCCAGGAGACATCCGGACGCAGTCGAAAGCCCCCGCCCCAGCGCTCAGCCACATCGGCCAAGCTCTCTTCCACGTGAGGATCGCGACCCGAGAGCAGCATCTCCTCCGCCCCAAATGCCCTGGCCACCAGGCCGACGTGGGTGGTGATCCTTTTGTCTCTCTCCGGCCGATGGCCGATGCGCAAAACCACAACTGCCATGCCCACGGAAATTGCGGCATCTTATTTAGTCTTAATCGGTCCGGTCCTTGCAAAATAGCTAAATTCCATAGGTGCGTCAATGCTCAGGATGAACCTGTGCGAGAAATGTCTGGGCAAGGGCTACCTGGTGATAGGAGACAAGCCCTGTCCCAACTGCAATGGCAGCGGAAAGACCGAATCCATCTCCCTGGGCGAGGCATCGGACAGGGCGATGAAAGAGCTGATTGATAGCGGCTGCACCAAATGCAGCGTCTGCCAGGGAACCGGCAAGATTCCCATTACTGAGAGCTGCCCGGACTGCAATGGCCTGGGGCGCGAGTATCTGTGCGTCGTCTGCAAGACCAGGCTCTCCAGCAAGAAAGAGCTATGCGATCGCTGCGCCAAAAAGCCGCTCGTCCATATTCTGGATCCTGCCTGCGATGTCAAGGATCTGGTTATCGGCGATATTTATCAGGGAAGGGTCAATGGCCTGGCCAGCTTTGGGGCCTTTGTGGACCTCTCCGAGAGCGTGAGGGGCCTCGCCCATAACAAATATCTGAAGAGCAAGCCGGATGTGGGCGAAACGGTTTTCGTCACAGTGCGGAACATTCTCGCGAACGGAAATATCGAGCTCGAGCCCGCAGCGCTCACGGAATACAACACCGTAGAGGTCGAAAAAGAGCTTCCCATCTCCAAGACGGCGGATCTGCATAAACAGGTGAGTAAGCAGATCATGATTAAGGGAGAGGTTATCCAGGTCAAGCAGACCGGCGGGCCGACCATCTTCACCATCGCGGACGATAGCGGCCTGGCATTCTGCGCCGCCTTTGAGAGGGCCGGTGTGCGGGCCTATGCCGATATCGATAGCGATATGATGGTGCGGGTCATCGGCGAGGTGAGCCTGCGAAACAACCAGGTGCAGGTTGAGATCAAGTCCATGAAACGCCTCTGGGGCAAAGAGGCATCGACCGTAAAAGACCTGATCGAACAGGCAATCGACCGGCGCGCTGAGCCCTCAAAGACTGAGTTTTTAGTGAAAAGCGAGATCATGACCAGGCTTCAGCCTGCAATGAGGCAGGTTGCCAAGGAGATTCGCCGGGCGGTCCTCAAGTCCCAGCCCATTGTTTTGCGCCATCATGCCGATGCCGACGGAATCACCGCGGCGGTTGCTATCGAGATGGCCATTTTGCCGCTCATCACCGAGGCAGGCGGGCCAGATGCCGAGTACCACAACTACCGGCGGGCCCCCAGCAAGGCACCATTTTACGAGCTAGAGGATGTGACCAAGGACCTGACCTACGCCCTGGAGGACCAGACAAGGCACGGCCAGAAGATGCCACTCATCATCTTGATGGACAACGGCTCGACTGAAGAGGATGTGCCTGCCATGCGCCAGGCTCAAGTCTACGGCATGGACATGCTGGTCGTCGATCACCATCATCCCCACAAGATCGTGGACCAGTTTCTCATCGCTCACGTCAATCCCGCTCACGCCGGCGGCGACTTCGGCCTGACCACGGGAATGCTGGCGACCGAGATCGCCCGCATGATCTATCCCCCGGTGGAGAGCAAGATCCGCCATTTTCCTGCGGTTTCGGCGGTGGGAGACAGAAGCGAGGCTCCTGAGGCTGGCCTTTACATAAAGCTGGTTGAGGACAAATATGACCGGGAGGATCTCAAGAAGATTGCTCTCGCACTGGACTACGAGGCATTCTGGCAGCGCTTTAATGACGGTCGTGGCATCATCAACGATATCCTGTGCCTGGGCAGGCTCGACCGCCACCAGAGGGTGGTGGAGCTCTTATGCGAGCAGGCCAATTCTGCCATAGACGAGCAGCTCCGGGCCAGCATGGGCAATGTCAAGAGCACGAAGCTGCCCAACGGCATCATCATGAACGTGCTGGATGTGGAAAACTTCGCCCATAAGTTCACCTTCCCCCCGCCCGGCAAGACCTCCGGCGAGGTGCATGACCTGCTCTGCAAGAAGTATGCCGGAAAGCCGGTGGTCACCATTGGCTATGGACCGGACTTTGCAGTGCTGCGAAGCCGAGCGGTGAAGATGAACATCCCACAGATGGTAAAGGAGCTGATGGAGGAGATTCCCAATGGAGGGGTCTCCGGTGGCGGGCACCTGGTGGTGGGATCGATCAAGTTCGTGGGCGGCATGAGAAAAGAGGTGCTGGCAAAGCTGGCCGAGAAGATCGCCGCCTGCGGGGTGGATGAGCCTGCGCAGGGCGGATAGAGGATAGATTGCGGGACATGGGTTCCGGACGTCTTGGAGTTATCATTTAGACTTTCAGTGGGGAATATTCTCCTATTTTTGTTTCCATTCAAAGGGAAATGCTAAGGAGGAAATATTTTAGCTAACAATCAATCAAAAAATATATATCATATTGTCTGCCAATAATTAGCCTTACGGAATGAAATGAATTTCGAATCCTGGCTGAAAGAGATGATAAATTATGTTTAATATATTCACAGAGGAGATTAAAAATACTCGTTTTATTTTGACGGTGATGGCCGTGAGTCTATTAGCACTCTTTGGAATTGCGATCATAGCCATAATCGTTTACAGACCGAATGTCAAGATCTCAGAAGGATTGCTCGGCTTGCTGACCACGATCCTGGGGGCGGTTATTGCAATTGTCTCCGTTGCCTATAATTCGCACTTCAAGGCACAAGAACAGGCAGCCACGGCAAGAGAGGCTCAGGAGGCCGGTGATGAGATTTGTGATTCGCGTTCCGTCATTTTAGGTGACACAACATTGAATCGAACCGTGACGGTTAATCCCAAGACGGAAGATCATTGAGGCGCATAGGCTGCACCAGCCGGGGGCAGAGGGATATGCCCTCTGCCTCTGTACTCAATTTTCTTTTCCTTTCCCCCAGGCTTTCTCCACCAGCCCCCACCCCCGATCCAAGACATAGCTCTGCAGGATCTCCTGGACCATCAACATGAACTGCTCCTGTGTCAGGCTAAGCTGTGCGGCAAGCCTTTCCACCAGCGGCTCGACGTTCTTAACATCATCGCTCTTGATGCTTCTCAAAACCACGGCAGCCAGCGCCATGAGCCGCAGGCCCTCTTGCATCTTATCCTGCTGGACCGCCAGAGCCCCGAGCTGGAATAGAGCACCCGCTTCCGCAGGCTTATCCCCCAGCTCCTGGTTGATCCTCAGGGCTTCCTGGAATCTCTCTGCTGCTTTTTCTTTCTCGCCTGCTTGAGAATGGATCATTCCCAGGCTGTGCAGGATAGCGGCCTGGCCAGCACGGTCGCCATTCTCCACAAATAGCGGCAGAGCCTCGCCAAATTCAGCTCCCGCAGCCGAATAGTCACCCTTCTCCAGATCGAGGCTGGCCAGGTTGAAGAGAGAAAATGCTGCGCCTTTGCTGTCTCCGCCTTCGAGCAGCCGCTCCTTCGATCTGGCCAGCCACTGGCGCGCCCGATCGTAATCATGCCGCAGCATGTCAAGGCGGGCCATCTCCTGAAGAGTTGCCGCTTCGCCCTTGATGTCACCCAGGCTTCTCATGATCTCTGCGATCTTCTGCAGCTTTTCCATCGCGGCATCATTTTCGCCCTTCAGCATGTCAATTGTTGCCAGGCGGCTCATGCTTGCCGCCTCCCCGGACGGATCGCCTGCAGCACGATAGGCCTGCATCGACTTTTGCAGGATATCTCTGGCCAGATCATGCTTTTCCTGGTGCATGAGGGCCGTGCCCAGGCCGTAGTAAGCGTCTGCATCCGGCGCGATCTCCAGGGCCTGATCATAGCACTTTGCCGCTTTTCTGTACTCACCCTGGTCCAGATGGGCTCTGGCGATCCAGGCGATGGGCGCAGCAGAAGTCATATTCCGGTCCAAGAGCTCCTGGTTCAGCCTTACGATCTCCGAGTAGTAGCCGTGCCTCTTCAGGTAGCCGCTGATGCGAGCCGTCACTGCGATGGCATTATCGATATCTTCCGCGGCCAGGTAGTGGCCACGAGCTTCCAGCATGCAGTCCAGGCGGGTGAGGCGGATCTCGCTGCTGTGTCCCGCCTCAGCCAGCGATCTGAGAAAATCGCCCGCCGACTTCTGGGCGGAACGCTGCTCCTCTGGGCTCAATTTTGCCTGAAGCGAGATCTGAAGGAAAGAGGGCACAGTCCACAGCCCACCGTTGGCTGTGGCCAGATGATGGTCCTGCCAGTCTCTGGCGCTCGCGGCAGCCTGCTCTTCCGGAAGGCCGCAGACTGCAGCAATCCCTGCCTGGTTTATGGCAATGCAGTAGGCTGCCGCCTGAGAGAGGGCACGCGCTGAAGCAGGGCTCAGAAGAGCGATGAGCCTGCTTAGTGGATCCTCGCCAGGAGCCAGATCCCCCCTCTCCAGAGCCTTTGCCGTCATGGCCAGACTGGCGGGAAGGCCCTTCGCGACCTGGTGATGGCCTGATAGAGCAGAATAGGTGATCTTGCCTCTCTTATAGCGGTCTGCAATCATCCTGTCCTGGAGAAGATATCTTATGAATGCCGCCTGGCTCAACCCCTCAAGCTTGCAGTGAGCCGCACGCGAGGGAAGTGTCAGGGCGTCCGCCGGCAATTTCTCGCAGGTGATGATCAGCCGTCCTGAAAGAGTGCCTCTCAGCATTTGCATGTAAAGATCGCCCAGATCGGGATCGGAAATCCTGCCGCTCTTGCTGTCAAGAGCCAGACCGTCCCAGACCATCAGGATGCGAGAGCTCTTCATTGTTTCTAAGAGGATGTTTTGTCGATCTCGAATTGGCCTTTCAGAATCCTTGAGAATTCCTGCCAGAGCCCCTTCGCCCTTTGAGCTGAAATGGGCTGCGGCTGCCTCGATAACGCGAGAAGAGCTTATGCGGCTGTTCGGAGAGCCGTAAATTGCCAGAATGCCGTAGCCTGCCGCTTCCAGCTGCCGGGCGAAAAGAGTGGCCAAAGTGCTCTTGCCGCTGCCGCCTTTTCCGGTGATGATCGCAGTCTGCGTCCTGCCGTCCAGCATGGCAGAAGAAAGCTGCTGAATTTCTCGTCTTCGGTCCACAAAACAATCCGCCGCCCCTTCAGGCAGTCCAGGCAGGGAAAGCAGCCTCCGGCAGAGCGCAGCAGATGGCGCCATCTCTTGGGAGCTGTAGATCTCGGGCAGATCATAAACAGAGTACCTGACAGGAGCAGTGGCTGGAGCCTGGTCTGAGGACGGCACAGCCGCCTCCCGGCGAACAGCGAGAATCGCTTCGTTTATCGATTGACCTTTTGCCAGGGACTGGTACAACGGCCTGCCGGCAGAGGTCGGCGCATTCCAGGCCACCGCCAGAGGAATGCTCTCTGCCAGCTTCTGACAGAGGAGGTGAATTGCTTGCGGATTTTCGCTCTGCCTGCCGGACAGGATGATGCCTACAGCACCGGATTGCTTAAGGGCGTCAGCCAGATCCTCCGCCTTCAGAAGAACTGGGCGACCCGAAGGCCCTGGCATGGACAGCACGGGGGCGCCTCCGGAGAGCTTTGCCTGGCAGGCGAGAGCTACCAGGTGAGGCCGGAAGGCGGCAGCCTTCTCTTTCAGCTCCTCATTGGTTCCTTCTTCGCAGATGAGCAAATCAGTGTCCAGTCCCTCTGAGATCCTTTCTATGGCCAGCTCTTCCGCCTCATAATCCAGAGGCTCTGCAGCCAGGAAAATTACCCTCAAAGGACCGGGCGCAGGCTGGCTGGCTGCTGCCGCAAGCCTGCTCTCGATGCCTGGCAGGCGGATGATGCTGTGCATTGCGTCTGCACCTGCTGCGGCGGGCCTTTCGGAAAGAGATAGCATCTCCCAGGGAAGCAGAAGAACCTCCGGCATGGGCGAGACAACCGTCAGATGGCCGCCAGATGGGATCGAGGCGAAAAGATCCTGGTCGCCTGATTTGATGAAAAGCTGTGTGAGAGCTTTGCCGAGGATGGGCAGATAGTCCTTCGTCGCAGCAAAACTGCCATCCTTTTGGAGAGAGAAGTACTGAGAGACCATCTCCTGCACCTGTTGAGTCTGAACGGGCGTGAGAGTCCTTTCTGCCAGAACATTGCCATCCACTGCAATCTTGTAGGAATAGGTCCTGGCCGCGGCAGTTCCTGCCTCAATGACTGTGATTGTGATATTTTGCATAGTTATCCCTCTCCATCGAATTTTTCACTCATTTGCTTTTTAATTATTTGCTGTTCAATGTTCAATTTCCTTCAATTATTGACGATTAATTGCAGGTTTTCTGGCTGCATTCAGCTCGCAATAGTCTTTTGGCTCCAGATGCACCACCACATCCCTGACCCTGGGAATCCTGCTCTTAATCATGCTCTCTACATCTTCGCCCACTTTATGGGCAACATCAATTGATAGCGACGAATCCACGCCGATATGCAGATCGACGAAGATCTCACCGGTTGTGCCTCGGGTGCGAACCCCGTGGCAGGTGCAGACACCATCGACGGACTCTGCGAGATCGATGATCTGCCTCTCGTCCAGCAGGGCTTTGTCGAGCAATACCTGGGAGCTGTCTCTTACGATCTCAATTCCCGTCATCAGGATCAATGCGCATATCAGCAGGGCGATAACCGGGTCGGCCTGGGGATAGCCCATCTCGACGGCGAGAAGGCCCAGGATGACGCCGAAGGAGGCCAGTATATCGCTCCGGGTGTGCAGGGAGTCCGCCACCAGAATGCTGCTCCTCAGCCTCCTGCCCAGGATGTACTCATAAGCCGAGACGCCGATATTGATAAGCATGGTTATGCCCATAACCGCAAAAGACATTTCGGTTATCTGGGGAGTGGACTGGCTTTGCAGGCGTTCTGCGGCAGCGAGAGCAAGCTCAATGGCGCTGATAAATAGCAGCATGGCGATTCCCAGGGAGGCAAAGGTCTCGAACTTGGCATGGCCGTAGGGATATTCCTTATCCGCCGGACGGGAAGCGAGGGAGATGCCCACCAGGCCAATGATGTTGGATGTGCCGTCGAAGAGGGAGTGTACCCCGTCCGCGCTCATGGAGAGCGAGCCGGTGAGAAGGCCGTAGCCGCCCTTGACAAGGGCGGTGGCTATGTTAATCAGGAAGATTATTATGAGGATGCGTCGAACCGTCTCATAGTAGGCCATCAAGGTAGTTTTGTAGGGATGCGATAAATATTTTTTTGATTCAGACGATCCTGATCACCGCTGGCAGACCCAGGCCCAGCAGATCCTTCTCAGCCAGGACTCTGTGGTTGCCTTCACCGTCGACGATGATCAGATTCTGCAGACGCCACTCTTCCGTCTCATTTCCAGGTGGAAGCGACATTTGTGCAGTGTAAATGCCATCTTTGCCATCCCCTGAGGTGAGATCCTGCGAGGAGAAAAGTGCAGAAGCCTGCTCTCCCCCCGGGCCGGAGAACTCTGCCCTCGCCGCCCAGATGCCCTGGTCGTCGATGAGGTGAGCGGTGAGGTTCACGGTTTGGGGCAATGCGGCGGAGATCTCCTGTGGCTCCAGGGTGAGGCCGGCTAGGCCCGGCGACTGATCGTCAGCCAGCGGGCCTGCTGCCATGCTTCGGGGCGGAGCCAGGGGATCGGCCGGCTCATCGAAGGATGAGAAGCATTCGCTGCTGCTGCCAATCTTAACGGTCTTCTCAATGGAAAAGGAGCCCACCAGGTCCTCAACGCTCTTTCCGTATCCGCAGGCAGGAGATGAGAGAACGAGCAGGAGAAGGAAGGCAGGAATCAGGTATCGAAAAGGCAAACTGAATTCACCTTTATTTCGGTTGGTGGGGAGCGGACAAATATCTTTTGCTGGGGATACAAGGCGAGGTTTTGCCAAAGCGTGAATCTCAGTCGAAACTCTCGCGGACTCGCGGTCAGCGAAATCCGCCCTCTGCAATCCTAGAAGTTAAAGGTTTATATCCATTGGGTGCTTAAAATCTATAACTCTTCAGTTTGGTGCAGAAATGCGTCGAGGTGGATTTGAATGATCAGACTCAAAAAACTGTCAGCCATCCTATTATTATCTCTCCTGGCCACTATTATGGCCACTATTATTATGATCCTGCCCGGTCTCGGCCAGTGTTACGGTCTTCCCGCTCCGGATGAGGGAGAAGAGCGCATCTTTGCTCAGAGCGCATGTGCCGGCGTCAGCAGCGACCCGCCCAACCCAACCGTCTTTACAATAGACGAGCCAAGGACCATCACCAAACTTGGCACATACCACTATGGTTCCGGAGTAGCTCCGGGGACGATCGGGCTCCGAGGCAAGCAGGGCAAGACCTACGGTCCCTGGCAGGCGGAGGGAGAACCCGGCCAGGGAGGAGTTCCCGATGCTTACTGGATCGTCTACTTGAATCCGGCATTGGAGCTTGCCGCGGGAACCTATACTATTATCGACTCCAGTCAGTCGACCTGGTCCTACACCTATGAGAGCAATGATTGCGGGCTGGCCTCAGTCATCGGCCTCAAGCTCGGCAGCGGTGGCGGAAAATCCCCGCCCTGTGCCGGAGAGGCAGATGATTATTCTCCCCGCAGCCCCACCGACCTTTACACCGCCGGGCCGGGACTGGCTCCGGGCAGCTACAATATCTGGTACGGCAAGAGGACCGGCACCCAAATCGGAACTCCTGACCGATGGAACAGGCTTGGGCCCGAGGAGCTGGCTGACGGCAAGTTCTATGTCTTTGATGTGACTGCTGCCCGGCTGGCCGAGAGCACTCCCCAAATGGTGAACCCCATGCTCACAGACCCAACCCCCGGACAATCCCTGGTCTGGCTTAAGCTCAGCTCTGAGGATGCTTATGTGGTCTGCTTTGATGGGCCTCTGGGCGGCGGGCTGAACCTGGCCGGAGCCTGGAAGATGACCGGGCATCAGGAGGGCTTTAACGATTGGAAAGGCGACCTCAATCTGAACCGGGACGGCACATTGCAGTGGACCGAGACAGAGGGGGCAAATGTGGGAGCGAGCCGAGAGGGGACCTGGCAGTTCGATGGAACCGTCCTCACATTGGAATGGACATCGCCGGGCGGCGGACAGACCAGGTGGAAATCGATGTCTGTGTCTGAGAATTCGATATCATCCGGCACATACACTGTGGAGCGGGCTCCGGGTGGGACCTGGTCTGCGATGAGGTGAGAGAAGGGACTTGCATCCTGTTTCTTTTTTCTCTTTTCACTTTTTATTTTTCCTTTCGCTGAAATGAGCGGCGAAGTGGCTTATGGGGTTGGGAAAGTACTTATTCCAGAAGCATACATGCTAAATGCTCAAAATCGTCTCGGGATTCGATAATACGATATGAGCTGCATGAGTATCCGAGATCATTGCGGGGTTTGCCAAGCTGGCCAAAGGCGCGGGACTTAAGATCCCGTCTCGCAGGAGTTCGCGGGTTCGAATCCCGTACCCCGCATTAAATTGAGTCGCGACATAGCGATCCATTGAGATGAATTCCTAAACTTATTAATGGTAATTTGGATTGAAATTTGCCGCTCGCACCAAGATACGATTTAGGCAATGACGCAAACGATCTTCAGATTTAAGGAGTTATCTCCAATAGGGCGAAGGTAGCAGACGGATGAGGTCGTTCATCTATCTAGGACGTGTAAGCCTGTTCCAGCTCATCGCCTGTGCCCGCCAGGGGCGACAAGTTTTTATTGTCATGATGCATGCTAACTATGTTATTCAGTGTCGATTTTGAGTGGCATTGTGTAAAGGAAAAACATGAGAACCAACTTTGATATGGCAAGATCACGGCGCGCAGAGCTTCTGAACCTTATTGCCGGCGCGGCCGATGAAATAGCGGCAATAGATCGTAGTTTGCCGGTTTTGTATAGTCAAGCCCTAGAGGCTGATCTTCTCCAGAACGAAGAAAAAGCACTAGCACAATGCTAGTGCACAGATTTAAAGCAGATACACTGATACGGTGGGCGATTAGAGCCAATCGCCAGCAGCTTAAGTAACAGAAAGCCATGCTTCTGCCCATCTTGGAGAGTTAAAAATGGTTAATGGAACAGTGAAGTTTTTCAACAGAATCAAGAACTCCGGTTTTATAGCGGGCGATGATGGAAAGGACTATTTCGTGCATGCAACAGGTCTGAAGCCTGATGTCACTATCGATAAAGGCGATAATGTAAGCTTCGATGTGATATACGGCGAAAAAGGCCTCACGGCAGATAAAGTAGAGAGACTTTAGGAAGCTATTACGGGCCGCAAGGCTCTTATTCCATCTTTTATTCATCAAATAGCATCCGATTGATATCGGTTTAAGGGTGATCTCGTTCACGGGAATAGCCAACTCCATGGCATTTCAGAATCAGATCGGCCTCCTTCGATAAATCTCTGTGCAATTCCACCTAATTGAATAGCTGCAGGCTTGACTGAAATCTCTTGCTACTAGCCGCAATGTAATCTATTATTATTAGGTCGCATTATCTCGGAGCGACTCAGAGACTTTTGACCAACTTTTTTTTTAAACCAACAGGTATATAGGTAAGGAACCCGATGAAAGCTATGTTGCACTTTGCGTCGATTCAAAGAGATTTGTTGAGATGTTTTTGTAGCACGATCGGTTCTTTGAATCGATAACAAGGTAAGTGAATCAAATGTTTGAGAGAAAATACGACAACAGCGGTAGCTTCAGAAATAGCTACAACAGCGGCCCCAGAGAAATGACAGATGTAACCTGCTCCGAATGCGGCAAGCAGACCCAGGTCCCTTTCAAGCCGGATGGATCCAGACCGGTTTATTGCAGTGAGTGCTACCAGAAACACAGACCTGCCAGGGCCCCGAGAAGATATTAAACCGAAATATCTGTTTTGTCCGAATTGAATTTGCAATTGATATGCAGGGCTTTATCCATCTCTGCAAATTTCTAATCCTTTATCGACTCGTAGCTTAATCCTACTCAAAGCTCTCCAGCGGCAATTGACCAGCAAAGAGAATCATAATAGATAAAGCGTAATAAAAATATATATGGGGTGCTCCATCAGGCAAGGCTGATGCAATGATATGGATACCTAAGAAGGAACGGATGCTGGAATTTTGACTGAGCACAAGCAGGTCACAATTCACGATCCCACATCAAACGCAATGATCGAGGTGGACGAACTGATGGCACCACTGCTGGAGGCCATTTGGAGCTCCGGCCTAATCACCTGCAATTCCTGTCAGGAAAATAAACCAGGCGTCATGTGGATCGAGTTTCTCTCTGCAGAGGATGCCGAGGCTTTTATAACCCGTATTGTATCAGGCCTTGATCCCATCAACAACCCTAAAGCCGACAATTGGCTGTACTCCAGAATAAAGGGTTCAAGCGGGGGGTGGCAATATACAGCTCATCCTCATGATGTCAGGGAATACATTGATCCAGAGTGCGGTACCATAGAATTAGACGCCTCCCAATCGTGCGCATTTACATTATTCATATCCATCCGTTTTCCAAAAAGCGATTACGAAAGACTGTGCCATCTTCTCGGCGCAAAACCGCGAAGCTCGATCTGAGGCTAATCATGACTTGCGAATCTCTCAAATCGAAATTAGGAGACAAAATGACCTGTGATCTATGTACTAGAGCCCAAATGAGTGAATGTGTGGGCGAGGCATTCTGCGCGTCTCTCCATTTGACCAACGAAGAAGCCTATTGGCTGGCGGCTGATGCCTGCCTCTCTTGGTGGCAGAAGAGATATGAAATGGCCGAGGCGGATGATATGCTCTGGGAGATGTCGGAGAACCGGATTGATGAGCTGGCTTGCGATCCCCAACAGGCCAGAGTCACTGCCGGCATATTGAAGGATGAAGACTCAGAATGCATATTGTTGGAAAAGGAAAATGGCATGATGGAGTATGAGATGAAGATAGCAATAATAAGAATTATTCCTCGGATTTAAGAATTGGAAATACCTCAGAGATTTGATTTAGTATTAAAATAAAAATAAATATTAGGCGATTTTTAAAATTGACGATCTCTGCAAAATGCCCTCGAAAATAGAATGAACGAAATGAATAGAGGTAACCTGATAGGCGATTTAAAGAAGTCCTGGCTAGAGAAGTTCGCTTCGGTTGAAGAGATATTCAGCCATATCCATGCAGGGGATAAGATTTTCATAGGCACGGGCTGCGGCGAGCCTCAATACCTGGTCCAGGCTCTGGTGAATTTCGTCGGCGCCAATCCCAAAGCCTTTTCCGGAATCGAGATCTTGCACGTATGGACCCTTGGAACAGCACCCTATCTAGATGATAAATTCCGTGATAACTTCCGGATCGATTCGTTCTTCATAAGCGAAGCCACTAGAAATGCGATCAACAGAGGTGCAGCAGACTACACACCCATATCTCTTTCTGCTGTTCCCGGCCTTATCCGAAGGGAGATAATACCAATAGATGTGGCATTGATCCAGACATCTCTTCCTGATAAGCACGGGTACATGAGCCTGGGAATAAGCATAGATATCGTAATGGCTGCCATCCAGAAGGCTTCAATTGTAGTTGCCCAAATAAACACCCATATGCCTCGCACTCAGGGTGATGGATTCATAAATATAAACGATATAGATTTCATTATTCCCTACGATGAACCTCTGCTGGAGTTTACGGTTGAAGATCCTGGAGACATCATCAAAGCAATAGGCAGGTATGTTGCCCGGATTATTGAAGATGAATCTACGCTGCAGGTTGGATATGGAATCATACCCAATGCAGTGGTATCATACTTGGGTGAGAAAAAGCATCTTGGGGTACATACCGAGCTCTTGAGTGACGGCATCATTGATTTGATGCAAAAAGGCGTGGTTGATAATACCAGGAAGTCAGTCGATGTGGGAAAGACCGTCGCCTCCTACTGCATGGGCAAGAGAGAAAGCTATGAGTTCCTGGACGAGAATCCAACTGTTTTGTTTAAGACCATAGATTATGTTAACAACCCGCTTATTATTGCCAAGAATAAATTGATGACTGCTATTAATAGTGCCATGGAAATTGATCTAACCGGTCAGGCTACCGCAGAATCAATTGCCGGGAAATTCTACTTCGGCATCGGAGGCCAGGCTGACTTCATGAGAGGTGCTGCGCTTGCACGGGGCGGCAAGAGCATCTTGGCCCTTCCCTCAACCGCTATCAACGACACTATTTCCAGGATCGTGCCATCCCTCCAGGAGGGAACTGGGGTGACCTATACTAGAGGAGATGTACACTATGTCGTAACAGAGTATGGGATAGCCTATCTCCATGGAAAGAATATCCGGGAACGGGCCATGGACCTTATTGCTATCGCCCATCCCAAGTTCAGGCCGTGGCTAATTGATGAGGCCAAAAAGCTCTTGTTTATCTACAAGGATCAGGCATTCATACCTGGTGCAAGTGGGATATATCCGGTAGCATTAGAGACGCTGAAGACAACCAGGAGCGGTCTGCACCTTCTGCTCAGGCCGGTGAAGATGGGAGATGAGCCCTTGATGAAGGACTTTTTCTATGCTCTCTCCTGCCAAAGCATGTATCGCAGGTTCATGTCTGTTAGAATGGACATGCCCCATAAGAGGTTGCAGGAGTTCGGGTTGATAGATTAT
>Ga0209098_1000541_pt1 | contig 41193 bp, 34 predicted proteins | sample AD_JPNHW1_MetaG_FD_184429 | JGI IMG/M metagenome (GOLD analysis project Ga0209098, IMG submission 184429) | Active sludge microbial communities of municipal wastewater-treating anaerobic digesters from Japan - AD_JPNHW1_MetaG (SPAdes) (version 2) | ecosystem: Engineered > Bioreactor > Anaerobic...
ATCATATTATGGAAACAGTCGTCAGCGGTATCCGGCCTACCGGAAATTTACACCTCGGGAATTATCTCGGAGCTTTAAAAAACTTTGTAAAAATGCAATACGAAAATAACTGCTATTTTTTTATTGCCGATTATCATTCGCTCACTACACACCCCACTCCTGCCGACCTGCACAGCAATGTCCGCAATGTTTTGGTTGAATACCTTGCCTGCGGCCTTGATCCTGAAAAAGCTACATTGTACATTCAAAGCGATGTTCCCGAAACTGCCGAGCTATACCTGATTCTTAACATGAACGCTTATATGGGTGAGTTGGAACGCTGCACTTCTTTCAAAGATAAAGCACGCACACAACCTGAAAATATAAATGCCGGGCTTCTCACCTACCCCACGCTGATGGCGGCTGACATCATCATTCACAAAGCGGCGATGGTACCTGTAGGAAAAGACCAGGAACAACATCTTGAGATGACACGAACCTTTGCCAAGCGCTTTAACCGGCTTTACAAGGTGGAATACTTCCCCGAACCTGTTGCTTACAACTTTGGACAAAATCTTGTAAAAATACCCGGGCTCGACGGCAGCCTGAAAATGAGCAAATCCGAAAACGAGAATTCATGCATTTTTTTGGCTGATACTGCAGAGGTGATACGCAAAAAAATCATGAGGGCTGTTACCGATGAAGGCCCCAAAGTACCTAACCAGGCCAAACCTCAGGCCATAGAAAACCTTTTTAGCCTGATGAAGGTGGTTTCGAAAGAAGAAACGATAAAGCATTTCGACGAACTTTACAATAATTGCAGCATCCGCTATGGCGACCTGAAAAAACAGCTTGCCGAGGATATGGTTGCTTTTATTGCGCCTCTTTCAGAAAAGATCAGAGAATTGTCGTCCGACAGTGATTACCTCCACAAAGTAGCCCGGATGGGCGCCGAAAAAGCCCGTGAAAGCGCGTCAAAAACAGTCAGGGATGTCAGGGAAATCATTGGCTTTAAAGCGTTTTAATTATTTAAAAAAACCTCATATGCTAAGCACACACTAAAAAACACACCCTCCGTGTCCTCCTCTGCGGACCTGTGTCCTCCGTGTCTCCGTGGTAAAAAACATACCCTCCGTGAACCTCCGTGTCCTCCGTGTCTCCGTGGTAAAAAACATACCCTCCGTGAACCTCCGTGTCCTCCGTGTCTCCGTGGTAAAAAAACCCCGTCTTTATTGATTCCTTAATGCCTGAAATAAACAAATATTTTCCCGAAGTTATCCCTGTCCTTTTCAATCCTGTGGTAAAGGTTTTTGACCTCTTTCTTCTCGAGGAACCTCAGCACTTTCTTTTTTAGCTGTCCGCTGCCTTTGCCAGGAATTATTTCGATCCAGTCAAGCCTTCGGGCCACCGCATCTTCAATAATATCCTGCAGTGCCTTATCGATAAGCTTGCCCTTATTATAAATTTCGTGAAGATCTAAAACCAGTTTCGACATCGGGTCTGGTGAATTGTTTTGACAAAGGTAAAGCAATGTAAATTAGTTTCATTAATTTTGCTGTAAATCTTAATTGTTATGGAACCTGTAAAGGCATTTTTTTCACTTTCAACATGGGCGCTGCGTGTAGCGGTTCTGGTATTGGTTTATATGATCTTTTACGGCCCCCTGAGCACGCTGGATTTCAAAAATGTTGATTTTTTAATAGCTGCTGGTTTTGCACTTTTCAGCATTTTGCTTTTTATAGGCGGCTTTATGAACAAAAGTACCATGACGATTATCACCTCGGGGATCCTCATGCTGGGCTGTGCCTACGAGATAGTAATGCATTACGGATTTCAGAAAAGCAGGTTTGTGGCCGTTTACTTTGTTTTCGGCGCCATAGCCCTGTTCTTTTTTGCAAACGGCAATAAAAAGAAATGACCAAAACACCTGACAGTCGAACTCCGCCGCGGCGGACTAACAGCCTAACTCCCTAACCTCCCAACCTTGAACACTACCGATAACAACAAAGAACGTGCGATCCTTATAGGACTGATTACCCTTAAGCAAAACAAAGAAAAAGCGGCCCTTTATCTCGAAGAACTTTCTTTCTTAGTGAAAACTGCCGGTGGCATACCTGTCAGACATTTTTTACAAAAACTCGATATGCCCGACCCGAGGACTTATGTTGGCTCGGGAAAAATAGCAGAGATCAGCTCATTTATTTCAGAAAACAATATCAACCTTGCCATCTTCGACGATGAGCTTAGCCCTTCGCAAATACGCAACATCGAAGCTGCATTAAAATGCCGGGTGATCGATCGCAACAACCTGATCCTTGATATTTTCGCCTACCGCGCCCGCAGTTCGTATGCCCGCACACAGGTAGAGCTGGCACAATACCAGTATATGCTGCCCCGGCTCACGGGTATGTGGACCCATCTTGAAAAACAACAGGGCGGTATCGGGCTAAAAGGCCCCGGCGAAAAAGAAATCGAAACCGATCGCCGTGTGATAAAAGACCGGATTACACTTTTAAAGGAAAAGCTGAAGAAGATTGACAAACAAAAAATCACCCAGCGCAAAAACCGTAGCGGAATGATACGTGTGGCGCTGGTAGGGTATACCAATGCCGGCAAATCAACCATTATGAACCTGCTCAGCAAATCGGATGTTTTTGCCGAAGACAAGCTGTTTGCTACGCTCGACACCACCGTACGCAAAGTAGTTATCGGGAACCTCCCTTTTTTGTTGTCCGATACGGTTGGGTTTATCCGTAAGTTGCCCCATGCGCTCATCGAATCTTTCAAATCCACTCTTGATGAAGTATTCGAGGCAGACGTGCTTATTCATGTTGTGGATATTTCTCATGCGGAATTTGAAGAGCAAATGGATGTGGTAAGCCAAACCCTTGCCGGGATCAAAGCCAACGACAAGCCGGTAATAACAGTTTTCAATAAGATCGACAATTATACTTTTGTAAAAAAAGATGAAGACGATTTGACTGCGCCTGATAAAAAAAATCTTACCTTAGAGGAATTACAACAGACCTGGATGGGCAAAACTTCCAGTCCTTCGATATTTATCTCCGCCACAAAAAAAACACATCTCGAGGAGTTCAAAACATTGATTTATGACAATGTAAAGACCATGCATGCGAAGTTATACCCGTATAATAATTTTTTGTATTAGCTTCCAGAATATTTTTATTCATTCTTTTAATATAAAATACCCACATTTTTTTCCAGAACCATTTTTCTTAACAACTGCGTGATTCTAAAAAATCAAAAAAAAGATTATTATTGATTGAACAGGATATTTACAAAATCAATTAAATGAACGGAATTTCAACTGATAATACAAGTAAAATAACATTTGCGAAACTTATTGTATTATTATTTTTCCACTTTGAGTTTTGCCGGAATCATCTGTTAACCTGTAAAAACACATACCCTTTGGAAAGTTTCTGCAATTAATTACCGTTTTATTTCCAATAACTTTTGTTTGAAATAATAAGTTTCCGAACAGGTCAAACATTTCAAATAAATAGTGTTTAGCATTTTGGTCATTCGTATTAATAGTGAAATATCCGTAAGCAGGATTAGGTGTTATTGATATAAAATTTTCGCGTGGAACTTCGCTATTGCCCATTGCTAAAATTGAATCGCAAGAGAATGGAATTCCCCATGTTTGATTTCCTTTTTTAAAGTAAATTAATGTTGATTTATTTCTGCAATCGATATACCATGCATCATAATAACTGCTCAGAATGCCTGGATAGAAAATAGGATTAATAATACATCCGTCAACATTCAAATAATTCCAGCAGCTAAAATTATTAAAAAGTGTATTATAATATGAAGGCGTTACTTTACCGATAATTCCGCTGGCATGGACCCTTAAACTATTTGAAGTAAGTCCATCATTTGTATAATATGGTTCATCGGGCAGGTGGTTGAATTCTGTTTCGAATGAATTGTTCAGGAACAGAGCCACGGTGGTGGTGTCATTGCTTTTTGTATACTCAATCTGAATAATGGTGTCAACTAAATGTGAATACTTTTCTGTATAGCATCTTTTAAGTTTATATTTCAGGGTATCGCTGTTTATTGCTGCCAACGTATCAATTACTTTTAAGGTTGCCCATGATTCGTATTCCGGATACCAGTTATAATCAAAGGGATTGTATAATGTATATATATGAAATTCATCACCGACATCAAATGTGTAAACATCTCTTAATCTGGGATTTTGTATTCCTGCTTTGGGCGACGACATGCCTGCAAGCGAATATTTTAAATTATACGACCAGGGATCATTTGGAAAGGAATAAAGATCGGGTACACTTACTAAACCGTAGTGTTTGCTAAGAATAATCTTTTGTCCGTTCACCTCCGGAATTGTGGAACTGAAAACAATTATCTTAATTGAATCCTGTAGCCCAAGTATCAGGGTATCTTTAATGCTAACAACATTTGCCGAAACATTTCCTTCAGAGCAAACCGGCCATAACTGGCCCGGCATAGCCAATGTATTAATCCTGATGCTATCATTATTATAATTAATAAAAATATTCCAGCCATTAGGTTTGATTATAACTTGTTTCCCAATCCATGAGCCCATAGTATCAGAATAACAAGAAAAATCAACTCTTTTTATAACATAATAACTTTTATAAATGGTATCAATAATATTCACCGGTTGCAAGGTATCAATACGATAAGCTGAATAAGGCTGGTAATTATTGCCGGTAGAAAAAATAAATTCACCGATTGGTTTTATCGTTTGCCAATTCTGCGTATGTCCGGAACTTTGTAATAAATAAATCACAAAAAGCAAAAATGTTATTTTCAGATTTCTCATAGTTTAACTTTTCTAATGACAATAATAATTATTATAATAATTAAACCTCATCTTTACATCCCTTTACCAGATACATATCAATCATCCCTTTGTTCTTAGCTTCGACCTTTCCCCGGTAAGCACAATTGAAATCATGTTTTATATATTGGTAAGTTTCGCCAGAAATATTCACAACCCCCACAACACCCGATGATTCCATGCGGGAAGCCGTATTTACCGTATCGCCCCAGATATCGTAAGCGAACTTTTTTGTGCCAACAATTCCGGAAATAACAGGACCGGTGTGCACACCAATCCTCACCTCAAAATAAGGCATATCCAAAGCCATTCTTTTTTGCTTATATTCTTGCATAAAGGCACATATCTCAATGCCGCACTTCACCACATCAACAGGATTGGTAGTATTTGAAACCGGCAGGCCTCCGGCACACATATAGGAATCGCCTATGGTTTTAATTTTTTCAACATGGTGTTTCTCAATAATGGCATCATATGCTTTAAAGCAGTAATCCAGTTCGGCCACAAGCTGTTCAGGGGTCATTTGCTGGGAAAGGCCTGTAAATCCCTTAAAGTCAGTAAAAAGAACACTTACATGTTCATAATAACGCGTTTTTGCAAAGCCATTTATTTTAAGTTCTTCGGCAGTTTCTTCGGGCAGGATATTCATCAGAAGCTTGTCGGATCGGTCTTTTTCGGCAGCAATAATAAGGTTTGCTCTGCGTTTTTGCCGGTTGCTTCTTAAGGCAACAAATACGAGTGCCGCAAATAACATAGTAACCAGAAATGAAGAATTTCGAAAGATTTTTTGCCTCCGCATATCTATGTTTTGAATTTCCTCTCTTTGTTTTAGAATCTTTATTTCTTTCTGATTCAGATAAGATTTGTATCTATCTTCGGATTCTGACATCTGTCTGTAAATATCTGCATTATAAATGGAGTCTTTCTTGGCCACATAGAGTCTATAATATTGAAAGGCATCCGTACAACTGGCCGTGGCCGCATAAATATCAGAGATCAGCAGATAATTCTTGTAAATATATTCCTGATAAGGAATACTTTGGGCAATTTCAAGGCTTCTAATACTGTTATCCAACGCCTTAGCGGGCATATTCATGTTGTAATATGCATTGCCGATTTCGTAAAACAATGTGGCAACCAATGATTGCTGTTTGTTTTGTTTGCAATTGGATAATGCGGATTGAAAATACTTCAGGGCTATGTCATATTTCTTTTTTACCCGGTAATATTTTCCGATATTGGTGGCTGATGATGAAATACCGATATTATCGTTGATTTCCAAAAAAAGTTCTTCAGCCATTTTGTGATATTGAAAAGCCGTTTCATATTTTCCGGTTTCAAAATACACTTTGCCTAAATCGTTCAGTGAATATGCCAGCGCTTTGTTATCGCCGATTTTTTTATTAATTTCATAGGACTTAATAAAATACTCCTGTGCTTTTTTGTACTGTTTCCAGTCAAAATAAATATTTCCGATACCTGAAAAGACACTTGACTTACCCAGGCCATTATCATCAATTGCCTCAGCTATTTCCAAAGCCCTGAATAAATAAAAAAGTGCGTGTTTATAGTCTTTTTGATCAGAGTAAACGTAGCTTATCTCATTCAATACCGTAATCATCCTTGAATAATGCTGTGGATCATTCATTCCCAAATATATTTGAAGTGACCTGGAATAATACTTTAATGCCTTGTTATAATCGTTTTTATAATAATAGAATTGGCCGATAAGCACATAATTCCATGCAAGATTGACTGAGTCACTGATTTTGCTGAAAGTCTCTGTGGCCTTATTAAATGCAGAAATCGAAAAAGAATCTTTGCCTGTCATCATGTGTAAAAAACCAATACTCATATAAGAACGTCCGGTAAGCGTATCGTTTTTGAACACTTTTGAAAGTCGTAATGCTTCATCAGCGTAATAAAATGAAGAGTCCGCAGAAAATGTCAAATACAATGTACAAAGAGAAAGAAATATTCTTGCCCGGCTCTCCCCTTTTGAATCTTCCAGTTTGGATTTAAGTTTTTTTACTTCCTCTTTAGTATTGTTTTGGCCATAAGCAATATATCCTTTATTGAAAAAAATAAAAATCAACAAAAGGATTGCCACGCTCATGCTTTGCCAACCCCAATTAGTATGACGCATCTTCATTTGCTGATTAAAAAACATGTTTACTATTAAGCACCAAAATAAATATCCGGTAAAAATAATTATTTTTTTCTTAGCATTTTTATTTATATCTTTGTTACGAAGGGAGCGTACCGGTATCGATTATCTTTACCTTCGCGGTAAAACAAAGGACAATAATAAGATATTAACCTTTTAATAAAAACAAATATCATGATTACAAAAAAGGTCAAACAAAAATATGACGTGATCGGCAATAAGACTAAAAAGAAACAACCCTTCGACACAGGAAAATCTACTTCCACGATGGGCGTTAAACCCACCACCAATCCCCGGACACTTTAATATTTTTTTGCTGTACTTTTAAATTGTCGGTTCAAATCTGGCTTTTTGCTTCCTTTTGAGGTGCGGAGGTAATAATCCCCTTTCGTTATTATTGATTGAATTATTCTCAATTCATATATCGTTTTTAGTACTTCTGTATAAAATTTTCCCGCATGGTGCCTATTCCATGCACATTAGTGCTTGGCGACAAAATAATCAAAAAAATATAAAATATTAATTATAATTAATTTGCATTGATTTTTATATTTTATTATCTTTGTAACTCATATTTCACATAAGTTGATAATGATTTTATTTTTAGTCTTGTACCTGTTAAAATGACGCCTGAAAAACAATTATAGTATTAACCAAAAACACAAGGTATGATAAAGAAAAATGTCAAACAAAAATTTGTGGTAACTTACCATAATGTTGAAGAATTTGTGGTAACTTTCAATAATGTCGGAGAAGAACAATTAACCAAATTTGATGAAGTTGGCCGCACTTTAGGGGTAAAGCCAACCATAAATCCAAGAACTCCTGAACCGCCAATAATTACAAGGAAGTCACCGGCCAAAAAGTTAACGGCTCCTGCAAAAACTATTAAGCAGCCAGTAAAAAAAACCGGAAAGTAACAATTATTTCCGTTTTGTTTTTCTTTATAAAGGCTTATCGTTTAAATGATAAGATACAGGTATTGTATTTTCAAAATTCAAAAGAAAATCAAATGATTTCACTTTACAAATAACACACACGTGTAATGAAGGAACAAAACAATCATGCAAAAATACTTTTGAATTGCATGCCTCCGGCACAAATACTTATGCCTTCCATTACACTTAATATATTAAAAAGTGTACTCCGGCAAAACGGTGGCAAAGCGGAAATCATTTATTGGAATCTTAAGCTCGAAACATTTTTTAAAGACTGGGCTAAAAACTTCGGCGAAGATAATTTTGAATTCGCCCGCTTACTTCCATTTGTTTATTTCAAAGCAAAGCAATACTATGATCTATCAGCAATGGAGAGGATCAGAAACATCCTTTTAACCCAGGCAGAATTATCAGCTAAAAAAAATAAAAGAAAAATTTCCCCCACCTTCATTTCCAGTTTACCGGATAAAACTATCGTCCGGATAGAAGCATTTATTAAAGATGAACTGGCCGGATATGACTTTACGAATGTCATCCTTTCGGGTTTTACCGCTAAATTTTACCAGTGGTTACCGGCTTTGCTCATTGCCGGAGAAACCAAAAAAAAACATCCGCATATCAAAACCATTATCGGGGGCTTTGACACCCGGCATTCAGCTGCTGAAATGCTGAGGAATTTTGATTGTTTTGATCTTGCCATCTGGGGCGAAGGAGAATACCCTCTGCTTCAAATTACGGATGTAATCAATAATGGGGGTTCTGATTTTTCAGAAATACCCGGCTTAGTTTACAGAGAAAAAAATGAGATAATTGTGTCTAAAAAAAGAGACAGGCAATATCTTGATCTTGACCATTATCCTGATTCTGATTATGACGATTTTTATTCGGTGGCTAAAGAAGACAGAAAAAAAGGCCGGCTTTTTGGTTATCCTGTCGAATCTATCAGAGGCTGCCTCTGGAATAAATGTAAGTTTTGCGTACTGAATAAGGGTTACAAATACCGCGAGCGCGATGCCGACAGCGTGATAAAAGAGATTGAACAAGCAATAAAAAAGTACCAGGTGGGATATTTTCAATTTATGGATAACAGCCTTATAGGAGTTGACAGTGACCGGCTTGACAGCATGTTAAAAGAAATGACCGCTCTTTCACTTGCCTGCCCGGATGATTTTAGCCTCGCTGCGGAAATAATTCCATACGGGCTGGATGCTTCTTTTTATAAAAAACTTGCACTCGCAGGGTTCCGGATGATGCAGATTGGCGGGGAATCTTTCGCCGATTCGCTGATAAAAAAAATGAATAAAATGAATTCCTTTTCCGACAACCTGCTTGCCTACAAATGTTGCCTCAAATACGGGATAACCCCGATCGGCGCTAATATCATAACAGGTATTCCCGGTGAAACCAGCAAAGACATACAAACATGTATTGACAACATTCCGTTCCTGAGATATTTTGTGGGTGACAGGTTAATAAATTTTGCAGAAAGCAAGTTTGCCCTGGATAAACAATCTAAGTTCTACAAAGAATTAGATGAAAAGGAAATAGAAAAATATAATGATCATTTTTTTTATAATTATTTGCCGCAAACAATGACAGGCGGCATGAACCGTTTCGAGTTGTTTTCTTTTTGCAAAAACAAAACTTCAATCCAAAAAAAATTATGGGAAAAGTTTTTTAAAACATTAAACAGTTACCATAAAGCGCAACTCACTTATAAAATTTACGGACACGGCAATGTAGTGCAATTCGAAGAATATTGCAACAACGTAAAAACCGATTCATTACTATTTGATCAGCCTGAACAGTGGCAGATATTGGTACATGCCAACACCCGCTTGTGTACGTTTGAAGAGATGTTGCATGAATTGAAAAACAAATATCAAAACGTTACCATTTCAGGACTCAAAACAATGATGAATGAATTAAAGTCCAAACACTTGCTCTATTTCGATGAAAATTACAATAAAATTGTTTCGGTAATTGATACTGATTGCTTGCTATGAAACGTTATAAATATTTATAAAATTTATCAGGAATTATTTAAAATATTTTAAAAATCCCTAATATTGCATAAAATTCGATGACTGATGAATCTTGACGCAGCGACATCCTATGCCATCAAACAACTTGAGCCGATAGAAAAAACCAGGTACTATTATCATAATATTTACCATGCTCTGGATGTTTTTAAATCCGTCGCTGCATATGGATACTCCGAAAAAATTAATGGCACAGAACTCGTCCTGCTAAAAACAGCAGCAATTTTTCATGACATAGGAATTATCAAATCTTACAATTTTCACGAAGAAGAATCGGTGCGGGTGGTACATGAAGTCTTACCAGATTATGGGTATAAAAGCCAGGAAATAGAAATGATCAGTCTGCTTATAATGGCAACTAAAATGCCCACCCACCCGCAAAACGACCTCGAAAAACTTATTTGCGATGCCGACCTCGATTACCTTGGACGTGACGATTACCTGGAAATCTCCGAACGACTCCGGCTTGAGTGGGAAGTAATCAGACAAATAAAATACTCGGAAGAAGACTGGCTGGACTACCAGCTTAATTACCTTACCACCCACAAGTATTATTCACAGGCTGCACAAAAGCTCCGGAATGCCGGAAAATCATTAAATATCATAAAAATGGAAGAATTATTAAAAAAAGTATAAATTTGCTTTCAAATCATTAACCGAAAAATCATTACTATGGAAAATAAACAATTGATTCTTGTTCCCACCGATTTCTCTGAAGTATGCGATAACGCAATTACATATGGCGCCAAGCTTGCCAAACTTTTAGGATTTAACCTTGCCCTGTTACATATTATTGATAAGAAAACAAAAGCAGAACTGAAAAAAGAAAATCAGGGCATTATGGAAGTCGCGGTAAAACTTGACAAAATCGCAAAAACGGTGGCAAAAAAACATGGTATTGAAGTTAGTGCCATTTCTGAGGAAGGAGATATTTTTACCGATATAGGCAAAACGGCAGCCAGAATCAAAGCCAGCCTGATGATACTGGGCACGCACGGCAAAGTAGGATTGAAACAGAAATTCGGCATGAGTTTCGCAAAAAAAGTCATCGCCACGGTACCTGTTCCTGCCATTGTTGTTCATAATACTACTAACCTTGACAAGGGTTTTAAAGATATCATTTTCCCCGTAAGCACCACAGCAGAAGTTCGCCAGAAAGTAAGATGGGCAATACTGATTGCAAAAACCTTTAAATCCAAAATACATCTTTTTCAACTGAACCAAAGTGGCGAAGAGAACAAAAAGATCATGCAGAACTATATCAAACAGATAACAAAGGAATTTGACAAAGAGGACATAAAATACGACCTCGTTCTGGCTGACAAAAAGATCAGTTACGCCAAACAAGTCCAGGATTACTCTTATGAAGTTAAAGCTGCCCTTATCACGATCATGATCACTACGGATGCCCTGAATTTCAAATACGGGCCTTACGACGAAAAAATGATGTTCAACCCCTATGAGATCCCTGTAATGTGCATTAATCCTGTCAAAACAAAAATTGAATACTGGAAATAATTTCCTGCCCTGTATTTGGGGCTATATACTTTCATTTATTTCTTTTTTCAGGCATGATTTTCAATATCATTTTTTATGATTAAGTTTGTTTATCTTTTCTGATCATGGAAAACAAACTATCCGTCGTTATTATCACATTTAACGAAGAGAAAAACATTAAGCGTTGTATTGATTCGGTAAAGGGTATCGCTGATGATATTGTTGTGGTGGACTCTTTTTCAACTGACTGTACCGAAGAAATTTGCAAAAATGCAGGAGTGCGTTTTTTTCAGCATGAATGGACAGGTTATAGCGAACAAAAAAATTATGCCAATTCACTGGCCGAACACGACTGGATCTTTTCTATTGATGCCGACGAAGCATTGTCTGAAGAGTTGAAAAACAGTATTTCCCGGGTAAAAAAAGATCAAAAACATCCTGAATTTCGCATCTGCAGGATCACAAATTATTGTGGCGCATGGATACGCCACAGCGGATGGTATCCCGATGTAAAAGTCCGCTTTTTCGACCGCAGGTTTCATCACTGGGAAGGCCTTATTCACGAAAGACTGAATTTCGGCAACGAAAAGCTTATTCCGGTTTTGAAAGGCGATTGCTATCATTACAGCTATTACTCCCGTGAAGGCCATATGGCGCAGGCAAAACATTTGTCGGAGCTTGTAGCCTTAGACCTTTTTAATAAAAGAAAGAAAATTTGCCTTCTGAAACAAAAAATTGCACCATCTTTAAAATTTTTTAAAATGTTTTTTATTAACTTTGGCTTTCTGGATGGCAAAGCTGGATTTACCATTGCCCGCATTTCTTCAAAAGCAGTTTGTATAAAATATGAAAAGCTCAGAAAATTATACGAAGCGGAAAAAAATCAATAAACGCAATCCGCGCATATTGATCAGCCGGACGGATAACATCGGCGATGTGATCCTTGCCTTACCCATGGCAGGTACCATCAAAAAGGCCATCCCCGGAGCTTATATCATGTTCCTCGGAAAAACATACACCAGGGATATTATTGAAATGAGCGAATATATTGATGAGTTTGTCAACTGGGACACTATAAAAGATCAGGACCACCAATCACAGATACAAAGTTTTAAAAATTTACATGCCGATTATATTATCCATGCTTTGCCCGTCAGACAAATTGCGCATCTGGCCGAAAAAGCAGGTATCCGCAAACGTATCGGGGCCAGCGGCCGTATCTATCATTGGAAATATTGCAACAAAGTAATATTTTTCACCCGCAGGAGATCAAACCTGCACGAGGCCCAGCTAAACCTCAAACTTCTCAGGGCCTTAGGTGTCAAAAGAACTTTTGCATTGCATGACATTATAAAAAATTACGGGATCACTCCTCCCAACATCCTGCCTGACGAGTACCGCGAACAGATCGACAATACAAAATTTAATCTTATTTTACATCCAAAATCGAAAGGAAGTGCGCGCGAATGGCAGATAAATAACTATGCAGAACTGATCGGCCTGCTGCCAAAAGATAAATTCAAGATATTTGTTACAGGAACTGAACAAGACAATGATATCATTCAATCAGGTATCATAAACAAACATCCGGAAGTTGTCAACCTTGCCGGGAAATTATCACTGATTGAACTCATCAGTTTTATTGCCAACACTGAAGGGCTTGTGGCATGCAGTACAGGTCCCCTTCACATTGCAGCAGCGCTTGGAAAATTCACCGTCGGCATTTTCCCCCCGATAAGGCCCATGCACCCCGGACGCTGGGCGCCACTGGGAATGAACGCCTCGGTCCTCGTTCTGAATAAAAAATGCAATAAATGCAGACACACCAAGCAATGCGAGTGTATTCAAAGCATTACTCCCGAAATGGTGAAAAATAAATTGATGGAAATTTTTAAGTCCGACCCGGCTGTTGTTGATATTATCTGAAAACTTTTACTTTAAGTACTATTTTCATCATTTAAAAATAGTTAATATTGCCTTGAATTTAATGATATTAGTATCTCATGCTTAAGAAAACCTCATTCATCCTGTTACTCCTGTTATGTTTTACAGGCAATATCATCGCCGAAGAAATAATTCTCAAAGGAAATTATTACGGGTTCAACCTTCATGTATTAAATCCGGGTAAAGACGGCAGTTTTTGTGTGACCGAAGTTTTGGTCAACAACCAAAAAACTCAGGATGAAATCAACTCCAACGCCTTCGAAATTGATTTTTCATTATTAAATTTAAAGATAGGCGATCCTGTTACTGTTGTGATTAAGTATAAAAACGGATGCAAGCCCGAAGTTGTTAATCCGAAAGCATTGCAGCCATCTGAAAATGTTGCATTTTTATCACCCAAAGCGGACAAATCAGGTAAGATCGTATGGGGCATCAAGGGCGACCTGATGGAAGAACCGTTAATTATTGAACAATTCCGTTGGAACAAATGGATTAAGGTCGGTGAACTTGCTGCAACGGATACCGTAAAGAAAAACTCCTATTCTTTTGAATTTATACCGCATACCGGCATCAATCAATTTCGTATTTTTTTCAACGATGCAAACGGAAACCAGGTTTATTCCAAACTCATCAAATACACTTCACGTAATCCGGAAATAACTTTAGTTTCCTCTAAAGTTACAGATAAATTAGTGTTTTCCGCTGATACGCAATACGAAATCTTTGACCTGAAAGGCAACTTTATTTCGGAGGGTTTTGCCAAGGAAGTAGAAGTTATAGATCTGGAAAAAGGTAAATACTGGCTGAACTTTGATAATAAGTCGGTGAATTTTACGAAAAAATAATTCCCAGCAAAATAAACTGAAGATCACTTTTTTTCACAGGCCGGATCAGGTTTTTTTATTCTTCGCACACCTCATCATGTCGGCAATATCGCTGTTCATAGCCATGCTTGAAAACCCGCCGTCGTTGAATATATTCTGCATGGTCACATAGCGGGTGTAATCCGAAAACAACATCACGCAGATATCCGCACACGAATCAGCATCGGCATTTCCGAGAGGAGCAATACTTTCTGAAAAATCTATCACCGCTTCCATAAAATCCAGTCCGCTGGTAGCCTTTGACAATATGGGCGACTGAGAAACGGTATTGATACGTATTTTTTTCTTTTTACCAAGCACATAGCCCAAACTTCGGGCAATAGACTCGAGCATTGCCTTAGCCTCGGCCATGTCGTTATAACCATGGCTGGTACGATGAGCCGCAAGAAAAGACAAGGCAACCACCGAAGCCCCCTCATTCAGAGCATCCAGGTTTTCCGCTGTCTGTATCATTTTATGCAAGGACAATGCAGAAACATCAATGGTTTTCAAAAAAAGATCGTAATCCACCCTGTCATAAGGGTTGTTTTTTCTGACATTATATGACATAGCTACAGAATGAAGCACAAAGTCAATTTTACCTCCAAGAATTTCCGGTGCCCTGGTAAAAAGATTTTTCAGATCATCCACATTACCTGCATCGGCAGCAATAACCTCGGCCCCGCACTTCCCGGCCAGCTCAGAAAGATTGCCCATTCGCATGGCCGCCGGCATATTGGTAAGTACAAAACGGGCACCTTCGTTATAAGCGTGCTCGGCCGTTTTCCACGCTATTGAATTATTATTTACCGCGCCAAAAATAACGCCGCGTTTCCCTTTTAAGATATTGTTTTTCATAGGAAGAAAATCAAAATTATGCAGCAAAATTACAAAGAAACAGGCAATGACGAACGCTAAAATTACCAAACTATTGCCCTTGTTCCTCCTCAACAAAAATCAGTATCTTTGCACATTATTTCAACCTGTATCTCAAATGAACTCAAAAAAACTTTTGCTTATTATTATGGATGGCTGGGGCGAAGGAGAGCACAATCATGCAAACGCGATATATTCTGCAAAAACTCCGTTTATCAAAAGCTTATATAACAATCCCGATGTGGCTTATTGTCAGCTTAACGCTTCTGGTTTGGCTGTTGGCCTGCCCGAAGGACAGATGGGTAATTCAGAGGTCGGCCATCTGAATTTCGGGGCCGGTAGAATAGTTTATCAGGATCTGGTCCGGATTTCAAAAGCCGTGGAAGATGGCAGTATCGGGCAAAACAAGGTTCTTTGCGACGCTTACAAATATGCAAAAGAAAATAACAAAGCAGTCCATTTTATCGGTTTGATTTCAGATGGTGGAGTTCACTCTTTACAGACACATCTGTATAAATTATGTGATATTGCCAGGGACCATGGCCTTGAAAAAGTTTTTATCCATGCCATTACCGATGGCCGCGATACCGACCCTCACAGCGGACTGGGCTATTTAAAAGAACTTCAGGACCACCTGGCCGCATCTGCAGGTAAAATAGCCACGCTCATTGGCCGTTATTATACGATGGACCGCGACAAACGCTGGGAACGTATCAAAACCGGCTACGACATGATGGTTCATGGAACAGGCAAAAAATCGAAAGACGTATTGCAGGCCACTCAGGAATCTTACGATGAAGGCGTTACAGATGAATTCATCAAGCCGGTCGTTTTTACCGATGATAATGGAAAGCCACTCACAACAATTCAGCAGGACGATGTCGTGATTTGCTTCAATTTTCGTACAGACAGGCTCAGAGAAATTACCACCGTTCTCACACAGAAAGATATGCCCGAAGCCGGGATGCAAAACATACCGCTGCATTATCTCACCATGACCAGGTATGATGAAAGTTTTAAAAAAATAAATATTATTTTCGAACCGGCAGACCTGAAGCAATCTCTTGCTGAAGTACTGAGCAAGCTTGAAAAAAAACAATTGCGCATTGCCGAAACTGAAAAATATCCCCACGTTACATTTTTCTTTTCGGGTGGACAAGAAACCCCTTTTGACGGGGAAGACCGCATGATGGTGCCATCCCCTAAGGTTGCAACCTATGACCTTCAACCAGAGATGAGCGCTCCGGAAGTTACTGTAAAAGTGGTAGAAGCAATAAATAAAAATTATTACGATTTTATTTGTTTAAACTATGCCAATGCAGATATGGTGGGACATACAGGTGTTTATCCGGCCATCATCAAAGCCCTGGAGACGGTCGATACCTGCGTTGAAAAAGTAATCAAAACGGCATTAGAAAACGACTATTCCGTCATCCTTACAGCCGATCACGGCAACTCGGACATGGCAGAAAACCCCGATGGATCGCCCAATACAGCCCATACGTGCAACCCTGTTCCCTGTTTTTTATTCGACCGTGATTATAAAACATTACACAACGGTAAACTGGCAGATATTGCGCCTACTATTCTAAAGATCATGAACCTGCCCCAACCGGAAGAAATGACAGGAAACATTTTAGTCTAAAACACTTTTAATTAAGCATCTCGTTAAAGTTGAGTTAATTATTTTTCAGATTTCTCTGAAAATAGATATTTTTTGTATCTTTACATAAATATTTTAAACACACTTTTATCCCCCTTTTTATGAAAAACAACCTTACTTTTTGCAAGCTATGTCTGATTGCATTATTTGTATTATTGGGACAAGCATCATTTTCTTTAAATCCTGATAAACCGGCAACATCTTTACAGATCAAAGAAAACACCTACGGGAGGCTTGTCCTCATCAATTCTTTATCTATACAGGATATTCAGACGTTAAAAATAAATACAAAAAAAGGCATGTTCTCCGAATTTATCATTCCGGAATATGGCGCTTCCAACGCTATTGGAGACCCCAAACTTCCTGTCATGAAAAAAATGATCGAGATACCTGTGGGCGCCACAATTAAAATTAATACCCCGAATTCTACCTATACGGATATCAAATTAAGCGAGATGGGAGCCTTGTTTCCTGTAATGCCTGCTCAGCCTTCGGTATCAAAAAGTGACAATCCGGAAAATATGGAGTTTAAATACAACGAGACTGTCTATAATTCAAGCCAGTTCGTTCAGCACGAATTAGTGACGTTAACTCCTTTGGGCACGATGCGTGGCACAAACATTGGCCGTCTCGAAATTGCACCTGTTTATTACAACCCTGCTAAAAAAACATTGAGAATTTATACAAACCTCGAAGTTGAAATAATTTTTGAAAATGCCGATGCCTCCGCTACTATTGAGCAAAAAGAAAAATATTATTCGCCTTATTTTGTGCCTTCCCTTGAAAAAATATTCAATTACAAGCCACTGGCAAACAAATCAAATTTTACCAAATACCCTGTAAAGTATGTTATTGTCGCTGATACGATGTTTTACAATTTATTGCAACCCTTCGTAGAATGGAAAACAAAAAAAGGATTTACTGTTATCCAGGCTTATACCAACAACGCCTCGGTCGGCAACACGACAACATCCATAAAATCATATTTACAAAACCTTTACAATGCTGGCACATTAGTAGACCCGGCGCCATCATTCGTTTTATTGGTCGGAGATATTGCACAGGTACCTTCTTTTAGCGGGACGGAAGGTTCTCACGTATCCGACCTGTATTATTGCGAATATACCGGCGACTTTCTGCCTGAAGTTTATTATGGAAGATTTTCAGCCACAAACACCACCGAACTAAGGCCGCAAATTGATAAGACCCTTGAATACGAAAAGTTTTTGATGCCTCAGTCTACCTTTCTCGACAGTTGCGTGATGATTGCAGGACAAGATGCGACTTTTGGCCCCACACACGGCGACGGTCAAATTAATTATGGTACCGATACTTATTTCAACGCGGCTCATGGCTTATATTCAAACACTTATCCATATGCCATATCCGGCAGTAGTGCGTCTCAGATAATCCAGGATGTCAGCAGAGGGGTTTGTATGGCAAATTATACCGCACATGGGGGATCCGACGGATGGTCAAATCCTTCATTCAACACTGCAGATATCAGCACACTCACCAACAATCATAAATATCCTTTGATGATAGGAAATTGCTGCCTCACGCTCACTTTTGATAACCCCGAATGTTTTGGTGAAGCCCTGCTCAGGGCAGAAAATAAAGGCGCTTTGGGTTATATTGGCGGCTCCAACAGCACCTATTGGGACGAGGATTATTATTGGGGTGTTGGATACAGATCTTTCGGATCGGGGAACCCTCCATTGCATCCAACATATACCGCAGCTAATCCCGGGGCCTATGACGGCACGTTCCACGATCACGGTGAAGCGTTTGGCAGCTGGTATGTTACGCAGGGCCAAATGGTTTCTGCCGGTAATTTAGCCGTCACACAATCAGGTAATTCAAGCTATTCTTATTATTGGGAAATTTACCACCTCATGGGTGATCCATCGCTGATGATATATTATTCCGATCCCCCAGCAATGACGGTATCATATAATGCTTTAATGCCGCTTGGTGCCACATCTTTTGATATTACTACGAACGCCCCTTATGCTTACGCAGCCATATCAAAAGGCGGTGTATTATATGGTGCTGCACTTGCCGATTCCACCGGAAATATTACAGTTAACCTGGATCCTATCACAGTGCCGGGTGTCGCTGATATTGTAGTTACCCGCCAGAACAGACAACCATATATAGGTACAGTCGTTGTTGCTTCACCAACAGGCCCCTATGTTTTGTACACGAAAAATCATGTTAATACCAGCGGAAACGGCGACACACTGGTCGATAATAATGAAAATGTCGTTTTAGATGTGACTTTGAAAAATTACGGGGCCGCCAATGCAAATGCGGTTAATGCTACTTTAGGCACTACCGACCCTTATGTAACTATCACTGACAATTCACAGACATGGGGAACCATTAATTCAAACAGTACCTCCACGCAGACAAATGCTTATACGTTTACAACTGCCGGCTATGTTCCTGATCTGCATGTAGCCGCTTTTACCTTATCCATTCAGGATAACAACAGTAACACATGGAATTCGGTATACAATCTCACTATCCTTGCGCCGAATCTTCTTATCGGGGATTTTTCCATCAATGATTCTCTCGGAAATAACGACCACATGTTTGACCCCTCGGAAAATTGTAAAATAGAAATCTTTTCGTCAAACACAGGCCACAGCAATGCGACTGCCACAACAGGAACCCTGACAACAACCAACCCCGATATTACCATTACAAATAGTGTATTCAATTTCAATTCGCTCGACAAAGGAACGACAACCAAGGCTGTTTTTAACATTACCGTTTCTCCGACGCTGCCCGATTCGGCAGTTGTTGACTTTGTCTACACATTGCAATCAGGAGCCTACATAAAAACTGCTTATTACAGCATAAATGTCGGCCAGGCTATGGAAGACTTTGAAACAGGCGATTTTACAAAATTCGAATGGCAGTTTGGCGGTGATATTCCATGGACTATTACGAATGTTTCACCTTATGAAGGTCTTTATATGGCAAGATCCGGAGCCATTGGCGACAACCAGACTACGGAAATGTTTGTAAATATGGAGGTATTAGCTGCAGATACGATATCTTTCTGGAAAAAAGTTTCCTGCGAGCACAGTACCTGGGAAAACAATTGGTATGACTACCTGGATTTTCTAATTGATGGTACCTCTAAAGATAAATGGGATGGGATAGATGCCTCGTTTACAAAAGCCGCCTACCCTGTAACAGCAGGATTCCACACATTTAAATGGATTTATAACAAGGATGTTTCTGTAGCCGATGGTGAAGATTGTGCATGGTTAGACTATATTATTTTTCCTCCTGTAATGAGAAGCAGTTCTGTGAATGAAAATAATATGGACAATTCAGCATTTACTTGTTACCCCAACCCATCCAACGGCTTCACCAACATCAATTTCAACATCACCAAATCATCGGATGTCAGTCTGAAATTGTATGATATGAACGGACGCCTGATCGATGTAATACTTAACAACAACTTCAAACAGGAAGGGAACTATACTATTTTGATTAATACAAGCAAGTATCGGGCGGGCATTTACAATTTTGAATTACTTTCCAACGAACAGAAAGCAAACAAAAAAATAATAATAATTAAATAGATAGTACATGAAAAAATTAAGTGTTCTGATTATTTTAATTAGCCTGAGCGTATCTTTATTCGCTCAGAATTGGGTAAATATCAATTCCTCTAACCCATTACCTGCTAAAGTTGTTCTGTCATCTGCTGCTATTTCAAACTCCTCATTCAATGTGGATGTAAAAGGCTACTTCACGCAAAATGTAGCAACGCCGCAAGGCCAGAAGACCATCATCAGCCTCGAAAATTCCACACGGATACTCGAAGCAGGTGCGCCGGATTTGCCCAAAGTTGCTACATCGCTAATTGTTCCCGACAACCAGCACATGGAGGTTGTTGTTACTTACTCCAATTTTGTTGAGTATCAAAATGTTGATATAGCTCCGTCAAAAGGGAACTTTACACGCGATATCGATCCATCAACAGTTCCATATACTTATGGCCCTTCCTACACACAGAATCAATTTTATCCAGGTACACTTGCCGAGTTGAAAGAGCCATATATCCTGCGGGATTTCAGGGGACAAACAGTAATTACGTACCCATTTCAATACAATCCTGTAACAAAAGTTTTACGTGTATACAATAACATTTCCGTCAACGTGCATGAAGCCCAGGGCGTTGTTGTAAATCCTTTACTCAGAACGCAGCCCTTATCAAAAGTTGAAAGAGAATTCAGCTATATTTATGACCATCAGTTTCTGAATTATCATAGTAATTATAAATATACGCCTCTTGATGAACACGGAAATATGCTGGTCATCTGTAACGATGCGTTTATGAATGCCATGCAGCCTTTTGTTGACTGGAAAAACGACGAAGGAATTCCGACGGTAATGGTTAGTAAAACGACCGCCGGAGCTACTGCCGCAGCAATAAAGACTTATGTCACCAATTATTACAATGCCAACGGTCTCACATTTTTATTGCTGGTAGGCGATGCCACTCAGATACCTACTTTCACCGTTTCGGGTGGCGGTTCGGATCCTTCATACGCTTATATTGTTGGTAATGACCACTACCAGGAATTTTTCGTAGGCCGTTTTTCTGCCGAAACATCAGAGCATGTTACAACGCAGGTTAACAGGACCATCCTTTACGAGAAAACGCCTTCCACTGTTGCCGGAAAATTTAACCATGCCGTGAATATCGGTTCTGATCAGGGCCCCGGTGATGACAACGAATACGATTACGCCCATCAGCGTAATCTCGGAACTCAAATGATGGGATTCACCTATACCAGCCGTGCCGAATTATTTGACGGCAGCCAGGGTGGTCTTGACGCCAGCGGCAATGCCACAGCCGCTCAGCTTACAACAGAGATAAATAACGGATCTGGAATTGTTACTTATACAGGACATGGTTCCAACACAGCATTTTCAACCACCGGATTTTCAAATACCCAGGTCAATGCACTGACAAATACCACTATGTGGCCCTTCATCTGGTCTGTTGCCTGTGTGAATGGAAATTTTACAGCAACAACTTGTTTTGCAGAAGCATGGTTGAGAGCAACCAGCGGGGGAAATCCGACAGGTGCTGTGGCAACATTAATGTCAACCATCAATCAAAGCTGGAATCCCCCGATGGAAGGACAGGACGAAATGGTTAACATCCTCACAGAAAATGCAGCATCAAACATTAAACGAACTTTCGGGGGACTTTCGGTAAATGGTATTTTTAAAATGAATGATACTTATCAGGACTATAACATGACGGACACCTGGACAATTTTCGGAGATCCTTCACTGATGGTACGCACCGATGACCCGGCAACCTTGACAGTTTCTCATGCACCTTCCGTAATGATCGGAGAAACCAGCCTGGCCGTCAACTGCAATGTCAACGGCGCTTTTGTTTGTTTAACGATAAATCATCAGATAATTGGCACAGGAACAGTTTCTGGCGGTGTTGCCAATATTACTTTTCCTTCTTTAACAACAAGTGACAGTATACTTGTTACAGCTACTGCCTTTAATTATATCCCATATCAGGGAAGTGTCGCTGTGATTGAAACCCTGTCAAACTATAATGCACAGGCATTCAGGATAATAACCCCGGAAGAAAGCTATAACTGCCCGGGCTTGATACTTCAGCCGCAACTTGTCATCAGGAATATGGGCGCTAATAACCTCACCTCGCTAAATGCCACTTTTGTTTATGACGGAACTCCTAACAGCATTACATGGAACGGCAACCTGCCAAGTTTTGCCTCCGACACCATCTCCTTTCCTGATATCACTTTAGCGCAGGGTGCACATACAGCTATAGCTTACATCTCACAACCCAATGGAAATACCGACGCCAACACAGCCAACGATACCATCACAAGAAACATCATGGTCAACAACCTGCCGGTTTCAGGTTCTTTTACAGCCGATAAAAACAGTTCCTGTACTACCCCGGCAACTATTCAATTTACCAATAACAGCACTAACGCCATTTCCTACCTGTGGGATTTTGGCGATGGCGCCACCAGTACAGACCCCAACCCTTTGCACCAATACACCAACCCCGGCGTTTACGATGTAGTACTCACGGCCTTTGCCGGCATGTGCGGCAATGATGTAAAAACCGAACCGGGCTTTATTGTCATCGGGGCTGCACCACCCATGGTACACGATACCTTTGCCTGCCAGCCCAGCACTTTTGTGCTCACCGCTTATGGCCCGGGAATAATAAACTGGTATGATACTCCAACCGGCGGAACACCATTCTTCACGGGAAATGCTTATACAACGCCGATGATCAGCGATTCTGTCAAATATTTTGTGGAACAGGTCATTACCCCTCCATTGGAATATGGTGGAAAATTCGACACGATAGGCGGATCTTTGCTTCACACCAATAATAGTTATTGGTTGGTATTTAATTGTACGACCCCGGTGGTGTTAAAATCGGTCAAGGTCTATGCCGGTGCGGCTGGTGATCGTATTATTCAGTTAAGAAACAGCGCCGGAACCATACTGCAGGCCGATACCATTAATATTCCTGCAGGCGAAAGCAGAATTAACCTTAATTTCAACATTCCTATAGAATCCAATTTGTCGCTTCGTTGCGGAACTACTAATCCCAACATGGTAAGGAATTCCGGAGGCATTACGTTCCCCTACGACATCGGCGGAAAAATATCTATTACCGGCACCAATGCAACATCATCCATTCGTTATTATTATTTCTACGATTGGGAAATTCAGGAGCCGTCATGCACCAGTTACAGGGATACTCTTATTGCCAGAATAATTAGCTGCACCGGCATAGAAGATCAGAAAAACTCAATGTTTCTTAATGTATATCCCAACCCCGCTGAAAATGAATTTTTCGTTGAATATAACAGCCCTGAGCAAGAAGAATATTTGATTACCATCTTTGATGTTATTGGCAAAACAGTTTATTCACAGCGACTAACTACCAGTAAGGGAATGAACAAAACAAAGATTGACTGCAGCACTTTTGAAAACGGGTTATATTTCCTGAAGTTGACCGGCGGAGCTGTTGATCATACCAAAAAAATAATTGTTCACTGATAAAAAAACAACTGGTTTAAAATGACATCAAAAAAAAAGCCGGTAGAAATTGCCGGCATTTTTTATATCTGAAAAATCAATTATAATTTGACACCAAAAGTAAACAATACACTATGAGAATAATAATCATTCAACACAGGAGAAGGAACCACGCCGTATAAGTAATATTTATCTTTCGACATCGAATAGCTGTAAGCGATATCGAAGAAATATTTACTGATTCTTAAACCAAGTCCGCCGTTGAATGATTGTTTTGTCCCATCATTGATCTGTTTTGAAGCATATGGATTTGAACTAAACGTATAACCGCCTCTGAAGCTCAGCATATCGTATTTTATTTCAAATCCCGCCCTGACATTAGATTGATAAGTGTAAAGGTTGTCTATTGCTTTGTTTTCATCGTTAAAACTGAAAGTTGAGGAACGTAAACGGGCATTTCTGTAATCAACAAATTCATATTCTCCTGAAATAAGGGCATTTTTCTTAATTATAAATGCCACGCCGGCATTAGCCCTGAACGGGGTGTTGAGCCGGTAATCAAACGATCCTTTCGGCGATTCTGACGCATAATCCGTCCCATCGTCAAAATACGTAGAAATATCCGAACTCCATTTATCCTTCATGGTATAGAACGTAGGTGTATGTATTGAAGCGCCTATTCTTACCCAATCGGTAATTTTATAAATAACACCGAACTTAAAATTAAACCCGCTTCCCTGAGTTTCCAGAAAAGTGTTGTACTCCATTTTCTTGAAACCGGCGACAGAATCTCCTTCATCAGTTTCTTCATACATGGTATTCAGAGTATATCTGACAAACGGGAATCCAATAGTGCCGCCGATAAAAAGTTTGTCGTTCATATTTCCGCCCACGGTCAGCACCAATTCATTATTCGATCCGGAAGACATGATGCTTTTGCTCTGCAATACATTTCCATTCCAGATAGGGCTGACATAATTGGTCAATCCGCCCAAAGTATCTATCAGGTAGGTATTAAAGGCGAGTTTGGTATCAAATTCATCCAGATTCTCTGGTTGAACGCCCTGTGCCTTTGCCAGAAAATCATCAGCGATGGAATTTGTAGTATTATAACCTTCAAAATAGCTGTTGCTGTTGTAATTGTTCAGCCTGTTAAATCCAAACCCGATCTGAATGCCTTTGCATACGGATTCTTTTTTCGGAGTAATAACAAACACGACACCTGCATTGTTCAGGTTTAAATTATATTTTATTTCATCCATAAAATTGTTCAGGTATTTTGATTTCACAACTGCAAAATAGCTGGAGGGTGTTATGGTAAATTCTTTGCTTTTATAAATCCCTATTCCTGCAGGGTTCATACTCAACGAGGAGAAATCGCCGCCCAGCGTCCCAAAGGCCCCGCCCATAGCTACCGACCGGGCAGTGCCGCCATAGTATATCTGCGAATATCTCAGCGCATCTGCTTCATTTTGTGAAGCAAGTTTCCCGGTGATTACAATCACCAGGAAACAAGTAGTTAAAAGAATCTTTTTCATTTTTTAAATAGTTTTCAATTACCTTTTACCGGAACCCGAACGGCTTGTACCTGAATTACCGCTTGATCTTGAAGGAGTACTTGAACTTCCGCTTGATCTTGAGGGTGCGCTGTAACTTCCGCTACTTCCCGAATTTGACGGAGAAGAATAAGTTGATCTGCTACCGGAGTTGGAAGGTGCGGAATAAGTTGATTTACTTCCGGAATTAGGTGATGAATAGTTTTGCTTGCTTTCGTTAGAGGAAGGAGCAGAATAGTTGTTATTGCTGTTTGATGGTTTCGTAAAAGTATTTCCCGAATTTGAAGAGTTGTTATAGTTTGATGTATTATTCTGCGGTGCCCTATTATAGTTGTTGTTGGAATTATTAGAGTTATTGTTTTGTTTCGGTGTGTTGGGTGCCGTATAGGTTTTTGGCGCCGTATACTGTTGCTGAGGATTGGTCTTATTATTATAATTCGGGTTGCTGTAAGGCTTTACATTATAATTCTGTTTTGAATTATTATCCTGCACCGGCTTCTGATAATTATTTTCAGGAACATTGGTTTTCCCTGTATTTACATTTGGTTTAACAACATTGTTGTTTTCGGGTTTCGAATAGTTGTTGATGTTCGTGTTGGGTTTAACAACATTGCTGTTTTCGGGTTTCGTGTAGTTGTTGATATTCGTGTTGGGTTTAACAACATTGCTGTTTTCGGGTTTCGTGTAGTTGTTGATATTCGTGTTGGGTTTAACAACATTATTGTTTTCGGGTTTCGTGTAGTTGTTGATGTTCGTGTTGGGTTTAACAGAGCTGTTGTTATAGTTAGGCTTTTCTGTATTATTGATCGTGTTCAGGTTATTGCTTGGTTTTACGCTCATGTTATTATTAACGCTATTTACAGGAACATTCGTTTTTTCCGGCTTTGATATTTTACCGATCTGATCCTTGATACTGCTTCCCAAACCAGTTGCGGCTGAGGGTTTTGATATGACGGCATTGTTGGTTTTCCCTAAAAGGTCAGGATTAATGCTTCCGCTTGTACCAACATCAGCGATATGATTATTAATATATTTATCTCCGAAGGTCAGGTCTTCTCTTAAACTTGTGTTTGTAGATCCGACAACAGCGTCTCTGTGTCCATAATAATATGAATTGTTGTCGTAGCTGTTAAAATAATAATCCGGTGAATAACCCCAGTACCCATCATTATAGCCATTCCAATAGCCATCCCAATAGCCATTGTTATAACCGCTCCAATATCCGTTTCCATAACCATGATGGCCCCAGCCGCAATAACCATGATTACCCCAGCCGTAACCGCCGCCCCAGTATCCGTAATTTCCCCAGCCCCAGCCATAATTGTATCCTCCATACCATGGACGATAATAATATGATGGCCACCACCAGTTATAGCCGGTGTATATACTTACTCCCCAAAAGAAAGGATCGTAATTGTACCAGTAATAATTTGTGTAGTAGTTATCATAATAGCCCCAACCAGGATTGTAACTATCAAATCTTCTGATACGCGATGAATATTCGTAATCATAATAATCATCGTAATAATAATTATTGGTTACGTAAGTATTTCCATCTTCATCGTAATATGATTCTGAATCAGTATAATTAGGATCCTGAGTGGTATAATTATCTATATTATTATTGCCGCTATAGTTTCTGTTTTCTGACGGGACATTTCCCTGATTATCATTTTCTGCAGAAACATTTGGCGTGGCGGGTGCTACGGTCCTTTCAGGTTTATCCAGCCCGGGAGTAGCTGCAACAACAGGTTTTGTGCCATAAACATCATCATAGGTATTATTGGCCTGTTGTGGTGTTTTGCACGAAACAAAGAAGCTTATTAGTGCAACCAGCGAGAGAATTTTAACAAGTGTTTTCATGATTTAACCTCCGAATTTTATACTGTTATTTTACTTTTTTTCTTAGTTTTGCTTTGTTTTTTATTCAAAAGCAAATTTTATACCACTTTTAACTATGGCTAAAGATTTTATTACGAAAGAAGAAAATTACTCGCAATGGTACAATGATCTGGTTATTAAGGCCGACCTTGCCGAGAACTCTGCGGTACGTGGCTGCATGATCATTAAACCTTACGGGTATGCTATCTGGGAGAAGGTTCAGGCGGCCCTGGATCAAATGTTTAAGGAAACGGGGCATTATAATATGTATTTTCCGCTATTTATTCCGAAATCATTTTTCAGCAAAGAAGCCAGCCATGTGGAGGGTTTTGCAAAGGAATGCGCCGTTGTGACGCATTACAGGTTAAAAAACTCCCCTGACGGAAAAGGAATTATTGTGGATGAGGATGCCAAACTGGAAGAAGAACTGATCGTCAGGCCGACTTCGGAAACGATTATCTGGGATGCTTACCGCGACTGGATAAAATCATACCGCGATCTGCCTATCCTTGCCAATCAGTGGGCTAATGTGGTCCGCTGGGAGATGCGCACCAGGCTTTTTCTTCGTACCACAGAATTTTTATGGCAGGAAGGCCATACCGCTCATGCTACCGAACAGGAAGCTTTAAAAGAAGCTGAACAGATGCTTAATGTATATGCAAATTTTGCAGAAAACTACATGGCTATGCCTGTGATTAAAGGCTTAAAATCCGCTAATGAACGATTTGCCGGAGCATTAGAAACCTTTTGCGTGGAGGCATTGATGCAGGACGGCAAAGCTTTACAGGCAGGGACTTCGCACTTTCTCGGGCAAAATTTCGCAAAGGCTTTCGATGTAAAATTTTTAAATAAGGAAAACAAACTGGAATACGTATGGGCCACCTCGTGGGGCGTATCCACGCGACTGATGGGCGCTTTGGTAATGACTCACTCCGATAATAAAGGCCTGGTTCTGCCTCCAAAACTCGCCCCGATACAGGTAGTTATTATACCAATTTTCAAAACACCAGAGCAACTTTCGCAGATCAGTGAAAAGGCGTTGAACATAAAAAAAGCTTTGGAAAAGAGAGGTATTTCTGTAAAATTTGACGACAGGGATATCATGACTCCGGGCTGGAAATTTTCCGAATACGAATTTAAAGGGGTTCCTGTGCGTATGGCCATAGGCCCGAGAGACATGGAAAACGGCACTGTGGAGGTTGCCCGCCGCGACACGCTGGAAAAATCGGTGTTTCAGCTTACCGACATTGACAGTAAGGTTGCCAACCTCCTCGAACAAATTCAAAAGAATTTATTTCAAAAAGCACAAACGTTTACCGAAGATAATACTTTCCATGCCAATACCTGGAAGGAATTTAATGAAATTCTTGAAAACAAGGGCGGATTTATTTATGCCCACTGGGACGGCACCCCGGAAACCGAGCAAAAAATAAAAGAAGAAACCAAAGCAACCATCAGATGTATCCCGCTGAATAATCCGAAAGAAGCAGGCAAATGCGTTTATTCGGGAAAACCGTCTGAGCAAAAAGTAATTTTTGCAAGAGCCTATTAAAATCTGAATGATTTTAATTACATTTGCTTTATAAATCAAAAACAAAAAACTATGGCTGGAGTTAACAAAGTAATCCTTGTCGGACATCTTGGGAAAGACCCGGAAATAAGAACATTTGAAAATTCTTTTGACCCAAACAAACCCAATAAAGTGGCCAAATTCTCGCTGGCGACCACCGAAACCTATAAAAACAAAGACGGTGTAAAAACCGATGCCACAGAATGGCACAATATTGTTGTCCGCAGAGGCCTGGCTGATGTGGCTGAAAAATACCTGAAAAAAGGGCAATTGGTTTATATTGAAGGTAAAATAAAAACCAGAAGCTACGAAAAGGACGGTCAAACAAGGTACATCACCGAAATAGAAACCGAAAACATGACGATGCTGGGTGGCAAAAGAGATGCTGACACCCCTCATGACAACACTCCCGACACAGCAGACTCAACGCCTATCGCGCCTGTAGAGGACGATCTGCCCTTCTAAACAAACATAATTCCTGAAAATCCGCAATGGATTTGATCGTCATATATTTTGTGATCCTGGAAACACTATTCAAACCCATAACAGCAGGTTTGATCACAGGTTTTGTTTTTCTGATTCTTCTATTGATGTGCAGCGCATTGGTATCCGGGTCGGAGATGGCATTTTTCTCTCTGGATTCAAAACAGCTCGATGAACTGAAAAATAAAAAAAATCAGAATTACCAACTTATCATCCAGCTTATCAAAGAGCCTCAAAAACTCTTGGCAACCATATTGATCTCAAACAATTTTATCAATGTTTCCATTGTCATCATTTCGACTTATATAACTATTAATCTTTTCGACCTTACAGGACATTATGTTTTAAGTTTTCTTATCGAGTTTGTAGTGGTAACAGCATTGATACTACTGTTTGGCGAGATGCTGCCCAAAATTTATGCAAGTCAGAACCCCGTAAAATTTGCAAAATTCATGGCACCGCCCATGAAATTTTTATCCGGGATATTCAGCCCTCTAAGCTTTTTTATGGTAAGGTCAACGGGGGTCATTGAAAAAAAACTAGCAAAGAAAAAACAAGCGGTATCTTTCGAGGACCTTTCGGATGCTATTGAAATTACCTCGGATGAGAAAACAGAGCAACAGGAACAAAAAATCCTGAAAGGCATAGTAAAATTTGCCGATATTGAGGTGTCACAAGTAATGAAGCCCCGTATAGATGTTGTCGCTGTTGAGTATCATATAAATTTCCAGCAACTGATTAAATTTATACAGAATGCAGGATTTTCGAGGATCCCGGTTTACAAAAAAACGTTTGATCATATAGCCGGCATTTTGTACATCAAAGACCTTTTGCAATATATCAACAGCGAGGCTTCCTTTGAATGGCAGGCCCTCATCCGCCCTCCGTTTTATGTGCCGGAAAACAAGAAAATCAACGACCTGCTCAACGAATTCAAAGAGAAAAAAATCCATATGGCGGTTGTGGTGGATGAATATGGCGGCACATCTGGTATTGTAACCATGGAAGATATCATCGAAGAAATTGTCGGCGAGATCAGCGATGAATATGATGAGGAATCGGAAGACGTGAATTTTTCAAAACTCGATGATTATAATTATATTTTCGACGGGAAGACTTCTTTGAATGACCTGGCAAAAAAAATTAATTTCAGCGACGAATTTTTCAATGACATAAAAGGCGAATCGGAATCTGTTGCCGGATTGATACTTGAGATCACCGGCAAGATACCGCAGAAAAATGAATCCATCGAAATAAAAGACCTGACATTTAAAATTTTATCCTCGGATATCCGGCGTATTAAAAAAGTAAAAGTTACTATTAACACTCAGAAAGAAGAAGATTATGAAGAATAGGCCGTTGCTTGCATTTTTTATTCTCACCGCCTTGATATTTTTAATATCATGCAACGGCAACGACTATATTCCCAAGCCCAGGGGATATTTCAGAATTGCCCTGCCCGAAAAAAGCTATAAAACTTTTGATACTGTTTTTCCGTACAGTTTTGATTATCCTGCATATTCTGTTATTCAACCTGATGTCAATAAGAATGCTGAACCTTATTGGATGAACCTGGATTTTCCTTCCTTTAAAGGCACGCTGCATATCAGCTATAAACCCGTAACCAGCGATAGTCTCTTATACCAGTATTTTGAAGATGCCCGTACTTTTGCCAACAAGCATATTGCCAAGGCCGACGATATTGAACCCATTATTATCAGTGATGACAAAAACCAGGTGTATGGCCTGATCTATGACATTACAGGCTCCGGAGTTGCTTCTACGTATCAGTTTTGTGTAACCGACAGTACGACGAATTTTTTGAGGGGGGCGTTATATTTCAACATCATGCCAAATAACGATTCTCTTTCTCCTGTTATAGATTTCATCAAAGCAGATATAGATCACTTAATAAAAACCTTGCGCTGGAAAAAGAAAAGCTAAGCACGAAGAAAGGCCTGAACTTTTTCCAGAAACAACTGAGGCTCTTCGGCATGTACCCAGTGTCCGGTATTCGGAATAATTTCAATCTTTGCGGCAGGAAAGTATTTATAAATCAGATTATGGTCCTCCTCCCTGATCAGACGAGACAATCCGCCTTTTAAGAACAAAACCGGTTTTGTAAATACCACATCCTCGAAAACAGGGATCATCAAGGATTCCATATTTTTCGTGATAGCATCCAGGTTTAATTTCCACACATACCCACCATCCTTGTTTTTGGCGATATTTTTCAGAACCAACTGGCGCTTCTTTACAACCGGAACAAATGACTTAAGCCAGTCATCAATTTCCCTGAAAGATTTTTTCTCTGTTAAATCCAGCCGGTTCATGATACTAATCAGGTTCATAATACTTTTATTCCCCGTATACCTGCGGGGAGCGATATCTTCCACTATCAGCCTGCTGAATAATTCCGGGTATTTCAGCACCGCCGAAATGGCCACCCTTCCGCCCAGCGAATGTCCGATAATTACCGCTGAATCAAATTTCAGTTTGTGAACTAATTCAACAATATCTCCGGTCAGCACTTCTAAGTTGAATTCTTCGTGATGCGGCGAGTTCCCGTGATTACGCAGATCGGGCAAAATAAGCCTGTGGTGCTCAGCAAGTTTTTTCGCTGCAGGTATGTAATTGTCCGACATGCCGAGCAGCCCGTGGATCATAATCACAGGCGGCCCGCAGCCATATTCCCGGTAAAACAGATCCATAAATTATAATAACTCGCCCGCAAGATTTGCCAGTTCCGAACGCTCACCCTTTTCGAGCTGCACATGGGCATATATGGGATGATGCTTGATTTTGTCGATCAGCACCGACAAGCCGTTACTTTCCGAATCAAGATAGGGGGTGTCGATCTGAAAAACGTCTCCGGTAAAAATTATTTTTGTGTTCTCCCCTGCCCTGGTAATAATGGTTTTTACTTCGTGCGGTGTAAGATTCTGTGCTTCGTCCACGATAAAGAAAATATTCGACAGACTCCTACCTCTAATATATGCAAGGGGAGTAATGACGAGTTTGTCTTTTTCAAGGGCTTCGGTAATGTTTTTAAATTCCTTGTCACGTTCGTCGTACTGATGCTTGATCATTTTAAGGTTGTCAAACAAAGGCTCCATATAGGGATTCAGCTTTGAGTTGATATCGCCGGGCAGGTATCCTATATCCTTATTGCTCAGCGGCACTACGGGCCGGGCCAGGTATATCTGTTTGAATTCTTTTTTTTGTTCCAAAGCTCCTGCCAGCGCCAGTAATGTTTTACCGGTACCGGCCACTCCCTGCAGGGTAACTAATTTTACGGCCGGATTGAGAATGGCGTGCATAGCAAACACCTGCTCGGCATTGCGCGGAGTGATCCTGAAGGCCTGCCTTTTCTCCACCCTTTCAATCAACCCGTTCACCGGATTAAAAAAGGCCAGCACCGAACTCTTGGTATTTTTAAGAATAAAATAATGATTGGGTACAGGTTTTTTTATACCGATATCCTCAGGAAGGCAAAAGTCCGTTTCATATATTTTGTCGATAACAGCTCCCGGCAAATCTTTGATGAGGGTTTTACCGGTGTAAAGCGTATCGATATCTTTGATCTTTCCGGTTTCAAAATCTTCTGCGTGTATGTTCAGCGCTTTTGCTTTCAGTCTCAGGTTAATATCTTTGGTTACCAGCACCACTCTTTTTTCGGGATACCGCTTCATCATGGAAATTGCCGCGTTGAGAATGCGGTGGTCGGGTTTGTCTTCGCCAAAAACCTTACAGGCATCAAGGTCGGTCTTGCCGTTATATACCACCATGAACTTCCCAAATTTAGGGCCGTCGATGGGTATCCATTCCTGCAGTGAAATATCATCCGAAAGCGTATCGATGATGCGGATAAATTCGCGTGCTTCAAAGTTTTTTATTTCGTTTCCTTTTTTGAAATTGTCTAATTCTTCGAGCACGGTAATAGGAATTGCGATGTCGTTGTCCTCAAAACTCCTGATAGCATTGTGATTATAGAGTATCACTGAGGTGTCGAGCACAAAAATCTTCTTTTCTTTGACGGTTTGTTTTTTGGGCATGGCTATTTCTCGTATTTAAACTTCAGATAAAATTAATCTGAATACAGCATGTGATTTCGGTTTCTCTAATAGAGTTACTCACAATTGTTCGTTAATAAAATGAACCCAACCAACGCGTCTGGAGACGCGGACGAGGACACGCACTAACTTATTCGGGGTCTTTGCGAAGATCGACCAGCCAGCGGCCTTTCTGCTTTAACAAATAGACTCTTTGTATATCACCGGCAAAGGTTTTATAATTGCAGATGGCTTCCCTACCTTTTATTTCACAGTTAATAAATTGCGATTTATTGTCTTTTAAAATTATTTTTCCGCCGCCACCCAGCTTTGACAGGGATTCAACCAGACTTACGCTCTTTTTTGTCTGCTCGGTACCAAGTTCTTTGGCTTTTTCATATTCATAGTTGTTGAGGTAGCCGAAAAATATTTCGCTGGTCTTTTCGGGTGTTAATTTTTGATTCTGTGTAGTCTTACAAGCAAAAACACAAAATGACAGAAAAACAAACAGGCTGATTCTTATTGTTATTTTCATTTTATTTTTTCGGTTTGACAAAATCATTATTACCCGATTTGCTCTTGGTTTCTTTTTTCATCTCGACCAGCCATTTGCCATCGGTTTTCAGCAGGACGAGTTCATTTTTTACATCGTTGACAAAATAGTTGCAAATAGCGGTGTCGCCCTTGATTTCACTATCAAGCATCACAATTTTCGAGTCTACCGGCAGCGTTTTTTGTCCGCTGACCGTAGCCAGTTGTTCCATCAGGTCGATGATCTGCCGGGTATGGGCGGTACTGTATTTTCTTGCTTTATCGTATTCGCCGTTATAGAAAAGCTCCAAAAACTTTTTGGCAACTTTTTCCGGTTTTTTCGAATAAGACACATCAAAAACGGCACAGGAGTACATCAATATCCCAAGCAGGAAAAGGATTATTGTAATAGTGGCGGCACGGCGCATGGTCAGGGTGTTGTTTATCAGGGTTTAAAATTAGTAATTTTTTGGCAGTGCCGGGATAAATGGGGTATAATTTTATCCTACGCGTCTGGAGACGCACGGGAACAGAGGTGGTTCGTAGTTGCAAACTACGAACAACTGGGCAAGGGGTTCAATTGCACGCGTTGCGAACGCGCGCGTACTGGGGGATTTAACGGATTGGCGGTATGTTTTTGTTGCCGATTTCGAAGCACTTCACTGTCAAGTTACACGAAAGTTTATTAGAGGTAGAAACGCTGAAACCCGCACTGTCTCGGCAATAAAATATACCGCCTGTTATGCACTGGCGGTTCTTGTCTGTCCGTGGGTTTGAGTCAAATTGTACTTTCATATTAAACTTGTCAAATTACTACTTTATTTTCCTTTTCTGTCTAGGTCGCCTGTGTGTTGGAATGTTTTAATTTTTTCTTTTAAGAGCAGGCGAAAAATTTTGAAGTTCTTCTCTTGGGCTGGTTTTGCAGGCTCTTTGACAAAGCTTTGGTTTTAGTATGGGCTTGTGGGGCTTTGGCAATGTGCCTGCAAATTGTGTCAGCCATTTATCTCTTTTAAAATGTTTTCAATGTCCTCAATACAGCTTCCACAAACAGTACCCGCAGAAGTTACTTTACCAACTTCTTCAACTGTTTTTAGTCCTTGTTCTTTAATTGCTTTCACAATTTCACTTTTGTAAATTTCGTTACAATTACATATTACAACATCATCTTCCATTTTATAATAATTTAATTAAGATTAAAAATTTTCATATCTTCATCCACTGTTGTGATTGTCTGTACACCAAAACTTTCTTGTACCGCTTTTAAAAGATTTGGAGTTAAAAAACCGGGGAAAGTCGGTCCGACATGAGTATTTTTAATCCCAAGATACAACAAAGCAAGATGTACGATAATTGCTTTTTGCTCATACCAAGCAATATTGAACACTATCGGAAGTTTGTTTATATCGTCTAAATTCAAAACTTCTTTTAGTTTCAATGCAACAAATGCCCACGAATAACTATCATTACATTGTCCTGCGTCTAATACTCTCGGAATTCCGCCAATATCGCCTAATTTTAATTTGTTATAGCGATATTTTGCACAACCTGAAGTAAGGATTACGGTATCTTTTGGTAGTTGTTTTGCAAATTCTGTGTAATATTCACGAGATTTTTGTCGTGCATCACAACCTGACATTACAACCAGTTTTTTGATTGCTCCAGAATTTACAGCATCAAGGACTTTGTCGGCAAGTGCAAGAACTTGATTGTGTGCAAAACCAATTGTAATTTCGCCTGTTTCTATTTCCGTAGGAGGTGGACAAGTTTTGGCTAATTCAATAATTTCTGAAAAGTCTTTATGTCCGTTTGGTAGTTTCTTTTCAATTCTTTTCCATTCAGGCATTCCTGTTGCTCCGGTTGTAAAAACTCTATTGTTGTAAGTAGTTGCTTTTCGTGGTGGAACGAGACAGTTAGTTGTAAATAAAATAGGTCCGTTGAAAGTTTCAAATTCTTCTAACTGACGATGCCATGCATTACCATAATTACCAACTAGATGCTTGTATTTCTTCAAATTTGGATATGCATTTGCTGGCAACATTTCGGAATGTGTGTAAATATCAACTCCTTTGCCTTCGGTTTGGATTAACAATTGCTCCAAATCTTTAAGGTCGTGTCCGCTGATTAAAATACCAGAATTTTTACCAACTCCGATTTTTACATTTGTAATTTCTGGATTTCCAAATGTTTCGGTGTTTGCTTTGTCCAACAAAGCCATTACTTTCACACCATATTCACCTGTTTTTACAACCCAATTAAAAGCATCTCCCAATTCAATTGGTTTGGTTATCATAACCAAACTTTCTTCCATAAAATTGTAAATCTCCTGTTGTTCAAAACCAAGATTAAAGGCATGTTCAGCATAAGCTGCCATTCCTTTTATTCCAAACAAAACATATTGTTTCAGTCCGCGAATGTCTTCGTTGGTATCGTAAGTTAATGTTCCAACTTCTTTTGCTTTTGCATTAAATTCTTCGTCAGTTTTTCCGTTCCAATTGATTGACGGATGATTCTCTGCAATTTTAACTTTGCCTTTCAATTCATCACGATACTTAATTGCTTCTTTAATTGCCTGAATAATTGATTTATCATCAAAATTTGCATTGGTGATAGTCATAAACAGACAATTGGTAATGTGTTTACTCTCAGCATTTGTGTCAATTCCCTTTTTTCTCGCTTCTATTGTTATAAAAGCAAGTCCTTGACAAGCGAAAATTAATAAGTCTTGAATATTTGCGGTAATTTCCTTTTTCCCACAAACTCCATTAATTGTACAGCCTGTATTTTTAGCTGTTTCCTGACATTGATTACAAAACATACTCATATTGTTAAATTTTTAATGTAAATACTTTTTAGTTCTTTTAATAAATGATGGTATTCTTCATGTTTGCCTATCCCAATTTTTTCAACTTCCAGTTTTTCAAATGCATCAAATATTTTTGATTGCTCTGCTTCATTAAGAACCTTATCAGCCATCATAAAAAGAATATTATTTTCTTTCTCAATATGGTTCCGGAGAAGTTGTACATAATCCAATGAACTTGAAATGATGACATTTACAGATTGAATGTTTCCGTTTTTGAATTCTTCTAAAGCGTTGCTCAATTTCTTAATATGCTCTCTACCTATTTGATGTTCATTAAGCATTACTGCAATAGGGCCACCTTCATTTGATATTCCATGATTTACCATTGCAGGAAAAAGAATATCTTCTTCCTTGCCATGATGGCATTTATCAGCAAAGCCTTTGAGAAAATCAATTATTTTTCCATAATGATCACTATTCAGTTCTTTGCCATTTTTCAGATCGTTGGAAATTTTTTCCATGATATTAAGCATGAGTTTAATTCCTTCATGCTCGTCTTTTAATTGTTGTGTTGCTTTCATTTTGTAATCCCCCCAATTTATTGATTTTCTTTATTTTCTTTATTAATTGACCAACCAGTTTTCAGACCTATAACAAACCATGCAAGGGCTAACGTTCCAATTGCAAAAATGGTATCTCCTATTATTCTTAACCAACGCAATGTTTGCAAAGTGGGCTGTTGCATAAATTCAGCGGAACGTGCGTACCACATACCATGTTTTATACTGGCGATTGTCTGCAATATTCCAGCAGGGAGAAGACTTAACAGCAACATCAACATCAATCCAATATTCATTGACCAAAATGCAATGCTGATAGTCCTGTTTTTCCATTCATATTTTTGCGTTAACCCTTTCAGGACAAAAAGCATTAATCCTATACCTAACATTCCATATACTCCGAATAAAGCTGCATGACCATGAAGTGGCGTTGTGTTGAGCCCCTGCATATAATATAATGCAAGTGGAGGATTAATAAGAAAACCGAATAATCCTGCACCTACAAGGTTCCAAAAACTCACCGAAATTAAAAAGTAGATTGGCCATTTATATGTTTTTACCCATAAAGTTGCCCTGCTCATTCTTAGATTATGGTAAGCTTCGAAGCCCATAAAAACCAACGGCACTACTTCAAGTGCACTGAAGGTAGCACCCAATGCAATTACAGCAGTCGGAGTACCTGAAAAATACAGATGATGGAAAGTTCCGATAATTCCGCCACTTAAGTAGACACTGGTGGCAAACAAAATACCCGTTGTTGCATATCGTATATTCAATAGTCCCATCCTTACGAATAAAAAAGCCGCTACAACTGTTGCAAATACTTCAAAAAAACCTTCTACCCAAAGGTGAACGACCCACCATCTCCAATATTCTGCAATTGACAAATGGGTCTGCTGGCTCCACATAAGACCTGCCCCATAAAAAGCAGCAATAGCAATAGAAGCTATTAAAAACATAAATAATAATTGCCTGTTCTCTGAAGGTTTCTTTAATGCAGGCAGCAGTGCACGGAACATCAATATAAGCCAAAGGACAAGACCTATAAAAAGAAATATTTGCCAGAATCTGCCAAGATCAACATACTCATATCCTTGGTGACCAAACCAGAAATTTTGAGTAAGACCTAGTTTTTGCATTATTCCCATCCATTCACCGGCAAGAGAACCGGCAACAATAATCAGTAATGAAATAAATAAAAAGTTTACGCCTAATCTTTGAAATTTAGGTTCAACCCCTGATACAGCAGGTGCGATATATAAACCAGTAGCCAGCCATGAAGTTGCAATCCAGAAAATCGCCAGTTGGATGTGCCATGTCCTCGAAGCTGCATAAGGTAATATAGTGTCCAGTTTCAAACCATAAAATCCATTACCTTCCACTCCATAATGTGCAGTAATAACACCCATTAGTATTTGAACAAGAATAAGGGCGGTAACAATCCAGAAATATTTTAATGTTGCCTTCATTGAAGCAGTTGGATTAAGACCAATCAAAGGATCATTTTTTGGTAATAGAGATTGGTCAAGTTCATCAGATTTGTTTCGTGCATAATAATATGCTAATAAACCAATTGCTACAAGCAGCATTATCACACTGAAACCTGTCCATAAGTTAATGCCCGGTGATGGAGTATTTCCAATTGTTTCATCAGGAGGCCAGTTGTTGGTATATGTAATTGTAGAACCCGGTCTTTCTGTTATACATGCCCAAGCAGCCCAGAAAAAGAAAGCATTCATTTCATGCATTCTCACAGTATCTTTAATTGAATTTGCAGGAATTGCATAGTCATATCTTTCTTTATCAAGTTTTGGATCATTCATAAAAAGACCAGCGTAATGTGTACTTACCTCTTTAATCGCTTCAGCTCGTTCATTTGAAATTTTTAGAATGCCAGTATTATTATCATAAGTATTAGTACGAAGCAACTTCTGTAGTCTTACTTTAAAAACAGCTTGTTGTTCAGCATTGAGTTCATTGTATGAAGAAATGGAATCTTTATGAGCCCATTTATCCAAAATGAACATTGCTTCTTTATGTAGCCAGTCTGCCGACCAATCGGGTGCTACATAAGCACCATGCCCCCAAACAGTACCAACTTCCTGCCCACCGATAGATTGCCAAACATTCTGACCGTCTTTTATTTCTTGAGCGGTAAATAGAACTGTGCCATTTTCGGCTATTACCTTTTCAGGTATAGGGGGTTTTTCTCTGTAAATCTCATGACCATAGAACCCAAGTATACCGAAGGAAATTATAAGGATTAAAATAAATCCGAACCAAAGTTTTGTTGTTTTCATAGAATAAAGTTCTAAAGTTTATAATATTTGTGTTTTACTTTCGGGTCTTGGTGTTTTAACTACCAATACTTTCAGCAATTGATTGCTTTCATTATACCAACAATGTGGAATTTTTGCAGGGCTATCAATGTATGTGTCTTTTGAAACTGTTTGTTTCTCATTACCTATTTCAACCACTCCAGTTCCTTCTAAAACATAAAAAAAAACATCAACAGGAGTGATATGTTTTTTCAATTGTTCTCCTGGCTTCAGGGTTATCTGAACTGCCTGGACAAATTCATTTTCATGAAATTTTCTAGTTTCCACACCATGCGGATTAGGATTTACTGGTACATCTTTTAATGCTATTGCTTTCATATTAATAATGTTTTTGATTTTAATGATTACTCGTTTTTAATTAAAATACTTATTGTTTTAGTAAGAGATTTACCTCTTTTCTTCAAATCAAAATTAAATCCTGCAAGACTCCATTGATTTACCATCAAACGAACACTTCCCATTATGACAAAAGCCAGCTCATCACTTGGAATGTCTTTTCGAATCTCGTCCAACTTCTTACCATCTTCTATTATTCCAATAAATGTTTTCTTAGCAAATTCCATTATCTCATAAATTTTATTCCTTAAATCAGCTTCGTTCTGATAAAGACCATCAGACAATATTACGATGGCATATGATGGGTTTGTAGAAAAAGTATCAAATTGAAAAGCTATCATATCTTTAATTCTTTCGAATGAGCTTTTCTTAGATTGCGATGCTTGGGTGTATTTTGTAATTACATTTTCTTTTATTGAATCAAGAAGTGTTTCAAGTATTTCAGTTCTGTTTTTAAAATGCCTGTATAAGGCTGATTCAGCCACTCCAATTTCGGAAGACAACTTTTTTATTGTCAATGCCTGTATTCCTCCTTCGCCAATAAGTCTTACTGCCGTATTAATAATTTCTGATTGTCGCTTGCTAAGATTCGTTTTCATAAAATCATAAGTGAATATTCACTCACAAAAATAGTAATAAATTTTTTAATGCAAATAAATTATTGATGATTATTTGAAGTGCGGGAATTTGCAGCTCTTTGGCAAGCTTTGGTACGTGTGTCGGCTTATGCGGCTTGACAATGTGCTGCAAGTGGGTTGGCATTTCAAAATTTTTGAGCGGTGGCAAAAAATTAAAACACATTTGGGTCGGCAATGAGTGTCGGGTTATTTGTCTGTCAATTTCGTTTTTCATACCAAGTTTAATATTCCATTTTCATTGTCAATTTGCTGTGTCGTTGTCTTTTTTCCGCTTGTGCATAACGGTCGGCGGTATGTTTTTGTTGCCGATTTCGGAGCACGTCACTGTCAAGCCATGATAAAGTTGGAAGCGAGCCACAACCTTTCATATTAGCACTAACTCGGCAATAAAATATACCGCATGTTCAAGCGACCCCTTTGCACCCGCAAAGGGGAGCTTTTGAGCATCTTAAACAGTTCAAAAATAGTAAATTTCATGATTACATTATTCACAAAAACATTTATAATCATGGAAAAAAAATTGCATCC
>Ga0209098_1000544_pt1 | contig 41039 bp, 33 predicted proteins | sample AD_JPNHW1_MetaG_FD_184429 | JGI IMG/M metagenome (GOLD analysis project Ga0209098, IMG submission 184429) | Active sludge microbial communities of municipal wastewater-treating anaerobic digesters from Japan - AD_JPNHW1_MetaG (SPAdes) (version 2) | ecosystem: Engineered > Bioreactor > Anaerobic...
ATATTTTCAGGGAGTGAGTTATTCCAGATGTGGAGATATTGCAGTGCATTATATCCTGTTTTAAAAGATAAGAATATAGATAAAACAACCAAAGAATATAAAAGATATCAATCGATATTAGGGATAATGCCAGATGAAATTAACGATTTTTTCAAAGATTTTAATGTGGAAGTAGACAAAAAAGTAGCTGCAGCCTTATTTGAATATTACTATAATGAAACAACTCCTGACCAAAGACCAGAGTTTTTCAACAAAGCTGTAGCAAAATACAAAATGAATTTCACTAAAATGGTCGAAGATCTTTACAAAAAATCTATTTTAGATGATCAGGCAGCACTTCTGGAATTTGTTAAAAATCCAAATTTGAAAGCTTTGGAAAAAGATTTGGTTTTCCAATGGTATGAACAACTGTACGATTTTTATATTCAAAAAATTGAACCTTCCAATGCACAAAATGTAGCATTAACCAGGGCCAACAGAATTTTTATGAAGGGGATCATGGAAATGCAACCTGAAAAGAACTTCTATCCTAATGCAAACAGTATGATGAGATTAACATACGGAAAAGTGGGTGGTTATGAAATGAAAGACGCTGTGACTGCAAGATATTATACAACCTTAGATGGTGTAATAGCAAAACACAGACCTGGATCATGGGAATTTAATGTTCCACAAAAAATGATTGATCTATACAATGCAAAAGATTTTGGTCAATACGCAGACAAATCAGGTCAATTAAGAACCTGTTTCTTAACCAACAATGATATTACCGGTGGAAATTCAGGAAGCCCTGTAATTAACGGAAAAGGACAGTTGATCGGTTGTGCATTTGATGGCAACTGGGAAGCTATGAGTGGTGACATCTTCTTTGAAACACAATTACAAAGAACTATTGTTGTTGATATCCGTTACGTTTTATTTATCATTGACAAATTCGGTGGAGCTAGCCATTTAGTTGACGAAATGACTATCGTTAAAAACTAATATACGCTTCATGTATAAACAATTGAGTGAAAAATATTTTGATAAGATGGTGGCGATTCGCCGCCATCTTCATCAATATCCTGAATTATCGGGAGAAGAGCAACAAACAGCTCAATATATCACTCAGGTTTTAGATCAAATGGGGATCCCCTACCAAAAAAATATTGCCGGCTATGGAATTGTGGCACTATTAAAAGGAAATTTGAAAGGAGATCGCTGTGTTGCATTACGTGCAGACATGGATGCCTTGCCCATAAAAGAGAACAATCAAACCCCATACTGTTCCTTCAATGACGGGATTATGCATGCTTGTGGGCACGATTTTCATACCGCTTCATTACTCGGTGCTTTAATGATCCTAAACGATCTCAAAGATAGTTTTGGAGGCACCATAAAGGCCATCTTTCAACCTTCAGAAGAACGTTATGAAGGGGGAGCCCTATTTATGATTGAGGAGGGAGTCCTAGAGAATCCTAAAGTTGATTACATTTTCGGATTACATGCCGATACCGGATTAACCGCCGAACAGGTAGGGTTTAGACCCGGAAAATATATGGCATCCACTGATGAGCTACATTTTACCATATTGGGAAAGGGTGGCCATGCTGCTATGCCTCAAGAAGTTCTCAATCCAATACCCATTGCAGCACGACTTTTGTTAAAATGGGAAGAGGAGATTGATAAAATAAAACCAACTGACACCCCATTTGTAATGAATTTTGGCAGGTTAATTGCCGACGGAGCAAATAATGTAATTCCGGATAAAGCTCATTTATCGGGGACTTTACGTGTTTTTGATGAAGAAAAAAGAGAAATAATTCTAAAAAAAATAGAAGAGATTGCGATACAGGTTTGTCGGGAGAATGGAGCACATTGCTTGGTCGATATCCGCAGAGGGTATCCGATGGTTGTTAATGATCCTGAAGTGACTCAAAAGGCAATTGAAATCGCTGAAAATTATTTAGGGAAAGAACATGTCGTTTCCTTAGCTATTCGTACTACTGCTGAAGATTTCAGCTATTTTTTACAACAAGTTCCGGGAACATTTTTCAGAGTGGGTGTTTCGAATCCGGAAAAAGGGATCATACATCCTTTACATTCTGCACAGTTTGATCTTGATGAACACGCACTAGACACAGCTTCTGAGATGTTTGTAAAACTTGCTATCGAATTTTTGCGATAGCCATTCTTAACCGACATGTGGTTTACGAGAAGTAAGAAAAAATTATTGAAAAATTTATTCCGAATAGATCTCTTCCATCATCATTTGTTTCAAGACTGATGGCGAGATATTTCTGCGAAGTTCTCCGTTTTTACACCAGGAGATGTGGCCGGTTTGTTCTGAAACGATGATTGAGATGGCATCCGTTAATGTGGTTGCGCCGATAGCGGAACGGTGACGAAGGCCCAAATCGGAAGAGATCGATTCATCTTTGGAAACTGGCAAAATACATCTGGCTGCTGCAATTCTGTGGTCCATTATGATAACAGCTCCATCGTGAAGAGGTGCATTTTTAAAGAAGAGATTTTCCAGTAATTCTTGAGAAACCCGGGCATCTATAGTTTGTCCGGTGGAAAGAAAATCATCTAACGGTGTATTTCGGGCAAAAACCATAAGGGCACCGGTACGAGTTGCCGCCATCCGTTCACAAGCTCTGGTGATTGCTTCGATATCATCAGCAAAATCATTGGGAGATGATTTCCCTTTGATGTATAATCTGGCCCATTTTAAAACTTCAGTATTTCCGATATAAAGCAAGAATTTTCTAAGTTCAGGCTGGAAGACCACGATCAGTAAAATCACACCAACACTAACAAATTGGCCTAAAATCTCAGTTAACATGTTTAATTGGAACAAAGAGACTGCTTTCCAGATCACAAAAACAATCATTAATCCAAAGAAAATACGCACAGCAGCTGTTCCTTTGAGCCACTTATAAAATTGGAACAGAATGAGTGCTACCAATAAAATATCAACTAAATCAGTGATTTTAAATTCAACAAAACTAAGAATATTTAAAAGGGTAATCATAAACAGCTGATCTAATAAATTTTGGCAAAAGTACGAAAAAAGGGTGAACTATTGTTTTCGAGCTTCCAGAAAACAGTGCCGGCATAAAGGTTCATACGTCTCTGTTTCTCCTAAGAGGACTTGTTTGTCATTCGCTACTAATCTGTGAGAATAATGAGCCAGGTCACCACATCTGGTACAAATAGCATGAACTTTAGTGACATATTCAGCCGTTGCCATTAACCCCGGCATAGGGCCGAATGGGTTTCCCAGATAATCCATATCCAATCCTGCAACAATCACTCTGATTCCTTTATTCGCTAATTGATTGCAAACATCAACTATCCCTTCGTCAAAAAACTGCACCTCATCAATACCTACTACCTCAACATTTTCAATATTTACATATAATAAAATTTCAGCTGAATTGTGAACAGGAGTAGCTCCCATTGAAGAATGATCATGGGAAACCATTTCCTCCTCCGAATAACGAACATCAATCGAAGGTTTAAAGAGTTCCATCGTTTGATTTGCAAACCTGGCTCTTTTAATTCTTCTTAGAAGTTCCTCTGTTTTTCCGGAAAACATAGATCCACAGATCACTTCAATCCATCCTTTACTTTTTGATCTGTTTGCTTTTGATTCTAGAAACATTTTTTTACGATTGAAATGAATTTTTTTTAGTATTTTTGACAAATTATTTCAGAAAACAAAATTACATGTTTTTTTGGAATAGTTTTCATTTTTGAATTAAAAAAATCAAAAATCGAACAATCAACAAACCAAAAACTTAAAAATTTATGGAAAAGCCATCAGGATTAATTGAGAAAGTAATTGATACTTTACATTTGGTGAATAACATTCAAGGGCCATACTCTTTAATCGAAAAAGATATTATTTTACAACATATCCGAGCCGCTTATTTGCAACTTATAAATTATCCGGCAGTGGAAGAAGTCGACAGAGAAGCCATTATTCTACCTTCTTTGGAAAGCAAGCCTAATGCGGAATTAGAAAGTTATATGGAGCAAATTAATGAACTCAATCAATCGATTTCCCAATTAGAACAAGAGTTGGAAGCGACCAAAACTGAATTGGCAAATCAACAAGATCTTCTTCAAAGTGAACAACTTAAACAAGCCGGTTTTGAACTTCAAATTCGTGAACAACATAAAACAATTGATAATCAAAAGAAAGAATTAGAAACTTTGCTTGTTGAAATATCAGAGAAAGAACAACAACTTTCGACTTTAAAAAATGGATATGAAGTTGAAATCGAAGAAAAAAATAAATCTATTGAGCATTTGAAACAAGAGTTAGAAATGGTTTTACTTCGTGAAGATCAATATGAACAATCTATTTCTGAACCTGAGGTTTTAACCGAACCCGAAGAAGTTGTTGAACCTATTATCGTAAATGACTCCATTATTATTCCTGAACCTGTCGTTGTACCTGAACCAATTGTTGTGCCAGAACCAGTAGTTGTATCTGAACCAATAAAAGTTCAGCAACCGGAACCAAAACAGGAGCAAACTTTAGAGGGTGTAGATGATATTTTAGAGTTTATCAATCCAAATGCAACAAAACAAGAGACAAGTCCCACTCCTTCTATTCCTCAACCACTCCTTTTTGTTGAAGAAAAAGAAGCACCTAAATCTGAAAAAAAATCGTTGAACGATCTATTAACAGAAAAAAAAGAGGATAACTCAATCGGATCCCACTTCCAACAAGCTAAAATCCAAGACTTAACCAAAGCGATCTCAATTAATGATAAATTCCTATTTATCAGAGAGTTATTTAAGAGTAAAGGGGAAGAATTTAGCACATCTCTTCATCGATTAAACAATTGTGCAAACATAGAAGAGGCATTTAATGTCATGGAAGAATTGAAAAATTATTATTTCTGGGACACTACCTCTTCCGCATATTTATCTCTTTGTGATTTAGTTAGAAGAAAATTTTTATAATTTAATAAACCATAATATGAAAAAAGTATCATTAATCATGATGTTATTTGCCCTAGTAGTATTTCTTACTACATCCTTATTTGGGCAAGAAAATACTGAAGGGTATGTTTTCACTACTCAAAAGTCAGTAAAAAGTACACCTGTTAAAAATCAAAATCGTTCAGGAACCTGCTGGAGTTTTTCAGGTGTTGGTTTTTTAGAATGTGAGTTAATTAGAATGGAAAAAGGGGAATATGATCTTTCTGAAATGTGGATCGTAAATCGCGCCTTTGTTGACAAAGCAGACAAATATGTCAGAATGCATGGAAACTACAATTTTGGTGGTGGTGGTGCTTTTTTTGATGTATTCAACATGATGAACAAATATGGTATGGTTCCTGAAACTGCATATCCTGGAATTCAATACGGTGAAGAATCCCATGTTCATGGAGAATTAGACGCACTTTTGAAAGCTTATGTTGATGTGGTGATTGAAAATCCAAATAAAAAATTATCTCCAGCCTGGAAAAAAGGGTATGAAGGAATCGTAAACGCTTATCTGGGAGATGTTCCACAAACTTTCGTTTATAATGGAGTTTCTTACACTCCTGTGACATTTGCAAATAGTCTTGGAATCAATACTGAAGACTATATCAGCATCACTTCATATACCCATCATCCTTTTTACACTAAATTTGCCATTGAAATCCCTGATAATTGGGCTATGGAAGAATCTTACAATCTTCCACTGGATGAAATGATGATTATCATGAACAATGCCATTGAGAATGGATACAGTATTGCTTGGGGTGCTGATGTAAGCCATAAAGGTTTCAATTGGAAAAAAGGGGTTGCAATCATCCCTGAAAAAGATTTCACTTCAACATCAGGCTCTGATAAAGACAAATGGGAAAAATTATCTCAAAACGAAAAAGAGAAAGAACTTTACAGTTTTGACAAACCCGGAAAAGAACAAATCATTACTCAAGAGATGAGACAAAAAGGGTTTGATGACTACAGTACCACTGATGACCATGGAATGGTGATTACCGGTACTGCAACGGATCAAAATGGAAATAAATATTTCATCGTTAAAAACTCCTGGGGGGAAGATGCCAGAAATCCATATAATGGTTATTTTTATGCTTCTTATCCATTTATTCAAATGCAAACGATCAACATCATTGTTCATCGTGATGCTATCCCAAAAGATATTAAGAAAAAACTAAATATCAAATAATTAAACAGATATCAATGAAAGAAAAACTATTAGAAAGATTTTCAAAATATCTTTCCTTTGCTACTACTTCTGATCCTGATTCCACAACATATCCTTCAACAAATACTCAGTTATTGATCGGTGAGTTTTTAGTTGAAGAGTTAAAGAGTATTGGAATGATGCATGTTGAGAAGGATCAATATGGTTACGTTACAGGTTTGTTACCTTCAAATACAACCGAATCATTACCCACCATTGGATTTATTGCTCATTTTGATACTGCCCCTGATATGCCGGGAATTGCATCCCCTAGAATTGTGGAAAACTACAATGGGGAGGATATCATTTTAGATTCTGAATCAAATACTGTTCTTTCTGTAAAAGATTTTCCAGAATTACAAGATTATTTAGGACAAACCATCCTTACAACTGATGGAAAGACATTATTGGGAGCTGATGATAAAGCGGGAATTGCAGAAATTGTTACTGCCATAGAATATTTGATTGCACATCCGGAAATCAAACACGGAGCAATCAAAGTCGCATTTACTCCTGATGAAGAGATTGGGAAGGGTGTAATCCATTTTGATGTTCCAAAATTTGGTTGTGATTTTGGTTATACGATGGATGGTGGCGGCATTGGCGAGTTAGAGTATGAGAACTTTAATGCTGCCGGTGCTGTAGTTCAATTCCAGGGGAGAAATGTACATCCCGGTTATGCAAAAAACAAAATGGTTAATGCTCAACTTCTCGCGATGGAATTCAACAGTTTACTTCCTGAATTTCAACGTCCACAATACACTCAGGATTATGAAGGATTTTTCTTGTTAACAAAGATGGAAGGAACGGTTGAGAACGCAGTTCTTCATTACATTATCAGAGATCATGATCGTAAATTATTTGAAGAGAAGAAAGAATTGATGAAAACTTTAGTTGAGTTCATGAACAAAAAACATGGATTAGATCGGGTTTCAATTGAAATTAAGGATCAATATGCGAACATGCGAGAAAAAGTGGAGCCTGTCTATCATATTGTTGAAAAAGCCGAAAAAGCGATGATTGAGGCCGGAGTTATTCCATTGGTAAAACCTATTCGTGGTGGTACAGATGGCGCTAATTTGTCATTTAAAGGGCTTCCTTGCCCAAATATATTCGCCGGAGGTCATAATTTTCATGGGAAATACGAATTTGTCCCTTTAGAATCGATGGTCAAAGCAGTTGAGGTGATTCTCAACATCATTAAAGTTTAAAAAAAAGGCTGTCAGTTTTGACAGCCTTTTTTTATTTAGCTACTAAACAAATCGATCACCAAAATCGATTTTAACATCAGTTACATATTGTTTTATTTGTTGTTCATCTTCTTTTTTACAAATGAGTAAAACTTCGTCGGTATCAACAACAATATAATCTTCTAATCCTTGAATCACAGCAACTTTATTGTTAGGCATGTTCACAATACAATTATTCGTATTATATGTTTTCACTCTATTTCCAACAATAGTATTTCGATTTTCATCTTTTTTTCGAAGTTCATAAAGGGCGCCCCATGTTCCAAGGTCTGACCATCCAAATTCAGCTGCAAATACATGTACATTCTTTGCTTTCTCCATAATACCGTAGTCAACAGAAATATTCTTACAAATCTGATAGATTCTATTGATAAACTCTTTTTCGCCGGCAGTATTATAAAGTCCTTCCCCTTTTTTGAACAGTTCATCAACTTCAGGTAGATATTGTTCAAAAGCATATTGAATTGATTTCGCAGACCACATAAAAATTCCTGCATTCCATAAGAAATCTCCACTTTCAATAAATTGTTGTGCAAACTCTAAAGATGGTTTTTCTGTAAATGTTTTAACAGCATATATGGAATTATTCTTTTCATAAACAACATCTTCGTTAAATTGAATATATCCATATCCGGTATTAGGGAATGAGGGATGGATCCCAATGGTTAACAACCAATCCTTTTCAGAAACTGTTTCTAATCCTTTAGAGATCACATCAACGAAAACATCCTCTTTCATGATAATATGATCTGATGGAGCTACTACAACAACTGCATCAGGATTTTTCGTTTTAATTTTATAGTTAGCATAAGCTATACAAGGAGCCGTATTTCTTCTAGCAGGCTCTAAGACAATTTGTTCTTCAGAAATTTCAGGAATTTGTAATTTAACAAGATCCAGATATTGTGTATTAGTTACAATGTAGATATTCTCAACAGGACAAAATTTAGCAAACCGTTTAAAGGTCTTTTGAATCAATGTTTGTCCATCACCAAGGATATCGATAAATTGTTTTGGGGTTTCGGTTTTGCTCATAGGCCAAAAACGAACACCAATTCCTCCGGCCATGATTACACAAAAGTTGTTTTTATTCATTATTTCGGGTTTATATTATTATTAAATACACTATTTCAATTAAACGATTATGATTCTATATTATTTTGTTCATCAATTATTACTCAATTTTATAAAAATAAATAACATGATTGTAAATGCCCACAACGAAGAGCCCCCATAACTTATGAAGGGGAGAGGTATTCCAATGATTGGTAAAAGACCTATGGTCATACCAATATTGATAAAAAAGTGCATAAAAATGATACCGGCTATACCATAGCCATAACATCTCACAAATTGGTTTCGATTTTTTTCTGATAAGATAATGATCCGAATAATGAGCGCAATAAAAAGTGAACAAAGAGCAAAGCTACCTATAAAACCCCACTCTTCGCCTACTCCGCAAAAAATAAAATCTGTACTTTGTTCAGGGACATAGTTCAATTTCGTTTGTGTTCCATTTAGATATCCTTTACCCCAAAAGCCTCCTGAACCAATAGCAATTTTTGATTGGTTTACATTAAAGTCTGCTCCTAATGGATCGGCAACTTTACCAATTAGGGTATCAATTCTAGTTCTTTGGTGATCTTGTAAAATATATTGGTAAGCTAAATTTACGCCAAAAACAAAAATAATGGAACAAACAAATAACACTACATTTCTAATGATTTTTTTCCTGTCTTTTCTTTGAAAGTACCAAAAGGCCAGGAAAATTGTAGTTAGAAGAGCGACGGCATAAATTTCATTAAAAAAAAGAGTAAAAAGAGATATTCCAACAGCAATGGTACCTAAAAGGAGAATCCATCCGGTTAATCCTTCTCTGTAGAACAAAATGATAAAAGAGAGAAAAACCAATGCAGACCCAGTATCTTTTTGAAGCAGGATAATGACGATTGGAACCAAAATGAATAGAAAAGCATTCAACCACAAATATTTTTTTTCGGATGTAGTTTTCCCTTCATTAAAGAATTTTGCTATTGCCAAAGCAGTAGCAAACTTTGCAAATTCTGTGGGTTGAATACTAAAACTTCCGATTTTAATCCATGCATGAGCCCCATTAATGTCTGTACCTATAAACAATACCAGAATCATTAAAAGTAGGGTGATGAAGTAAATATACATGGCATAATGGACGTATAATCTAGAGTCAATCAATAAGATAACAAAAGCAATCGCAAATGAAGTTCCTATAAAAAGGAGTTGTTTGGTATATACATTTTGAAAAGAGAAAAAAGAGCTATTGGTTATTTGATTTGCTGCGGAGGAATAGATCGTAAGCCAACCAATTGCAACCAACAATAGGTAATACACAATAAGTTGAACGTCAACTCCTTTAGAACTTCTACTTCTATTTTCAATAAACATAATTACATCTCCATAATTCGTTTTTCCAAATCTTTTCTTTTCACTTCACGATTCAGGTAAAATTCTGTAATAAGGCTGGCGATTGGAGATGCTACTGTGGCTCCAAAGCCAGCATTTTCGACCAGAACAAAAACCACAATTTTTGGATTTTCTTTAGGGGCAATACAGACAAAAACGGAGTGATCTCTTCCATGAGGATTTTGTGCAGTACCGGTTTTACCCAAAATGTTAATTCCTTCGATTTTAGCTGAGCGGGCAGTTCCCGCCAGAACAGCCATTTCCATCCCCTTCATGATCGTTTCGAAGTGTCGTGGTTCAATTTTGACGTATATTCTATCTTTAAATCGATTATTAAAATTGTTTTTGGAACCAATTGCTTTAACAACATGAGGTTTGTAATAAAATCCTTTATTCGCTATTATCGCCATAAAGTTGGCCATTTGAAGAGGTGTTGTACCTGCTTCCCCTTGACCGATTCCCATTGAAACAATAGTGTTACCATTCCATGATTTTCTATATTTCTTATCAAAATATTGAACACTTGGAATAATCCCTTTCAATTCGTAAGGAAGGTCTGAATTAAAACGAACTCCAAAGCCCATGGCATTTACGTAATCTTTCCAAGCTTGATAGGCTGTTTGAATATTTGGATATTTGGTTCTATTTGATAAAATGTTATAAAAAGCTTTACAGAAGAAGGTATTACAAGATACTTGAACGGCACTGATAACATTTGTAGATCCAGAATGGTGGCAGGCAACGGTATGAGACCCCATTCTATAACCACCGGGACAGAAATAGGTAGTAGAGGGATCAAGAACGCCTTCTTGAAGAGCGATCAATCCATTTGCTAATTTAAATGTGGATCCTGGGGGATACATGGCCATTAAAGCACGGTTGAAAAGTGGTGATTGTGTGGTATCTTCAACCAACATCATATAGTTTTTGGATCTCACATTTCCGACTAAAAGGTTAGGGTCATAGGAAGGAGAGGAAACAATACAAAGAATCTCGCCGGTTGATGGTTCAATAGCCACGATACTGCCCCTTTTATTTTTCATCAGTTGTTCTCCATATTCCTGCAAACTTAAATCAAGGGTACTCCAAAGTGATAATCCCTGAACCGGTTTTACGTCCTCGTCTCCATCGTGATAACTGCCTCTTTCTCGATTATGAACATCCACGAGCACTATTCTTTTACCTTTTGTCCCTTTTAATTCGTTTTCATAAGCTTTTTCAATTCCGCTAAAACCGATATAGTCCCCCATTTGATAGTAGGGGTCTCTTTCCATAATGTTAGCATCAACTTCACCAACATAACCTAGTATATGCGCTGCTATAGGATGTGGATAGTGTCTTAAGGTTCTGTTTTGTACAAAAAATCCCGGAAATTTATGTAATTTTTCTTGAAGATACCCATAGTCCTCTTTCGACATTTGTTGAGCAATTAAGGAGGGGATCATAACAGACCATTTGCATGCTTTTTCAATTCTTTTCATGAGTTCTTCTTTGGTAATTTCGAGCAAATCACACAATTCAGTTGTATCGAAAGTACGCAACTCATTTGGTACAACCATTAAATCATAAGCAGCATCGTTATAAACCATCAAAGAGTCATTTCTATCATAAATCAAACCGCGAGCAGGGTGTTCAGTAATTTGACGGAGAGCGTTTTTATCTGCAGATCTTCGATAAGAGGAATCTAATACTTGGAGTTGAAACAATCGAGAAATATACACTAAAAGAACCACAAGTATGATTCCCATGATAATGTACATTCTTTTTTGTAATAGTTGACTCATTTATTTGATTCTTTGAGCAAGTTGTTGAGCAAAATCAATCAAATAGGTTTTGTTGTCAATAGAAATGCTTAAATTTTCAACATTTTTAATGGCAGCATTTACGTAAAGCTGAATTCTATCTTCCGTTAATTTAAAAATATCGAGTTCATCAAAAATAGTTTTCACTTTGTGAAACTTTTCTTCAGAATTATCCGGATCAATTGAAAACCAATGTAGTAATTCCTCTTTTTGTTTAGGGCTAGCTTTTTCTAAAGCAAGTAAATACAGAAATGTTTTCTTATTAGATTTTATGTCACCTCCAATTTGTTTTCCAAAAGTTTCTGCATCTGAATAAACATCGAAAAGATCATCTTTCAATTGAAAAGCTAGTCCAATGTGAATTCCAAAATAATAAATTTCATTTTGATCAAATTCAGTAGCATTTGCCAAAATCGCACCTACTTTTAGGCAACCGGCTAACATTACAGCTGTTTTTAAACGAATCATTTCAATATATTGATCTATTGAAACATCTTGCATTTTTTCAAAATCCAAATCATATTGCTGTCCTTCACATATCTCCAATGACGTTTGTGCAAACAAACTAGCCATTTTTATGATTATATTAGCATCAACAGGAGTTAATAAAATTTGTTGAAGGGCCATTGTTGCCAATGCATCTCCTGAAAGAATTGCAATATTATTATTCCATTTTTTATAAACCGTTTCTTTTCCTCTTCTGAGTGGAGCCAAATCCATAATATCATCATGAATAAGTGTAAAATTGTGAAGCATTTCAAAAGAGGCAGCAGGATAAATCGCATAATCAGCATTTCCACCAAAAATTTCAGTTGATATTTCAACTAATTTTGGTCTTATTCTCTTCCCACCTTGCTGCAAAATATAACTAATCGGTTCATAAAGATTAATAGGTTCCCTTTTGTCAGTTAAAGAATTGAAATATAGTTCTAAATTTTTCATCTTAATAATATAATAAATGCAAAGATACAAAAATTAATCAGATGTTTTTGAATTTTTTAAATATTAGAATATGGCATAACTGTTCTTTTTTGATTTCAAAAATTAAAATTTTTAATGAATAATTCATGAATGAGTTCTTAAAATTGGAGAAGAGATATTCAATTCTTTTAAAATATGACAAAAATTATGTAAATGATGACAAATTATTTGTTTTATATTAAAAATAGTCTTATCTTTGTGAACTTTATAATATTTTAGGGTGAGTAGCCTATCATATTAAAAATAAATAATTTACTAAACTATATAGACTTAAATAATGATTAAGCGTGTAATTCTTTTCTGTAAAACTACCAGTTTTATTTTATTAACTTTTCTTATATTTTCATGTGGCAATAACAGGCCTGATCCGGCTGAACGTTTTAATGATAAAACACCTGGTCGTAAGGTAATTGAATCTTATTCCAATAAAAATCCTCAGGTTGTATATTTTTATGAAGTTGATGACAATGATAAAGCAACCAACAATAAAATTGGTGAAATGTATTATTATCAAGACAAAAAAGTGTATGTTGGAGGTAGTATCAAAAACAACAAAAGAGATGGTTCTTGGAAAGCATACCATCCCAACGGAAAAGTACAAACAGATGCGTTCTATATTGTAGGAAAAGAGGATGGTGACTATACTGTTTATTACGACAATGGACAAATTCTATATTCTGGTCATTACACTAAAGGCACATGTGATGGGGAATGGAAATTTTATTCTAGAAATGGAAAATTAACAAAAAGTATCAAAGCAGAAGGATCTCAAATTGTTTGTGGTGTTTGTCCCAGATGTCTTGAAATCTTTAAATCAAAAAAATAATTTTTAAAAATATAAATATTATGGAAATCCCATTTGCAGAATCATGGAAGATTAAGATGGTTGAACCCATCAAAAAAACAACTAGAGCTGAAAGAGAGAAATATCTAAAAGAAGCTCAAAACAACGTTTTTCAACTGAGAGCAGAACATGTCTATATTGACCTACTAACCGATTCGGGAACCGGAGCGATGAGTGATCGTCAATGGTCGGCTATGATGCTTGGAGATGAAAGTTACGCAGGAGCTACTTCATTTTTCAAAATGAAAGAGATGATTACAAAGATTACAGGTTTTGAGTACGTACTTCCTACACACCAAGGTCGTGCTGCTGAAAATGTTCTATTTTCTTGTCTAATCCGTGAAGGTGATTTCGTTCCAGGTAACTCCCATTTTGACACCACAAAAGGTCATATTGAATCCAGAAAAGCTTTCGCTGTTGACTGCACCATTGATGAAGCTCAAAATACGCAATTGGAAATTCCATTTAAAGGAAATGTGGATTGTAAAAAATTGGAAAAATTCTTAGCTGAAAATAGTGATAGAGTTCCTTTTATCATAGTTACGATTACAAACAACACTGCAGGTGGACAACCTGTTTCGATGAAGAATCTTCGTGATGTGAGAACAATCGCTAAAAAATATCATAAACCTGTATTATTTGACTCTGCTCGTTTTGCTGAAAACGCTTATTTTATCAAAATCAGAGAAGAAGGTTATCAGGATAAAACCATCAAAGAGATTTGCAAAGAGATGTTTACTTATGCTGATGGAATGACCATGAGTGCAAAAAAGGATGCTCTTGTGAATATGGGTGGTTTTATTGCAACCAATATTCAAGATTGGTTCGAAGCAGCAAAAGTAAAAACAATCATTTACGAAGGATATATTACATACGGCGGCTTAAATGGTCGCGATATGAATGCTATTGCTGTTGGATTAGATGAAAATACTGAGTTCGAAAATCTGGAAACCAGAATCAAACAAGTCGAATACTTATCTAAAAAATTGGATGAATATGGTATTCCTTACCAAAGACCTTATGGTGGTCATGCTATTTTTGTTGATGCAGGAAAAGTATTAACAAAAGTTCCAAAAGAGGAGTTTCCTGCTCAAACATTAACAGCTGAATTATATTTGGAAGCAGGTATTAGAGGATGCGAAATTGGCTATATTTTGGCTGATAGAGATCCCGTTACCCGTGAAAATCGCTTCGGTGGGTTAGATCTTTTAAGACTAGCTATTCCACGCAGAACTTATACTAATAATCACATGGACGTTGTAGCTGCAGCTCTTAAAAATGTTTACGATCGCAGAGATACCATCTCCAGAGGGGTAAAAATTATGTGGGAGGCTCCAATTATGAGACATTTTACAGTCAAATTAGAGCGTCTATAAAAAAAATTTCACTTTATTACTGCTCATTTATTTCTACCTATGAAAGATAAAAATTCTATACTCGCATCACTCAACGAACCTCAAAGAAAAGCAGTACTACATACTGAAGGTCCTTTAATGGTTATCGCGGGTGCCGGTTCCGGCAAAACCCGTGTCTTAACATATCGTATAGCTCATATGCTTTCTGAAGGCAAGAATCCATACCAGATTCTTGCCCTTACTTTTACCAATAAAGCTGCTACTGAAATGAGAGAGCGTATCTTTGAATTGGTAGGTGAAGCTTCCGCAAAAGCAGTAATGATGGGCACTTTTCACTCTGTTTTTTACAAAATTTTACGTGTTGAAGGAGAAAAACTAGGATATACCCGAAACCTTACCGTTTATGATACTGATGATTCTAAAAACCTCCTCAAAAGCATCATCAAGGAGATGAATCTGGATCCTAAGGTTTATGCTGCCGGGCATGTATTAAACCGAATTTCCGGGGCTAAATCAAATCTACTTTCTCATCAAGATTATATCAACACTCCTGAAATTCAATCTGCTGATTTAGAATCAGGCAAACCTCATATAGGTGAGATTTTTACCAGGTATAACACCCGTTTAAGAAATTCGGATGCTATGGATTTTGACGATCTGTTATACTATATGAATGTCCTTTTGCGCGATTTCCCTGAAATGCTGCATAAATATCAAAATAGATATCAATACATTTTAGTGGATGAGTACCAGGATACCAATTTTGCTCAATATCTGATCATTAAAAAGCTATCAGCTTCTCATCATAATATTTGCATTGTTGGTGATGATGCTCAAAGTATCTACTCCTTCCGTGGTGCGAATATTCAAAATATCTTAAATTTTAAACGAGATTATCCTGAAGCTACAATCATCAAACTGGAACAAAACTACCGATCCAGTCAAAATATTGTGAATGCAGCTAATGCTGTGATCAAATGCAATAAGGATCAATTATATAAAGAGGTTTGGACTGAAAACGAAGAGGGCAATAAAATTAATATCTTTCAGACCAACAGCGATTCTGAAGAAGCTCAATTAGTGTCAAATACAATTTTTGAATACAAACAGAATTTCCACGTAAACAATAACCAGTTTGCGATTTTATACCGTACCAATGCCCAATCCCGCTCCTTGGAAGAGGCTTTAATCAAAAGAAATATTCCATACATCATATACGGTGGTTTGTCTTTTTACAAAAGAAAAGAGATCAAGGATGTATTAGCCTATTACCGTCTTTCTATAAACCATTTTGATGAAGAATCTCTTAGAAGAATCATAAATTACCCCCAAAGAGGAATTGGATTGACAACTATGGAAAAAGTGATTGTTTGTGCCAATCAGCATCAAACAAGAATCTGGAACATTCTTGAAAAACCGGACCAATTTGGATTGGATGTCAATAGACCAACAAAAGAAAAACTCGTTGACTTTATTACTAAAATCAAGAGTTTTTCAGCTATGATTCCAACTACAGATGCTTATGAATTGGGGAAACATATCATTGTGAGTGTCGGTATTCTTAAAGATCTTAGTGAAGATAAATCTGATTTGGATCGTAAACAAAATGTGGAAGAGTTATTAGACTCTATGAAAGAGTTTACCGAAAAAGAACCTGAATTAACATTTAATGAAAATACCGGTGAGCTGATCAATGAGTATTTCCCTTCTATTGATCAATTTATGGAGAGTGTATCTTTATTGACTGATGATGAGAAAAAAGATGAATCCTTGAACGACAAGGTTAAGTTGATGACCATACACTCGGCTAAAGGTTTGGAATTTGATTACGTTTTCCTTACCGGTCTAGAAGAAAATCTATTCCCATCATCGTTAAGTTTAGGGTCCAGAGCTGAATTGGAAGAAGAAAGAAGGTTGTTTTATGTTGCAATAACCCGAGCAAAGAAAACATTAACTATTTCTCATGCTTTAACAAGATACCGATTTGGAAGTTTACAATATTGTGAACAAAGTCGATTTTTAAATGAAATCCCTGTGAAATTTATCAATTTTACTGAAAAAGCTTCCATGGGAAGAGGTATCTTTTCATCAAACAGCACCACTGAAAAAAACAATTCTCAAATGATTCAGATTCGCAAAAAAGAAAGCCAACAAATTTCAACTGAGCGAAAATTGCAAGTTATCGGCAAGGAAGCTACTCTTGAACAAATTGTTCCTACCATGAGAGTCTTTCATGAAAAATTTGGGTATGGGACCGTTAAACAAACTGATGGAAAAGGCCAGGATACCAAGGCTGTAGTTGACTTTGAAACCGTTGGTATGAAAACATTATTGCTTAAATTTGCAAAATTAATTTTACCGGATTAAAAAATGGATTTCCGAACTGAACATCCGATCCCCTCTTTTCCCTTTAAAATTGGGTATGATGATTCTTTGTTTTTTATCGGTTCCTGTTTTTCTGATCATATTGGACACTTTTTTGAAAGCCACAAATTCAAAACTATTTCAAATCCTTATGGGACACTATTTAATCCAAAATCAATCTCGGATAACCTATTAAGATCAATCACGTTAGCTCCCATTTCAGATCAATCAATTTTTTATTTTAATGACCATTTTATCAGTTTCTCTCACCAAGGAAAAATCCATGGGAAATCTAAAGAATTGTTCATCAATGATTTAAATGAATTAGATGTAAAGATACATCATTTTCTAAAAAATACTGATTATCTTTTTATAACTTTTGGAACTTCCTTTTGCTATAAACTGATTGAAAGAGATCTCATTGTTGCAAATTGTCATAAAATTCCCAATCATCAATTTGAAAAAATCAGACTTTCTATAGATGAGATCGTCAATGATTACCAAATTATGATTCCATTGTTGAAAGAACTAAATCCGAACATTAAGATAATTTTTACCGTCAGTCCTGTTAGACATCTAAGTGATGGTTTTCATGAAAACCAAATTAGTAAATCTATACTACATTTAGCAATAGAACAATTAAAAAACAGTTTTAAAATCTATTATTTTCCTTCCTACGAGATCATTTTGGATGATTTAAGGGATTATCGCTTTTATGCCCGTGACCTTTGTCATCCGGCAGAAAACAGCATTGAATATGTAGAAGAGATGATCATGAAAAGCATAATGACACCAGAAACAGTTTGTGAATTAAAGGAGATAGGGAAAAAAATAAAAAGGGAAAATCATAAACCTATAATTTAAATCACATGAATTATTTGATTATTTTATTACAAGTAATTTTTATAGGTTCTGCACAACCTCAAACACAACCACATAAAACATTAGAGCAGCATTCTGTTTCAGAAATCAATTTTTTATTTGAAGAAACCAATCAACAAATTAAAAAACAAGAAGTGGTTCTTGAGTTAAAAAAGATTTCCAAAAACCTCAATGGGGCTTTGATCTATGCAAAAAACAAAGAACTTATTTACGAATATTCCGGGGGCTACAAAACTTTAAAAAATAAATCTACTTCAAACAATCAAATTGATTCCCAATCATTGTTTGATTTAGCTTCTTTGTCCAAGCAATTTACAGCGGCTGCTATTTTACGCTTAGTTTCGCATGATTCTTTATCTTTAGAGGAATACATAACCGATTATTTTCCTGAGCTTCCATACAATAATGTAAAGATCAAGCACTTATTAACGCATACATCAGGATTACCTGAATATTTGGATTATGAAACAGAATTTCGTACGGACACCCCTTTTACGAACCAAATGTTACTACAATATCTGACTTGTGATATTCCAATTATGACGGCTACTCCGGAAGTTGAATTCCAATATGTGAACACCAATTATGCCCTTCTGGCATCGGTGATTGAAAAAATTACAGGACAAAAATTTGAAGATTACATCAGAACAAATCTTTTTATACCAGCTGGGATGACACATAGTTATTTTTACACTGAACTCACTGATATCCAAAAAATAGATCTTTGCAAAGGTCATTTATCTGATGCCAGTGAGGAGACAGATAATATTCTGAATAGTGTTTTAGGGGATAAATCCTTATATTCAACCTCAGAAGATCTTTTTAAATGGTATAAATCGTATTATCTTGATTACAAAATTATCACTAAGAGATGGGTTGATAAAGCCATCTCACCTCAAAACAGAATACAAGGAGTATTTCCATTGGAAGAATATGGTTATGGATTACGTATTGAGGAAAATCCAAATTTTGGAAGGTTAGTATATCATGGTGGACTCTGGCGAGGATTCCACCATGTTATGACATACAGACCTGAGGATAAAACTTTTATTCTCTTTTTAAGTAATTTCAGAAATAGAGCTCATAACGGTAAAACCAAACTACTATTTGATATTATCGATGGAGCTTAGTTTATTTTAAAGGATTTGGCACCAAAGGTTCTTTAAGTCTCATCACCTCTTCATCCTTTTCAACATCTAACTCTCTAAAAATAATTGCCTTTGGCAATATGAAGCTGGCAGGTATTCCATTCAATTTATATTCATCATACCCATAAAATGGATTTCCTTTACCTGAAATCATGCGATTAAAAGGTTCCATCTCTTTAGAAACTGCAACGACTTGTTTAAATGATTTCATCTTAAACAATCCCATTTTTGTTGTTCTTACCAGAGTTTCTGATCCATCTTTTACATTAATTCTATATACATAAATGGGTTTGATATAATCACTAGATTTCATATAGTTGTCTATACCGGGAAGATTAATTAGAGAAGCTGGAAGTTTAACTACTATATATGCATAATCGTAATCCTCTTCTTTTGCCAACTCTACCAATTTTTTCTTTAATTTATCAAGAGGTAGCACAAAGTTATCTTTATTATCAGCTGTCATCATGAGAACACCCGGAGCTAAATTTGAAGTGATTCCATTATAAATAAAACCATAACGTTGATGACCATTGGAACTTTTAGAAGAATAGGTAGGGATTCTATTTGATAAAACTGATTTTAAAACACCACTTTGGATCAATGATAAATTTTGATCCGGAAAAACACCATCAGCATCTATAGTATAATTTCCTATTAAAGGAATATTGTTATATTCTTTTAAATTGTCAGCTGTTACCAAGTTCAAATTTCTGGAAATTACTTTTTTATCCATTAATCTTTCTGATGTATTATCTTTTGGTACTCTACTAGACATCCACTGTGAAATTTCACTCGTGCTTGAAATATATTTTCTTCCGGCTAGAATTCCGTTGTTATCTTTAATAAAAGCCAAATTAAACACTTCGGCAACCGCATCATCAACAAACAGAACCGGACCGCTATATAACTCAGAAATTACCGGAGCTTTTCTCAATGATTCTAATCTATCAGCCATATTTATCACTTGCTTGGATAGGATCTCAACGGATGGAATCTGTTCATTTGAAGTATAATACAAAGTGATATAATCCATTAAAGGTTCTCCGTCATCAGCTTGAGTTTCAGCATAAACTCTGATAGTCAAGATATTATAGGGTTGTTTTATTTTCATATTGTCGGAGCTGACATGATATATATCAGCATTGATAGAATAAATTTCCACACCTGAATTGGTGAAATTAGGATATTTTTCAAAAATTTTAGATAATTGAATCCCAATATCTTCCAATTGAGATTGTATGAAATAGCTATTATTATTTGGTTCGTAATGTGTTTTCACATCAACGGGATAATAATCCGGTAAGTTTATTTGTTCAGGAGATAAATTTTGTTGAGAAATAGAGACTGATTTGGATTCAATCACTTCAGCACCTTTTTTATATTTATCATCAGTAGTATTCCAAAAGCTGTTTCGGATACCTGTATAATCAAGATCTTCAGGAATAACTTTAAAGTTTGATCGACTATACATATTGTTTTCATCGAAGAAGTTGAGATTGTTAAATTTATTATTTCCAACAAGAACATTTGTTTCTTGGGATTTAACAAATTTTTCTTTAGAGAAAATTAAGCCCCCTAAAGTTGCTTTTACTGAAATAAATTTAGCATCTGCGAAAGAATACCCAAAAAAGTATGGTGTTTTTAGACCATTTAAATACAGATTAGTTGCATTTCTCTTAAGTTCATCTTCCATCGCTTTGAAAATGAGTTCTTGTTTATTATCAGATTGATCTATTGATTCAGTTGGTCGTTGTAAAATAGGTAGTTTTTCTTGTGATTTACTTTGTTTTTGAAGTTCAATTCTTTTAACAAAAATGGCAGGAGAGCAGCAGCCTGCAGGTATTCCTCCTGATTCAGCGCCACAAGTTCCGGCAAAGTTTCCATGTACAGTACCAACACCACCAATTTGACTAAACATAGCTAAAGGTGTACCAATTAGATCTACACCACGAACCAATTCATCGGGTTTTCCATCTACAAAAACTCTATAAACCTCAATTGGCGTAACATTAAATGAATTAGGAATATATCTGCCGGTTAAAGTGAATCCTCCGGTTACTGTTTTGAAAAAGTAACCATACTCTTTTCCTTGCAATTTAGCTTCTTGAATCAACATAGCTTTAAGTTCTGCATCAGTATACGGATGTTGAGTTTCAACTATTAAATTGGATTGTCTGGAAACTGGTTGTTGCCCGGCTTGAGCTCTTGCGTGTCCGTTTGAATATTCAAATCCCTCAATAGGGGTTCTTGTCATTAAAAAGTTTTTAAGAATACCTTTCTCCACAACAACAACTTTTTGTCCTCTCATCCCTTCTTCATCAAACACATAGCTTCCATTTAACGGGATCCCTTTATAATATTTTGCAGTTGGATCGAATACGATAGTAATATCTGGATTTAATACTTCTTGACCCACTTTCTTTTTAAAAGTTTGTCCATCGTTTTCACTTTTCATACGAGCACCTTCTACTCTGTGCCCAAATATTTCATGGAAAAAGACTCCGGCTGCATCATTGGAGAGTATGGCAGGACCTGAATAGGTATCAACAACAGGCGCCGTTCTTAGTTTAACAATCAAATTTTTAAGGTTTTCCGCCTCAGTTAAGACAACTTGGTCATTAGGTAATTCTGAAGGGAAAAAGGTAAACCAGGTTTTATAAACCGGAATTTCCATCCCATCATCAGCCTTTGCTTCTAGAGATAGGAAAAGGTGTGTATAGGTATTATTCTGAACAATTGCAACACCCTCACTACTTACAAAATATTTTCTTACTACGGTGAAACGGATAAATGATTGTCCTTTAAGAATATCATGTATATATAAAAAAGGTTTGGTATATGATCTTAACTTAGTTTTCCACAATTCAACATCAAAATCAGTTCCGGTTAATGGAGGCTCATAAAAACTTTCCCCTTGACTATCTGAAAAATCTGCAGATTTATCTTCCAATTCTGTAGTAACAGCGGCATTAGCTTTTACTTGTTCATATTTTAAAATTGCAGTTCTATAAGCTCTTTCCGTTTCTCTCCAAAGAATTTGCTGGATAGAGTTATAATCTTCGTTAACAGGTACTTTTATATCATCTTCATAGATGTAGAAATACCCATTTTGATTTCTCAATTCTCGGTAATTGTCCATCAATTTATTTCCGATTCTGATTTGAATGGTAATAATACGGTCGTTGGTAAAACTTGAATTTTCAATTAATCCAAAGTTTGAACTAATGCTATATTCTTGTTGATTTTCAAGCCTATAACTCAGTAAATAAACAGGTGTTTCCTGAGATTTTAGAATTGCGAAATTTCTATCACACTCTTTTTTCAAGGTTTGTAATAAAAGATCTTCAGAGGGGTTGTTTTGTGCAAAAACAAATATTCCTGTAAGGAAGGCCAACAGAAATAAAAAAAATACTTTAAAAAAACTATTTCTCATATAATATTGTGTTAAATACATAATAACCAACGAATTTTAATTTCAAAAAATTGTATGGTAAAAGTAAAAAAAAAAATTTAAGAAAAATAAAAAAAACGGGATCGTTTTAAATCGACCCCGTTTGGTTTTATCTCAAATATTGATTTTTTAGATCAATTCATGAATTACCAATCCTGATCTCAATTTTGGTTCAAACCAGGTGGTTTTAGGAGGCATAATATTACCGGTATCTGCAATATCGATTAATTGTTTCATAGAAACAGGATATAATGCAAATGCCACTTTCATATCACCATTATCCACTCTTCTTTTCAGTTCACCTAATCCACGAATTCCACCAACAAAATCAATTCTTTTATCGGTTCTTAAGTCTTTAATTCCTAAAATTTTATCCAAAACAAGATTGGATAAAATAGTCACATCTAACACACCGATTGGGTCTGCATCATTGAAAGTGCCTTGTTTTGCAGTCAGTTGATACCAATTACCATCGATATACATACTGAATTCATGTAATTGAGCAGGAGTATAAATTTCAGATCCCATGTTTTTAACATCGAATGATTCTTCCAAAAGAGTTAATAATTCCTCTTTAGAATGACCATTTAAATCTTTAATAACACGGTTATAGTCAATAATTTTCAATTGATTATCAGGAAAAATAACAGACATAAAATAGTTATATTCCTCTTTACCGTTATGGGTAGGATTTTGATTTCTTTTTTCACTACCCACCAAAGCAGCTGCTGCAGTTCTATGGTGACCGTCTGCTACGTAAAGATAAGGGATTTCAGTTCTGAAGATCTCAACAATCTCTTCGTTCAATTTAGGATCATTAATTACCCAAAAAGTGTGACCAAACCCTTCGTCTGCAATAAAATCATACTCAGGTTCTTGGTTTTTAATGATTTGGTTAACGATTTGATCAATTTTTGGATTAGCTGGATAAGAGAAGAAAACAGGTTCAACGTTTGCATTTGTGATACGAACGTGAATCATACGATCTTCCTCTTTATCTTTACGGGTTAGTTCATGTTTCTTGATGTTGTTATTCAAATAATCATCAATATGTGTACAAGCTACTATTCCGTATTGAGTTCTACCATCCATAGTTTGTGCATAGATATAGAATTTTTCTTCCTGATCTTGAACTAACCATTGATTCTTTTTAAATAAATTAAAATTTTCAACCACTTTGTCATACACTGCTTGTGAATGTTCATCAATTCCTTCAGGAAGATCAATTTCAGCTTTGGTAACTCTTAAAAGAGAATAAGGATTACCGGCAGCTTCGATACGTGCTTCAGCTGAATTTAGAACATCATAAGGTCTGGATGCCAATTGCTTAACGATCTCTTTAGGAGGTCTCAAGCCTTTAAAAGGTTTTACTATTGCCATAATTATAAAGTATTAATAATATTATTAGAATTCTAAAGTGCAAAAATAATGATTTTTTATAAAACAAAAAGAGTGACGCTCATAAATGAACTACACTCTTAAATATTATTAAGAATAATTATGAATTACATCATTTCGCCCAAACCGTCCATGTCTTCTTCTTCACGTGAAGCTGAAACAGTACGTTGCAAAGAAGCAACAAGGGAGCCAATCATTTTAGTTAATTCCATCAGTTGGTTTCTTGAATAATCTTTTTTATCATCAGCCATGGAATGTAAGCGAGATGCGATCTCAGTATAAACAACACACTCTCTAACAGAACTTTTAGCCATTTTGAGATAATAAACAAATTGGGCTTTGTTTCTAGCAGACCCTTCCGCAAGATGAAGCGCAATATTTTGTGCTGATTTGAGGAATGGATCACCGAGATTTAGTTGTTGATTTGTAGGGAATTGATTTACAACGGCATGAAGCCAATTGATATAATCAAGAGCTTTAGCATAGATTCTTAAGTCTTCAAATCTGAAGAAGCTTACTGCGTTTTCTTGTTCGTTCATATTCACATTGGATTAGTTAGAAAATTTCGTCAAAAATAATCATTTTTTCTTAATCTGCAAAAAAAAATGATATTTTTTTAATAATAATACTATTCACTGATCATTCTAAGCAATTTTAATCATAGTCTCTGTCAGAAAAGGTTTAAAAAAACACTATTTTGAAAAGTCAATGTTTTGAAAATCACCTATTTTTAGAATTTCTTACTGGCTTTTATAAAATAAAAAATCTACTTTTCATTCCCATAACTTTTTGTATTTTTGCAGATTATTCAAATAATACACTTTATGGAATTACACGGTGAGTCTAAAAAGATCAATAGTAGTGATGAAAAAATCTTTCACTTGGTATCAAATTGCTCTAATTTTGGCAAATATTTACCTCCTGATGTTACCGGTTTTGAATCAACTTCTGAGTATTGTAAGTTCACAATGAAAAATGTAGCTGATTTTAAAATCGAAATAACTGAAAAGCAACCATACCGCTTAGTTTCATATAAAGCAGACAATGATAAAAAAATACCGATTTCTTTATCTATTTTCATTGAAAACAAAGAAACATACTCCCTTTTACAGATTAAACTCAATGCAGACATTCCATTCTTTCTTCAAGGGATGGTGAAAACACCTTTACAAAAATTTATAGATATTTTAGAAGATAAAATTAAATTGGAAGCCGAAAAAGAGTAATTATGGATTATCAAATTAGAACCGAAAACCTTGTTAAAAAATACAAAACAAGAACTGTAGTTAACGAAGCTTCTTTTAACGTTAAACAAGGTGAAATTGTTGGATTATTAGGACCTAACGGAGCAGGAAAAACAACCTCTTTTTACATGATAGTGGGACTTATTCGTCCTTTTTCCGGTAAGATTTTCTTAAATGATACGGAAATTACTGAATTACCTATGTACAAAAGGGCAAAACTAGGTATAGCCTATTTGCCTCAAGAAGCTTCAGTTTTCAGACAGCTTACTGTTGAAGATAATATTAAAGCCATTTTAGAGTTTACTGATCTTTCTGTTCAAGATCAAAAAGATCGGTTGGAGGAACTTATTGCCGAATTTAGATTGGAAACCGTCCGGAAAAACTTAGGCAATAACCTCTCCGGCGGAGAACGTCGTCGTACGGAAATAGCTCGCTGTTTAGCATCAAACCCTAAGTTTATCTTACTTGATGAACCTTTTGCCGGTGTTGACCCTATTGCTGTTGAGGATATTCAACATATCGTTTCAAATCTTAGGAAAAAAAATATCGGGATCCTGATCACAGACCATAATGTTCATGAAACGCTTTCTATTACTGATCGTTCTTACTTACTATTTGAAGGTAGAGTGATAAAAGCCGGATCTGCCGAAGAACTGGCTTCAGACGAGTATGTAAAAAAAGTATATTTAGGCCAAAATTTCGAACTACGAAAATAACCTATCTTTTCTTATCCGAATAACTCATTATTGCTGCAAAATTGATGATTACCGCCATACAGGCTAAAGTGATCAGATCTTTCAGTATATCAAAAAATCCTGCCCCTTTCATCACAATCAGTTTGATGATATTCATGAAAAACGACATCGGATTGGCATAGTTGATATATTTAGCCCATTGCGGCATCCCTTCCGTAGGGGTAAAAAGGCCACTTAACAATACAAAAACAACAAAAAGGAAAAATACGATAAACATTGCCTGAAGTTGATTTCTGGATACCAAAGAGATGAAAAATCCTAACCCTAACATCACTAAAAGATACACGGAGGTAGCCAATAAAAGAACCCCTACACTTCCCTGAACAGAGATCCCAAAGATAAACTTCATCATCAGCAATCCTAAGATAAATTCAGCCATCCCCAAAATCCAGAATGGGATCATTTTTCCCAATAAAAACTGCCATTTCTTGATGGGAGAAACATTCATCTGTTCAATGGTGCCAATCTCCTTCTCTCTCACAATATTTAGTGCCGTTACATAAGCGCCAATAAGTGTCACCAAAATCACCAAAATCCCCGGTACAATCAGATTTTTATAGTTCATCCGTTCATTATACCAATACACATGTGCAGATTCAATCGTGGCAATTTGCTTAGATGTAATTGGAATTCCTTCTTTTTTCTCCTCAAAAAACTGACGCAAAACATTCTTAATATAGCCCGAACCTATTCCCGCTTTAACACTGTTGATTGCATTGGCGGTGATTGCAATCTGCGGATCTCCACCATTTATCATCTCTTTTTCAAAATGACTGGGAAACTCTATAATGAAGTCCACTTTATCCTGCATCATCAATAATTCCCCTTTTTCTCTCGATTCAATAAACCCATAATTTATAAAATAGGGGGAATAGGTAAACTTTTCCACTATTTGCTTGCTGGTTCCGGATTGGTCATAATCGATAAACCCAATATGCAACACTTTGATCTCATAGTCTGCAGTAAATGGAAAAATGATAAACTGTACCAAAGGTGCCACAATCAATATCGACATCAACAGTTTATTTCGATATACCTGCAAAAACTCTTTCCTGATCAGCATTAATATAATTCTCATTTCTTCCTCCTTTTGTCAATTTGTGACATACTAACCCGTAATAAAAACAGGGACATTACAGTCAAAATGAGCAAATAATGCCAAATATCTAGGAAAGTAGCCCCTTTGATCATCACATCTTTAATAGCTAAGATAAACCATTTTGCCGGAAAAATATCAGCTAAGATCTGAAAAACAAATGGCATGTTATCCAAAGGGAATAAAAATCCTGATAATAAAACTGTCGGTAAGAATAACCCCATCATGGTGATCATCATCGCATCCAATTGAGTTTTGGAGATAGATGAGACTAAGAGGCCAAAAGATGCAGCTGTAAACATGAAAACGATACAGAGTAGTAAAAGAAGGAAGATGTTTCCCTCTATCGGCATTTTAAAAATCCAGACACTGATTCCCAAAATCATGATAGTACTCAACAATGACAATCCCATATAGGGGATCACTTTTCCCAACACAATATACACTTTCTTTACCGGAGTGATCAACATCATTCTCATGGTGTTTGTTTCGGTTTCACGCGCCAAAGTTATGGATGACATTAACGCGGTGATGATGATCATGATCAGCGTGATAATTCCGGGGACGAACATATAAACACTATTCAATTCCTGATTATATAACATCTGAATTGACACTGAAACACCTTGATTTGTAGTGTTTTTCTCGTTATTCAACAATTCCTGAAATCCTGATAAAATTGATTCGATATAATTGTTTAAAACGGAAGCTACATTGATATCGGAGACATCATTTATTACCTGAATTGTAATTTTTGGTTCTGTCTCTAATGATTTTTCAAATCCCGGAGGAATTATGATCGCTGCTTTGATATGAAGATTTTTAAAATCATCATTGATCTCTTCAATGCTTTTAGGAAGATTCACTACCTGAAAATATCCGGAAGCACTGAAAGTTTCTATCAATCTTTTGGATTGCGCATCATTAGCCTGATCAAAAACGGAGATCTTCGCATTTTTAATCTCAGTGCTTATTGTAAATCCAAATAAGATAATCAATACCAAAGGCATCGCCAATACCAGAAATAGAGACACTTTATCCCGATAAATGTGGATCAACTCCTTTCTTAGTATCGCCAAAAGTTCCCTCATCCCGATTATCTTTTTACAAATTTGACAAATAATTCATCGATCGTATTCACCCCCATTTGTTGTTTTAACTCTGTAGGAGTCCCTATCAATTGTACTGATCCTTCGGCCATGATACAGATCCTTTCACAATAGGATGCTTCATCCATATAGTGAGTGGTCACAAATATAGTGATTCCCCGAGCGGCCGCTTTATAGATCAAACTCCAGAATTCTCTACGGACGATAGGGTCTACCCCACTCGTTGGTTCATCTAAGAATACGATTTGGGGATTGTGAAGCAAAGCTGTTGCAAAAGCGAGTCGTTGTTTCCATCCCAAAGGGATATCATGAACCAATAGATCTTGAATCTCTTTCATCCTCAATTCCGTAAGGCTCTGGTCAATTCTTTCTTTGAGTTCTTTCTTAGGGATATCATAGATTGTCCCAAAAAGATTCATATTCTCCAGAATCGTAAGGTCATCATAGAGAGAAAACCGTTGACTCATATAGCCGATACATTTTTTTATATTTTTAGACTCGGTTTTCAGATCATAACCGGCTACCATTGCTTTACCTGATGTAGGAAGCAAAAGACCGCACATCATTTTCATGGCGGTTGTTTTGCCTGCACCGTTTGCACCTAAGAAGCCGAATATTTCACCCTTTTTCACCTGAAAAGTTATATCATTCACAGCTGTAAAATGACCAAATTTTTTGGTAAGATGTTCCACTTCGATGCTATACATTTTGAGCCTCCTTTATTAATTCGATAAAACAATCCTCGAGTAAGGGAGCAATCTTGTCAAATTTTTCGTAAACAATTTGATTCTTTTCCAAAAAGGTGACAAAATGGGAAACCATTGTTTCAATATCATGGTAGAAAGAGATATGTAGATACTCGCCGTATGGATAATAAGAACATTTAAACTCAAATTGGGGCATGATTTCCAATAATTGAAACAAATGGGTTGTTTTAAGAGCATACAGATCCCCTTTGTATTGATCCACAATCCGTTTTGGGGTATCTACTGTAATAAATTGTCCCTCCTGCATGAGTGTTACCCGATCACAACGGGTCACCTCATCCATGTATGGAGTGGATACCACAACGGTTACATTATACTCTTTGATTTTATCGAGCAGATCCCAAAACTCTTTACGGGAAACCGGGTCAACACCGGTTGTAGGTTCATCAAGTAAAAGAATTTTGGGTCTATGAATTAACGCACAACAGAGGGCCAGTTTTTGTTTCATTCCACCGGAAAGTTTGCCCGCTTGTCTATCTTTAAATGGGGAAATCTGTCTCCAGATGGGCATCACCATGGGTAGATTCTCTTTGATTCCGCTACCATACATGGTTGCAAAGAAAGAAAGATTCTCCTGAACCGTCAAATCGGGATACAAAGAGAATGTTCCCGGTAGGTAACCGATCTCTTTCCGAATCTGTTTATAGTCTTTCAAGATATCTTTATCCAACACAGAAACAACGCCGTTACTAGGTAGTGTTAATGTTGCCAGGATATTAAAAAGGGTCGATTTACCCGCGCCATCAGGTCCGATAATACCGAAGATCTCCCCCTCATTCACATGAAAAGTGAGATCAGACAAAGCGGTAACTTTGTCGTATTTCTTCGAAAGTTGTTGTACCTGAATGACGTTCATGGTTTATTTAAAGATAATATCGCCCGGCATACCGATTTTGGCACTGCCGTTATTTTTAAAGTTCACTTTTACGGCATACACTAAATTAACTCTCTCCTTACGCGTTTGGATCATTTTAGGGGTAAACTCAGCTTTAGAAGATATCCAGGAGACTTCCCCTTCAAAAGTTTTCATGTTGCCCGATGTTTGATCAATCCGAACTTCCGCTTTTTGACCCATTTTAATTTTGGAAAGCATATCTTCGGTCACATAAACCCGAATGTACATATTCGTTAGATCTGCAATTTTGTATAGAGGTTTCCCTTGATATGCCAATTCGTTCTCTTCGATATATTTTTTTATCAGCGTGCCGGTGATGGGTGCTTTCAAGAAACACTTAGAGAATGCATTCATCAGTTGCAATTTTTGGTACCTCATTGCTTCCACCTCCTCGAGGATCGAGTTGTTGGTTGTGCTGAGGGTAGATTTTATGGCATTTATCTGACTTTGAGTGATATTGATCTCCGCGTTGATCTCATCCAGTTGTTGGGTAGAGGCGGCATTCGCCTGAATCAGATTTTTAACTCTTAGTTGTTCCTTTTCAAGTGTTTCAAGTTTGTCTTGAAGCGCTTTGATCTGAGAGGGCATATCGGGACGTTTTGCGAGAGCTGCATTCACAGAAGCGTTCAGTTGCATAATTTGTAGATAGAGTTGCATGGTATCAACGCACCCCATTGGATCCCCTTGCGTATAGTTTTGACCCTCTTGCACCGGAAAATGGAGCAGTTTCCCGTTGCTTTCCGATGAAACGGTAATCTCTCTGGCTTCAATAACGCCATACGCATCTGCATCTCCGTTTTTATTTTGACATGAAGATGCCAAAACCAGCAATACTGAAGAAAAAATCAAATATTTAAAGTTACTCTTTTTCATAAATCTACAAATTAATGATCTTACAAAAGTAATAAAAAACTATTCACTATTCACTATTAGTTATTAACTATTTTAGGCGTGCCGGCACCACCAACCCACAAGCCGACCCTGCTGCCGTCGGCCTACGCCTACAAGTACGCAGTTGCAAAGCGTGGGCTGCCTGGTCGTTAAAGGAGCTCCCAAGGTCGCTCTTTAACTCCCGCATCCCATCGCTTTCCAACTTTGCGCGCTTTCCGGCTCCGGCCTCACGCGAACAAAAAACTTCGTTTTTTGTAGTGAATAGTTAATAGTGAAGAGTGAATAGTAATGCTCATTGGCTAGTATTGTGCGAATTGCAAGTCCGTTGTATGAGGTCTTTTTTAGTTCTATTGACTATTAGTTCTGTTTATTAATGGTGTTTTTATTATACTTTTCAATTTCCTCAAGTTTTTCTTTTTCTAAATCTTTTTCCTTGTATTTTTTGATAATATCTTTATACCTTGATTTTGAGAACAATAATAGACCCATAATAAAAAAAGCAAAAAAATAAAATAAAAAGTCAGGCCAATATTTCAATCCCTCTTTATAAGAAGTCACTAAAGAATGATTAACGGTACTACTTCCAGGTGTAAATAAATGATCCTCAAATCCTATAAATTTAGAAATTAAAAAAAATAATATTACAAAAACTAAAGAGAGAGAAAAAAACGGAGCGATTGTTAAAAGTAAAATCTTAAATTTGTTTTTCATTTGACTGGTATGAATATTTGTTTCAATCAGTTTATTTAAATTAAATATAAGGGCAAAGATAATTTAAAACTAATTAATACGCAAATTTAAATAGATTTTTAAAAATATTTTCAATTATAAAAACTTCATTTCTTTTTCCTTTTTAGAATTTTCTTTTCTTCGCTGTCTAATCTTCTTTCAACCTTTTTAATATCTTCTGCAGGAGGTAGTTGTTCAGGTTTTATCCCTCTATTGTTAAGCATTTTTCGAACTGCAGTATTATTCTCTATATGTTCTTTTGATATTTGTGTTATCCCATTCAAATTTTTATCAACAACGTTATGACTGGTCATTTCTGTAGAAAAATCTTTTGCCTTAATAGTAAGTGTTGGTAGAAAATCTGCTAGTGGGCGATTATATGGGACTTGTAATATTATTTTCATGTCATTTGTGGTTTTCCCTCCGAATAAAGCTTGATCTCCTTTTGAATGAATGATTGCAAATCCTTTATTATCAACGCCTCTTTCAAATATAATTCCTGATAATTTTTTTTCAGATTGTGACAACTTTTCACGAGCCGAAATTCTTGCTATATCTAATAATCTTTGTTCAATAATCTCTTGTTTCCTCGATTGAACAGCAAAATAGGTTTGTGCAAAAGCAATTTCAACCTTTGTAGTTCCATCTCCATTCTGAGCAATTAAATAACAAGCATATCGTGTAAGAGCAATATCTTCCAGTGATTTTTGAGCTCCACTTCCAATATCAACCATTTTGCTGAATTCAGCAAAATGGTCATTTACTTTCTCGCCGGCTTTTTCACATGAACTTTTAGCTTTATTAATTACATTTTTAAAATTTCTCCATTGTGAATACCCTAGAATAATCTGTAATTCTCGTGCACTCCAACATTCGACTCCATTATAGGTATAACTTGCATCTTCAAATTTTTTAAATAATTCTTTAATTAATTCTTTTTTCATAGCTGTTAATTTAGTATTATTAGTCCTTCAGTTGCCATTATTGAACTATTCAAGTATTTACTGAAAACTCTTTCAAAATTAATAAAAAAACAGCTTTCAATAATTGCAAAAAAGTAATTTCATCCAAAAAAAAAAGAATAAAATTGGTATATTTTATTGATATTCAAGTAACTTTTTGTTGAAATATTATAAATATGTTCATTTTTAATAAAATTTTGAATACTAATTGGAGTCACGTTTTGGAAAGAAATTCGAAAAATTATGTTTTCCTATAATAAGGGAAAATTGAAGCCTAATAAAGTGAGAATTGAATATGCTGTCAGTTATCAGCTATCAGGTTTCAGATTTTTTTGGGCGTCCTCACGAAAAATCTGCGGTTTTTTGAGATAAGAGTTAAGTGCTAAAATTTTTTGCTAATTGGCTAAATTATTGCAAATTGCAAGTCTGTGGTTTGAAGATAAACGTTCGACGATAAACGTGCGAAGTGCAAAGAAAACCGCTCCGGAGAAGCGGTTTCGTTTGGACGTGAATTGATTAGCTACAAATATAGCGCTCCGGAGGAGCGTTATATTAAGTCTGGAATAGATCCGTGTCAATCCGCGTTTGAAAATCCGCGTCATCCGCGTTCCATTTAATGACAAAAGACAAAGGACCAATGACGAAGGACTCCATTATATATTATTCATCATTCATTCTTAATTATTCGTTATTTAAGATCTCATGGCTCCGCACCTCTGGATCATAACATACAACTCTCCTGCTACGAAGATGTCACTACTAATGAGCAATTTAAAAAGACAACAGACTTTTGTCCTTCGTCCTTTGTCTTTCGTCCTTATTTATCAAAAAAATATCAACAAATTGTTAATGAAGTTCTTGGTTTTACTTATAAATTTTCTCAATTCTGAAAATTCTGAGTAATTTTGAGGTGATCCGATGCTAATACTCACAAAAATAGGCGGTTGATGTTGGAAAGCACTGTTGCTTCGTATTATTTTTTTTGTATTTTTGTCTCACAGAAAAATACTACACAATAACTCAAGAGAAAAAAATTCCCCCTAAATTAAAAAAAACACGTTCTTTCTTTTATTAATGCGCTTATGTCTTCTATATTCTAAAGTTGAATAGTCAATCGAAGGATTTCTATGGTAAATCAGCCAAGTTGAACGGTAAATCAATCGAATTGAATGGTAAATCAATCGAGTTGAATGGTAAGTTGGGCGAGTTGAATGGTAAGTTGAGCGAGTTGAAAGGTAAGTTGGGCGAGTTGAATGGTAAATCAGAGGAGTTGAATGGTAAATCAGGCAATTTGAACGGTAAATCAGGCGATTTGAACGACCTTCCATAATTGCTGTGTATCTAAGAATAGAGATGATGTGAGTCATAAAATGGACTTCATTTTGAGGTAAAAATAAAATTATTATTAACCCATTAAAAATTCACATGTATGGCAAAGAAAAAATTTTTAACTGAAACGGAAATGTTGGAGCAGTTTAGAATCTCCTTCGACAATGCAAAAAAACAAACCGAAATCGCTTCTATAATGGAAGAGTTTGGTTTTGGTCCTGATGTTATAGCAGAGGGCGAAGCACTATTAACCCAAGCCCGAACCGCTTATGACTTCAACAAACAAGAGGGGGATGAAACCTCTAAAGCTTACAAAGACTATGCTAAAGTAAAAGAACAATTGGAAAAGATCTACATTCTGGATCGTAAAAAAGCTAAAGTGATCTTCCATAATGATCCTTATGCCTATAATGAATTGGGTTTAAACGGACAAGTTCCGGCAGTTCATATCAACTTAATCGAATTGATCCGCAAGTTTTACACCGGCTTATCTAAGAATCAAGAGCAACAAGCCAAGGTAGCCAAACTAAAAATCACACCGGAAGGGATCGCCAAAGCACTCGAATTACTTGAAACTGTAAACACATTACGTTCTGAGTTCATGAAAGAGCTTGGTGAATCACAACTTTCCCGCAAAACCAAAGATGAAGCCCTCGCCGCCATCGAACTCTGGATGCGCGACTTCTATGCCGTCGCCAAAATCGCATTGGATGACAAAGTGGAATTAATGAAAGCGCTGAAGGACTAAGGGCACAGGGCTAATGGCGAAAGGGTGCAAGGGGAAGGGGGAAAGGAGCAGGAAACTAATTCCCCTTGTCCCTTTTTTAAAATCCCACGATTGGATTTTTCATTATTCATTATGGCGCCGGCGTTTCGATACGAAGCTATTTATTTCTTCGTTTCATTCATGCATGGTGAAAGCGCTTCTACTCAACGACCTTAGTTCAGTGATATGAGTGGAAATCTAAGGTCGCTGAGTAGAAACCGGAAATCCAAACTGAATTTTAAAATTAGGAGAGATTAAGGTTTCGTATCGAAGCGCCGATGCCATGAAAAGAACGAATTAGCCATTTATAATTAACCAGGAATTAAACGACAAATTAACAAACATCCCCGCTCCGGAGGAGCGATATATTGGTAGCAAAGGAAACTCCCACCACCACCCTTTCCGAATCACTCCGTAGGAGTGAAATCTTAATATTTGTTAATTATTAATCTGATTAATCCATAAAAGGAAAAAAGTATTGCTAGTTCAAATTCTTTTTTTACATTTGCAAACGAAATAAAAAAATACGGTAATTCATTAATAATATTAGAAACTAGCCGTAATAAAGAGGAGAAAGAGTTAAGGTAATAAATAATTTAGGTGCAAGGTTAAAACCGCTTACTTCAACAAAATAAACAATTAGGATATGATTAGATATGGAATAATTCAATTATCAGACCTCCAATTTGGAGTAAAACATAGATTCGGAAATCCGTCTAATATCTATGAATCCCTTGCGATTGATATCAATTATATGGCAGAGACATACAAGTTTACACCTATTTATCTTATATTAACAGGTGATATTTCTGAAACTGCTCATGCTGATGAATTTGCAGATGCTTCAAATTCTATTCAAATTCTAGCTAGAAAAATATCAATAGATAAAGAATCAATATTAAGCATACCAGGGAATCATGATATCAATTGGAAACTAGCTGAGATATCTAAAGATATTGGTGATGAAAATATTAAATATAATAATTATAACAAGTTTGCATTTGACACATGTAATAAATATTCAGTTGTAAATAAGGATGTATATGATAGATTTTTTGATCACAGATTAGGAATTGAATTTTTGTTTCTCAACAGTTGTGAAAAAGAGGATCATCAAAATCATATTGGTTTTATAGATTCAAAAAAGTTGATTGAAAGTATTGTAAAAAAATTTGAAAGAGGCATTGAGGATTATACTAAAATATGTTTGTGTCACCATAGGATTGAAAATAGTAAAGTTAATGCGAATTCATCTATTGATAACTCATATGAAATAGAGACAATTTTACTTGAAAATGGATATAATATATTATTTACAGGACATATTCATAAGAATAGATGTCATGAAATAAGACATAATAATAAATCTATTATTTACTCTGGATCAGGTTCTTCAGGGGTTAATAGTTCCCAACGAGCAGATGGGTTGCAAAATCAATACACTATTCATATTCTAGATTCTCAAAATAAAAAATTAGAATCTTACTGGCGGGCTTACAGTCCAAATAAAAGGACAAGGTTTGGTTTAGGTGCATGGACAGATGATAATTCAATAGATATTAATCCCTCAATATTTGAACTGCCCAATATTGTAAATTTTGATACGTTTTCCTCAAATAGCATGGAGGACTTATCTTTGATATCTAAGTATAATATTAAGCGCAATCCTTTTACTTTTAATAATGCCGAAAAGATTTCTGCAAATCAAATTATACAATTATTTGTTTCAAGTGAGGGGCGTAATAAAGGTGCAGTTCGTCTTTCAGGAGATGCTATTATAAGAGGAAGTAGAGGTTCAGGCAAAACGATGATGCTGCGTTATCTGGATGTATTTGGAAGTGTAACTTTTGATATGAATTTCAAAGATAGAAAGGTTAGTGAATCTTTTCCTGTATTTGTGAATTTATCTATGATTCATAATTCTGAATGGAGAAGCACAACAAGGACGGTTATTGAATCGGCAGAGAGAATAATCTTTGAATCTGTTCTAAATTCATTAGAAGATAAAAACTTGAAATTGAACTCAGCAGAATTTAGAAATGCATTATTTCGCACTAAACAAAAGCTTAATATATTACAAAACCAAGAAGGTAGCTTGATTTGGAAATTGGGTATTGCTCTGAGAGAAAATATGACTAATTACTTCACTCATATCTTACTATTAATTGATGAGGTCGCTCCAGTTTTTCCAAAAACTTTTTTTTCTGATAATGATAATGGATTTATAAAATGGATGAATTCAATTCGAAATAGTGGTCCCTATTTTACTAGAATTGCTGTATATCCCAATGCTATCTCAGATGTTCTTAATGAAGAAAGATTTGGTTCTGTTGTGAATTTGGATTATAATATTAAAAGCGAGGGAGATTATCTTGCTTTTAGAGAATATTGTATTGAATTAGTAAATAATTATTTAAAAATCGTTTCTTTAAATAAACTCGAACTAACTAAACTTTCTAATATAATTGACATAAATGGTGAAACTGAAAACGATGCTTTGGAGCAACTAATTTATGCTTCAGACGGTTCTTCTAGGAGGTTTGCTAGTCTAATGGATAAATGTATAACATCTACTAGGTATGTAAATGGAAAAGTTTTCAATAAAGAAGATGTTTTTGAAATCATTAAAGAGTTTTCAGATAATTTATTAAGTAGCTATGATGTCTCAGAAAAAGAAATTGCTAATTCTTTAGCAAAAGCATGTAGAAAACAAACAACTTATAGATTTCGATTACCCAATCTTTCAAACTTGGTATCTTCATTGCATGAAAAGAATGAGGAGTTAAACATTGTTAAGCTAACAGAAGTTGGAAAAGGAAGTCGAGGTACTACATATGAGTTTACATATCCTTATTGCATACTAATGGATATTCAAACCCATAATTTGAAGAATACAAGAAAGATTTGCTCTAGTAGAGACCGAATTAGTGGAGAATGGATTTCTCAGGTGACAACAATAACTAAAGCTCAAATTGATTTTTTAAATAATGAAGCAAGATTAGAAGGAATCGTTACAGCTTTAGATAAAGAATTAATTATAATATCCGATTTAACAGGAGTTAATGAATATATTTCAGAATCATTTGAATATGATTTAAAAGTAGGTGATAAGGTTTCGTTTATTAATGTAAATGAAATAGCATCGGATATATCTAAAATTAAATAAACCCAACGCATAACAAACGCTAAAACTAAGTGGGCATTCTCCACGTTAAAAACATAAAAATGAAAAAACAAACTAAAACTCGCTGGCCAATTGACATCGATGCCCAAACGGGGCTTTGCGCCAAACGTTGTGTTTGATTTGAAACAATGAATAATTATGAAATACAAATTTACTACAATTAAAAACTGGATTTCAGAAAGCTTTCAATTTATTACAGTTGGACTTTTAGTTTTTGCTATTATATTAATTTTGAAGCAACAAAATGATATAAGGTTACTAAATAGCAGGATTAATGATCTTGAGTATAATATTGACAATGTAAAAAGTAATATAAATTACATTGAAAGCAAAATTGATGATATGGAAAGGAATATAAGTAGTGAAATATATGATGTAAAAAGGACTGTGATGATATGGAGTAACTAAAACCACACATAACAGCAGCTACCCAAAAGTGGCGGTTCAATGGTTAAATCAAGCTTTGTGCTTCTATCAAAGTTTCTGTTTGGTTGACAGTGAAGTGATTCGGAATCGCCACCTTCGGGTAGCTGCAAAACGTTAGAAACAATAATTGAAAAACCTGCAAATTCATTGATAATTATAAAATTGCATTAATATGACAGAAATTGAAAAAAAATTAAGAACGGAACTAAAACCACTGTATAAGAATTTACTTAATGATAATACATTTGAGAATATATGTTCATTTTGTGTTCAATGGGGAGAAAATTTTTCACTTGACAAACATACAGGAATATTATTTGTCGGAAAAGCTGTAAATGGCTGGGTAAATGCTGAAACAGATATTGACGTTTTATTCGGAAATTCAAATGAACGAATTATTGCAAGAAATGACCAAATGAAATGGGTTCATGATTTGGAAGGTTCTAACGAAGATTATAACACAAAGAAATCTGCATTTTGGCGTGTAATTAAAAAAATCAGCAATAATTATTTTCCTTCAAAATGGTATTCTCATGTTGCATGGAGTAACTTATGTAAAATAGCACCATTTAAAGGTGGAAATCCTAGTGATGGATTATATGATGAACAACTTGACTCATGCTTGAAAATTTTGCAAAAAGAAATTGAAATTCTATCTCCCAGAGTTGTTGTTATGTTTACTTCAGGCTGGGAAAAAGATTTTCTACTTTATTTAAATGATAACAACAATCCGACAAGTGAAAAGACTGTTGAGTGGAACGGTTATGAAACAAATCTTTATAAAATTAAGGGATTCAATTATATTGTATCTCCGCATCCTCAAGGTAAAACGGAAGATAAACATGTTAAAGCTATTATAGATTTGATAGAAAGTATCAAATAAATACACTAAGACCTAATATTGTGCATAATACATTCGGGGTCAGTACGTTATCGAACAGCACAGCTCGTATCAATAGTAGTTGTAAATTGACAAGAAATCGCCCGAAATAGGCAACTTTTTATAATACTAACCGTAAATTAAAAAATGAAATAACATTAAAAAACATTGTAATTTATATAAAACCTTTAGTATAAAATAACTTAGTTAATTTAAATATTATGAATGACAAAGTAGATAATCTGATTAAGCAAGAAAAGGAGCGTTTGCTTTCCTTAAAACAACAAATGCGAGATAATCATTTAATTAGTCTTGGGCTTATAGACGAAAGTAAGACATTTCGCAAATATCAAAACTATTTTTCTGAATCTGCAAAATTGGATGAAGAAAATCAGAAATTTTATACTGAAAGTGTCGGTGCACTTGATGTAAGTGAAGAAGAATATGCTGAAATATGCAAATATTTTCCTCCCAAATTTCAAAAAAATGAAATTCTTAATAATCCAACGGGTTCTGAAAAAACATTAAATATTATCGCAATTATTTGTTTAGTATGCGGCATTATCTGTACTTTAATCTTTTTGGGGATTTTAGCTTTTGTGGATAAATATGGCGATTTCGGTGATGGCTTTAATATCACTGGGTTTATGATTTCACTTGGTGTTTTATTAATTTCTTTAACTATTTGGTCAATTTTAAGAGTATTTAGTCAAATTGCTTCAAATGTACGACAAATGAACTGCCAATCAAAACAACTATAACTCTCAATTAATAAAATCTAAATCAAAAAGAAAAAGCTCTTTGTTATTTTCATTTTTTTTAATCAATCATAAGGAAATAGATCTCAGGGCTCCGCCCCTCTGAATCAACACAACGCCAATTATCTGCTACAAAGATCGCACTCCTAGGGAGCTGAAAATGACTACAAACAACAGACTACCGACTACAGATTTGATTTACTAATTAGGCGAAAGGGCAAGAGTTAAAAAAAAACTTGAAATCCATTCGCGCATTCGCGGCTTTATATATTAAATTTGAAAATGAAACGGATCCTTCGTAAAACGGATGAATCAAATCCGTGTAAATCCGCGTTCCATCACTTGATTATTCCGACGAAATTGAGCACTCCAAAGGGGTAAGATGTCTATAGCAATGAAGCACAACCCATCCAATCATTCGACCCCGGCCGGGGTCGTACCATTTTCCGTCCTTTCATCATAGCTATAGATGATTATTACGGAGCAAAGTGAACACCCCATTCCGGAATAAACTGAGCCATTTGTTTGAATATTCCACACAAAGTGAGCCACTGATTCTGCAGCAAACTGAGCCACTAATTCCGCGGTAAACTGAGCCACTTTTGGGGCAGAATAAAAACGCAAAAGCGATATAGAAATTTTTAATTTTATAGTATTTTAAAGGTTTAAAACTTTATATGCTATGTCAAATAAACACATTTCTATGTCAAAATTAAAATCAATTATTCAAAAGCTTTCCAAAGGTGTTTCCCTAAGGAGTATTTCATCTCAATTTAAAATTAGTCGTAATACTATTTCATTGTATAAAAGAAAAATTGAAGCACTTGGAATGGATTACCAAGAAATTTTAAGTTTATCAGAGGATGAAATATGTAATTTATTACAAGTGACTATAAGTCAGAGATTAGAAGATGATGAACGCTACCTTGACTTAATGAAACGTCTGAGTTCGTACAAGGAAGAATTAAAAAGCCCTGGTGTAACACGATTACGATTGTGGCAAGAATATAAATTAGAAAGGGATGATGGTTATCAATATTCCAAATTTTGTCATTACCTAAATAAGTATTTAAAGAGCAAAGACTTAACGATGGTATTACAGCATCAATATGGAGATGTTCTAGAAGTTGAT